>Ga0105055_10006294_pt1 | contig 16357 bp, 19 predicted proteins | sample BON03_FD_78090 | JGI IMG/M metagenome (GOLD analysis project Ga0105055, IMG submission 78090) | Freshwater microbial communities from Lake Bonney liftoff mats and glacier meltwater in Antarctica - BON-03 | ecosystem: Environmental > Aquatic > Freshwater > Ice > Glacier meltwater | place: Lake...
AGGTGATCGATCATATTTCATGGGGTGGGAAGGTGTTGAACGTATTTGGAGATTGTTCAAAGACCACCGGATTCAGGAGTAGCACCCCTGGAGGACCTTGAAGAAGATCGAGGTGTTGATGGTGAAGCGTGGATATGCTGTTTGCGAGGAGAAGGAAGCCTACAGCACAAAATCGTCACTGTGCTGTCATGGTCACCTCAACAAGTGTATGAAGAATGGTCAAAATGTGGTGACCTTCCGGAACGGAAAATACAAGGAGAACCCCTCTAAGATAACGATGGAGGTTCATGGTAGTCTCATTTGCCAAAAATGTGGAAGAACGTGGAACCGAGACTTTGTAGGTGCGGTGAATATCTATGATATTTACGTGGCTAGGATGATTGAGTGGGCGCGCCCTGCGCTTTACTAGGAAATACTGGCAAGACAAAAAAATGATATCTTCAGTTTCATTGCTCCAAGTGGGAGTTAATATTCCTGAAAAACCAGTGCTGTGGTCTGGACGCTTGTATTGAGTTTCTTGTAGAAATGTAAGAAATGTAGAAATAATAGTTTAAAATATAAGCGGTACAAGGGCATTTAAATTAAATTAACAATAAATACTTCATTTTTTAAAGTAGTTTGTAGCTGCTCAACAAGTTAGCCACAACCTTCGCATCATTAACGAAACCACAATACAGAACACACGAGACCAGTACGATAATTATTGAACTGCATCAGAAAACGATGGAAAATTTAAACCACTGTTGCAGTTCTTGGGTTGGGAAATGCTAGTAAACTCGCAAGCCAGGGTATCGGGCAAATAAGCTGCGAGCGGAATATGTAATTTTTCAATTTTCTTTCTTCCTTTTCTGCAACACACGCATACCACAACGAAACACAGCAATGCAATCACGATTGACCCAATAACCAAGAACCATCTCAAGCCACTCGAGACTTTTCCAGTACGACTATTTATATGATCTTGATAAAAATAATCATTAGGGTCTATATCATCGAAATCTCTTCCCGGAACATCGTTTTTGGACAAAATCGGCAGTGATGTTACTTCATCGGCTATCGACATGTTCACGATGTGACCAATGTCCATAAACGATGCAATACTAACACTGCTGAGTTTTGTATCAATGTCTTTACTTTTCAAATTCGCGTAACCACACATTATTTCATCTCCAAATTTCAATTGGTCCCAGTGACTTCCTTTAGTTCCTGCGAGACCTCGTTGCTCAATCGGTGTTCTACTTCCCTGCTTGAATTTCTTATATTCGTTGTTTGCACTGTCACCTGTGTAATAAACTTCGAGCCAATCCAACAAGTTGTACTCGTAGAAAAATCCATATCCGAGGCCATGGCCAATTTCATGAAATAGTATGTCAAAAGAATTGTATAGAGGACCAACTAATAGTGGGTTAATCTTGATAACAGCGTTTCTTATCATGGGGAGCTGATTATACTCGCAATCCCCTGTTCTACCGAATAAAGTGGTAAACCAATTTCCATTCACGGTTTCAGATCTGGAACAAGCGGTCGCACAAGGGACAGTAAAACCGAGGGTGTTCCCTGTACAACCCCCTGAAGAGAGATATATGTGTAGCCCGTGATTGGCTTTTATGAAATATAGATTCGAATCATCAAAATAGTGACTGCATCTACTTAGTAGATCACCTGACGGCGGTATGATACCTACGTCGGTGAGTATAATGCTCTCCCACTTACGAATCGCTTTATCCATTGCCATCGTGATTTCGGATGGAAGAGGAGAGCCAATGACTTCGTACGTGATTCCAAATCCGCTACAACGGCTAAACAATAACGTAAACCAAACAACCTTCATCTGGATTCATCAGATTCACTTTAACTCGATGGGAAATCCATTGCATCAAGCGAATCACGAGTGCGATAATTGCTTGCTGAATCCCTTCTAATTGGTAGTATTAGACACTATTAATGGCTGCGATAACGATTTAGTCAACTGAATTAAACTCACGTATAGCTGAAACACCATGAAACGAAAGCGGGGGGCGCAACGCCAGACAACGAAACGGTCCCCTCCCATTCTTAGCGTTGAAATGTTCAATCTCAAGAGGAGACTATCAGGAGGCTCGATGAAGAGTGTTTCGTCAACAGGAAGTAAATCAAGAGCCAGAGCAATGAGTCTCCCTGAAGTTCCTTGCTCTATTGTTCTGGATGGCAATGTTCTTACGCTGGGGCACAATCGACAATGGGGGTTAGGTAAGAAAGATTATTGATATGTTTTTGGCTATACGGTGACGCGTTGTAGATGAAAGCACCATGGGCAATTTTGAAGAACAAATAGAACGACTTCAGCGCCATGTGAAACTTCTTGAAAACGAAAATCTAAATCTAAAACTGAAGTTCAAAGAGGTCAAAGGTGAAAACAGAATGCTCGTCTTTAAGAATGAGTTGCTAATGGAATTGGTAAGATTTTTGAAGTTGATTTTGTAGAACTTTTTAATCTTTTGATACAGTCTGCGGTTTCCCAGATGGATGCTGACAGAAATAACGAGGAGTACCAGAAAGAGGCCTTAAAAACAGAAGCCCTAAAATGGGAACTTGGAAAATATCATATGGAGGTCGCTTAGTTTAGATCGTAATGGTTTAATTTTGATGTTATTATATTTTGGCTATTGGAATTTCTTCCTGGTTCACAAATATTCCGATCCCTTCGTATGTTTCTGAACCGGCAGCTGGTATAAGCTTGTACTAAGTCATAGCTTCTACACTATACGAGGTTTCTAATTGAGTCTGGTTTCGCAGGGGCACAAATGATAAAATACGGCCCTGAATTGCGAACTCTCTTCTGCCACTAGCGAGAGTGAGGATGAACTCCCGATGTTCGGCTACCCAGTCATGTGATTCCTCGCCATCCAGCCTTTCATTATCATCGTATCGTGTTTGTAAAAGGACTTGATCCACTTCAAAAATACTTTCTCCCAGGAATAAGGTTCCACGAGACAAAAGCTTGCCGTTTACGTGCATTAGGATGACAGAGAAACGAAAAGAATCGGAAATGTGTGCATTGAAATGTCGATATTTGTCTGTATTGTGCCGCGACCTGCTCCCCCATGAATGATCCCATAGACCACGCAGTGGTAGATCTTTGGCATGCAACAGTATCTTACTATTTATAAGAATGGACCCTACACCTACCACATGCTGTTCGTAGTGAGATTGGGCAAAATCAAACGAAGTTGACCCAAAAACCGGACTGTTTTGTCCAGAAAACTCCAGAAACAATTCCAGTGTTTCCAGTGCAGCATTCTTGAAACCCAACTTTGGATTTTCAACGCTCCCATGGTTCTTCGATCGCAATACTTCACCCTGAAATTGAATCTGCTGAACTTCCATCGGATATTGATGTCGATCTCAAGCCCTCCACTACTCCACCCATTATTGGAAGCGATAGCAGGACGGTCATAGGAGAACAGTACAGATCTATCAGGGAGAAATAAACAAATAGTTTTCTCGGAATAATTTTCGTTGATCTGATTTCCCATACGAACAAAGCCTCCGCATTTGGAAATTTTGTCGAAAAAAATGAAGTAGCAACTCTCGTTGAAGTTGGGCTTTGACTCAGGAGTGTGGCAATAGTCATCTTCCAGTTTGAAACTCAAACCCAAAACTGAATTGGCCTTCTTTCAAGATCAGGCCTCTTTGATGCCAGCTCTTCCATTATGGTTTGTGCTTGATTTAACATAGCAGGCGCCATGTTGGTGTACGTCGAAGCTGTTGTCGAACTAGCCTGACCAGCCACAAGACGAGCTCCGATGCCCTGTAGAATAATGGCACCTCGCCACAAATAAAATGCCTTTGAATCGGATAAGTTCCAACTTATTATTCTAAAAAACAGTCGGACTTATCTTGTAGAATGAAAGATAGGGATCAATCCATCATTTGATTGTAGTACCCCAAGGACCTGTGTCTCTGTGGGAAGACCCCATTGTTCAAATTCGCCAGGCATGTTTAATAGTCCGAAATATGCAGGCGGAGAGCTTCCATCAAAGAATTGTGTATCAAACAGAGCTAAAAAATTTGCTAAATCAGACATAGGGTGACCTATTGTCGATAGCTCCCAATCAAGAACTGCGATGATTCTCGGCTCTGTTGGGTGAAAAACAAAGTTGTCAAACTTGAAGTCTCCATGAACGAGACTCACTGCATCAGGAGGCATAAACCGCTTCATAAGGTCAGCTACGTGATCTCGATTTTCAAGAGGGACTACTTTATCAGAGACTGCTTGCTGCTTGTCACTGACGAATATTAAGCTTGAGAGTTGTCTATAGTACATTCCTCCACATTTGCCGTAATTCTCAAGTCCTATTTCTCTCCAGTTTACTCGATGAATAGAAGCTAGAACCTCGATGGCACTTTTAAATGCCAAATGTCTATCTGAGGCAGACGTTTCATCTAGACTTGCCTTTTTGAAAATTCTTCCTCTGCAAAATTCCATTACTAATAATGATATTAAATACCGCTATAATAAAATTCAAATGGAAATAAAACTAAAGCGTAAAAAGGAGCGCCGAGCACAACGGAATCTTCTCACAGTCAAAGTACATTTTAGGCACCGGTACTCCACTCTTTTCTAGACATTGCATCACAAAGAACTCCCTGTCTGTTCTATGCGCAATTTTATTCGATTTCTTACCAGGCGGTTGTTTTCGTAATACGTATTCTCCATTGATTAGGTATGTTGGATTGGACTGGCCAAGAGAGAATTTTCGAACTTTTGTTTCTTCACCATATCCAGGAATATGGACTTTAAGGTACTCGTGCAATACCACAGTGTCCAGCCCAAGAACACCTTCGACATCGGTAGTTACTTCCGTTCATGATTAAAGTCGGACTGAGGAGGGGACCGTACCGAATTTTAACGTTCCTGGGACATAAGGGTGGTGCAATGCATATCTTCTTCTGTTTTTAATCTCTCAAAATCAATCAAAAAAGAAGTTTACAATTATCTGGCAATTTATCCGAGTCTTTCAAATGGAACTTTTTGAAGTGTGCCATCAATCTTTGCAATCAGAATAACTTTCGATATTTTAATTTTAGTAAATACAATGTTCTTGAAACAGGGGTATATTCATTTTTATATAGTAAATCATACTAATAGACAGCACCCACTAATACCAAACACAAAGACTTATTTAAATTTTAAACCATAAAAATGGAGGAATCGACTGGTCCAAAAGGTGTGTACCGTAAATTAACGGTAGCACGGGCACCTCTATATATTTGTTATTTAATCACGAATTACAGCTGTAGTCGAAGAACCTAGTTTAACCAACACATGACAATGCATGGAAATCACTCTCGAACTCCTAGCACTGTATCAGATGGGGCTTTCGGTATTGCATCATATGGTGAACCGTATGTTCCTTATGTGAGGTCGGAGCCTTACTCGAATCACCTTGGTATCAAATCAGAGTTCGCTGGTGGTGGTCAGGAAGACAACGGAACGTATGAAGATCCTAAGATGGATATCATGCCCAATAATGTGGTACCCATTCCTATTGATAGAACGAGAGCTACCCATAGACCCACCCAGTCTATGGAGGATTTTTGGAATCGTTTCTCGGTGAAACCTACGGAGTCCGTTCCAGTTGATGCTAGCTACTTGGAAGATATTCGCCACAGCTACCTTGGGATGAATATTGGGGGCTATCGACCTTGTCATATGAAGAGGAGTTCCGTGACGTTTGATATGGAGCAGCCTTTAGCTGAGTTTCCAGGCGACATCCATGTACCCAGAGATGGAATGCAAGAACCGCCAGTAAGCAGTCCTTTTCGAGGAGTGTCATACAAACGCAAAGAGGGCAAATGGGTTTCTCAGATTAAATTTAAATCTGTTCAACATTATCTAGGAATCTATCACACACCCGAAGAGGCTGCGCGTGTCTATGACATTAGAGCTCGAGAGTACTATGGCGAAAGAACCACCTGTGCAAACTTCGCCAGTGACAAAGAAGCTAGGGAAGCCTGCATTGAAGCTTCTAAACGAAATGGGACAGAATTCATAGAACCCGACAAAGAGAATAAACGCGCTCCTACTTCTTCGTATCGTGGCGTTTCCTTCAAAAACAAGGACCAAAAGTGGGTATCCCAAATTAGACACAGTGGCAAGCAGTTTTATTTGGGGATATTTGAAACCGAAATTGCGGCAGCACAAGCTTACGATAAAGCCGCCGCTATCTATCACAAAGAGAAAGCCAAGTTGAATTTTGCGCCATCGGTGCTCGTGAAAGAGGAAACTGACATGAAACTAGATACTCCCAGACATAAACGGCAGTTGTCTAATAGCTTGGCCATGTTGGATTTGCAGCAACGCAAACAAAACCCTGGCTTCTACTAATATATATTCAAACTCTTTGCGAAGAAGCTAATGAACAATAAACGTACTATTTATCTAGATATAATGATCAATTTCTTATTATTTTACATGTGTCTTAAACTTTGCGAGGGTTTTTCGGAAGCTTGCCTCGCACAAATGAAGGACTGTTTCTTCTACCAGATATTCTTCGGCTGGCTCGCGAGCCCGGGCTGTCAGACTCCTCCACGTTTTCATCTATGAAAAAATCCATTGGTATATCCTCCCATTTGTAAAATTGACGAAGAGCTGCTAGCTCACTTTGAAACTGAGGATCGGCTGGACTTCTCTTAGGACGTCTCCTTGATGATATGTCTGCCATATCCTCTTCAAAAATATCATCTACCTCTATTTCCATCTCAAATTCACTGCTTGATGCACTGTTAGCAGTGCTGACACTGTCCATTAAAGAGTCCTTATGAAGGGCTAAGGTTGTTGGGTGAGCCACATTCTTCGTGGCAACGCAACCCATTGATTCCAAGAATTCAAAACTTTGCAACCTCGAAGTGATGCTAATGAATAAAATAATATTTCGACAATCTCTCTATCCTGGCTTTCTTATTAAAACTGGAGTTCGCTGTTTGTTTCCATTTTCTTCCAATTTTGTCACCGTTTCTTTTGTGGAAAAAATCTCTTTTTGTTGCACTAGGACAGAGGTATGTTAAACAATAGTAAATTGAATAGGGTCAAAACTCGAGCAAGGCTCGATTGCTGTAGGTAGACCATATATCTTTCGATGGAGTTGTGGACTAATGAGTGGAATGATGTCACCCCAATCAAGCAACCGATTAGTAACAATGCCGTTGCTCAAATTGCATACACGCCAGAATTCGATGTAGTAATGAACTACTTTCGAGCGGTGCTCTCTTCCGGAGAGAAAAGTGAGAGGGCCTTAGAGTTAACAAAGCGAGTTATCGAAGGCAATGCAGCGAATTACACGGCTTGGTTCTATCGCAGGGAATGCCTCTTTGAACTTGCGTCAGATCTTTACGTGGAATTAAAGTTCATTACAGAATGTTCTCTGGAATCCCCAAAGAATTATCAAATATGGTACCATCGAAGAGCCATCGTTGACAAACTCGGCGACTCTTCCCAAGAACTGAATTTTATCAAAACGATTCTGGATGATGATGCTAAGAATTATCACGCTTGGTCGTATAGGCAATTTGTGGTTTCGAGGTTTGATCTATGGGATGGTGAGCTCCAGTTCACAGCAACTCTTATTGAGGAAGATATCAGGAATAATTCAGCATGGAACCAGCGTTGGTTTGTTATTGAGAAAACATGCGGGTTTAAAGACGTACCATTTTTGTCTGAAGAACTAGAATATGTGATGGATTGCGCAGAGCTAGCTCCAAATAACGAAAGTCCATTTAACTACTTGCTAGGTATCTTTCGCCTCTTAAAAAAGTCCTCGCTGGATGAACTATTCTTCTCTAGTGTGAAAACCGTTCTTGCTTGGGGAGAAGGACTTTTGGTGAAACTTGCCGATAAATCCCATAGTCAACTGCTGGCTGCCCATCCACCTACGGTTATTGGTTTATTATTTGAACTCAATGTTTTTTCTGGGAATATACCTCAAGCAATTTCCCTTGCGACGAACCTCGCTGATGAATACGATTCGATTCGATGTAAATATTGGAACTACCGAATAAATAAAATACAAGAGTCTGCTCCACTCGCCAATAGCGTAGGACCACCAGTTATTCAAAGCTCTTAACTTTATTCATATTATATACAAAAATAAATCTATCGTCTCAAGAATGGATAGTAGGTAACCTCTCGTTGATTGATCAACTCGCTTTCTACTTTCATCAACTGCTGCAGTCGTTGCCGTCGGTGGTCTAATCTCTCCATTGATTGCACTCGAAAATTGATTGATCGAGGCAAACCGTCTTCGTAACCGGATAGTCTTCCAATCCCTCGTGTAGCTGTATATGCTTCTAATTTCATCATCAAAGATTGAGGAGTTTCTTGAGGAGTTTCGCCCTTGATAGGATTCGCTTGAAAAAGTTTGTTTCCAGCAAATTGGCGACAATTCCTGTGATCATTGATAAATCTCTGGTTTTTTGAATCAAGTGAGTCATAGATTTTGCTTGACAGATTCGAATTCAGTTTTTTAAATGCAGTAGTTTCCCTGGAATTTTGAAAGCCTGTATTAGCTTTAACATTACCCAATGAGTATTTTAACCCATATTCTGCCTTTATAGACTCAATCAACTCCTCCATAGTGTCGATTTCTCCCATCGAAACGAACTTGTGCATTTTGAATCAATTGAAAGCGTGCAAATACTGTGGGGGGCTAATACTTACCAGGAAATCCAACAATTTGACGATGCTTAGCACTGGTCAGCGATTTTGTTCGTTGGTTTCGCATGCAAGGTGTTTTGCAGGACCAGTGAGGAATAACCGACTTCGAGTGCGCGACAAGCAAGTTGCATTTGCTAAATCAAAAAAACATCGATATGACCAGGAGGATATGCGAATGTCCTCGGAACTCAATACAAGCTCTGAAGAATTTCGTCGAGTGGACCAATACCCGTTCAAGCCAGCGCCTAAATTGGAGATCAGTCAAGTTATAAATTCAGGAGTAGAGCTTAACTTGTTTAAGCTCAATTCCCCTGGAGCGACTGCGAGAGTTACTGAACATAATCGAAAACGTTTGAACGATTCTGTCCGAAAGCCCACTGATAGATCTGGTAAAGTAGAGAGTCGAAGGAAAATCAGGGTTCAAGAAGAAGTAAGTATTCACATTATTCAGGGGCTTAATCTTATCTCCAATGTAGATTCATAGGAAGATTTCAGAGATTTTTAACAAGAGGAACATTTCTAGTCTTGAGCTGGCAGTGTATCAAGCTAGTGGAGGTACCGCAGGAGCGGTTGTTGAGGTTACTCGAGTGGCGATGTCAGATGATTTGAAACTGGCGAAAATATATTGGATGTCTCCCATTATTGCTGAAGGGCCTTCGGTGGGACCAGAAAACCTCAAATATATTGCTCATGCCTTAGATAAACACACTGGAATTCTTAGGTACGAATTAACGCAATCGCTGCAACTTCGATTCTCACCGAAGGTGGAATTTATCTACGATAAATATGCTGATGATCTGAATATCGTGGATGAAGAGATTAGGACTTTTAATCTTGAGAATTAATCAATTTTTGTATCTATAGTTCAAAACTACAATTTGTATGTGAGGCTGAAAACTAAAAAATTGGACAAGTATTTACTTTCAAAAAAGTCGTAGTGTTATTAGTATCAAACTAGAGTAGTGTACTTCTTCACGAAAGTGTGCACCGGCATCCTCAGAACATTCACTTGAGAGCTATGCGTACTTGGTTACTTCTGGTCTCTGCATGTGGCATTCTGAATATTAGTCAAACCGCCGCATTAGAAAACCAGCTGGGATTGTTTGGAAGAAACTTGAGGCAAGTAGAATGCGGGTTCCAAAAATTTGAATCAGTCCCGTCCGATCCACAATGCTGTGTTGATATCTGTAGTATGCAACACTGCGCTACTGATTGCATGCTTTTGCAACCTGGTTCCATTGAAACTCGCACATGTACTTGTACGGATGCTGAATTTACCGTTTTCTATATCGTTGGTGCAATTGCTGGTATTTTGTTTTGGATTGTTCTGCCAGTATACGGAACGCATTATTATATGAAGATGTATGAAGATCGAGATGCTAAACTTATGGAGAAGTCCTCGGAGTTGAAGCAAGAGCCTTTGATCTCATCCAAGCCAAAATGGTATTTTTTGGTGCTCCTAACGGGGCCTATTGGGTTTAGTCTTTTTGTAGCAGTAACACATAGAAAGTTCTCCAAAAGGAAACTGGTTGTTATCAATGGTTTGCGCAAGGAGCAAGGTCTTCCTGCAATCGAAGTTAAACCAGTAGTGACCTCCTCTGAAAACCCACAGTTCAATAAAGATGGGACAGAAATGACCACCAAACAAAAAGCAAGAAACGAAGCAGCTCGTGCGATTCCAAAACTTCAAACTGATCAGAAAGTTGAAGTTAATCCGAAAGTTGTCGTTTCAACGCAAGACAAAGAAGCTCGCACGAAAGACCAATTCAAAGTCAATCGAAAATTGCTAGTTTAACTTGATATAATTATAAAATACTATAAACCTGGATGCTGAATAATTACCAGAATCAGGATAGGCAAGTTGACTACAAAATGCCTTTAAATCTTTCCCTCCAAAACCAGGAACGCAAGTGGCATTATAAAATATAGCTTAGAGTGTCGATTGGGTCAGGGGTGAAGAATGGTTTATCATTCTTAGCTCGTTGCCCCCAAAATTTAAAAATTAATGAGTATGTGACTACTATTTGAGCATTCGAATGACGATTTGCGGAGGCAATTTATCCCAACTACACGCATAGAGTGCTGAAACTATTCAGCGGCCCGACTGAGCCTTTGTTTCAGTGCCGATGTATACTTCACTGAGCACTGGGTCAGACTCTTTGTTAGTTTACATCCCCGTAGGATATTTGAATCGTGAATTCAAATGTTTTCTTACTTTCGTCCTAGAAACACCGGAGATTTAAAACACATTGAATCCTTCATTCCTCAGGATTAATACTAGACAGGGGACCGTACCATCACGGTTTGGATTTTTTTGGAAGCAACATCACATGGGCAGAAGCAAAAAGCACCATAAGAAATTCCGTCCTCCTGTAAATGTGGGGAATACGGTCGGTGAAAGTAAAGGCGTGGCTCTCAAGATAGACACCAATTTCACTGACGGCTCGCCTAACAGCATAAACACGGTAGATGGTGGCTTCATCAAGCTTGAAACTGATGAGTTGGAAGAGAAACCTGTTCTTGGCATGGGATATGCCAACCCAGCTAAGTTGTATGGGCGTATTCGTCAAGATTCAGGTGGAATTGACTTTGACGGTAATTTCACAACGACGCCTCCATTCAAGCCATCAGAAGAATATCTGCGGGCTAAGAACTCCCTGCTGCAGAATGGCGAATATTTTAGCAATTTAACCCCAACGGCGGGATCTCCTGCAGTTCATATTTCTACCGAGAAAGGGTGGGATGAAGCTGAGGAATTTTTGCGGTCCCTTTGGGTGGACGACCCGGACGAACCTAACGAAAAAGAACTCGCCCCAACCAGTTTCTGGGAGTATTTTCTATGGGATATTGGCTGGCGAACGGATGACATTGAATATGAAGAGGTAGCAAAAGATGACGTTCTAAACTTTCTCAAAGTTCCTGTGCAGGTGGAATATTTGATGCTATTTGGTTTTTTTGCTTGTTGTGACGCTTTACTGTTTGCACTTGTATATCTGCCTATTAGAATTATATGGGCATTTTGCATTCTGCCTGTCAATATTGTACTACCACCTTCCTTGATTCCGAAATATCTATCCTTTCATCGAGCACATCTTTATGATTTGTTACGTGCGATCATTCTCTCTATTGGCCTTGGATTTTTGTTGCAGTTTCACATGTCTAGAATTTATCACTACGTTCGAGGGCAAGCATTCATCAAATTATATGTTATTTTTAACATGCTCGATATATTTGATAGACTAATGTGTTCTATTGGTCAGGATATTGTCGAATCGCTTTGGTACTCGTCGAAGACATCTCCAAAAGCAGTTTTCCACGTATCCTTGCGTTTGATTCTGTGCTCCATATATGTCACATTGCATTCATTCTTGTATTTTGTTCGCTTGATCACGTTAAATGCGGCCATTAATTCCCAAAGCAATGCCTTGCTGACTATTTTGATTTCCAACAATTTTGTGGAGCTCAAGGGCAGCGTTTTTAAGAGGTTTGCAGAACAAAATTTGTTCCAGATCACTTGTGCTGATATCGTTGAACGCTTCGAGCTGTTCATCTTCATTCTGCTTACTGCGATGCAACAGACAGAGTCATGGTACGAGTTCTTTTACGGCAGTGTTGGATACATAATTGCATGTGAGCTCATGGTTGATTGGCTTAAACATGCTTTTATCACCAAGTTCAACAAAATCAGGCCGAGTTGCTACGAGAATTTCTTAGAAGCGCTTTGCCGTGATTTTGTGCCAACTCGAGAGCATAAGCAATCAGGGCCTCAAGTGGACCCATCTCAGGCAGTTTCTCATCGCATAGGTCTGGCGACCTTGCCTCTTACTTGCGTTATTTTGAGATTTCTCTGGGTGCTTTGTCCAGAAGGGCTTCAAAAACTAAATGTTCCCAATGCGTTGTTCTTCTCATTATTGTTTCTTTGCGCTTTAACTACAAAGTCATTGCTGAATATCTCGCTGCGGGGGTTCTCTTGTAGAACCATCATTACTCGTGAATCCCGCATTATTTCCATGGCAATGCTACGATACCGTGGTAGCCCTGCTATGAAGTCGCAAAGTGAAGACGATGCGCGAAAGAAACACCAAAAGGAAATTGACAAGTTATCTGAGATTAAAAGATACCAAATATATAAGTCGCGGCTTCCAACCTAAATTAAGGACTGCTTGTGCTGCCGTCGAACTTATCAATCACATTATGAACCGAGTTGATAAGCCCATCCACAGTCCGATCGGTTTCATCTTGATAGTTTTTATTGTTGATTTTATGATCAATTTCTGCTTGCTGAAAATTGGTATCTAGTCTGTCGAGAACTCTATCAATATCAGTCAGTACTGAAGAGTTTTTAGTTGCCTTAGATGAAGTTGACTTCGCGGGATGATATGGTATTCTGGGTTTCTGGCGCAATTTTGAAATTGTTGTTGCTTTTTCAAACTGGGACGAGTCTCCCATGGATTTATTGTGAGATGTGAGGGGATGCTTCAAAGCGTACCGAAGGCCGTTCAAAGCTGATCGCAATTTGGTTGAATCTGGTTTGGAATTATTTGGCATCATGTCTTCGTATGAAGAATATTGTGCCAATCTTTCGCGGAGTGCGCTAGTACTGGTCATTTGGCTTAAGTCACTTTCTTGTGATTCAATGTTATCGTCGTCTTCGTCTAGTAAACCAGGTTCTGTCATGAAGATATTTCGCCTTTGCTTCAAGAACTGATCCTCTGTTTTGGATTCCTCCTTGACTTCACCCCCAGTTGGGACTTTGCTTTCAAGTTCATCCAGAATTCGATTGTTTCCAATTGCCCGCCATTCAGACGGCTTACGCAAATGAACGTCCTCGACCTTTGCTATTTGAAAATGCGAATACATCACCTTCATAGAGATTCGTTTGCTGCTTGGCATATCGGTTACTAGATTGATTACCTCTGGTTTGTCTTTCTCATATTTGGACTCTGCCCTGTATGAATTCGTTTGCTGTTTAGAGAGTGGGTTTCCGTACAGAATTACTTGCAATAACTCTGGTGCGTTGGTTAGGGCTGTCACATCTTCTTGTCTCTTAATATTGTTTTTTGACAGGTTGAACCATTCTAATCTTGGAAAGTCGATATCCTCTGGTATGCAACTGAATTTATTTTCACTTGCATCAAGTTCACGTAGTCGAGGCATCTGGGAAACCGATAAAATGCAAGATTCGCGACTCAATTTATTTTGCCCGATGCAAAGTAACTCGAGCAGTTTCAGAGATTTTATATTATTAGGGAGCCATTCCAAATCGTTTCCTGTAAGATCTAGCTCACGAAGTCTTGGGATTTCCGCGAGACTGAGGATTGAATCAGGTGTAATAGAGTTGTACGATAAATCCAATATGGTCAATATGGGGAAGGGGGTTCTGCAGGTCCATGAAACAATACGTGTAATCCCGTTACATTGGAGATGGAGCTCTTCCAAAGCTTGAAGATTGCTCAACTTTAAATTTATTTTGTAAGCAAAATAGTGCATATGCTTAGTAGTTAACTTACGTCTTCGAGGCTCAACTGATTGTCGCCGAAATCTGCGTAGCTCAATCGTTTGAAGAAGATCATGTCCTCGTAAACTACTTGACTGATGTTTTTCCCAGTCAGTTCTGCTTTGTAAGCACGGTCAGGAAACTCTGAGTGGCATGCTTCTAATAAAACAAACCCGTCCAAGACAACAGAATCATTCGTGCTCGCGAGTATGGCGGTCTCCTCCATTCCGGCTAAAACTCAACGGATACTTTTTCCTCCTTTCAAAATTAAAAGAATATAATCGTTTCCTCCAAGACCAGGAAGACAAGAGACATTATAAAATATAGTTTACAGTGTCGATTGGGTCAGGAGCGAAGATTGGATTGTCATTCTTAGCTCGTTGCGCCCAAGAGTTAAAAATTAATAAGTATGTGAATACTATTTGAGCGTTCGAATGAAGATTTTTGCTGAGGCAATTCATCCCAAATACACGCGTGAGTGCTAAAACTATTCGGCAGTCCGACGGAACCTTCGTTTCAGTGTCGATATATACATTGCTAGACACTAGATCAGCCTCGTCGTTTGTTTACATCTAGGTAGGATATTTGAGTCGTGAATTCAAAAGTTTTCTTATACTTTCGTCCTGGAAACACCAGAGATTTAAAACAACGTTGAATCCTTCCTTCCTCAGGATAAAATCTGCAACCAATTAATGATGCTGTTTTTTAAATATATTTAGAGAAGAGAACCCAAAGATGCCATGAGAGAATCCGCAAATGTCTGAGCATTGGCAGCATCATCGCTTTTCACAGCAGCTGTTAATTCGCAAGATCGTTTATCAATTTGAACTTCGGCCAGATATAAAACATCGGTCTCATCTCGCCCAAAAAAATAAAACTTGAGCTGAGTTCCCAAATCTCCAGAAGCCATGCAAAAAATATAACTTTCCTTCACAAGACGTTCTACCTGTTCTGAAGATGGACATGAACTAAGTGGGATGTCGAGGGATGCAGATACTTCCAATCCTTCCCAGTAGCTTTGATATGTTTCCTGATCAATTGCTACATCAGGCTTCAAACTCCAAGGACTTGAGTTGGACTGAGTAAAGCCCAACAGGTCACTATCATCGTAAAAATTGGAAGAATCAGCTGGAAGAGAGATGGATGGTGGTAAGTCATCTGCTGGTGTGAACGCAACACCTCCGACAAAACCACTCTCGAGATACTTATCTTCTATAAATTGTTCCGCGGGCTTTTCATACAACACAGATAAGGTATTGAATTCCTCGAAAAGTCGTTGTTTGAGTCCGCTATGACGTTCTTCGTTGAATCTGATCATCGTCTCTTTTGGGCTCATTAGACATCGTTTTGCTTCCTCTAAATCATATTTTAGAAGCCGATAAAACAAAAGCGCTCTATCATGCAGGTCACTATCACTAAAATCATTTAACATCACTGTCAACAATTGAGTCAACATTGCATGAACCTCAGGGGCTCTTTGGAAAAACAATTTTGTCACAGCTACCAAAAGCGCCATTTTCACCTCCACACTTGTCTCATCTTCGTATGCATCGACAATAGGCTCAAATAGATACGGAGTTACTCTCATATGTGCTCCAAATTCACTGAGCATGAATATCACTGCTGATTTTCCTTCAGGGTCCTCCATGTGACGGAGACATCGAGGAAGTGCAGGCATAACGTCAGCAGCACGACCAGGGAACTTTCGTAAAAGATCCTTGATCACTTTGACTACCTGCACACGAACATATTCAACGTCCATACTAATAAATTCTAGCAGTTGGTTTATAATACCATCAGCGCCACCAGGTAGCTTCACCGCAATTTGACCAAATGCAATGATGGCTCGTTTGGAAATCTCCTGTTCAATGTCGTTAACATACTCGCTTAACTCATTTACCAGCTCATGAACATTATCTTCATTGGTAAGATTCGGGAGAATCCTTAGTTTGACGAATTTCAAATGAACTGGTTCGTTGTAGTCGCAGTAAAATCTCTTGAATTGATCATCAAAAACACCTGGACATCGAGGTACAATAATTTCCACATGTTTCAACACCGTGTAACGAATTTCGTGAGATGGTGACGAAATAAGAGTCATGAGCGGTTGCTTAATTCGTTGATAAATCTGGTCTTTAAGAGATCGCATAGAATCTGCATATCGC
>Ga0105055_10006298_pt1 | contig 16354 bp, 11 predicted proteins | sample BON03_FD_78090 | JGI IMG/M metagenome (GOLD analysis project Ga0105055, IMG submission 78090) | Freshwater microbial communities from Lake Bonney liftoff mats and glacier meltwater in Antarctica - BON-03 | ecosystem: Environmental > Aquatic > Freshwater > Ice > Glacier meltwater | place: Lake...
ATATTTACTTCAAACGAAAGGTTGAAAGCACCGCACGCATGTAGTGCCGAAATCTGAATGGCTGTCCCGCGTAAGCACCTTGCTTATGCGGGGAAGCCGTAAGGCAGTTGTCGAATCGCGGTTGGGCGGCCTCCGTCAGGATCTGACATGGATGTTGCGCAACGACGCGCTACCGTCCGGCTACCTCTACGAAGAGCCAGTGGCTCTGCTCGACCGGCCGAGTCCGCTTCTGGGGCCGGCGTGGAGTCTGTTGCAGGATTTCTACGACACTTCCGGAAGCGGAGCGATTTCGCCTGTCCAAGCCGATGGCACTCGCAATACGGGGGATGCGACCGGGCAGCGCAACAACTTGTCTCCCCTCGTCACTCAGATAAAATTGTATTTCAGCTTTGCTTTCGGGCCAGCGAACATACCGATTGGTCGAGGTGGGCTGCTACGCATGTATCTCTACCCGGTGGTGGTGCTGAATAACCCCTACAACCGCCCTCTCGCGGCGGAGGACTACAGCTTCGCCTACGTGCAACACAACACGCAAGACGCCACCGAGATGCTGGTTCGGGTCATTGACGGATCGACGGGAGACACGATCCGGACATTTGAGGGTGATGGCTTCCGATTCAAGGATGGGAACAACGCTTTATTCGACCCAAGACCAAAGAGTGGCAGTAACGACTATAGTGGCACTATTAAATTTTTCGCTGACGGGCTGGCTTTCGAACCAGGCGAGACGAAAGTGCTCACCCTAGATGAAGCGGGTGCCTATGAGGGGCGGCTGAACAGTAGCTACGTCAGCTCACCCGCCCATCCCACCGAAAATCCGAAGGGCAATCGCCTCACCCCCGGATTCAACGATTCCATGTCTGCTTATGTGGAATTCAAAGACGGGCTGGAAGTCGGGGAAGAACCTGATTTTTACGAATTTGATTTGGTCAATCCTGGAAATCTACGGTTTAAACTGAGACGACAAAGCGACGAAGATGGTCTAGGTCTCGCCCTCCTGACGATGGGTTACTCTGATTTTTCAGTTTCCACGATTCCGCTTCCTCCCCGTCTGACGCGATCGGAGACTACTTTTCCGGAAGCAGGCTTCACCTATACGCTCGATCTTGGCCAAGTGCCCCACCTCGCTGACTTCAACCCAAGAGCCCCCGTCATTACTCTGGCCAATAATTTTGAGCGTTTCGATGGAGGTCGTCCTCCCCGCCTCTACCGGGGTGATTTTGGAATCGACGAATTCTCAACCAACGTAAGCGATGCGGACAGTGGCGCAGGTTTTTTCGGTCCATCCCACGAAACGGCAGGCTTTGGACAAACAATTTTGTTTGAAATTCCCAAATCGCCCGAGGATTTCATCTCCCTCGGCCAGCTGAAACATGTCGATTTAAGCATCTGGCCTCAGGGCAATGCGACGCGTTTTTACGAAGAGGCGAATCATAACGCTCCCGCTTACGTCTTAGGAAATTCGCGGGCGGATCCACGGGTGGGCACTACCACCACCTACACAGATACCGACTCCGAAGAATGGTATCGATTAGGTGCCGCCTTTGATAATTCTTATCGTGCGAACGAGGCATTATGGGACGGTTTTTTCTTTTCCACTGCCCCGATCAATGGCGATCCGCCGCTCAACCGCCGGATCGTCTCGAAGACGCCGGAATTTGAGCCGCCGGAGGGTGCTTACGACGCCGGGAAAAACCTTTCTCTGGCAGGCGCCTTCAACGTGAACTCCGTCTCGGTCAACGCTTGGCGGGCGATTCTTTCCGGTCTGCAAGATCATGATCTAGAAACCATTAATGCTGGCACGGAGCAAGGGGTCGATTTCCTCTATGGATCCATCGGCCGCCCGCTGGAAGCTTCATTCAGCCATAATAGCCAAGACGCATCCTCCGCAGAAGTCTGGAACGGTGCCCGACGGCTTAAACCAGCGGAAATCGACGCTCTGGCGGAAGCGATCGTGGCCGAGATCAAGGAACGTGGCCCGTTTCTTAACCTCGCCCATTTCGTCAATCGCGCACTGGTCGAGCCCGCCGCTCCCGCCGCCGATTCGACGGTGGTCGAAAAAGGTGCTTTGCAATCCGCAATCGACAAGGCGGAACTCGGCAGAGGGGGCACGGGTCTGAACGAGGGTCTGGGGGGCAACAGCGTCGATCAGGCATATCTTGATATGGATGTGCCGCATCCCGAGCTTTTTGCGACCCTCGCTTTCGAGGGAGCCCCGGGACGTTTGACCCAAGCTGACCTGCTGACCGCCCTCGGCCCCATTCTGAGTGCCCGCTCGGACACCTTTCGAATCCGCGCCTACGGGGAAACAGAGGATTCGGGAAACAAATCAAAAGCTTGGTGCGAGGCGATCGTGCGCCGAATCCCCGACAAAGTAGACCTAAACGAAGCCGTTGAAGACCCCTCTCCCGCCGACTCCTTCGGACGGCGATTTGAAATCGTATCCTTTCAATGGCTCCCCCCTCAAGAAGAGAACCCACCACTATGATCTCGCGAAGCATCCTCACCTCAATAGTCTTCTTAGTTCTTAGCGGTTTTTCCCTTAAGGCACAAATGGAAGAGGTTCCTACCCTAAACCTGACTTGGCGAGGCATGTCTTTGGATAGCTCCATCCGGGGCATTGGTTATATCGAAGATAAGGAGGTAGCAGGCATTTTTATTCCCAACGGCGGATTCTCTGGCTCCTATGATTACACCGGCCCGCTACCCATGCTTTTCGCCCAAGCAGGTCAAACGGAAACCCCGCTGGAAGAGTTAATTGTTCTCGCCCGAGTTAATTTGCCGATAGAAACAAGGGAGGCGCTCTTTTTCTTCGACCATAGTGGTTCGGATGGAGACTTGCGCGTCTTCCCGGTTGCTTTGGATCCAGAACCACTCCTCCCGGGGCAAGTGCTGGCGATCAACACGAGCGAGCGCACCATCGCCGGCTTCCATGACGGAAAGCGGTTTGAACTCCCATCCGGGAGAACTACCGTTTTTACGCCCGATCAAAGCGGGGATTCCCAAGCGATCCAAGTCTCGGTTCAACTCGCCACAATGGAGGAAGACGGTTGGCAAGCGCGCGTCAATTCGAGATACGGGATGACGCCGGACATGCGGGTGCGACTGCTCTTTCGATCCGGTAAAGACGGGTCGATCAAAATCATTCCCCTGAGGGAAAGAGCTCCGAGATCCCTGACAGAACAAGCCACTGAACTAGGGGAATAACAAAGACCAGAAGCGCCATGCCCGAGCAACCGAACATCCTCCTGATCACAAGCGATCAGCAACACTGGAACACAATCGGGCGCTACTTAGACGAAGTAAAGACTCCCAATCTCGACCGCCTTTGCGCGACTGGCACGGATTTTCGGCGGGCCTACTGCCCGAATCCAACCTGCACGCCGACCCGCGCATCCATGATCACTGGTCAGTATCCGAGTCGCCACGGTGCGTGGTCGCTGGGCACGAAGCTGCCCGAGAATGTACCCACACTCGGCGACAGCCTCCAAGCGGTCGGCTACGACTGCAGCCTGATCGGCAAAGCGCATTTTCAGCCGCTCCGCAGTGAGAGCGCCTATCCCTCGATCGAGTCGTATCCCACCCTCCGCGATTTGGACTTTTGGCGCGGTTTTCATGGCCCTTTTTACGGCTTCAATCATGTCGAAATGGCGCGCAACCATTGCGATGAATCCCACGCCGGGCAACACTATGCGATTTGGATGGAGGAGCAGGGCCTGACTGACTGGAAGGACTACTTTCAAAACACTTGGTGGGAATACAACTTCTCGGAAGACGGCACGGAAAATCCGCCGCAGCACCACAGCTGGACGCTCCCAGAAAAGTATCACTACAACCATTGGATCACCGAGCGCTCCATCGCCAGAATGGAGGCGACCACCGCGAAAGATCAGCCCTTTTTCTGCTGGGCCAGTTATTTGGACCCACACCCACCCTACCTGGTGCCCGAACCCTGGGCTTCGATGTATGCCCCCAAGGACATCACCGTGCCGCAGATCACGCCCGGCGAACACCGGAAAAACCCGCCCCACTTTGCAAAAACCCAAGAGGCGAATCCTGACTTCTCGGATCTCCAAGAGTGCTCGCACGTCAATCATGGCTACCAGAGCCACCTGCAAGACCCCCACGAATTGGCTAAAGACATTGCCATCTACTATGGCATGATCAGCATGCTCGACCACTACGTCGGCAAGTTACTCGACCACTTGGAGACATCCGGACAGCGCGAGAACACGCTGGTCGTGTTCACCTCCGACCACGGGCATTTCTACGGCCACCACGGCCTAACCGCGAAGGGCGGATTCCACTACGAAGACTTGATTCGAGTGCCCTTCATCGCCAGTTGGCCTGGAACGATTCCAGAAGATCAAACCAGCTCGGCCATCCAAAGTTTGGTCGATCTTCCGCGCTCCTTGCTAGCGGCGGCCGGAGCGGCAGCGCCCTCCGTCATGCAGGGCTTTGACCAACTCCCCGTCTGGACGGGGAAAGTCGATTCCGTGCGCGAGGCGGCCATCGTGGAGTTCCGACACCAGCCTACCGCCATCCACCAACGCACCCTAGTCGACCAGCGCTACAAGCTGACCACCTATTACAAGCAACCCTACGGCGAGCTCTTCGACTTGGAAGCCGACCCCGGTGAGATCAACAATCTTTGGGACGCGCCCGCAGCCGCCGAACTCAAAACCCGGCTACTCCAAAAGCTCCTGCACGCCCAAATGGGTGAAGAACCCCTCTGGATGCCGCGTATTGCCCAAGCCTGAAGAAAAACTAATTGCTCAGGTAGAGCGGTCGAATTGGTTCGTGGTCATGACATCGGGGATCGCCTCCCCCTGAGCCAGACAAGCAAGGTTTTGGATAGCTTGTGTGCCGCTATCACAACGGCGGTCTTTGGTCGGGCCTGCGATGTGAGGAAGCAAAGCCACATTGGGCAAACCTCTGAGGGGAGATTCCGCCGATAAAGGTTCTTTTTCATAAACATCCAGTCCCAACTGTAAGTCATCCACCCGATCACGAGCGACCCGTATGAGAGCCGCTTCATCCACGACCGCCCCACGCCCAATATTGACGAACACCCACCCTTTGGAATCGAACGGAGAAGTTCTTCAGTCACAATGTGGTGGTTTTTAGCGTGGTAAGGAGCCAGCTCGACAATGACTTCGTTCTCAGAAAAGAGAGCCTCCAGAGAGTGAGCACGCTGCACCCCATGTTCCGCCAAAAACACATCTGGGACGCTGGGCGAATAAGTAGAGATCGTCCCGCCAAAGGGCTGGAGCAATGGGATCATTTTTTGGGCGATATTGCCGAAACCATGAATCCCGATGGGCTTTTCAAATAGAGCTATGATTAGGGTCGTATTTTTCATTGTTTCCATAGTTTTTTAAAAGTGGTAGCGCGGCATGGCCTCATGCCGCATTTATGCGCATCTACCTGCGGCATGAGGCCATGCCGCGCTATCTGTTCTCGATAGGATGCATAGCCTACACATTTAATTAGACCCTCCACGTTAGTCGTCCTTTTTTTGCAACTGCTCTTCCTTGCTCACCCAGCCATCGTCGCTTTCGTCGCGGATACGAGCCTTCAGAGTGCGGATCATATCGATCAGGTCATGGAACCCGCCGATAAGGAACCAAATCGTCGTACCAATCCCAAGAACGACTGTGAGCCCCACGTAAAAGGCCCAATATTGGAGCCACCACTCGTCCGTAAATTTGAAGATCAGTGCGAGCGGGGTGATGACGAGAAAGGTTCCAAAAAAGAAAAGAGTCACGCCGATCTTGAAGTGGAAGATGAAACGGTCGCCCTTGGTAAACTCCTCGCTCATGCCAAGACGCCGCCAAAACTTGGATATGACCTTGGCTGAAGCCACCTCTGGAGCGGGTGCACTCACTAGGGCAGGTGCCACATCATTTTTCTGGGCTAAGTTGATCAGCTTCCCAATTTCGGCGGGGATGCCCGGTTGGTGTCCTACATTTTCGACGGCATATTCGCCACGATTCAGGAGCTTATCCATATCAACGGGAGGACGCTTGGAAAGGAGCGATAGCACGATGTAAGCCGTAGCGGAGATAATGGCCACACCGAAGGCCATCTCCACCCCGTGGAAAGGGAACTTTTCGGGCAGGTGCTGAAGCCATTGCAGATCCGGGTGCAGGATCTTCCAGTCGGGCAGAAAGTGTGGCCAAACGATATTACGCACTACGATACCGCTGACCGAAAGCACAGAGCCTAGAATCATGGCGGCCCAAGCCCCTTCGACCGTCCCTCGTTTCCAGTAAAGGCCACCGAGGATGGCGGAACCTGCACCGCCCAAGAAAATCGCCCCAGTAATCGCGAAATACATGAAGATATACTCGTTCAGCGGAAAGAATAAACTGAAGCAAAAGGCGAAAGCAGCCACCCCGAAGATCGAAGCGCGGAGCAGACGCATGTGAGCCTTAGGCGACAAGGGCTTTTTCCGGAAAGGCATGACCACATCCTGAATAAAGATGGATCCCCAAGAATGCAGGTAGGTGTCGTCCGTAGATACCGCCGCAGCGATAATCATGGCCACGAACATTCCCAACACCCCCACCGGTAACAACTGGCTGATCCCAATCGGCACCAACATTTGCTTCTGGATCTGCGGATTGTCGATGGCTTCCACAGAGGCATTCACGACGGCAGCCGTGTCCGCAAACTCCGGCAAATGCATCATGGCAAAGATGAACAGCGGCACCAGCATAGTAAGTAGGAAAAGCACCTGTCCGCGGAACATGCTGAGCATGCCCGCCATTTTGGCCTCGTGGGGGGATTTGGCCGCTGCATTGTAGCCCTGTGCGCCCTGCCATGCCCTAAAGCCATAGACACTCATCGCGGCCAACATAAAGAAGAACGCCGGATTGAAACTATCGATCCCAGACACCTTGAGCGGGTTGATCATCGACTGATCCGCAGGTGCCATCTTTAGGCCCTCGACTAGGTCGCCCCAACTCATCTGAGTTAGAAAAACGGCGAAAACCACTAGAATCGTAATCTGGATAAACTGCCCCTGTAAAAAGTCGGTGATGATGATCGCGATCTGCCCACCGGAAAGAGTGAGCATGAGAGCCAGCGAGAGCATGACAAACATAACCGGTGCCATCGTCGGCAAAATGAAGCCTAAAAATTCGAACTCCGGCGGTAGACCGCAGAGATAAATGATAAAACGGGCGGTCACCGCCGGGAAAATTCCATAATTGAGAACCCCGGAAAAGCAGGCGAGCATCCCGGAAAAAATCCTGAAATTGCGGGAATACCGGATCTCGAAGAACTGGGCCAAGGTCAGGACCCGGGTCTCGCGGTAGCGGTAAACCACAAATCCCGTCAAAGACATAATCATACCGATAGGAAGGAGGAGTTGCCCCCACCAACCCGCCGTGAATCCAGCCGCGTAAAACTTCTCGAAGTTAGCCGCGATGGTGATGGCTCCCAGGCCTGCCATGCCATCGGCCATGGTCAGCAAATAGCGTCGGGCACAGCGGTTGCCCGCGAGGAAGTCGGCCACGGTGCGGTTGAGCCTGCTGCTAATGATAGCAATGATCAGCATGACGCCAAGCAGGAGGGCGATGACACCCCAGTCGATCCAATGTAAGTTCATAGTAAAGTAGAGAGTTGAGATAGGGCTACATAAAAGCTTAATTTATATTCATAAATTAATCCCACCGCAAGCAAAGATTTCCCGCGCTAGCTGATTGGGGTATAATTATTTAAACGAGGTAGTAAGCGCTAGCAAGTATCTCCCCACAAGTCCGCTCACACTCACACGCTGGTTTTCACTACCCGCTTCCATCGAGGTGCCGCTAGGTCGCTTTGCTTGGAATTGTTCTTGCACCTCAATTTCCCCTGATTTATAATTATCAATTTCTCACCAAATGATATCTTGGATGACTTCTCAGAATCAAACCGCAAAGCCTTTCTGCATCATCCTTCGTTACGGGCTGGATCCATTCAACGCCCCCACTGAAAACCTGAAACAGCTGGAAGCCTTTATCCAAGAATCCACGATCAACGAAGTGATGTTTCTCCTCATGCCCGAAGAGCGGAGTTCGGGGCATCCCACCGAGGCGCTCTCCAAGCCATGGATCGAGGTCATCCAGCAAGCCAAAGAGATGTTTGCCCGCTATGGCGTGGCGACCAGCCTGAATCCGTGGACAACGACCTACCACGCAGGCCGCGGGCGCAGCCTCCATACGGGGCAGAATTTTCGCTTGATGGTGGGTGAAACGGGGGCGGACAACGGTATATCGCCCTGCCCTTTCTACGAAGACTGGCAGCACTACCTGAATGAATATTTTGTTTTTCTGGCACAGGCGATTGAGCCTGTCGCCCTCTGGGTGGAAGACGACTGGCGTCTCCACAACCACGGCGAGGAGTTGGGTTACGGCGGCTGTTTTTGCCAGTATTGTCTCGCCCGTTTTGCCCGCATGGTCGGCCGCAAGGAGGTAACGCGAGAGGAGGTAGTCGCGACGGTGGCGGCTTCGGGGGAGCCGCATCCATGGCGTGCCAAATGGCTGGAACTGGCGCGGCAGGCCTTGCAAGAACCAGCTGAAAAGCTCGCCGCCGTGCTCAAAGCGGTCGCACCTGACATGCGCCTTGGGCTGATGACGAGCATACCAGACGTTCATAGTATCGAAAACCGCGATTGGAATGGATTGATGGATGTTTTTACAGATGACGAGGCGCGCTACCTCATACGCCCGCACATGCCTCCGTATACCGAGCTGCCCCCGATCATCACCACACCGGGAGTCTCGCGACAGACCATCGCTAACCTCAACCGCGATGCCGATATTTATCCCGAACTGGAGAATTCTCCTCGCTGCGGCGTTTACAGTGGCTCGCATGCATACAGCGCTTGGGAGATCTACAATGCCATTCTCTACGGGGCGCGCGGGATCACCATCAACCATTTCGACAATATGGGGATGAACACGTATTACGACCGTGGAATGGGTGCCAGTCTCGGTCGGCACCGGCCATTTTTCGACGCCCTGATGGAACTACATTTGGATGACCGCCGGGCGCGCGGGGTGAAGATCCTCTTCGCTCCCGATGTGGCCGCACACACAAGAACCGAGCCGGAGAGCGCTGCAGAAGCGACGCGTCTGTTTAGCGGCGCAAATTCCTCAAAAATGCAGCAAGACGGCACATCGCTGAATCAACTCAAGGCGGATTCCATTGCCTGGAGCCAAGCGTTTTATGTGATGGGGGTGAGCCACAGTTTTACCCGTTGCGTCAAGCAGGATCCCAGTGCTGTTTACGCGGTTTCCGACCAGACGCTGCACTCTTTCAATGACTCGAAAATCGAAGCGCTTTTGACGCAGCGGGTCATTCTCGACCTTCCCAGTGCGGAGATCCTGGTGCAACGCGGCTTCGGCTCTCTGATCGGTGTCAATGCAATCAAGCGCGTGACACTTAAGGAAACCGGATACTCGCTAGAGGAGATCGAGCCTTCTTTATTTGGCGAACTGGAAGGCGGCGTCAAGGCACGCATGTGCGCGCTACGCTGCGCCAATCCCATCGGCGTGCTGGACTATACCTCCGGGGTAGAACGACTCTCCATGATTAAAGGCCCCGAGTTTGAGCCGAAGTTCCCCGGCTCGGGTCTTTTCACGAACCGGTCTGGCGGCGTGGTCTATACCTGTTGCTACCCGCTTGGAAGCGGTCAGTTCTACATGGCCTACTTCAACCGTGTGCGTCAGGAATACTGGACAAAGGTGCTCAGCCGCATGAGCGGCAAGGGAGGCACACAAACCATTGCCTGCGGCCACCCCTTGCATGTGCATTCCCATGACATTGAGGGGGGCGTTTCCATCGCGGCCACCAATGTGATCTATGATGCAACCGATCAATTCGATCTCTTGCTCCCGACTGAAGCTGTCGCCGGCAAGGTGATACGCGCGCTGGGCGAAGATGCCACATGGAAGGTGATCCATCCGTCCGTGCAGATTGAGGGCGATCTCGCTCGCATTCAAATGAATTGGTGCCTGCGTCCCTTACAAAGCCTCTTTCTCACCCTGCGCAAAGAATAAGTTTCAGCCGACTGAAACCTCGCGCCCGGTATACAAGCACGAACACATAATAAAAAAAACGAGTCGCCTGATTCCGTCTTTCAAAACGGAATCATTGAAATTCAAGATGACTTGTGTGGGCGCAGCAACGCGAAGCCCTAAGACCGAAAGAGTTTCGAAAACAAACCTTGCTTCGTTTATATATATAACTTATAGTAATCTGTCATTATGCCCGAACCACAGCTCCAACCCAAAGGCACTGCCATCGTCGATTCGCATGGCACCCTCAATGCCGCAGCGCTCGCCCATGCCTCCTTTGTGCTTGCGGTCGATTCCGACGGCTGCGCCTTCGACAACATGAACCTCAAGCACAACGAGTGTTTTACGCCGACCACCATTCGTTACTGGGGGCTTGAATCCGTCGCCCGCGAGGCTCGCGAGACCGCCACGTTCATCAATCTGCGCTCGCGCCATAGGGGTCTTAATCGCTTTGCGGCTCTAGTGCGGCTCTTCGACATGCTAAAAGATCGCCCCGAAGTTCGCATCCGCCTAAAATTACCCTGCTTCGACGGGCTCCGTCGTTGGGTGGCGACGAGTGATCAGCTCAGCCGCGCATCGCTTCAGGCCGCCATGCAGACCGATGACTGCCCCTCTTTACGCAATGCGCTTGCTTGGACCGACGCCATCAACAAAGCGGTGCGAGCGACCACTCACGACGTGGCTCCAGTGCCCGGAGTCGGTGAATGCCTTCAACTGGCCGCCGCCCGAGCCAGCATTGTCATTGTCTCAGCCGCCGACACCCCCACGCTACGCCGCGAATGGAGCCAACACGGTTTACTTCGAAACGTCACGGCGGTTGCCGGGCAGGAGGCTGGAACCAAGTCTGACACTCTCAAGCGTTTGCGTAGCTTTGGCTTTCGCGCCGACGCCATCCTCATGGTCGGAGACGCGCCCGGTGATCTGGCCGCCGCCCAGGCCGCCAACACTGCATTTTTCCCGATCGTCCCCGGAGAGGAAAGCGCTTCTTGGGCACGCCTCGCGGGGGAAGGCTTGCCCCGTTTTTTGGCGGACGACTTCTGCGGTGATTATGAGGAAAACTTGGCCAAGCAATTCCTGACCGCGCTCCCTGAAAATCCCGACTGGAAGACCTGCTCCGCAGACGAGAAGGTGCACTGAAGAGCATCCACCCTATTTCAATATCGCAACCCGATCCAATTCAATCATATCGCCTCCGAACTTAATTATGTCACACAATACGCCCACCTCCGTCACCAAACTACTCGACCAAATGTCGCTCGAAGAAAAAGTCGGGCAGATGCTCGTCTTTGGATTTTCTGGTACGTATCCTTATCCTGATATTATGGATGCCGTTCGCCGCTATCATGTGGCAGGATTTCGGGTCTCGCCCAGCGGCCGCAAGTTCACCCGTTACCTGAAGCCAGGCAGCCCTGGTTACCAGCGTGTCATTCGCGACCCTGAGCCGCTCGAACGGCTCTTTGGTTCCACCCAGTTTGCGCCACGCGTAGGCGCCCGAAACTATGCCAAGACCTTAAACATCCTGCGCGAGGCCGCCCTCGAGAATGGAGCAGGTGTGCCGCTCTATTTCGCGACTGATTATGAGGGCAACCCAAGCATGGACTGCTTCATGCGTGGTATGCTTCCAATACCTCATCCCATGGGGCTGGCTGCTTCAGGTGACGTCGACCTATCCCGTCGAGTTGCCGCCCTCGTCGGACGCCAGCTCAAGGCGATCGGCATTAACTGGGTACATTCCCCGGTTCTCGATGCGAACACTCATCCGATGAATCCGGAAATAGGCACCCGCGCCTATTCACCCAACCCTGATACCATCATCGAACACGCCCTCGAGAGCCTCCGTGGCTTCGACGAAGCCGGAGTCATCGCCACTGGTAAGCACTTCCCCGGTCGCGGCCATTCCGTGGAAGATGTCCACTTCGGTATCGCTACGATAGGAGAGTCGGCCGAGCGCATGCAGCAAATCCACCTCGCCCCCTACAAAGCCCTCATCGATCAGGGGCTACCTGCCATCATGCTGGCACACTCCATTTTTCCCGCCATCGATCCCACTGAAGAGATCGCGACTCTATCCAAACCAATCGTGACAGATCTACTTCGCGAGGAGCTTGGTTTCGACGGCGTGATCATGACCGACTCGTTCACTATGGGTGGACTCGTGGCCAAGTATGAAGTCGATGAAGCCGCGATTCGCTCAATCGAAGCGGGCGTCGACCTGATACTACTGAAGGATGAAAATGCTCTGCGCGGCGATGTTTTCCGCGGTCTCGTCGATGCAGTGCGTAGTGGACGCCTGCCTGAAAGCAGAGTCGAAGAAGCCGCCCGTCATGTATTAACGGCTAAGGCACGCGCTGGACTCCTCGACGGCAAAGGAGGACTGGTCGACCTCGACACGGTTGAACCTCGGCTGGCTGAGCCGGAAAACCGCGCGACCGCACGCGAATCCTTCCGTCGATCCACTGTCGTATTGCGCGACCGTAGCGATCAACTCCCCCTTCCAAAAGGCGCGCGCCTGCTTGTGATTGAGCAGGTCACCTGGATTACTTCCCTCCTCAACACTGAAGAAGGTCACACCGGTGCGCTGCAGGAAGCACTCTTGGAGCGAGGTTACGACGCTCGTATGATTGACTTTCGCACCAGTGAGGAACTCGACGCCATTTGGCCGGAGGTCGAGCGCATCGCGGGCGAGGTCGATGCCATCGTCCACTTCGGCTATTACAATCGAGGTGAACCCGCGCAAAAAACTGCCCATGCTCGCATCACCGCACTTCCCGTTCCCACCATTTTCGTTTCCAACGATCCCTACGATTATCTCGTATCCGACCAAATGGACACAGTCGTTGTCACGTTTTCCCCTATGGCGATGGCCATGGAGTCGGCTGCTGATATCCTTTGCGGAAGGGAAAACGCCAGTGCCCGTCTCGACTTTGAACCCAGTAAAACTTATTGAGTTGTCGAAAACCTAGCATAAGCTAGACCGAAAAATATGCTTGAACCAACGCTTGACGAAAGGATGCTCATTGATTCAGTGATGATTATTATAACTGTTAAAATCAATGGCTAGCACAACAAATAAACCAAAACGTATCTCTCAGAGCCAGATGGCTAAGGATCTAGATGTTTCACAAGCGTTAATATCAATGGTTTTAAATGGGCGAGAGCGAGGGATTACCAAAGAAACAGTCACGCGAATTTGGGACTATGCCACTAAGCACGGATATCAGCCCCGGGGCATGCAGATCTACCTGAACCGCCACAAGCAGCCCGCTCAGCTGAAAAATGTCGGCTACATTCTGCGATCTCCACTTAAGCTAACCAATAATAGCACCTTTTTTAGCCATGTAAACCAAGGTCTCTATGAAGCACTACGCGAAGACGGGACGAAAACTCTGTTTTTGGGAGGCGAGGACGATCTTTCAATGGAGGATCCACAGAGGCTCACTCAAAGTTGTTCGGGGCTTAAAGGAATCGTGATTTTAGGAGAAGTCGCGGAAGAACTTGTCCTGAAATTGGCTAGCTTCCAAATACCCCTCGTCTCCATTTCAGCAAGTTGCCATGGCCTCTGCCATTCCATATTGCCCAACGATATCCAATCCGCTAGTCAGATGGTCGACCACCTAGTCGATCTAGGTCACCGAGAGTTCGCCTGGATCGGAGGGAACCAAAATCTAGCTCGGAGCGATATAAGACGCAATGCGATTGAGATGGTGTTACGGCGACATAAATTCAGCCTGGATCCATCGAACATTTTGTCGACCGACTCGGCTGACCGTCAAGATGGATATCGCAGCATTCAATCCATCTGGGAGAAAAAAGAAGGCCCTAAGCCAACTGCATTGGTTTGCTATAATGGCTTGATAGCACGGGGAGCCATCGATTATATGCTGGAGCATCGAATTCGAGCCGGAAAAGATTTCAGCGTAGTCGCCTTCGACGCTACCCGGATCTGCCAAGAAAGCCACCCCACGATCACTGCGTCCAGTTCGATCCCAGAGGATATGGGGCGCGAGGCAGTCAGACTCATCATCGAGGAGCATGCTCATCCAGAAGAAGGTAAAGTTTTTTGTGATCTAACGCTCCCCGCCACTTTGCATATTCGCGAATCTTCCGGCCCCGCACCCTCACTGGCATCAGCATCAGCACCGGCATCAAGATCGGTTGCCAAGTAGAAAATCCCACAATAGACTGCCACAGGTGCAATTATTCGAGCGATCCAGAGCGTAACCGCTTCGGCTACATTGAAACTTCTCCTTGAGAAATACACCGCCCGCATAATTGCACTCGGTCGCCATCGACTCTTCCTACGGAGCCGATTTGTCCAGCTAAATTCTAAGACAAGGAGGAACTAATCACAAATAGTGCTTTACAAGGACAGATCTATACTTATAAATATAAATTCACATATTTGCTGTCTACTAATCGCAATAAACCCTATTAAGCTGAAGTCGGATCGTTAAAGATTTTAACAAAACACTAATTTGATAATGAAAACGCACAGCCACCCACAATTCGCCCCCAATCACATCCCCGCCACCCGCGCATTTACGCTAATCGAGCTGCTCACAGTAATCGCAATTATTGCAATATTAGCTGCGATCCTAATTCCAGCCATCAGCGGCGTCCGAGCTTCTGCGCGTGATACGAAATCTCAGTCCAACCTACGTGAGTGGCATCGCCTCGCGATGATTTATGCCAACGAACACGATAACCGACTTCCTCTAGGCTGGGATAAGTTCTCTGATGGCACGCCCCACTGGATGGTGACACTCGGCCGCTATATGGATCATGAATTTACTAACGGCTCCTTAGAGCTAACGAATACCATTGGAACTTCGCCAAACCATGAGGTCGACTTCGTGCACGGTCCAGATTATATAAGTTATGGAATAAACATCGCAGCGACTGGGACTAACTTTAGTAGTGCCAAAACTCCAGCAACTGCTGGAAGTTTATTTCACATAGAGCCTCAAACAATACTTTTTGGTGACTCTACAGGTTGGTTTATACGCAAAGAAACACTCAATTTTCGTAACCGCGGAAAAGCGTTCACGGTTATGGTTGATGGATCCATTCGTGTGTTCGAAAATGATCAGTATTACGATGAGAATGCTGAAAAGTTTTTCGACCCGAAAATGTAGCAGACTTCATAAACTGGTATGTTAAAGACGGCAACCTTAATAAATTTTGCTAATTAGGCTTCCCTGATCGGCTTCGGCGGATCAAACCCCAACCGATGGTTCCCAGAACCAGTCCGCTGATGGCGAAAGAACCGCGCCCGAACAAGTCATTCGGAATGAATAACATGATTGCGATAAATCCACCATAGGCCGCAGCCATGAAGCCTAGGATCTTTCGCTGCTGATCGCTCGATCCACCACTTGCCTCGTTACCCACCGCGACAGGCGTATTAAAATCCGTGAAGAGCTCTGAGACTTCTTTTTGGCGGCGATCATCGGGCTTTTCCTTGTAAAACAATCGGGTCGCAAAGAACCAAGCCGAGCAAACGAATACGATCACGAAAACTCCGGAGATCAAAACCAAATCATTCGATTCCCGATCCGTGAAGCCGTTTTCAATATTTAGAAATGTAGCCAGCCATTCGGGATGAAAATAATTTTTAAGGAGCCAAGAAATCGTCATGCCTAGCAACACAGTGCTCCATGCCGCCCAATCCGGCGTGCGCTTGTAAAAAACGCCAAGAACAAGCGGAATGCTTAAAGGCATCGCGACCAAGGCTCCGAACTGGAGCATGATATCGAATAGCGTTAAACCTTTGAGCCTAGTTAGGAACAGCGCGACCGCAATCACCATCACGCCCATCACCAGTGTCGCCGCCCTACCAACCCGCACGAGTTCTTTCTCCCCCGCATCCTTACGTAGGATAGGCAGATAAAAATTACGCACAAAGATACCTGCATTCCGGTTCAAGCCGGTATCCATGGACGACATCGTCGCCGCAAACATTCCTGAGATCAGAATCCCCATCATTCCCGCAGGCAGCAGTTTAGCGCTAATCGCCACAAAAGCGGCTTCGGAAGGTTTCTCTACTTGAGGGAAGATCGCAGCAAGCTCAGGCATTTGAATGGCGGCCGTCATCGGAGGTATAAACCAGATGATAGGACCAATCACAAAGAGGCAAGCCGCAAGAAGGGCGGCTCGCTTCGCCTCTCAGGGGCATTTCATCTGGAAGAGCTATAAAGCCCTAAAGCTCGCAAGGTTGGAGCGCAGAGCTAAGGGTTCGACATAATCCCGTCGTGCCGTAGCGAATTGGTATCGTCACGGCGTCGGTC
>Ga0105055_10006302_pt1 | contig 16349 bp, 12 predicted proteins | sample BON03_FD_78090 | JGI IMG/M metagenome (GOLD analysis project Ga0105055, IMG submission 78090) | Freshwater microbial communities from Lake Bonney liftoff mats and glacier meltwater in Antarctica - BON-03 | ecosystem: Environmental > Aquatic > Freshwater > Ice > Glacier meltwater | place: Lake...
ATATGCTGAATGGCATCAATAACGACTGAAGTGGAGCTGTTTTTAAGCAAATAGCCACCGGCACCCAAGTGCTGCACTTCGCGTTTGAATTAAGGCTGTTCGTAATTGGAAAGCATGATTGTCGACGAGTACGATGCGCATAGGTCTTAAACTACATTGCAATCGGCAGACTTGTGCGTGCTTTTGCGGTAATCTTAGCTCAACAGCGGCAATTCTATGGTAATGAGCGTTCCCTGGCCAACGGAGGTCTCTACCGTCATTTTGCCGTTCATCAGGTGAATGCGCGATTCAATGGTGCGCAAGCCAATGCCGTCGGCACTGTTGTCCATAGGTTCGAGTCCCTTGCCATTGTCTTCGACCATAACAACCAACTGATTGTCGTGCTCGACCAATTGAATAATCACGTTTCTCGCTTCGGCATGTTTGAGGATGTTGTTGCAGAGCTCAAGGAGTATGCGGTAGGTGCTGAGCTCCAATGTTTCGGGCAGTGATTTTTCAAACCCGGTAATCAGCAAGTCGAAGTGTATTTTACCGACCTGGTTGAGCTGCTCAACATACAGTTCAACGGCTTTTTTTAGTCCGAATTTTCCCAAGCGCGTTGGCATAAGCAGATGGCTGAGGTTGCGCACGTCGGTGGCTACATGGTCGAGCATATCCTTGGCATTTCTCAAGCTCAAATGTGCTTTTTTCGAGGCCAGCTGTTCTTCAGCCTCAAAACGTTCGAGCTGTAGTCTGAGTGCCGAAAGCATGGAACCAACATCGTCGTGCAGACTTTCTGCGATACGTTTGCGTTCGGTTTCTTGTCCTTCGAGTAAGGCATCTATGAGCTCTAGCTTTTTGCGTTTTTCGGCTTCTTCAAGCTCCAGCACACGAATTTGGCGCTCCTTGTCGGCCAATAGTTCGGCTTGTTGTTTGCGGTTGCGGTACCAGAATAGGCCAAAACTACTGACCACCAAAAGCAGCAATAAACTCAATGCGAACAGATAAAACCGGAACTCGTTTTTCTCGAGTTCGGCCGTTTTGTATTTGTTTTCTGAATCGAGTAAAGCTGTTTGTTCGGCTTGGCTTGCCGAATGTAGGGAATCTTCGAGTTGTAAAACCCGTTCTTTTTCAGTCGAACGCGGCGGCGTATTTTCCTTTTTAGCAGTTATTGGTGTTTTTACCTTGGCTGTATCTTTCGCTAGTAAGGGTTGTTCGTTTTTTCGCCTTTGGTGCTTGAGCCAGGCTAGGTCGTACGTATCGCGGAAAGCGGCAGGGAGAAAGCGTAATTCAGACTTAAGGAGGCTAAAATGCTCCTCGGCTTTTTTGTAAAAACCTTTTTCGCTGAAATATTCTGCTACGATTAATCGGTCGGTGGCAACGTGATAGTTTGGCGGGCCTTTTTCGAGCAATCCGCGTTGCAGGAGGTCGATACCCCGCCCAAAGACGCCGGTTTCGAAGAGATACCTGCCCTTGATGAGTTGTACCGACGTTTTACCCTTGACATTACGGGTTTGTTGTAAGGCCTGCAGATTATCGATAATAGGGGCAACGCTGTTATAATCACCTAACTGCAGATACAGGCGGGCCAAGCGTAATTGCAAGTAAAACTGCCTATCGGGCGGACCAATATTTTTGCTCAAATCGGCAGCTGATTTGAGATAAGGAAGTGCGCGTGCATTGTCGTTCAAATCTTCCAATAATCCAGCAATTTCGAGAAGTGCTATTGTTTGCATTTCCGTATCGAAGCTGCCTTCTGCTTTACGCAACACTTCATTTCTAACCCTTAACGAGGCTTCAAACTGTCCTATTTTTTGCAGGGCTTTTCCTTGCAGCAATAAACCTTGTTGTTCGAGTTTGGTGTCAGGGATTTTTAAGGCGATGTTGCTCACCACTTCACCCAATTCCAGCGCTTTTTCATAGTCGCCAAAGGCATAAACAGTATTGCCATAATTAAAAAGAGCGAGGGCTAATTCAATTCTGGTGGCTGTTTTCCGAAATTCAGGCAACAGCTCTTCATACAAAGCAATTGCTTTTTGGGGCTGTTGCTGTCGGAAATACAATCCAGCCAACATGAGCCGTAGGTTCATACGCTGGGCTTGGTCACCCTGCTTTTCAGCTGAGGAAATGGCTTTTTGTAGGTATTTAAGCCCTTTTTGGTCGTTGCGAAAGGTGGTGTACAGCTGGGTGTAAATGCTGGCTTCAAGCTCCAGCAACTTGTATTGCTGGGCTACGGCTAGGGCTTTGAGAAAGTAACGCTCCGACTGCTGTGGATTGTTCTGATAAAACCTTCCCACATTGTAAGCAGCGGTAGTCCATTCTTTTGGGTTTACAACAGGCTTTTCTACGATGGCTAAATTCCGCTCTAAATCTATACGGGCGTTTTCTTGTGCCGCAAGATTTAGGGTCAGCAATACCGCCAACAACCACAACCGAAGCTTTAACCGCATCCTATTTATTGGGCATGTGCATCAGCAGCATCCGAGAGTGCCGCTTTGGTGTAAGCAACACTGGCCATAATTTCTTCGGGGCTCAACACTTTACCAAAGGCGGGCATACCACCTTTTCCTAGGGTGATACGCTCAATCATAGCGCCTTTATCGAGCATCGACAGCGTCAAATCTTTCGCGCCAGCACTACCCAGTTTACCATCTTCGCCGTGGCAACGCACGCAATAGTTGATAAAAACGGCTTTACCATGCACGAGAATGTCGTAATTATCGGCATTGGTGTCGTATTCCGATGCCAGGTAGCTAGGGGCATCATCAGCTGCCAGCTTACTGAAATAATCAGCTTTGTTCATGGTCACACTTTTGGTTTCGGAGATACCATAAGCATATACCAGTAATACGAAGCTGAGCAAGGCCAAGGCCTTTTTTTTACGTTTGAAACCGATAATTGCCAATGGAATAGCAGCGAATACGGCAATAAGCTTAACCCAAAACCAGTTTCCTGCAGAAATGCTGGGGGCTTGCGTGGCAAGATAAATTCCCGTCAGCAAAAAGAGCGTGGAAACCACCATTTCAACAATTCGGGTTTTTTTGGTGAATTTGTCCAACAAATCGTTTTTTCCAGCCAGTAACAAGGCGGTTTTAACGAGATACAAAAGGAGAAATAGGCCCACCACCAAGGTGTGGGTATGCAGCATGCCAGTATACATGGTTCAGGGAGTTTAAGAAAGTGTAAATTTCATGAATTCATCGAGTAGCGCGATGGTTTTTTCAGCTTTTTCGTAATGCACCATATGCCCCGCTCCAGGAAAGCCGTGAAAAACAGTTATTGGGGCCAATGAAGCAGCTTTTAATACTGTAGTATAGGGTAAAATCGGATCGTCTATGCCGCCCACTACCAGCAGGGCCTTTGGCCATTTTTGTATTATATGGCTCCTATCGGGCCTATTTCGCATGGCTTGTAACTGCACAATGTGGGCCTCTGACGAAAATCCGAGGTTCATTGTTTTCAGGGTTTGTATTACCTCCTGCATCGCTGTAAGGTTTACAGATGCAAAAAGGCCGGGGATAAAACTGTTGATGAATTGTCCATGGCCTTTTTCCCGGATGAGTGCGATGGTACGGTCGCGGTTGGCACGTTTGACTTCGTCGTCGGCAAAAGGATGAGAACAAAATAAGCCGAGGGCAGCACACCTTTCTGGCTGGGCTTCTGCCAGCGCAAGTGCTACATAGCCGCCCATGCTGTGGCCAATAACGACGGCGGTTTGAATTTTTTCGTAATCAAGCACTGCTAAAATGGCTTCCGCCATTTTTTCCATACTGCTCCCGTCCTCCGGCCAGCCGCTGTGGCCAGATGCCTGTAAATCGGGCAAAATAACCGTATAACGCTTACTTAAGGCCGCGCAGCTGTGCAGCCAAACCCGGTGGTCTTCGGCAAACCCGTGCAGCAATACCAAGGCCGGACCCTGTCCTTGCCGGTACCAGCTGAGATCGACATTTTTAAAGCTGGTTTTTTTGTTCATTTTTGTTGACTACCGTTAACTCAACAAGTATACAAATAAGCATGAAGAAGCCCTTTGCTTTATTCTTTCTCCTCGTTTGCGCCGCTACTTTAGCACAGGCGCAACCTCACTTTCCTTACAACGGCGTACAAGACCAACGGCCCGATGGCTGGTTGCTTAAAAATGCCACTATCGTCTCGTCGCCCGGCCAGACGCTTGAAGGTGCTGATTTATTGCTGCATGAAGGGCGCATTGAGGCCATCGGCAAGGGACTAAAACTTCCCAAAGGCTACCGGGAACTCGATATGAAAGGGAAGTTTATCTATCCCAGTTTTATCGAACTCCACAGCAGCTACGGCTTGCTAAAAGGCAGTAGCAGTGGCCGCAACCGCAATGGAGGTCCACAACTTACCCCCGCCCGTGAAGGTGCGTTCGGTGCCAACGATGCTATAAAAGCAGATATGCGTGCCGAAATACTGTTTCACGCCGATGCCAAAGCCGCTGCAGCTTTACGTAAGGCCGGATTTGGTGCCGTGGTAACCCACCAGGCCGATGGTATTGCTCGCGGAACCGCTACCCTCGTGGCTGTAGGCGATGGCCCGGACCAGGAACAGCTCCTCCGCGCGTCGGTAACAGCACATTATTCCTTTAGTAAAGGGAGCTCTACCCAAGACTATCCCTCCTCACTCATGGGTAGCATCGCTTTGCTGCGCCAAACCTATTTGGATGCCCAGTGGTATCAAACGAATAAAAATAAACTCCAGCTCAACGACCTCGCCCTCGATGGTTGGTTGAGCTCGGCCGCGCTGCCTCAACTTTTCGAGACAAGCAACAAATATGATTTGCTTCGCGCAGATAAAATTGGCGACGAATTCGGCATACAATACATTATCAAAGGCACCGGCGAGGAATACCAATATCTCGATGCAGTGAAAGCCAGCAAGGCAAGCCTTATCGTGCCCGTGAATTTCCTGAACGCACTCGATGTTGAAGATCCATTCGATGCGATGGAGGCGAGTTTGAGTGAGATGAAACACTGGGAAATGGCACCTGGCAACTTGGCTGCACTGCACCAAGCTGGAATTAAATTTGCCATCACGCAAAGTGGCGTAGATGCCGCCGCAGATTTTTGGGGTAACCTCCGCCTGGCTGTGGAGTATGGCTTGGATCCAGCCGTGGCGCTGTCAGCACTCACCACTGTTCCAGCTCAACTTAGTCGCCAACTTGATCTGCTCGGCACACTCGAAAAGGGCAAGCTGGCCAACTTTATCGTCACTAGCGGACCACTGTTCGATAAAGAAACGGAACTTTACGACAACTGGGTGAAAGGCCAGCGCTACGAAGTGAACCCTATGCCCGAAGGCCGAGATATTCGCGCCAATTACAACTTCCGCCTAGCTAACGATAGCACCTACGAAGTGCAGATTAAAGGAAAAATGAGTCGCCCCGAAGGTGAACTGATTGTAAACGACACTACCAAGCTCAAACTAAGCTTGAGCTACGCCAATGGATTTTGGTCGGTGTGGTTTGAGGGTAAAAACGAACAACTCAACGGCGTACATCGGCTGAGTATGTGGTCGGTGGGTGCCGATTTGGAAGGTAAATACACAGATGCCGCTGGTATAAGCGGCGATGCCCGTTGGACCTATGTGTCGGCATTTAAAGAAAAAGAGAAGAAAGAAAAGGAACTGAAAAATGCTGTAATAGGCTATCTACCGCAACCTTTTGCTGATTTGGGCTACGACAGTCTGCCCAAAGCCGAAACCTTTCTTTTCCGCAATGCGACCGTTTGGACCAACGAAAAAGAAGGTATACTCACCGAAACAGATGTGGTGGTGAGTAAAGGGAAACTTGCTGCGGTAGGCAAAAAACTGAACGCTGCGGCTTATGGTGCCAACGTCCGGGTGATTGATGCCAGTGGCAAACATATCACAGCAGGGATTATCGATGAACATTCGCACATTGCAATTAGTCGTGGCGTAAACGAAGGCAGCAACAGCATAACCGCAGAAGTCCGCATAGGGGATGCCCTCAACCCCGACGATGTAAACATATATCGCCAGCTGGCAGGCGGGGTAACCAGCGCTAATCTGCTGCATGGTTCGGCCAATAGTATCGGTGGTCAGGCCCAACTCATCAAATTGCGCTGGGGTGTAGCCAATCCTGAAGCACTAAAATTTGAAGGAGCGCCTGGTTTTATCAAATTTGCCTTAGGTGAAAATGTAAAACAATCCAACTGGGGTGACCGCCAAACTGTGCGTTTCCCGCAAACCCGTATGGGGGTAGAGCAGGTGATGATGGACGGTTTTTTACGTGCCAAAGCCTATGAAGAGCAGCGCAAAACCAATGCTGTCGGCACACGACGAGATCTGACTTTAGAAACCCTCAATGAAATCCGCAACAACCAGCGTTTTATCACCTGTCACAGTTATGTACAGAGCGAAATAAATATGTTGATGAAGTTGGGCGATTCAGTCGGTTTTAAAGTGAATACGTTCACCCACATACTTGAAGGGTATAAAGTGGCCGACAAGATGAAAGCCCATGGCGCCAACGCCTCTACCTTTGCCGATTGGTGGTCCTACAAAATGGAAGTAGCCGACGCTATTCCCCACAATGCAGGACTAATGGCTCAGCAGGGTGTAAATGTTGCCATCAATTCTGACGACGCCGAAATGGCCCGCCGACTGAATCAGGAGGCGGCAAAATCGGTCATGTATACCGGCATGCCGGAGGAAGAGGCCTTTAAAATGGTCACCTTGAACGCTGCCAAGATGTTGCGCGTAGATCAGCGTGTGGGCAGCATCAAGGTTGGTAAAGATGCCGATATCGTCCTTTGGAACGGCCATCCGCTATCTATTTACAGCAAACCGGATATGACCTTGGTCGACGGTATTGCTTATTTTGAGGCTAGTCGAGAAGCAGAACGCTCAAGCCGTATCGCTTCCGAGCGCCAGCGGCTGATAGAAAAGATGGTTTTGGCTCGGAAAAATGGGGCCAAAGCATCTAGACCCAAATTTAAAGTCGAAAGCTTCTGGCATTGCGATACCCTCGGTGAATTTGCCGAATAGCGCTTTACAGCGTGGCAGCAGCTGGTCGGCTCTTGTTTTGACGAAGTATTTTTGATTCGTTAGAAGGGCGGTACTGCCGGCAACGGCCCTTTCTGCAGAAGCCCTAACGTATACGCGGCTTACTTACAACCAACAACCCCATAGTGCAGTCCGGGTTGTTGGTTATAGGTTATATCTGAAAATGGGCTCCAAATCGTCGATTTCATGCATCATGACATCCAAATCGCGGACTAAGCCGGTATCTAGTCCGTACACCCAGCCGTGGATTTTCAAGGCCCGATTTTTCCAAGCTTTTTGTACGATGACCGTTTTGGCGAGATTGTGTACTTGTTCCATCACATTCAATTCAACGAGCCTGTTGCCACGTACTTTCTCCTCCCGAATAGCCTCGAGTTCTACATGGTGTTTTTCGTACACCTCTTTGATGTTTCGAAGCCATTTATCGACTAAACCATTGCTGTTGTTGCCCATAGCTGCTAAAACACCACCGCAGCCATAGTGACCGCAAACGATGATGTGTTTAACATGCAAAACCTCCACTGCATATTGTAGCACCGATAAAAAATTGAGGTCGGTATTCACCACCATATTTGCAACGTTCCGGTGTACAAATATTTCACCCGGATCGGTACCTGTGATTTCATTGGCAGGGACGCGGCTATCAGAACAGCCCACCCACAAAAATTCAGGACTTTGTTTGAGCGATAAATTTTTGAAATAATCTGGGTTGACTTCTAACTTTTGTGCTGCCCAGTCGGCATTATTTTTTAATAGTTGTTCATACGTATGTTCCATGAATAAGCGAATGATTAATGGGATGAGGTGGCTACGTTTTTGATTCCGCGAATTTCAACGGTAATATTCCGCCGGGCCGCGGTTTCTACAAAGTCGGAAACCAGTTCTAATATGTCGTAGTCAATGTAAGCAGATTGAGAGCCGTCGATAAGTACGCTGCTATTATCGGGAATTTCTGTAAGCATCTGTAAAATGCTGCCTTTGTTCAGGAAGGAAACTTCTTCGGCTAGGGTAATGGTGAAGTGGTGGCCATCTGTACCTTCTGATTTTTTAGCAAAGTAGGCATTGCGGAAGTTGTTCCTCAGAATGAAAAATGCCGCGAAAAACAAACCAATGGCTATGCCTTTGAGTAAATCCGTGAGCACTACCGCGATGATGGTTGCGATAAATGGCAAAAACTGATCCCATCCCAGCTTGAACATGCTTTTAAAAAGCTGCACTTTTGCTAGTTTATAGCCTACTACGATAAGCACAACCGCCAAGACAGCTAATGGAATTTGATTCAAAAACGATGGAATAAGGAGTACAAAAGCCATGAGATAAATGCCATGCAGTATCGCCGATAACTTTGTGCGTCCGCCTGCATTAACGTTGGCTGAGCTCCTTACAATCACCGCTGTCATGGGTAAGCCACCAATCATACCGCTCACGATGTTGCCAACACCCTGCGCTTTTAACTCCCGGTTGGTGGGGGTATTCCGTTTCCAGGGGTCGATTTTATCTGCTGCCTCTACACTCAGCAAGGTTTCAAGACTCGCTACGATGGCTATAGTTACCGCCACTATCCAGCCCTGGTAGTTTTGTAAGATGCTGAAGTCGGGCAAGGTGAATATCTCACCCGCTGAAGCGCCCAGCAAAGTGGGTAGGTTCACGCGATGGCTGGCCCCCATGGCCCAATCAGGGGCTTGTTGAATAAAGTAGCTGTTGAGGGCTGCGCCAAATATAACGGCAACCAATGCAGCCGGAACCAAACGGAAAAGAGCAAAACGTTTTAACGCCTTCAATTCCCAGAAGAGCATTAAGCCCAGCGCGCCCAGACTAATGACAATGGCGCCCGGTGAGGAGTAACGCACCGCATAAACGAGCTCAGTGAAGGTATTGTGTTTGTCAATTTGGTCGAATGCCTCATCTCCCATGGCCACAACGTCGTACCCCAGCGCATGGGGAATTTGTTTGAGAATGAGAATGACCCCTATGGCCGCCAACATTCCTTTAATGACCGAGGACGGGAAATAATACCCGATGATACCTGCTTTGAGGAAACCAAAAATGAGCTGTAAAATACCGGCAATTACAACGGCCGCCAACAAAGCCTCGAAAGAGCCTAGCGTTTGTATGGCGGTTAAAATGATTACTGTCAAACCGGCTGCAGGTCCGCTTACCGATAGCTGTGAGCCACTCAAAGGCGCAATGACTACTGCGCCAACTACGCCGGCAATAATTCCGGCTAACAAGGGGGCACCCGAAGCGAGCGCGATGCCTAAACAGAGTGGCAAGGCCACCAAAAAAACGACCAAAGCCGCAGAAATATCACCTCGGATATAGGGCAGGTATTGCTCCTTGAATGAATTCATGGAATGGAAAAGTTAAAAATAGGGTAAAAATGGGCTCGAAAACGAGGTATAAAAGCGTATGCTCTACACGGGCTCCGGAGGCTGAAAACAGCAGAGCAAAGGAATAAGCAAGCGCAAAAGAACATATTGGCCATGTTGAACACGCGTGACTTGGAGGCCAAACAACATTCGATATTTGGTCCACAAACACTGCAGGTCGTGAAGCTCTTCAAGTGAATTTTGCTGTGCCGTGCCGGAGTTCTCCTCTCCACCCTGTCCTGCCTCGGCTTGCATTTCTGTACTATAATCCAAAGCTTCTGTGCGTACCGACTGCTGGCTAGGCGGTCGTAGCGACATCAGTAACGTTGCAAAGGCAATTAAAAGCAAATATAAAATTCGAACGGGTACCATCGGTTGTGGTGAAGATACGCATTCGCTGAGCGTACAGAACTAATCAGTATAGACCGTAAGGTTTGTTTGCTTTGGGCAGCATTTGGGTCACGCTATACGCGGCGCCGTGAGTATAAACAGCCCTGCGAAAGGAAATGTCCGTTAACCATATCCACCCCCGAGGAAATCGAGCATAAAAAAAGGCCATCCGATGAAGGATGACCTTGGGTGCCGAAGGCGGGACTCGAACCCGCATGTCTGTGCGACACACGCCCCTGAAACGTGCGTGTCTACCAGTTTCACCACTTCGGCGTGAAATTAAGTGGGGCAAAGATAATATTTAAACCCCACAACAGGCCCCAGCCCCCGAAAAAAGAGCGATGCAAACACGAGGCGCAAAGTTGTGCGAAATATTGTGTCTGGATTCAGTTGCGCGGCACAAACTTGAGCAGTATAAGTGGGGTTTTCTTGGCTAAGTGCTGGGAGAGCTCACAATTACTTTTTAGTTTAACGTATTATATGCTAGCACGGAAAAAAATAGTACCAGAAGACGAATTGGTAAACGGGTTAACCTCCCGGTCCGAAGCAGTCATGACTGCTTTGTACGACCAATATGCAGCGGTACTTTACGGTATTTTATTGCGTATTGTCAAAGATGAGGCAGTTGCGCAAGATGTATTGCAGGACGCTTTTGTGAAAATTTGGCGCAATGGTGCGCGTTACGATGCAAGCAAAGGAACCCTCTTCACCTGGATGTTGAACATCGCAAGGAATACGGGTATCGATTATTTGCGATCGAAACAGCATCGTGCTGAAATCCAAACAGATTCGCTTGACGTAAGCATGTCAGGAGCAGATTGGTCAACACCCAATCAAACCGATACCATCGGACTTCGAGAGGTGATTGCGCTGCTTAAACCGGAGCAACAGCAAGTACTTGATTTGCTGTACTTCAAGGGAAACACCCATGAGCAAGCCGCCGAGATACTGGGCTTACCATTGGGGACGGTTAAAACCCGGGTGAGGACAGCGGTGATGGTTTTACGTGGAATGTTAAAAGAAAAGGATACACAGTGAATATCCAAGAATACTTAGAAAGCGGGGCCCTCGAAACCTATGTTTTGGGTTTAGGTACCGAAGCTGAACGCCGGGAAACGGAGCGCTTGCTTGCGTTATATCCGGAGTTGGAGCATGAATTACAAGCTATAAAAGCTGGTATCGAAGTATATGCTTCGGTGCATGCTGTTGAACCGCCAGCAGCGCTGCGCGATAAAGTGCTAAACGCAATGGAGGCAGCAGTTCCTAGCACTTCAACAACAACTGAAAAGAAGAAGGTGCGCCAAGTGACTACGGCTCCTCGTTTTGGCTACGGCATGGCTGCGGCTTGGGCTTTGTTCATCCTGAGTTTTGGAGCAGCCCTCGTTTTCTATGGCAAATGGCAATCGGCAGAAGCCGGCTACCAAGGTTTGTTGGCCGAGAAAACGCAGTTGGCCGAACAATACGCAGTGGAACATGCGGGCTACAATGCCCTTGCCGATTTGAATACAGCCCTGAACAGTGCAGACAACCAAATTATCCGCCTTGGCGGAACAGCGGCCTCACCTGAGGCAAGTGCTGTTTTGGCTTGGAATACCCAAACCGGAGCAGTGAAATTGTGGGCACAGGCCATGCCAGCGAATACATCCGAGGAACAATACCAGTTGTGGGCCATTGTTGATGGCAAACCAGTTGATGCAGGTGTATTTGATGTACAGCCCAACGCAATGACCATGCTTGATATGAAAACATTTGCGTCTGCGCAAGCCTTTGCGGTAACCCGTGAGCCACGCGGGGGGAGTATCAAACCTACTATGTCAGCGATGGTTGTGATCGGAGAAGTAAGGAGTTGAAGTACCCGAATAATGCTGAGATTACACAAGAAAACCCAGAGTGATTCCGGGTTTTCTTGTTTAAGCAATAGGCCATGACGCTGCTTTACGCCTGCTTTCTCTACCGCTGGGAAAAGCGCCTCTAAAATATTCCTCAATTTTTTAAAGGAGCATAGACGCCAACGAAAAGCGGTTCAGTGATTTATACACTAAAACTAAATAAAAATTTCGCCCCGACAAGCAAATCCTGAGTTAATTTGATTTTAATTGGAAGAAACGCCCTCAGTTGAGCTGTGGTAACTTTTTTAGCTTCCGGTCAGGGGGGTTCACTTCAATCTCGTAGGTTTTTATACCCTCGGCGTTTGTTTTGGTGAGTAAACCCTCGGGCAATTCCAGCCAACCCCTGCTCCGGGTCAAAGCCACATACAGTAAGTTAATCTCTTCACGTATACGGTCGGGTTCCAGTGTTTTAGGGTCCTCTAGCTGCTTGTCTATTTTTTTAGTGGTAATAAAATCAGGCAAAAGTTTTACCGCATCATACTCCATACCCTTGGCGCGATGAACGGTACTGAAGATGATATCGGCCTGACTTGACGTTTGACATTGTTCGGTATGCCTACGCAAACGTTGTAGTTGTTCAGGCAAACTTTCACCATATAACTCTATGAGCTGTAAAAATATAGCCAGCTCCGCATCGCCAGTTTGTTCTACGTACCGTTGCAAGGCATCATAACTTCCTAAGGCCAACAGCAAGGGGTCACGAATTTTGGAGCGCATACCATACCGCAACAGCATTATTTCATGTAGGGAGTAGCCGTTGGAAGCGAAAGTGTAGGACTGGAAGCCACCTTCAAACCAAAGCCGTTGCCCATTATTTGTATCGAGCTGATTTAAAGCGGCTGCGATGAGCGTCATATTGGTACGTGCAAGTAGTGCTCTACTACCAATCGTAGTTGGTAGCTTGCCTGCGCCCTGTAGTTGGATGGGCACGGCATCGGGTTGTAGTTTTTTTTTCCAACTCAAAGCCTCACTCGCCAACGCAGCTATTTCGGCAGGAAAACGAAAACTGGTACTTAGCTGCATATTCGGATAGGGCAAGCTGTTCATGGCGTTAATAGCATGGCGCCAACGGTAAATCTGCTGGTGGGGGTCGCCAACTAATAATTTGATGCCCCGTTGCCGCCTGAAAACATCGAGCATCACCGCTGAAGCATCCTGGGCCTCGTCGAAAAGGAGGTAGTCGTAGGGTAGCTTCACGTCTTTGAGCTGAAATTGTTTGAGGTAGTAGTCGTGGGTAAGCGGAAGTTTTCCGGCCTGCATCTGATCCAGCATGCGCTGACTTAACCTGACAATTTCTTCAAGGTGGCGGTCGGCGAAATCTCGGCTAGGTCGGTCGTCGAGATAGTGCATATAGTTGAGGTGGCGTAAACTGGCGGTGGGGTGGTTGCAGTAGAGGGTTACATAACGCAGTACATGACTGGTAATCGCATAACGCATGCCGCTATCACTACTTTTCCGGACTTTCAAGGCATCGGCGAGCTCATGGAATTTGAAGGCGTTTACAATTTTCGGCGACCGCATGCGGAGCTGCTTGAAGGCCAGCGAATGGGCGGTTTCAACCTTTACGTGCAATAGACCCGCCGTTTTGAATTTTTCTGCTGCCTCCATTTTTACCGACCGGTTGAAGGCCAAATAGAGCACTTTTTTGTTTTGTCCATGTGCACGGGCATAGGCGAGTAAGGTGGCGGTTTTCCCTGAACCGGCTACTGCCGAAATTTTCATATCGCCAGGCTGGTCGAGTATGGCTTGCTGCTGGGGCGTGAGTTGTATCATGACCCAAAATTCTGCTGCTGCAATCCGCTTATTCGGTGGTGAAACGCTTCTACCCGACTATAAGCGCTTAAAATCGGCTACGGCGAACTTACCATTTTAAGTGGGCCACTACTGGTGCGTGGTCGGAAGCATAATGGCCTTTTTCATCGACCAATAACGGCACTTGATATTCATTAACTCCTGACCAGCCTTTGTAAAAGATGAAGTCGATACGTTTGCTACGCGGATCCTTATCGGTAAAACCGTGAAAAGTGGCTGTGCTGCCAGAGCTGCTATCTGCATTTAGTCGGCTATCATTTAAGCCTGCCAACAGAAGCGTCCGAACCACTGCTCCATCGGGACCTTCGTTTAAGTCGCCGAGGAGCAGGACGGGTTGATGAGCGCACCAGTTTTGTATACTATCCGCCAACAATTGAGCACTTTTTTGGCGGGCAACCGTTCCGGCATGATCAAAATGGGTGTTAAATACCCAGAATATCGTCTGTTTTTCGATGTGTCGGAATTGTGCCCAACTGCAAATGCGGGGTAAATGTGCATCCCAACCCACCGAAACTTGACCCGGTGTTTCCGATAACCACAACACCCCCTGCTGTAGTAATTCGAGTTGGTGGTGATTGTAGCCAATGGGGCTGTATTCACCAGCTCGGCTGCCGTCGGCTCTCCCTACACCCAGCCAGGTATACCGTGCGCTGGAATTTGTGCTGAGGTCTTCAAGCTGGTTATGCAGCACTTCTTGCAGGCCGATGATATCGGGTGCTTGTTGTTTGAGGAAGTTAAAAACCCGCTCACGTCGGTTTTGCCAGCGGTGAACGCCATCGGCTGGGTTGTCGAAGCGGATATTCCAACTGATGACCTTAAGCCCCGGGCCTGGTTTCCGACCAAAAACAACGCTACCAAAGGCGGCCAGCACAAAAAATAAGGCAATGATGAGCCAGAGATTGAGTTGCATCGTTCAATTTCTCTCAATGTCGACAATTGTCGCCGAGCAAAAATTTAAACCTGCACTTTTTTCCATTTCCCACGTCTGAAAATGAGCACATTCACTACGGCATGTAAGCTGTGCGCAGCGGTAATCGCCCAAAAAACGCCATTGGTGCCCATGCCCATGGGGTGGGCGAGATACCATGCCAAGGGAATTTCGAAAACCCAGAACAAACCAATGTTGATGAGGGTAGGCGTAAACGTATCGCCGGCACCATTAAAACTTTGACTTATCACCATTCCGTAGGCGAAAAAAACATAACCCAAACAAAGGATGGCCAGCGCTTGTTTTCCGATGAGAATTACGCCTGCATCGTCGTTAAAAAAGCGGATGAAAAAATCACCGAAAATCAGGAAGATGATGGAAACACTCCCCAGAAAAATAGCATTATATAGGGCCGCCTGCCAAACAGAAGCCTCGGCGCGCTCGGGATGACCTGCACCCAGATTTTGACCCACCAAAGTGGTTGCCGCATTAGCCAGTCCCATGGCGGGCAGTAGGGTGAAAATGACAATACGTATAGCTACCGTATACCCCGCCAACGCAATGCTGCCCGATTCCGCAATGATGCGTGTTAGGAAAATCCAGCTCGCCGATTCAATGAGGAACTGTCCCATGCCGCCGCTACCTACCTTGATCAGGTTCCACACCGTTTTAGTTTCAAGCACCATGTTTTGTAGACCCAATTGAATGGTGGTATTCCCTTTCATCAAATGATAAACCTGGTAAACCACGCCTACGGTTCTCCCTAGCGTAGTGGCCAAAGCAGCACCTTCAATACCCATCGCCGGAAGGGGACCCAAACCGAAAATGAGTAGCGGGTCGAGTAGTATGTTTAGGCCGTTGGCCAACCACAACGATTTCATGGCAATGGCTGCGTTGCCGGCGCCACGGAATATTCCGTTGATCATAAACAACAGCATAATGGCTGGATTGCCGAGAAATATGATTTCGGTATAACCTTGCCCCAGCTCAACTACCCGGTCGTCGGCACCCATAAGGCGTAGCATGTCTTCGGCAAAAACATAACCGGCTATGCCTATAATTACCGAAATAGCTGTTGAAAGTAGCATGGCTTGGAAAGCGGCATCGCCCGCCTCTTTGTGTTTTTTTTCGCCTATACGCCGCGCAACGATAGCCGTGGCCGCCATACTCAGACCGATAGAAACGGAATACACAATGGTGATCACCGACTCGGTCAGGCCGACAGCCGCAACTGCTTCAATACCGATTTTACCGACAAAAAAAATGTCCACTACCGCAAAAAGTGACTCCATCACCATCTCCAACATCATCGGGATGGCGAGCAAAAAGATAGCCCGGCGGATACTACCCGTGGTATAATCCCGCTCAGTACCGTCGAGTGCGTCTTTAATGGCTTGTATCCATTTTTTCATAGCGCGCAAAGATGCTTTTTTTCAACGAATTGAAAAGGGGTTAACACAAAGCTTAACAAGCTTTTAACGAACGATTTCTGGTTTCTGGCCGACAGGGGTCAGGCGGTTTTCAGCACATAGAGATACAAGCGCTACAGCATCTTTTTTATGCCAAAATAACACCATAACTGCAACTGGGAAAAAGAAGGGACTAAAGCGAAAAACTCTCTCCGCAGGCGCAAGTTCGGCTGGCATTGGGGTTCACAAAGTGAAAACCTTTACCGCCGAGACCAGCGGTGTAATCCAGTTCAGTGCCGATGAGGTAGAAGAAGCTTTTTTTGTCGCAAACGAGCTGCAAACCTTTGTCTTCGAATTTTTCGTCGCTTGGACTAATGCGGTCATCGAAGTCCATTTTGTAGCTCAAGCCAGAACAGCCGCCACTCGTAACCGATACCCGAACGGACATATCGCGACCAGCATAGTCACTGGCAAGCAGGGATTTTACTTTTTCGGCGGCGTTGGGACTGATGCTTATCATGGGCTAGAATTA
>Ga0105055_10006303_pt1 | contig 16348 bp, 15 predicted proteins | sample BON03_FD_78090 | JGI IMG/M metagenome (GOLD analysis project Ga0105055, IMG submission 78090) | Freshwater microbial communities from Lake Bonney liftoff mats and glacier meltwater in Antarctica - BON-03 | ecosystem: Environmental > Aquatic > Freshwater > Ice > Glacier meltwater | place: Lake...
AGGCAGCATAATTGTCAAAATCAGAATTGCAACGCCAGCATTTCCCGAATTTGTATTGGAAGTAAGAATAGTAATTGAATCTTCCGATGGTGCCACCAATGGCATTGTAGGAATTGTAAAAGCCATAGGAACCAACCGACTGAATGCTCTCGGCCTCTAACTTCTTGTCCTTCGGTCCTTCCTTCATCACGAAGTTGAGCATGCCACCAAACTGTGGGCCATACTGTAAGGATGCCGCACCACGCACCACTTCCACCTTTTCTACAGATTGCATGGGTGGCGAATAGTAGCTTTCGGGATAGCCAAGTGCATCAGCAGCAATATCATAGCCATTCTGCCGCGTGTTGAAATTCTCTGTTCGGCTCGGACTCAACCCTCTACCTCCTACTCCAATCTGAATGCCAGCGCAATCTGATTCCCAGATATTGAGACCGGCCACATGCGCAAATATCTGTCGCGCACGGTTTGAAGCGAGATTGGCCGTGAGGTTACTTAGTAGAATGACCTCCGTTTTTTTTCCTGCATAAATGGCCATGCCCTCCACAGGGCGCAGCGTAGTAATCACGTTTGTTTCTTCCTTTTTCCCAGAAATGGTAACGCTTTCCAAAGCTTGCGAAAGCAATGAAAGCTTTACATCTAATCGGTGAGTACCGTTCTTTGGGTCGAGGGTGCGCTCTTCTTTCTTGTATCCGGGTTGAAAGAAGGTCAGCTTTTTAACTCCTGGCCCGAGACCTACAATGCGGTAATTCCCCTTCTCATCCGTCATGTAGCTTTCAGAAACGCCATCCACATGCACAACCACACCAAACATGGCTACGCTTTCATTGTCTTGCACAGTTCCTTTAATGATAATCTGCGCGAAGCCATTTGTAGCGGCCCACATCATCAAGAATACCATAAACCAACCGCTACTCACCTTCATACGATAGTATCCATTGTTTGTGCAACCAGCCATCTTTGAGTTTCGATAGGTCAACCGAACCATCGATATACCGCTTGCCACGTCTCCCGTTAAGGGTCACAAAAATATCAGCCGTTACCACAGGATCCCTTACTCCTATAGATTTGAATTCATTTTCGAGAATCTGAGCGTATTGTAAGATCAAATCAGGCTGTGTGCTCATCTGCTTTTCCTGAACGGGAGTGAGGTAATGAGGATTGTGAATATCCCAACTTCTGTCCGTTGCTGGGTCAGACACATAGAATTGGGCGCTCCCAGCCTTTTCAATTAACATAACGCGCCATGAGAAGCGAAAACCTTCTTCCGTCCAAAAAAGTTTTCCGGGATAAAGAAGATAGCGGAACGGCAAAAACAGTTGAACGGTGAAATGAAAAACGAGAGCAATCATTAGCGGTTTCATTAATCTCGGTTTCCAAAGAGTTGCCGTGGTTTTCCTTGCAGGGAAAACGGATTCCAATATTGAAATGAGTTTCTCATGAAATGAGAAGGGAAAGAAAACCCACGTGAGTAGAATCATTACCCACGGGAACATTCCGATAGGAAACATGAGCCACGTGATAACGTGAAAGCCCACCACCGCTAAATAGGCAAAAGGGAGTGTTCTTCGGAACGAAAGCAAGAGGGGAACAGAAAGGTCATAAATAACACCGCCCCAACTAAAAAGATAGGCGGTGAGTTTGAAACTGAAGAGTTTGCCCACTACAGGCATTTTCGTGAAAGGAACGAACCAAGTAGACAGCGGTTCCGCCCTAAAAAGCCAGTCATAATTCAACTTGGCAACTCCAGCAAAAAAATAGACGATTCCTACTTGCAGCCTCAAAGCTCCAATTACCCAAAACGGAATGCTACCGCGTTTGATTGATGGCCAAAGAAATGCATCTACAGAAAACCTTCGGTGGGCTGGAAAAAGTGCCATCAAAAGGGAAAAGATGCTGATGAAGTAATAGTGATTGAGGTAATTGGTTGCGTCAATCAGCTCCACATACGTAAAGGCAAGAAAGAACAGAAGCGCAGAAATTCGGTAGAGGAATCCGATAGCAATAAACACAGCCAAAACAGCCATCGCCATAAATACGTACCACATTCCATCACCCAAAAGTGGGCTGACCCATTCAAATCCGTGGTAATGGAAAAAGTAGCGGGGTTGGATGTAGAGTTGCTCTACCCATCCGTTGTGCATGAAGCGGATGGTTCCAGCACACATCATGAAGCCAAAAAGCAAGCGAACCGTAACTAGAGGCGCAATGCTCACGTCACGGTTAAGTGCTTTAAGAATAGAATGCTTATCCGTTTGTTTACCCAAACTGTACTTAAATAGTGTCACCCTGAACTTGTTTCAGGGTCTGATTCCAATGGTTGATAGATGCTGAATCCGCCTGAGGCGGACAGCATGACCCCTATTCTGCTAATCTTGTGCATGAAAGTGGACATCAATCCCCATCATTGTCTTGATAATTAATCTGAACACCGAGAGCTGAGGTCATTTCGCTCTTTATCATTGGAACCAACATTTGCACTTGCAAATAAGCATCTTCCACAATTTGCTTGTTGCTTACCAAGGTTTCCGACATGGGATCAGGAATGAGTTCTATTGATGTTTGAATATCAATAAAGTGTTCTGCAATATCATCCGCAAGCGTTGTTCCTCCATTCTGTTCCTCCTCGTTTGAAAGCGGTCTTACACACGCCAAGTAATCTTGTATGCCTAAATTATCTGCGCCATTTTCGCCTATTCCGCCATACAATCTCTTTAACCCTAAAAGATGGCGAAGAGCCAGCTGTGCTGAACCACCTGCATAGTAAGCCTCCACAGATTCGGGAATCACGATTCCTCCATTGAATTTACCCAATGGAATTTTGAACTTGAAATTCTTAAGAATCTCAAAATCGAAGTTCAATTCATTCACCAAAAGTGAAATAGATGTTCCTTCTGCGGTTCCAACATTCGAAATAAATTGAGTACGATATGAATCCCATCCTAGACTAATCTGTGCGACTGTTGTTTTCATTTCGGAAGCCAGTCCTTGCAAATACGCTTTTCGTGCATCAGCAGAAACTCCAGTGGTAAAAAGGTCGGCAATTTCCTGATTCGTTAACGTGCCATTTCCAAAAACCAAATACTCCATGGCTGGAAAACCTACGGCTGATTTTGCACTGCTGCCAACCGCTAATGCTCCTAAAATATTTTGCTCTACGGCAATTATATTCGTTGGAAAAGTATTGAAACGCTCTCTAAAAGAAACACCATCAATTAATCCTGGTCCAAAAGCAAATGTTCCGCAATCTTCATAGGCCAGATAGGTTTCTGCAAAGGTTACTTGTATTTCAACTAACAAACCTGGGGTAGGATTAGCCACAAAAGCCTGAACAGAGGCATCCAACAAAGCCAGTCCAGTATTTAGGTTTTCAAATCGTGGAATGATAATGTTATCCGAATAATTGGTCAACATTTCAGTCTGATCAAACTCGCAATTGACCAATTTATCGTCTAGCGTGTTGCAAGCACCCAGTGCTAAAAAGCACGCAAAAAGAAAGAATTCTATTGATTTTTTCATTTGATATCTCCTGTTGGGAATGCCATTTTGATGTGTCCTATTGCCTGTTCTATCTGCTGATCTGTTACCTGATATAGGTTTGTATTTGGCCCAATAAGCGCAAGAGCCTGCTCAACATGCGAATACGTGTAGTGAGGAGGAAATTTAGAATTGCCACCATTAAAATGATATTTCATACACATCATAAATGCGATGGCCTCGCTTAATGCGTGGTGCTTTCTAAACACAGGAATCCCTGTTGAAGAAAGCGATCGATTTAGATAGTCGACAGCCGTTGAGCCAATTACAATAGACCATTTTTGTGCGATGTTTTGTATAGCCTGATCTCGTTGATTAAAATCTTTGGCGGCAATTGCAGCACGTGCTGTTCTAAAACTCAACGAGAGTTCATTATTTATGCCTTGGTAAAGATCTGAGTTCCGAGAGTTGCAATAGTGTGCCCAAAATCTTACTTCACCCAGTGATACGGGATTAGGAAAATCCGCTGGCGCACCAAAATATCCGAACGCTTCATCAAAATAATGCTCCATGTTGGTGTAGTTTTCCCCATCAACCAACTCATCGTTACCGGTAGATCCCATTCTATCTTGCGATAGATACACTTCCATAGCCTGATAAAAGAATACTGCTCCAATCAATCCCTTCTCTATAAGCTGAATGTGCTCAATCCCATTCTCATCAACCCTATAGCCAACTTCAGGGTCTGTGCTTCCTTCTATTAAGACACCGGCCACGCCCTCAGATGCAATGCCTGTTGCTTGACTTGCCACTGCGATTTTCTGAATGAAAGAATCGAAAATTCCAGTATCAGGCAAGAAGCATTTTGACCTAAGATTTTTAGAAAACTGTCCTTGAAAAGCTCCGTTTGAATTACTGAACATATCGGACAAAACTTCTTCATCAAGAGCTACAGCACCCACCGTGTTGGATGTTTTCATGTAGTTTGTCATCAACTGCAGCATATTTAGCCGCTCGGTCTGACCAGAATAGTCAACAGAGGTAGAACCATTACGGGTAAATTCGTAGGTAGTTGGTATATCCAACTTATCCTCATCTTCTGGCTTGCAAGAACTAATAGAAGCCACAATCATTAGCGCAGTTGCGCATCGGGCAAATGTAAATAGAGTTGAGTGCATGTGTTATATTTATTTAGATTGATTTTAAATAACGATGCAAATCTATTCGCGTGGTGCGCTGCTCGCAATACCCAATTCGGGGTATTGATACAAAAAAAAAGTCCCATCCGCCTTTGGCGGATGGGACTTAAACACAAACTAAGAGATTCTTAGTTTGTGTACATTTTATTTGTAAGCATTGTCTTACCATCAGAGATAGTGTAGACGTAGATGCCTGCAGCGTGCTGATTTCCGTTGAATTTTACAGAGTTCATTCCTCTTTCAACATTAAATCTCTCTGAAACAATTTTGCTTCCAAGGATGCTGTAAACATTGAATTCAAGTCCTTCCATGTTGTAAGGAGCGTTGAATGAAATGTTGGTGATGCCAGTTACGTTATCAACGTAGTTGTTTACAAGCATGAATTTGCTTTCATCAATCTCAACAATTCCAACACCACTTGCTTGAGCTACCAACCAATAGTCAGTGACTGTAATGAATCCACCTCCAAACTGAGCTGGAAGTTGTGAAAACCAAGAACCTGGTTGAACAATTTGACCAAGATTAGGCTCAGTAGCTGCAATACGAACGTCAACATCAATTTCTAGTTGAACCGCTCCTTGACCGCCAGGAAGATTTCCCGTAGCAGCAAGAGTATTCCACTGAGCTTCCGTACCATTGATGTAAACACATCCTTGTGTTGTTGTTTGATTTGGAACAGTTCCACCATTGTACCAAATTCCCCAAGGAGCATAAGCTGGTGTGTTTACCGTACCTACAGTGCTTATAGAAGGATCGTTGGCAGGAATGTTAGTGCCATAGGTCATACCTGCTGGTACATTTCGTACTTCAACAATTTTGAAAGCATCAATGTAAGCTACAATCTGTGTTGGAGTTGTTCCTGGTACAATAGAAACAGAAAGTGTAGAATCTGCAAATGTTACCAAATCCACTATACGGCTTTGATCTCCACAACCTACGCAAGCGTAAACGGTTGCCAAGCTGTCTGGAAAAAGACCAAAAGGCGAAGTTGCTAAAGCAGGATCAGGAGTACATTGTGCACTAGCGAAACCGATTGACAGCGCGCCAGTAATAAAAGAAAGTAGAGTTTTTTTCATGATTGTTATTTATAATTGATTAGAGTTTACTTGTTTGAAAAAATTATTCGTCACCAAGGTCTTTTTCAATAGACTCCATGGCAAGAAGGTCGGTTGCTTCCTGTAATGTTGGTGTTATGTTCAGAATTGTATCTAACTGAGAGATAGAAATCAATTTAGAAACTGAGCGTTGCAATCCGCAAAGGACAAAAGAACCACCTGAGTTCTTACAAAGTCTGTTTGCAACCAAAATGGCGCTCAGACCCGAACTGTCGCAGTAGCGAGTGTCTTCAAGATCGATGATGATGTTTTTGAACTCATCTGCGTTAAGCACAACCAGTTCTGACTTTAGGGATGGAGATATTTGGCTATCCAATTTTTCCACTTTCACCTTAACTACCGCGTAGTTGTCTTTCTTGTGTATTTCGAAATTCATGTTTGGCTTTGTTGCAAATTTACCAAAATTTTAAAGCGGAAAGGTAGTATCAATTTCATTACTCAGGGCAAACGCATTAAACTTTTATGTTTTAGCTCATGCATTTCTAAACATGAGGAAAAAGACATAGAATAGCCACAAAAACAAAGAATTCACAGAATGTACACAGAAAATTTTGTCTCTTCTCTGTGAAAATCCTCTGCCTGCCGAACAGGTAGGTCAATGAATTCTGTGTTTTTATGGCTATAAAAATGTCTATTCACAAGGCTGTGTAAATAAGCAGTTCATCATTTTTTTTATGCGTTTGCCCGGTTTCCTTACTTGGATTATGTTGTCTATTCAATTTTTCCAGCAAGCAAATAAATGACTGCCATTCTGATGGCTACACCGTTCTCAACCTGCTCTAGAATGATGGACTGATCGCTGTCTGCAACATCTGATGTTACCTCAACTCCTCTATTGATTGGCCCAGGGTGCATCACAGTTATCTTGTTGCTTAGTCCATCAAGAATCTTCTTGTTCAAACCATATTGAAGCGTGTATTCGCGCAGCGATGGGAAGTATTTGACATCCTGCCGTTCCATTTGAATGCGCAGCATGTTTGCCACATCGCACCATTCAAGCGCTTTCATCAGGTTCGGTTCGTACTTGACACCAAGCGATTCAACATGTTTTGGTATTAAGGTAGCTGGCCCACAAACTTTGACCTCCGCTCCCAGCTTTTGAAGTGTGAAGATGTTTGATAAAGCGACCCTCGAATGAAGAATATCTCCAACAATAACCACCTTTTTACCTGCAACTTCTCCGTACTTCTCTCTTATAGAATAAGCGTCAAGCAGACCTTGAGTAGGGTGTTCGTGGGTTCCGTCTCCAGCATTTACAATAATTGCATTGATGTTCTTTGAAAGAAACTGACCCGCTCCGGGCAATGGATGACGCATTACCACCATATCCACTTTCATGGCCAAAATATTGTTTACCGTATCAAGCAATGTTTCGCCTTTATTTACGGAAGATGCAGATGCCGAAAAATTTATCACATCTGCCGAAAGGCGCTTCTCCGCAAGTTCAAACGAAAGCTTTGTTCTTGTAGAATTTTCGAAGAATAGATTGGCAATTGTAATATCTCTAAGAGAAGGTACTTTCTTGATAGGTCTGTTAATGACCTGCTTGAAATTGTCAGCGGTCTGAAAGATCAGTTCAATATCCTCCTTGGTGATGTATTTAATTCCGAGGAGATGTTTTACTGAAAGTCCGCTCATTCCTGTTCTGGTGAAAAAAGTTTAACCGTATCGTTGCCTCCACTTTCCCTGAGTGCAACTTCAACCTTTTCTGATACAATGGTGTCTATCCTAACTCCCACGTAATTCGGTTCTATTGGAAGTTGTCTGCTAAATCTACGATCAATAAGAACCACCAGTTCAATTACAGATGGTCTACCAAATGCCATGAGTGCATCCATTCCTGCACGGATTGTTCTTCCCGTAAAAAGCACGTCATCAATCATAACCACTTTCTTGCCCTCTACTAAGAAATCCATCTTGTTTTTAGATGGAATGAGCGGAATTTCGTGTCTGCGGTGGTCGTCTCTATTAAAGGTGATATCCAACCAGCCTAGCTGAATCTTGCTCCCCGTCAGTTTCTCCAGTCTTTCGTGAATGCGCTGCGCGACAAAAACGCCTCGTGGTTGAAGGCCAACCAATACCGTTTTAGAAAAATCGTTGTGATTTTCAATGAGCTGATAGCAGATTCTTTCAATTGAAAGATTGAGCTGCTGACTGTCTAGGATTATTCGCGATCCGATGCTCATTTAGTGACCGCAAATGTACTCCGTTAAAGGGTAAAAAAAAAGCCTCCGAATTTCGGAGGCTTTTTCAATAGCAATTAAAGAATTACTTCTTCTTTGATTTCTTTTCAGAATCCTCAAGTTGTGACTTTAGACCAGCAAGTGCATCAAGGTCGCCAAGCGTTGTCTTTTCTTGACTTTGCTGAACTTTCTTAACTCCTCTGCTTGCAGCACTGCTTGCAGATTTTCTCTTATCGCCTTCCTCTTCTTTAGAAGAAGCGTAAGCTTCATCTGAATGAGTTTTAGCATGAGAAACGTAAACTCTTTTGCTGTCCTTGTTAAACTCGATTACCTCAAAATCAACAGCTTCTTCTTGCTTAATCTCAGTACCATCGGCTTTCACCATGTGTCGTTTTGGAACAAATCCTTCAACTCCATAAGGAAGAGCAACAGTTGCACCTTTATCATTCACTCCAGTAACTGTTCCTTGATGAACGCTTCCCATTGTGAATACGGTTTCAAACACATCCCATGGATTTTCTTCCAATTGTTTGTGTCCAAGGCTCAATCTGCGATTCTCTGCATCAATCTCCAACACCTGCACTTCAATGTCAGCATCAAGGCTTGTAAATTCAGATGGATGCTTGATTTTCTTGTTCCAAGAAAGGTCAGAAATATGAATTAATCCGTCAACACCTTCTTCCAACTCTACAAAAATTCCAAAGTTGGTAAAGCTGCGAACCTTAGCTGTATGCTGAGATTTAGCTGGATATTTGGTAACGATGTCTGCCCATGGATCTGGCATCAATTGCTTGATACCCAAAGACATTTTTCTATCTTCCTTATCCATTGTAAGAACAACGCATTCTACTTCGTCTCCTACATTCAAGAAATCCTGAGCGCTTCTCAAGTGCTGCGACCAGCTCATTTCAGAAACGTGAAGAAGCCCTTCCACTCCTGGAGCAACCTCTACAAACGCACCGTAATCAGCAACAACAACAACTTTTCCTTTCACCTTATCTCCAATATTCACCTCAGACTCAAGAGCGTCCCATGGATGCGAACTAAGCTGCTTCAGACCAAGTGCAATTCGTTTCTTTTCGTCATCGAAATCAAGGATAACCACGTTGATTTTCTGATCCAATTCAACAATCTCTTCTGGGTGGTTGATACGTCCCCAAGAAAGATCCGTGATGTGGATAAGTCCGTCAACACCTCCAAGATCGATAAATACACCGTAAGAAGTGATGTTCTTAACCGTTCCTTCAAGGATTTGTCCTTTCTCCAATTTACCGATAATCTCTTTCTTCTGAGATTCAAGTTCAGCCTGAATAAGAGCCTTGTGAGAAACCACAACGTTCTTATATTCGTTATTGATTTTGACCACTTTGAACTCCATGGTCTTACCAACATATACATCGTAGTCACGAATAGGCTTCACATCAATCTGAGAACCTGGAAGGAAAGCCTCAATTCCGAATACATCGGCAATAAGACCACCTTTTGTTCTGCATTTGATCTGTCCTCGGATGATTTCGTCATTCTCCAAAGCTTGATTCACGCGCTCCCAAGAACGAAGTGCTCTTGCTTTCCTGTGAGACAGAATCAATTGTCCGCCTTTATCCTCAACTTTCTCGATGTAAACCTCAATCAGGTTTCCAACTTCAAAATCAGGATTATAACGTGTTTCACTTAACGGAACGATACCTTCAGACTTTCCACCGATGGTAACGATGAAATCCTTTTTGGTTTTCTCAATGATGGTACCATCAAGTACATCATTAGAATTGAAAGATGTGATAGTGGCGTCATACATTGCCTCCAACTCAACTCTTTCCTTCTCAGCGTAAACTTCTTGTCTTTTACCGATGGCGCTCCAATCAAAATCAGCTGGCCGTTCGGCTGGCTTGCGAGGCTCGGTACTCTTCACTTTCACTTCAGCAACTTCTTCAGTAGCCTCAATTTCCGCAACTTCCACTTGTTCAGCTTTAGGAGTTGCCTTTTCAGCAACCAAAGTAGCTGCAACCTCTTCGGTCGCTTCTTCTATTGGTGTTGCCTTAATTCGTGGTTTTTTAACCTTTGGCGCGTCACCCGCTGCCTTTGCAGGAGCCTTCTTGGCTGCATCTGCTTTTTTTTCTTCTGCCATGTGGTCAGATTTGTATCTCAGCGTCCCGTTAATACTGAGAGATTGTTTAATTTATATAACTCTTGTTCGGGAAGAGCTTCCCATTTTTGGGTTCGCAAAAGTATAAAAAAGAAGAAGGAAAAACGATAAAACGAAAAACGTGTTCACGGGGTAGATTCAACCGCCTGGTGCAAAAGTAGATTCGGGTTTTAAATGTGTTACCGTGGAGTTTATCGCAAGACCGGCAATAAACCCTTTGGAATCGCCAATTCGTGACTTACCTTTGCGCCCCCGAAAAAAATCCTAAGCATGAAACGAATTGGTGAGTACAGAAAGCTGTTTGGTGTAGATGAAACCACCGACCTTAAAGGGCTAAAAACCAGTTACCGCAATTTGGTAAAGGAATGGCATCCCGATAAGTTCCAAGCTGGAGACGAAAAGGCTGCCGAAGCCGAGGAAATGAGCCGCAGAATTATTGACGGCTACAAGTTTTTGGTAAGCATTGCACCAGAAACAAAAGCTGCCAATGCAGAGGCTTTCGAGATTACAACTTCACAATCCGGAATTGCAGATTATCACCATAAAGGAGTGCTTTTGGAAATCACTTTCTTAGACGGGAATACCTACGAATTCTTTGGTGTACCAAAAAACGTGTTCCTCAAATTCCATAATTCGGACAAGCAGGTGCGTTTTGCCAAACGCAACATTTTCAACGTTTACCTCTATCGCATATCCAAGCAGGCTGGAGAAAAAGAGGAGTCGTAGCCAGACCTACTTTCCATTCTTCTCAAGCAGTTTGGCGTGATGCAGCGCAATAAACAGCGGAATACTGCCAAACACACCGAACGAGCAATCGATTAATTGCCAATAAAGCGGAATGCCACGGATGGAGCCTGCAATGAAGGCAAGCGGAAAAACGGCTAGGCAGGCCATAATCCCGAAGCGGATAACCCAAATATTCTTTACCGGATCCATCCAAGGGCCAACAAAAACTAGCGCCAGCACCAAATGCGCAAAGGCAAGCCAATCTGTTCCGTAAGACAGAAACGGGTAATGCACATTGACATATACCACCGCATCCCGACAGGAATCAATCCACTGGGCTAATGTAGACGTAGGATCTTCAAAACCATCTGCTAGCCAATTAAGCTCTGTTTCTAACGGGAAAGCCGTGATTCCTGATAAGGCCAGTCCGACCATGAACAGGCCAAGCCAGATTCGAATGGTTCGTAAGTGTTTGTTGGATTCCTGATTTTTCATGCCGCGATAACCTCGTTTTCAATCGTTTATTACATGAATTGCCACATTCACATTTGATTGCCGTCCAATTTGGGAAATTTTAACTCAGCAGCGATTACGAGTACTCATCCCCTCACTGTTATCAACACCTGCACAGAAAGAAATTTTCAATCGCCATGCAATAAAAAATCAGGACTAAAGTTTCGCGCGCCAAAGATCAAAACCGTATGCATTTCGTTTTGACCAACGTCAACATGACTATTTTTTCTACCCTCAACCTTTGTCGAATCAATGGTCAGCGGACTGGCCAATTAAAAACTAAAAACAAAGACAATGAGAAAATGGAAATTCGCAGTATTATCATTGGCGATAGCCGGTGCAACTGCAAACGCAAGCATGGCCCAACTCTATGTGGGCGTTAAAGGAGGAGGAACACTTAATACTGTTTCGGGAAAGGCCGCTGAAGGTTCTAAAAAAGATATGCTCTTCGGATATGGTTTTGGGGCGTTGGTTAACTATGGTTTCAGCAGATCATTCTCGCTGCAGCCAGAAGTGATGTTCATTCAGAAAGGAGGCAAAACATCGTCCGAAACAACAGACGATTTCACGCAACTGAAGGCCAACTACATTGAGATTCCTATTCTGGCCAAGGCGCAGTTTGGCGGAGAGAAGTTCAAAGGATTTGTGGTTCTAGGGCCCTACGCTAGTTATTGGGTAGGTGGAAAAACGAAAACCAACATCCTCGGGGCGGAATCGAATGAAAGCATCAATTTCGATAATGACATTGATGACGATGGCTATCGACAAAACCGAATTGACGTTGGTCTCAGTGGAGGACTCGGAATGCAGTACGCTATTGGAAGAGGAAATATCTTTCTCGATGCACGATACGGTTTCGGACTGTCTGACATGAACAGATACAAGACAGACCCAGATGGCTACAAGAAGCAATCAAACCGCTCGGCCCAGCTTTCGTTGGGATATGCAATCAGACTGAGTAAAGAAGGATAGTCGTAGGCTAAAATAAACAGCCAGTCCGATCATTGCATCAGAAGCCCCTCATGGGGCTTTTGGTGTTTTCTGATTGATGTCCTTGTTCACCTAACCTGAAAGGTGCTTACATCTTTCCTAGTGTGATCGGCTGCCTTCTGTTCTCAGTTCAGTGTAAAACACTTATTACTGTATCCATCACACTTGTTACGCGCAAGAGCAATTCATTAATGGAATTCTGACATTCACAACGATGACCCACCTACATCGCACTATGGCTTTGGTTATGGTGTGGTTTTGTATTCCACACCTTTCGGTTGCTCAGCATAAAGTTGTTGCAGACACAACCGTGTGCAGTGCCATCATGGATAGCGTAAAGCTGTATTCGTATAGATATGATGCCAATGATTCGTTGCGCTATTTCGCCCAAAAACTACTTACGTGTTCTGAAGAAATAGCGGATGTAGATGGTCAGCTGGAAGCCCTTTCGGTGCTAGGTATCACCTGTATCCGTGAGAACAATTATGATGAAGCATTGGCCTTTTTTGAGCGAAACCAAAAATTGGCTTTAAAAGTTGGAAACAGAAAGGTTGAGGCACAGGTTCTAATAAATGTTGCTTCCGTTTACACCTCCCTAGAGAGCTCGAAGCGTGCCATGGAAATGCTGATGCATTCGGCCAAAATCTTTGAGGAAGAAGGTGATTCGGCCATGTTGGTTTATACCTACACGAACATCGGAATCCTCTTTGGTAAGATTAAAGAACGGAAGGAACAACTTGCCATAGTAGAAAGGCGTTCGCCATGGGAGGTGGGGTTATCAAGAGCCGAAGGACCCTAAATTTAGGAACAAATCTTGCCATAAATTAATTCAATAGTGACATTATCGACACTGCCGAAACCCTTGGACTTCAACTTTTGGCGAAGATTCGTGAATTCGAAAATTCCAAGACCACCACTCAGATTCTGGCTCACTTAGCAAACATTGCCAATAGAAGAAACGAATATAAAAAAGCCATTATCTACTCAGATGAGGTGATGACTTATGAAGGGACGCTGAAACATGACCATACGTTTGCTTCCGTGCTGGTATACAGAGGCTCAGCTTATTTATCGCTCGGAAATTTTAAGAAGGCGATTGAAGATCTTGAAAAAGCACGGGTTTATGCCGAATCGGAACAGTCTCTTCAGCGAAGAGAAATGGTTTTGAAATTCCTTCACGCGGCATATGCCGATGCGGACAGATATGAGGATGCATACAGAACAATGGTTGAGTACAAAACGGCCACCGATTCGATTTCTAGTGATGAAAATATCCGAATTCTTAATGATATCGAAACAAAATATCAGACTGAGAAAAAGGAACAACAGCTACGCGAAATGGGGGAGCAGAACCAGATTTTGGAGCTAAAAGTGAGGCAGCGCAACATCTAGATTATTGTGGTACTGATACTTGGCTTTGCCACGGCCATGACCGTCTTCTTCATATCTCGGCAGCGATTGCTCAAACAGCAACAGGAAGCCTTGGAGAATAGATTGCTATCGCTGCGCATGCAACTCAATCCGCACTTCATTTTCAATGCGCTCTCAGTTGTTCAGAATTATATGTTGGGAGGGAAAGACCTTCGGTACCTGTCCAATTTTGCCAAAGTGATGCGCGCATTCTTGGAGTACAATCAGGAGGAAACCAGACCGACCTTGATATTTCAAGGATTCCTTCAGTAGTTTACTTCATTGAAGGAATTCGAACAGACGGAACTAAACAGACAGAACGCTTGATGAAGCATTAAGCTTTGTCATATGTAGGTGGATGGGGTCCTTTGGCGAAAGCTGAAGGGCCCTTTTGTTTTGATATTTATCAAAGAGGAAACGTCTTCCCAGAAAGCATCATCGAATCATTCCAAGCATCTGAATCAATACCTGATGCAATTTCCTTCTCTTCTAGGAACTGAAGCACACGCTCGGTTGGCATATTTCCCGTTAAATCGTCTTTAGCCATGGGACAACCGCCCAAACCTTTCAGCGCAGAATCGAACCTGCGACAACCACTATCCCAAGCAGCATCCAATTTCTCTTTCCAAGAATCGGGTGTGGTATGAAGGTGAGCGCCAATTTGAAGTTTTGGGAATTCCTTATTTAAAAGACTGTAAACAGCAGTAATGGATTCTGCTGTCGAAGAACCAATGGTATCTGATGGCATAAAGAGTTTGATGTCCAATTCGGCCATCTTCTGCGTCCATTCGGCCACAATATCAGGATGCCATTTCTCATCATACGGATTGCCAAAAGCCATGCTCAGGTACATGAGCAATTGTTTATCGTGCTTGATGCAGAGTTCCTGCACCTCTTTCACTCTATCCAATGCCTCTTCCCTAGTTGCATTTGTATTCCGTTGCTGAAAAACATCCGAAACCGAAAATGGAAAACCCAGAATATCAACCCTTGAATGATTGACTGCATCCAATGCACCGCGCTTGTTGGCCACAATAACTGAAAGCTTGGTAGCCGCACCTTCTTCTAACCTGTCCAAAACCGCTGATGTATCTGCCATTTGCGGAATGGCCTTTGGCGACACAAAACTGCCGCAATCCAAGGTATGAAAACCACATCTCAATAAGGAATTGATGTAGGCTACCTTCTTATCCGTAGGGATAAAATCGTGTATGCCCTGCATGGCATCACGAGGGCATTCTATGAGTTGTAGTTCTTTCATGGCTAACGCTGCTGATACAAAACGTGAGTTCAGCGAAGCTAATTACGAATCAAACACGAATCCCAAAAAAACGGGACAAGTTATGCGAATGTATCAAACCGCCCAGCAATAACGAACATTCAAACTTATCAATTCTGTCAACTTTATAACCTTCATTCCTATCGGAAACAAATCCTCCGCTTCGTTCCTCGGCACCTCCTTTACAAAGGAGAATCTGCTACCTGCCAACTTCATTTCTTTATCCACTTGTAAACTGTATCAACTTTATCTCTCTGTCAACTTTATCAACTCTTTATTTATCTCGCCAACCAACGCAGGTCCCTCATAAATAAAACCAGTGTAAACCTGAATCAAGCTCGCACCTGCGTTTAGTTTCTCAACGGCATCTTCTACAGAATGGATTCCTCCTACTCCAATAATCGGAAACGAACCGTTACTTTTCTGATGTAGATACTTGATTACTTCCGTACTTCTTTCTCTCACGGGCTTTCCACTCAATCCACCAGCTTCTGCCAAAAGTTCTTTGCTTGAATTCAGTCCATCACGTGAAATGGTGGTGTTGGTGGCAATAATTCCATCAATCTTTGACTCAGCCACAATCTCCACAATATCATCCAACTGAGAATCGGTCAAATCGGGAGCAATTTTGAGCAGGATTGGGCGTGGAATTGGAATCTTCGTGTTCTCCACTTTTAGCGCATTCAGAATACGAAGCAATGGTTCCTTGTCCTGCAATTCGCGTAATCCAGGTGTATTTGGAGATGAAACATTCACAACAAAATAATCGACCAAATCATGCAAACCTCTGAAGCATTCGAGATAGTCGTCAATAGCATTCTCGTTTGGCGTGACTTTGTTCTTTCCAATGTTTCCACCAATGATGAAACTGCGGTCGCGATTCTGAAGATTTTTCCGCGCCATTTCCAAACCGCCATTGTTGAATCCCATTCTATTGATGAGACCTTTGTCTTTCGGTAAACGAAACATGCGTGGCTGTGGATTTCCATCCTGTGGTTTGGGGGTGATAGTTCCAATCTCAATGAACCCGAATCCGAGTGAACTGAATTCCTTGTAGAATGAAGCTTGTTTGTCAAAACCTGCTGCCAATCCAACAGGGTTTGGGAATTTGAGTCCGAACAACTCTTTTTCAAGTCGCTTGTCCTCCACCTGATAAAGGCTTTCGGTAATGGACTTGACCCCTGGAATCTTCATCAGAAACTGGAACAATCCTGTAACCAGATGATGGGCCTTTTCAGGTTCAAAAAGGAAGAAAAACGGGCGAAGAATCAGTTTATACATGGATTGCAAAGGTAGCATCGGTGGTTTATCGGCAA
>Ga0105055_10006304_pt1 | contig 16347 bp, 15 predicted proteins | sample BON03_FD_78090 | JGI IMG/M metagenome (GOLD analysis project Ga0105055, IMG submission 78090) | Freshwater microbial communities from Lake Bonney liftoff mats and glacier meltwater in Antarctica - BON-03 | ecosystem: Environmental > Aquatic > Freshwater > Ice > Glacier meltwater | place: Lake...
AAAAAAAAAAAAAAAAAAAAAAAGCAGAATTTTGTATAAACCAGTATTTGAATTATTCGAGCCCCCCTCATTTCGTTGTTATGAGGGTGAAGCGATCACGGCGTGTACCGGTTGTAGAGGCGCAAATGAACTCTACTACTATTCGCTTCAAAATAGCATCTACAGGAAAAGTTAGATTTTATATATTTGCTGGATGGTTAGAGTATCTTCTTCTCACTCGACATCAAATGCCGACGTAAGTATTTACTTTCAGTTACTATGTATGTTACTTATTTTATTAAGGACATTATCACAATTTTCAGAGCAAGTGGCGGAAGAAGCAAGTGCTAAACGAAATCAATTGGTTCGTCGAAGACTCAAGTTTGTGGAACACTTGAAAGTTTTATTTGAAGTTGCGGAACTCGTTTTTGAAAATTCGCCAGTGAAATCTGTCTTAGTGGTGCTTGGCAGTTCTGTATTCTCGGCGCAGGAGGTTCACGTGATGAGGTTTAGCCAGATAGATATGCAATGTGGAGATGTCACCACCGCACAAATGGCCGCGATTAAGCGCAAGGTGGCTCGCCATGCGTATTTAGAGCATGAGCAATTGCATATGAGTGCTGGAAAACCCAGCAGAATTCATATACTCTTTAAAATTGATACTTCGCAGTTAGTTCATGATTTGATACCCAAGCCTGGGTTTTCACTCGAGATGATGAAGACGAGCTGCACAGGACTTCATATAATAGGTGTCTCAAATTCTGGGATCGAAGAGAATACAATGGTAGTAAGTGATGTAGATTCGGATTCCGGTAGCTGGTTCGTTTGGCCACAGTTGTTAAAAGGAACATTATAAAAAAGTATAGAATTTGAAGCGTTTTAAAGTGTGAGCTCACCACTTCGAATCCGTTCATTTATCTTTGCCACAAGAAGCTTAATGCGTTCAAGGGCAGCTAAATCTTTTCCTGAACAGTTTTCTGGGTTGTACGGCGACTTGATGACGATGCCCAACTCATTGATCCTGATGTCTTTGCTTTCCCATCTCAGTCTGTAGGTTTTATCAAGAGAATTAAAAAGAAGTTGCGCTTGCGGAGAAACATCTTTTCCAATTCGATCGAAATCTCGTTTTCCTCTTTGTAACCCTTCTTTTTCGTTCTTCTGGATGAGTTCTTTTGAAAACGGAGGTAAATCACGGATTTCGCCAGCAGGTGTCAACACCTTTAAAAGACAGTTATTTCCATTTGAGTTCCATTTTTTATGTTCACTCACCTCGACATTATCCACCATACTGTATTTGAATATCCGCACATCCTGTTTCAATACACTCTGAAGGTGAGGTTCTTCTGTTTTATAGATTAGCAACTTGAAACATTGACATGGATACACATACCTAGTATAATGACATCCTTATCTTTGTCCACGCAAAATACAAGCCCTTGATAATAATCTCCCGCTTTCGTACGCAGACGGACTTCCTCTCCAACCTGAATCATTTCATGAGGGGGGCTATACATGTCTTAGAAGCGATACGGTCCCCTGTCTTGTCCTAGTCTGGTTCTTTTCGATGATGCAGACTGCTAGGAAGGTGTCACAACGCCGATATGCCAGTATATTGCAGAGACCTCGTGGGACGGTGGATCTAATAGGCCAAGCTTGCCGGGAGATGGCATATATAGAAAGTACCGGAGCGAAGGTTGCGTCTTCACACGGGTTCAACGAAATTCGAACTCCTGTTTTTGAATTTTCTGAACTTTTTGAACGCTCGCTGGGTGATTCCTCGGATGTTGTGAGCAAAGAAATGTACTCTTTTTTAGATAAGTCATCGCATAGTGTCACACTCAGACCTGAGAATACAGCTGGCGTTTCTAGAGCCTTGCTATCGGTGACTCGCGAAAAGAACTCTTCTATAAAGGAGCGCGTGTTTTATCATGGTCCAATGTTCAGATACGAAAGACCACAACGGGGCAGGCAGCGACAATTCAATCAATTTGGAGTGGAGATGCTCGGATTTGATGGTCCATCTGCTGACGTTGAATGCATTGAGATGGCCTCCAGATTTCTCAAGAGCTTGGGACTCGGTAACTCAGTGAAGCTTCTCATTAACTCATTGGGTTACCCCGATTGTCGTTTCAATTATATGAAGGCTCTTGACGCGCATTTTGGGAAATACCAACTGTCCAGTGATAGTCACAATAGGCTCGCGCAGGGACGATCCCTTCGAATTTTGGATTCAAAGCATCCAGATGATTCTATTGCAATTCAGGAGGCTCCCGGACCGTCATTGCATCGGTCAAAAGATGCTTCTGATCGTTTTGAGAAAGTTTTGAACGGTTTAGACATGTTGGATATCGGCTATGAAATCGATCCGACGTTGGTTCGAGGTTTGGATTACTACACACACACCACCTTTGAATTTGTGGTGACTGATGACATAACCAGTAAAGCGCAACGACCATCAGCTGTGTTGGCAGGAGGGCGTTATGATGATCTTTCGAAAACATTGGGATATAACGACAGCTTGTCCTGCATAGGCTGGGCATCAGGAATGGAACGATTGATGTTGGAAAGAGCTCGCATCGGCTTGAGCATCCATGATGAGGCTCCTAAGGTTTTTGTTCTTCCATTGTTTGATGCGATATGCGATCAAGATGTTATCATACACCAAGTTTTTCGTGTGGCGTCGCTGCTCCGAGACAACGGTGTAAGTGCAATCCCATGGAACAAGCAGTTGGATTGCGAAGCCCCGATTGCTATTAAAAAAGGATTTAAGGAAGCTGAGAGATTAGGTTGTACTTTTGTTGCGATTATAGGCGATGAAGAAACCACGAAAGGGCATGATGTGGCCATGATTAAGAAATTGTCCAACGGTACTCAAGTTTCTGCCAAAGGAATAGATGATATACTTGACATTTTGAAAAGAATTTAAACTCTCAGTTTGAACTTTAGTTCTCTAAGTTTACACACGAATTTTTCACGCTGCGTTCGTTCACATAACGTTTTTCGGCAGTTCTGAATTTCAATGAACAATTTAAAATTTAAATTAAAGAACGCATTTTTCGCGCAATAGGTCAAAGTTTCTTTTCCAAAGGGCCTTTTCGTTTTTATAGTTGTCTTTCACAGATTCTAATTCCGTCAGCAAAACCCGATTGGAATCAATTAATGCAGTATGAGCTTCAAGAAGCATGGAAGGAACTTCTTTTTGTGAATTGTGCGAATCTTTCTCATTAATCAAATGATTGATCCTTTCTTTTTTGTCTTCAATAATTTCGCATAGTCTCTGATTCGAATTATAAAGGCTGTCTCTTTCTTTCAGAGCAGCGTCTAATTTTTCCTGTAACGTGCTGTCTTCTTCTTTCACTTGCTCCATATTCTTTTCTTGTTTTCTAAAATTGACGATTGAAATAAGTTTATCGTTCAGGCCTGACATAGACTCCTCCCAGTCCTCGGGGGATTTGGGGGATTCCATCGTCCGCACATATTGGAGCAATCCTAATAGCGCTTCGTCCATAGTCTTGGCCAGAGGAACATCTAATATAGAATTTTCAACGTTTGAAAATGGATTTTGGTCCTTGACTAAATCATCTCCAAAATGAGCACTCACAAGATCTTTCTCATTGGATGACTCCGAATCGTCGTCATCATCGAAATACAAATCCCCTGGTGATATGTTGGGCACAGACACTGCACGCCGTTTTTCATAAGGTACTATTTTCTGCTCGTCCAAATTTTCCAACTTGTCAAATTTTTGAATGACAAAGAATCGATACCATGCAGCCCGTGTGACCGGGTTCAAACGGGTGTCCAGATATTCAAGATTCTTAGACAAAACCAGAACTTCTTTACCGTCAGCTATTTGATTAAGGTAGAACGATGCCCAACGAAGCTTGCAAAGACAATCCAATCCTTTCAACGACGTCAACGAATTCCGAGACAGGTCCAACTTCGTGACGTTCACGAATCCCATGAAAGGACTGCCAATTTCAGATATGTTACATCTCTGCAATGCCAACTCCTCAACCTCCTCAAACACACCTGTTGTATCATCTCGACGCCAACTGTTTCGAAGTCCCAGATCATCAGCCACCTTGCTGGCAACACTCATATTTCGAAAAATAGCATGGGGAACTATCCGCATACCAAAAATAACGGTCTTTCCGTAGTGAGTTTACACACAAACGCAAGTGAGTATGGTTATCGATAAAGTTGTAGCGGTGAGGAAAAAGATGGACTACCTGGCGGTGTCACAGAATGCTAGTGTGATAAAAGTGCTGGCCAAGTTCGCGGAGAAAGGTACGTACATGAAGCGTTTAAACGGATGAGTTTAACAGTGAGATTTCTCCAGGTGAAAAGCCTGAAAGCGTCTTGTTTTCTGATTTTCTGGTCAAGATTAACCCTAGAGATAAGCCTCAAGAAAGAGTTCTGTTGATCACTGATAAAGCGCTCTACAATCTGTTGCCAACGAACTACTCCAAGTGCAAACGACGTATCCCACTGGATGCCATCGACTTTGTAACGGTGAGTGAAACGTCAGATGAATTTGTGCTTCATGTACCAAGTGAGTATGACTACCGCATGATGAGTCTTCGTAAAGGAGAAGTTGTTAAATGTCTGGAGCAAGTGTTCAAACAAGCCACTGGGGATGAACTGATTGTTGAATACTCCCAGCAAATTGTACTAAAGTCGGTGTGTACCACCAGGATCCAGGCTAAGAAATCAAAGCGGGAGGGGAGACGCAGTACAGGCTCGATGTCCAGTTTCGGAAGCAATAGTCACAGAGGAAGCAGCAGTGCCACGACTACCGACATTCATCTCGACAAGAAACGAAATGTATCTGGGTGGGGAAAGGAATCGAGTGAAGTGACACCTGAAGATTTTGAATTACTTAAAGTCGTAGGAAGAGGAAGTTTTGGGAAAGTAATGATGGTGCGCCATAAAGCCGAGAAAAATAAAAATAAAATCTATGCCATGAAAATCCTGCGGAAAGAAGCCATCATTCAGCGTAACCAAGTAGAACATACGAAAGCTGAACGTGAAATTCTGGAAGAGATTAAGCATCCGTTTTTGATGGGCTTGCATTTCGCCTTTCAAACAGATACCAAGTTATATCTTGTAATGGATTACCTGACTGGCGGCGAACTTTTCTTTCATCTGAAGAATGAGAGGCGTTTCAATGAAAGTCGCAGCAGATTTTATAGCGGTGAGATCGCGCTAGGTCTCGGACATCTTCACAGTAAAAACATTATTTACCGTGATTTGAAACCGGAGAATATTCTTCTTGACAACTTTGGTCATATAAAACTGACAGATTTCGGACTTTCAAAGCGGTATGTAGACGGCCAGCAAGCCCAAACATTTTGTGGAACTCCTGAATATCTTGCTCCGGAAGTAGTTACAGGAATAGGGCATGGTAAAGAAGTTGATTGGTGGAGTCTTGGTATCCTTCTTTTCGAGATGATTGTTGGATTGCCTCCATTTTACTCTGAGAACGTAAACCTAATGTACGAGTTCATTCAAAGAGCTCAATTAAAAATCCCTTCATTTGTGAGTCCTAACGCCCGAGGTCTGATTGCTGCTTTGTTAGAGCGTGATCCTGAACAAAGAATCGGCAACGGTCCTGAAGACGTAGAAACCATTAAGATGCATCCATTTTTCGATGGCTTGAAATGGGATGATCTGCTGGCGAAGAAAATCAAGCCTGAATTTGTTCCTCAAGTGAAGAATGCATCTGATACTTCCAATTTCGATGATGAGTTTACGAACGAACCAGTTGTGGACTCCGTGGTAATTCCCAGCATCCTTTCGGCCAAAGAAACAGATTTTAACGGATTTACATATCAAGAAGGAAGTGTGATGGGAACCCACTAATAATAATAACTTAATTTAAGTCTAGCTACCGTTATGTAGATCAGCAAAAGCAATATTTAGAAAGGAGTTCTGAATAAAAGATAGCTTCAATTCTAGAAAAGGGGTTTGAACAGGTTTTCGAATGTTTCGATTCCAATATGAATTGGTCTACAGAGTGAATGCGATGTGGATGGCAAAGTGATACTGCCCACATGAATACCCGAGTCCATTTTGCGATTGAAGCCAATATCCCCTACTTTTTGTGATACTTTTAAGGCGACTAATTGCTGTTTTTGAAACTCTTGTCGAGGATTGGCTTCCGAGAGATCCACCACTTTAACCAAACTTTGAGCAACCAATGCTTGCTCCAAAAGCAACTTGGTCCTCGGGATATCATTAAACAATTTATCCTTCGAATGAACAACGGAAGAATTATCAATTGAACGAGGGAGGTCTTTTAATTGACTTGTTAATCTCAGCAAGGCCCGCTTCTTCCAAAATGCTATTTGGTCTTTCAAATATATAAAAGTCGCAGATGAAAGCGGCGATTCACAAGGAGAAGGAGGCGGATTATTCTTCGTAGCCAAAATCGGAGATTTGTTTTCGAATGCCGCTATCTTGTACTCTAACTGTTCGATCGCGATTCGAGATTGATTCTGTAGCTCGGAGTATTTTGAATTAGCTTCCTCTAGTTGCGCCTGCATTTCAGATCGAACGAGTCCAGCATCTTGATTTTCCATGGACAGTAATCGCAAGTTGTCCAGCTTGGATTGTAGACCATCTCGTATCACAGCTAGGGCTTCAAGAGCTCCATTTTTCTCGTGCACTTCAAGCACGCGGCGACGCAGTGCTCCTTTGACAGTATCTAATTCCTTCTGAGACTCCGCCACCTGTCCTAATTGATCTCTGCAACTTTCACCGAATGCTTCCCATGCACCAAACAATGTTGGCTTGGATTCGTTTTTTGAAAAGGTCATTTTAAAAGACTTCCACTGGATCCAAATCGAGTTCACAATGTCGATATCTTGGGCTTCAATTGCTATTTGAGTTGAACTCAGCAACGTTGGAAAACCAGCAGGAAAGGGAGAACTCTTGGAAGAATTTATCCAATCATCGGCTAAGCGTGATATGACTTGACAAATATCACCAATAACCGAATCATTCACAGGGTGGCATTGAAGCAGAAAGGTTCTTAGTTGAATGTATAATTTAGAATCATCAACAAGAACTTTCGAAGGACCCAGTTCCGCTAGACCTCGATCGACCAACACTTGCAGTTGGTCACTTGATGCAGTCAAGTCAGCTACGAAACTTTCATAGCACAACTGGTCCTCATCCACGGAGTCTAACAGTATACCCACTAATTTATTCACTTGCATAAATGTTTCTTGAAATCTGGCACTCCATTCAATTAGCATCTGCAATGAACTCACAGTTGAAGCTATCTCCAAAAATAACCTCGAATTCTCACCTATTGTAAACCCAAGAAGCGATACTTGGCAACCTGCATCAGTATCTAACTGAACCAGTCTACCTAGCGTGTTGGAATGTACCTCCAAAGTTTGCACCGACTCAAACATTTCCAGTACTCGCAATGGGCCATTCGAAAGGACACCATCGGGAACAAGAGACTTCATGTGGACCATTGTAAACTCCGATACTCGTTGAGCCAGTAGAGCCGATTGCAATTGTTTGGATCGTGTTCTCAAATTCTGTTCTTCGTCCATCAGAGCAAGTTTCGCACTTCGGACATTCGACTTCGTTTGCGACAATTCTTGCTCCATTCCTGACAAATATTTCAGCTTCTCATGCAGCGTACCTTCGGATTGCTGAGAATCATTCAATTGCAATGTAAGTTCGTCGACGACTCGTTGCTCCGCTTGTAACTTTTCCGCCAATCTTCGGGTTTCATTTCGGGCAATTTCAACTTGAGTTGAAAGCGCTTGCACTTGTTCTTCCATCTGTCTCTCTTCATCTTTGTGCTGCTGATCCAATTCCTCCGAGAGCAGTTTCAGTTCTTCAAGCTCCTCGTTCGCCAATTTTAATTCGGCATTTTGATCTGAAAGTTCGAGGTTTTGCTCTGATAGTTCTTCCACCATCGTTTCGTATGACTCGGAGGCATCTAGCATACTTTTCAGCTCCTCAACTTGGCCTTCCAATATTTTCTTGCGTTCTCTCAATGTTTCTACTTCAACACATGAGGCTGTAAGCACTTCCGTTTGTTTCGTGAGCGACCGCACCTGCTTGGTCAATTCTGTCTTTTCCGTGCCCGTAGCACTATATAATCGCTTCAAAGCCTCTCGCAATTTTTCATTTTCTTCGACTAAATCAACGTCTTGGCCATTTTTAGGTTGTCGTTTTGCCTCCAATACATCCAATTTCAGTTGTTCTATTTCTATCTCCATCTCTTGCACACGTTCTTCAGCAATTTCTTTATCCAATGAGAATTGTTCTTTGTCCAAGGTTAAAGATTCAACCATACCATTCAGTTCCTCGGTGTCGGTCTCAAGCTTTTCTATCGATCGTTCAAGTTTTGATGTAACAACTTTCAAATTCGTCTGGTTTTCACCTTGCACTTTATCCAATTGTGATTTCAACGACTTAATTTCAGCTTGGAGCGTTTCAATATTTTTTTTGTCTGAATTTGTGCTGTCATTCCGCGACTTCTCACTGGCAACATGCAACTGAAGAACCTCGTTTAGTTCTTCGAATTTTTTATCCTTTTGCTCCGTTGAAAGAGTCAACTGTTTCAATTTCTGCTCCAGCTTTAGAATATCCTCTTCTTTCTTCTCCAGCGCCCGTTGGCATGACAGAAGTTCTGCGAGACTCGAATTTGATGGTGATATTGATTGCAGCCTAAGCTTGGGCGAGGGAGTCCGCACTTTCTGGATAATAGATATATCTTCTGCATTAGACACCGGTGACATTGGTCTTGATGAGGACACCACAATTACTGCGTCTTCCCTGACGAATGCTCCGTACTTGTCTTTGCAACTGAAATAACGTTCGCCTTGCACACTTCCATCGTTCTTGCCTTTAGGAACATCGAGCTCCACGCCTATCCACGTGAACCCCGGAGCAAAAAGAGTATCTCCTATAAACATAACTGTTGCTTCGCCTTTGTCAGTAACACTCACGCGATCTCCAACAGCAACATCCTTCATGATCAGCTGACAAGAAAAAAAAGTTTTTGAAAATTAAGTAGACACTGGTGCTGAAAGCCACGACCACTTCTTGCAGCAAACTAACTGAGTGACTGTACATTTCGTGTACCAATTACATTCGACGCAGTTACATTTGAAGAGGTCGACGGGATGAACTGATGTGCCAATGTTGGACCTTATTAATGAATATTTCAACTGGGTTTATTGATTGCTCAAAATCAGACTGGTCCTTTAGTGAATTAATTCATGCAAACTGGGAAGAAGCATTGGGGTTTTATTTTGCCAAGATTTCAAATATACCCTAAATACTTGTTTTTTACTCTCGTATCCAAGATCGGCTTGGAGTTTCTCAGTCAGAGATTTGTTGTTGTAGATTTGGTCACAAATACAAAATGAAGATATTTTCAATCACACTCTCAAACTGATAAAAACTGCTCACTTGAAGCATCACGAAATTAAAAATGGCAGCGTTTCAAATAATAAGATGTTGTTTCAAATAATAAGGTTGGAAATGCGTTTATGCATACAGCATAGAATATGTTGTATTCATCATTTCACATTTTAAACTTGATCCATTCATTCCGAGAAGACAAACATTTAGATTTTCTTTATCAGATAATTTGCTCCAAAGCCACTAAACCACGATTCTATACTAGATTTAGTTTCTTATTATGATTCTATATTTTGAGAGTCACAAGAGAGTCGTATTCACTTGATGCAACGAACTCGTCTATACATGGATACCCGCATCCGTTATCGTTCCAGTAACAATTTTTCTTAGCCTCCTTCCGTTGGTCGGCACCAGTTTGAACGTTATATGGAAAAACCGCTTTTCCAGCACAATGATGATTGACCATTAAAATTGCTTTTCGAAACCTCACTAGTTCTTCTTGAAAAGAGAGTCCTAAGAACTCTATAGTGGCATCCAACGATCGATTCGCTGCATTGTATAACTGGTAGTCTAGCATATTCTGCTGCTTGAAACGCGTGTTAAGATATTTACGAACAACAGGCGATGGTTTATTATTCTTGATTGATTTCATCCCTTTATCATCAAAACCACCTGACTGCTTGGATGACAAAAATAAAATGTCTTCCATTTGCAAACCAAGAAGAAACTTTAGCACTAACAGTGATTCCTCTTGGCGTTCGATCAATCCAATAAAATCATAATGATGAAGCAAATTCGATATGCACTCATCTCGCCGTTCACCGTCACAATAGCCATGCTCAGGACTAATATACTTGGTCATGAAGTTGCGACCTAGAGCTCCTTTATGCGATCGACTCAACCAGTACTTGACACTTTTATCATCAACCGGATATCCCTTTCTCGACGCCATCAAGTGAAAATAAGCGCTAGTCGCTCTTGATGCCGGATCGCGAAGAAATGTGTACGTGTATGCTCTCTCATTTTTAACATTCGAAAATGTTCCATTGTTCAATTTCCACATCTCCTTATGATTTGCAAAAACAGAGCATTCGTGAACATCTGTCTCGTTTCGAAGATCTTGGAAAATACCACTAAGTTTCTTTTTAAACCCTATCCTTCTCGCGACACCTCCGTTAGTGGACGAGCCGCATTTTTTAACCTTGATAAATCTGAGCTCACAATTGAGATCTTTGAAGTCCCATACTTTAGTAGGTTCGTTAGTCGACATGTTGTGAATAGACGGGGTAGCCACGCCTGTATCCACTAGGTGCACCAAACCACCACTTATCAACCACAGAACTGTGAGCAGCGTGGAAAGTACAAATCCCCTACTGGGTTCGAGTTTATCATCGGAATGAATGTGTCTAATAGACGTCATCCGATGAAGACTGGTGCAATTACTTTTTGAAATACATGAAGTTTAGAAATGATGGAGGGCTCATCGAATAGAAATTTTGAACTTCTTCCGCACTCCCGAAAAATTTAAGGATCACTACTATTATTTACACTACATATCTTCGATTGTGTGTCGTTACAAAAAAATTGTAACTCCTGGTTGTTTTTAAAACCCTTGTTCTCAAAAACGAAATTCGCGATCAATCCGTTATTACTCGTTGTATTAACTTGTATATGCATATATAAAAAGGAATACAAGAATCTAGTTGAAAGAAAGAGGTTGACGGCTAGTCCAGTTGTAGCTTATGAGAAATCAGTGAATTTACATTTTTCACTTCTTACGTATTTTTATTGGATAGTCTGTAAATATCTCCCGCGAACGAGGTTCTATTTGAACACATATCTTGCCTTCTCATTTTTTAAAAACTACTCTTGTGACTATTTCATGAAAGTTTTCGTGGAAGATATTGGGGTCAATGCAATTTAATCAAACCACGATAAATTGATTCTGCATCTTTCGGATATTGACAAGCTTTCTTCGTTGGATATGACTCTCGTTCTCTCATCGTTTACTAATTATAAAATTAAATTTGCATGCGCCTTTAATGAATGGCGTTGAAGAAGACAAAATTGAGTAGTAAATGTTTTGGTTTTAATTGAAGTACTTATTCAGCTGGATTCGAAAATAAGGATTTACTCTTCCTTACCATTGTTTGAGATTTAGGTTCGCCAATACTAGCTGCATTCGCTTGAAGCAAGGCATCTCTAACTTGCGCTCCGATATCATTCACACTGCCTGGCCCATGAGGAACGAAAACGACAGTGCTTCCGGCTGTCTGACCTAAATCCTTCAACATATCCATATATTGAGTAAGTATCATGAGTTGCAACACATCTTTAGGACTAACGTCATCCACTTTTCCGGTGAATGCGGTAACCGATTCTTGTAGCCCGTTGACAATCGCTGCTCGTTGTCGCGCAATGCCCACTCCTTGAAGATGCTTGCTCTCGGCATCTGCTTCAGCTGCTTTTACAACGAGAATCTTGTCGGCCTCTGCCTTTTCAGTAGCCGCCATTCTCATCCTTGATGCTGCATTGATTTCATTCATCGCTTTTTTAACATTAGCATTAGGACTTATATCTGTCACCAATACCTGAATAATGTTGTATCCAAAACCCGGCATAACTGACCCCAATTCTCCTTTAACTGCATTCGCGATATCATCTTTGGAATCGAAAACATCATCCAGGATAATCTTAGGAAGGCAGGACCTCACCACATCGAAAACATATGCTGTAATTTGCGATTTCGGATCGGTCAGTCGGTAGAACGCATCATAAAGTTTGTCTCTTTGAACCTCGTATTGAATCGTCACAGTTGCGTGGCAAAACACATTGTCTTTGGTTTTCGTTTCGCATATAACATCCAATTGTTGAACTCTCGTGCTCACATCCCCTGCGAAACATTCCCCCACGCAGCAGAAAATAGGATTTAGACCCGGCGTTACAGTTCTCGAATACTTGCCGAATCTCTCCAGCACTGCAATTCGATCATTCTGAATGATAGCAAAGCAGCAATAGTCTCCCATAGTAGATGATCGAACAATTGGTTAAAACTGGAACTTCAATGTTTTGAATCTCCTTCTTTCGTAGTGTGTACTTTTTTTAAAACCAATTCCAAACGAGATACATCTTCAGAGTCTGGCATAGGATATGAAAGAGATGTTGACAATATTTGAGTTATGCATAGTTTGTTGTTTGACCATGAACCAGGATATCTCTTTTAACCCACACATTACTTTACCTTTTTAAAAATGATTATTTAGGAAGTGGACTCACATGACTTTGTTTAGGAAGGAATAGGCAGTTTCCATTCCAAAAAAGCATGCAGCATTGGCTGGGAATGCTCGAAGAAAAACAGGAGTTGCCCCTTTGTAAAGCGACTTCAATCCTTCTTTCTGGATGATCTCCTTGAGCACTGATTTAGATCCTAGAACAGTTCCAGTATATTGTCCCATAGGCGCAATCTGATATCTACTTTTCAAAGTGTCGATTGGTAAGCATCCAGCCCAATTTGCCATACCAGCTATAATAGAATCAGAAGAATATTCAAAGCTATCAAGTACAAGAACTTACCAAAGCCTCCAGCGCATAGAGTTGAAAGTGTAGATGGAGTATCACCGCGATTCTTTCCTTCCATATCTCCAAACTTGCGCTTCAAAAACTCGTATGTGGAAAAGTAAAACATGCTGGCTACGCAATCTCTGGAGAACGTCGCAGTGAACCCTTTGGTCAAACTACTAACACCACCTTCAGCCCACACATGTCGAACAGCGGCGGCAAAACTACCTGACAGCTTTCCAGTTTTGTCTGTTTGCTGGAGACACTTAATTCGCTCTCCAGGCGCCAGAATTGGAGTGGTAAACAAAGCACTTGCTCCTCCGGCCAAAGCAATTTGAAAAAGTTTTTGGTTTTCAGCAGTGTATGCGTCTTCGTCACAGAACATTTTCTTACCAATACCGTACCCAAAAAAACACATTGCATACATAGGAGTCACACCAGCCAAAACAGGCCATACTCCTCTATATAATGCGAAAGGGCCCCCTTCAGCCATGGTTTTGGTGGCGCAATCGACGACTCCTTTATACGTACCCGTGGAGCTAGTTTGAATTCGCACCTTGATAGTGTCAAATGGATGCCCTACCACCACCAGGCAGGAACCCCCTACTCCACCAGCAATAAAATCCTTAGCCAGACTGGACATCAATGTGTTTTGCTGGTGATGTCGACGTACGGTAGACCCTTGAACGAATAGTCACCTACTATTTTACCTAGTAGGTCTCACGAAGAGTTGAGTCCGATCTTTTTTTGCAGTTCAAAGCGCAGTTCCCAACGTTTTGAATTTCAAAAAGATGAATGAGACGGTAAGTCCCCCCACAACTCTTCACAAGGAAGATGTCAAGACTAGCTGTGATCGCTCGTCAGTTGCGCAATAGCAGTTCTGTACGCAGTTCCGTTCATTTTGACGTGATTATTGTTGGAGCAGGAAATGCTGCTGGATATATTTGCGGGGGTCTTGCTTCTGATGCGCATTGGATGAAGACGCATTCAGTTGGAATGTTTGGCCAAGAAAGCGAAGCCCCTTACGAAAGACCGGCACTGAGCAAAGCGTTCTTGCACCCTCCTGGGTCTAAAGTCCGAGCAAGACTACCTGGGTTTCACACGTGTGTCGGAACTGGAGGAGACCGTCAGGAAGCTTCTTGGTATGCACAAAACGGGATTTCTTTTTTCAATAATTCCGTTGTCACTAAAGTAGATACCGTTGAAAAGCAGATTCAAATTGAAAACAAGAACAAAGAACATTGCACTTATTCGTATGGAAAGTTAATATTGGCGACAGGTGCCCGACCAGTGACCCCCGCAGATTTGAAAATCCCCAATAACGGACTTGACGTTTTTACAATTCGAGAAGTTGAACAATCGATGGAATTGGTGAAGCTTATGGAAGCGAAGAGGGATTCTATCAAGAAAGTAGTTGTTGTGGGTGGCGGTTTTATCGGTTTAGAAGCTGCGGCAGCATTGGTTGGTTGGGGTTTTGATGTCAAACTCGTTTTCCCCAACAGAAACGTGATGTCTCGTATATTTCCGAACAAGATTGCCGACAGAATTCGAATCCATCTGTCCAAATCTCGTGGAATTGAATTCGTCTCGAATTCCAGAGTTACAAAGATCAATGAAAACAGTCTAGAATTGTCGAATGGCGATGTGATGGAAGCCCAGCTGGTCATCTTCGGCACCGGTAGTAAACTCAATTTGGAATATCTTGATCTGACTCGATTCAAAATGGGTCGTGATGGTGGGTTACAAGTGAATGGCAATATGGAGACTAGTGTTGATGGTATATATGCGGTGGGAGATATTGCTTGTTTCCAAGACATCCGGCATGAACATGTAGGTTTTGCAAGAAAAAGTGCTGCAAGTGTTGCAAGTTGTATTATTCAACAGGAGAAAGCGTTCAGCTATCAGCCTTATTTTTACTCCAGATTATTTGAATACACTGATGCACCTTTGGTATTTCAGTTGCATGGGTCACAATCTAATGGACGAGCAGATGAAATTGGAAACCATCATCAAAATTTTGAAAACATGAAACTCGAAATGTTTGGAATAGTTTGGTATGATGACACTGATAGAGTTTCGGGAGTTTTGATTTTCAATGCATCAAAAAAACAATTTGAAGCTGCGCGTCGATCTATTACCCAAGGGGTTCTTGAGCCATTTGAAAACTTGTTGTAGAGCAGGCGCTTGATTTGAAAGTATCTTTTGAATCATTCTTTTAAGTCATTTGTCTAGCGTATATAGTCTTGCCGCTCTGCAACCAACAAAAGTCTTTTAAATATCATGATGTCCTTAGAAGTTAATTAAATGATTAATTAGTTAATAAGATCAGACTCATGAAAATATCGCATGATCATAAAATTGCTTGACCATGAAGTTGTGAATCATAGTACACACCTATCAACCTACCTACAAAGAAGTAATCCTTGTGCTTGCGATAGAACTTCCTATTTCTAGACAGTTGAATCAGGAGAAATACAGCGCGAGCTCAAGACAATTGTTTATTGCCCGATACAGTCGTACCTGAATTGTTTATACAAAAAAAGCTAATTCTGATCAAGTAAAAGGTAGGTAAATATGGTAATTTTGAAATTAGTTCTGATTTGAAAATCCTTCTGAAATTTTTGTCGGTTACTAGTGAAAACGATAAAAATGTAGCATTCGACCCAAATCTCAAATGAAGGCACGAGGCTTAAACTTGGACTGAATTTTGAAATTGAATTCAATTTCTAATCAAAACCAAAACTCAAACATAAATAATCTATCTCTTCAATGAAATCCATTTTCCCTGCAACCCTCTTGCTCGTCGCTGCCTGTGCTTCTGATGAAGTGTCAGTGCAAGATATCGCAAAACCAATACAATACGACAGGAATCTAGAGGATTCCTCACTCGATTCTCTTATAAAAGATATGGAAGAAGTGTGCCATATCGTCTCACCTCTTATCGGTACCAACTCGTGGGTCTCCAATTCACCTGAAGTCCAAAATGACATCGTCAAAGCGGTGAAATCGGTTCCAGTAATCGGACCAAAACTGTCCCCAGCTTTCATCAAATCCGGACTTGTAGTTGTTGAGAAAGCAGTATCTGTTTGCGATTCTATGCTTGAAAGAAGAGCACTAGCAGGAACCGGAGATCTTGAAGATATCTTGGAGAATGTTTTGTCTGAGGTGGACGAAGCAATTAAATGGTACATGGCACATGTTTACCCTATTGTGAATACTTTGCACCGAACTCATCTTGAGATGTTTTTGCCACAAGTTGCAGAGAGACTGGGAGAAGTATTTTTTCACAATAACTCCGCCAAGGTTGGAGCACTAGAGGATGTTATCGACAAAGTTTTGTTGGCACTTTACCAAATAAACCCGATTGTAGTCGATGTTAGAAAAGAACTAGTGAATGGGCCACGAGCTATG
>Ga0105055_10006311_pt1 | contig 16331 bp, 10 predicted proteins | sample BON03_FD_78090 | JGI IMG/M metagenome (GOLD analysis project Ga0105055, IMG submission 78090) | Freshwater microbial communities from Lake Bonney liftoff mats and glacier meltwater in Antarctica - BON-03 | ecosystem: Environmental > Aquatic > Freshwater > Ice > Glacier meltwater | place: Lake...
AAAGTTTTAATTTCTTTTTTTTAGTTAAAAAAAAAAAAAAAATCAGGCATGCCGTCTTGTGGCTCGCTTGTGGATAGGTGTATGTGCTTCTCCGTCAACGAGGGCTCCACGTGTGTATATTGTTCTATTTCAGGAACATGTATGGATATAGATGACTACGAATCCACATGCCCTCTTGTAGACTATCCCATCATGCGAGCTGACTCGTTGCGCTGTGGATCGCTCACCCAAACAAATATTGCAAAACATTTACCAGATTTATCTGATGAGCTGGTATCTTCTTTGCTTTTAAGCAAAGGATGGACTTCCAATACTTCCCTTCTGGTTGAACTGGGGGCAATGTATCCAATTGATGGAGTCTCGGTAAGGAATTTGAACGCTGGTGTCCAATTTATGAGCTATCCAACGTACTATAACAACTCTTTATCATGGGATGACAATGGAAGTTGTACTGCTTCTACGTGTGAATGGTCTTTTGCTACTCCTAAAGCAAGCTCTTTTTTATTTAGTCCGATAGACTACCAAGGAATGACCTTGTCCAACCTGAATATTAACTTAGGTAGCTTTCATCCAGTTGATGGGACCATTTTATTTAATAATGAGTGGACTGTTTGCTCTAACACTTGTGGGACAGGTGCTCAGTATCGTATAGGGCGATGTCGACAACCGTTATATGTAAGTTATTTTGGAATCCTTTTCTATTGGTTAACATTTCTAATTCCTTAGGGTGGGTATCCTTGTGTTTCTCAAAACCTTACCAGCAACGAATCTAGAGAATGTTTTTCTGCTAGTAGGTGTGGTACAGATTGGCGGGTCTGCCTGATAATTGGCTGGTGGCAAGTAGTCCTAGTCGCAGTATTCATTTTCCAAAAGGTACGAGGGTGTATACGAAACAGACGTGAATTGAAGCGACAAAAAGCGGTAGACTATGCCTCTCAGTTTGATTTCGATTATGAAGACGACGACCTTGATTCAAGTTTACGGGAGAACGACTATATACATGGACGCCATGGGTCGGGCTCCAGCATGGGCGACTTAACCCTTCGCTAATTGAATAAGTAAAACGAAATATTTGAATTTATAGAGAAATGATCCGAAATCCCTGTTTTTTATTAAGGAGAAATATAATGCGAATTCAGTGATTCCACATAATGTTCTTGCTTCTGATTACCTCACGGATTGCCATCAGGCTCTTTTCTTCCAACAACATACTCTTGTTTATTAAGAAATTAGCATTTGATGGCTTTTATCCACTACTAGTAGTGCTTTAAAAAAATCGATTTTTGTTGTGTTTAAATTGGTGTTTGTGAAAGTCACAAACAAGGGAAACAACCGTTATCCTTTAGATATTGAAATTTGAAATAGAGATTTCGATAGAAACTCGTAGCGGATATTTTATATTCGTCAATGAAGTTTGTTTTATTTGGTTGGTGGTTTCGAATTTGAAAGCTACACTATTTCATTGCGTTGACGGCCCCCTTTGTTGAATAATTCGCTGGTCGTTTGCCCCCGTCTACGCCATACCCCTCCTTCATTCGTTCGCATCCTTTTAAACTTCTTGCTGTAGTTTATCCGTCCAAGTAGCAGCACTGTTCCTCATTCGATCAAGGAACCTCCATCCCTCCATTTTCTCTCCTTCGTCTTATTGTTCATTATCAGAGGGAAATAGTGCCACTACATCGTAGAGTAGAAGCATTCGGCTCCTCTCTAGTTCTTGTAATCTCACATCGTGTTTGCCCTTTGAATCAACCGATTTATTTACACCGTACGAACCTTAAAAAAGCATAGATGAAGAATTTCAGCGGCAACTTGAAACCTTCACATGAAGGAACGACATTTCCACTTGCCGCTCCTGCTCCTCCTGCTCCACCAACCAATTTTCAACGGTCGACCTCTCCAGCTGTCTCATATCACCCAAGGGGAATGATGGTTCCTTGTCCTCCCCATCCGTCTTTCAATAATCAAGTGCCCGAGAAGCTCGCGGTACTACAAGCTGAGCTTGATATCAAAGCACAACAAATTCGAAATATGGAACAACAAATTGAGACATCAAACAGTTTGAACGCTATTTTGAAGAGTCAGGTTCAACGTCACAAGGAGAAAGCGACCCGAATTCAAGCTACTGAGATGAAAGTGATTCAGTTGGAAAAGAGATGCAAGGAGCTAGAGACTCAAATTAAGGTCACTTCGCCCTCAGAACTTTCCATGTTAAACGACCCTCTACTTCCTGTTTTAGAGAACGCTGCATTAGACTGCTTAATGGGTATGAACGAAGAAGGTTTTAATAGTAAAAGCAAAAGACGTAAGCTTTCAAGCTCCAATCTGTTGGAAGCGTCATTGGCTCGCGTTCCTAGTAGTCGTGGTGTGCTTTTGGGCAAAAAAGGGACCAAAAAATCACCCAAGGCAGGTAGACGTCGATCAACTCCTACAAAATCTGCTGCTCCCTCAGTATTTACTCCTGCTTCAATGGCAAGTGACGCATTACGTATCATGGAATCACAATTCGACGCGCAGACAAATGATCGTCCTCAAACTAACCCGTGCAACTGCAAAAAAAGCAGATGTTTGAAATTATATTGCGACTGCTTCGCCTCGAGGCAATATTGCCATGAATGCAACTGTGTCGATTGTCACAATCTTCCGGGAAGTGTTAGTAGAATAGAAGCTATTCATGTTATATTAAGTCGAAGACCAGATGCGTTCAATCCAAAGATAGACGATGAAACTGTCGCTATTCAAGAAGCAAAAGTCGACAAGAATTCAGCTATGCACAACAAAGGATGCAACTGCAAGAAGTCACACTGTCTGAAGAAATACTGTGAATGCTATCAGTTGAACGCATATTGTGGTGCGAATTGCAAGTGCGTTGACTGCCAGAACTATGAAGGAAGCATCAGTTGTCCCAAGTTCTTTCAATCAAAGCTCCTTTCTCTTTTGGCGAACCAATCGCAAAATGAATCTTCTATCAAAAATCCGGGAAGCGCCTCAGTTACGGAAGTAAAACCACTATCACCTGTGGTATTGTCAGATCCTACGTTGATTTCAAATGCTCAAAAAGCTGAGCATCCTTCGCCAGCAAATACTCCAGTATTAGCTGCAAATAATCCGGTTTTTTCTTCAGCTGTTGGGTCGACAGGCGTGTTGCCTGATATCCAACAAACGGGGCCTTTACCCTCTAATGCTCCTCCAGTTACACTTTCAGTGCCACTTGTACCACATGTAGATCCAAACAAGAATGCTGTTTTATCACAGCCAATGGAAATTGACTCTTTAGTTAAACTAGAAGACAGTCTTTAGACCTATTAGCTTGGAAATTTTTTTTTTACTTATATTAAGATTTATCAAGGCCATTGACCTGACTTTTCCATATGCTTGATGTGTTGATGAATTCCTCTTTTTGAAATCAACTCTTCTGGGACGTATTGAGTTCGAATCTCACTCCCACCTTCTGAAGCTAACATTTTGTAAAATTCGCCATTGGTCTCCAAGCCATTAGAAAACTTGATTGAAACTTTTCCGTTAAAAGCATTTTGTTCCAAGTCTCCTCTGTATACAGTGCCGTCTGGATGAGTGAATGTACCGTTAACTATTTCATCATCGATCCACTCTCCATCAAAAATGCACTCACTATCATGGAAAATATAGGTTCCATGTCCATTCCTTTTGTTCTACAGTACTGGTTAATACATACATAAAAGTGAAGTCTGAACTTACGTCATTCCAGGTTCCACTGTAAATATCACTATTGGAATAGACGAATGATCCTTTGCCGTGGTAAACACCTTGTTGCCACTCCCCTCTGTAACTAGATCCATCAGCATAAGTCATGCTTCCTATTCCAGTACGTTGACCGGATCGATAGCTTCCTTCGTATGTACAAGGGACGTTTCTCTCATCGGTACTTGCAAAAGTATACTTGCAATCGGTTCCGTCTTTCAAGAAAGTTTCCTTATGATCAACCTCAAATTTTTTGTAGTCTCCCTCAAACATGTCTCCATTGGGATATGTGACTCTAGCGCGACCCTCCGAAACGACACAGGCGTGAGTATCTTGCTCCTTTGATAGATTAGATTGAATAAAGAATAGAAAGCTCTTAACTTACCAGCTCGTCATCGTTGTTAAAGTACTGAACTTCCATTGGCTCCTCAACTGAAGTACTAGATGTCTTGTGCCAAAATTCCAACGGACAAATGGTCTACTCTCATTTAAATCAATCAAAATCGAAGGAATAAAATTTAAATTTACTAAATCAGTTAATTGCAATTAAGATCCATTCTCGCTTCACCTTTTTATCCTCGTCTCCATCCTCGAAAAGAACTTTGTATAGACCAGTGGCCTCATGATAACTTTGAATCTTCCCTGAAAAAAAACTATGTTTTCCTCGAAGTCGTACTTGAACCTTTGTTCCTATGTCTACTACATGATTTTCTATTGGGGTTACGATACATGGATTCACATGGGTCTCCTTGTCTCCGTCATCATAATCAATATCTAATGATCCGTCAGTGTGAACTGTGCGAACTTTTCCCGAATACCAAACCCCCTTGCTATGGTAGTTTGCTTCAACACGTTCTCCTACCTGTAACCGCACTGGAACTGTCTCAATTGTTTCTTCCTTGTGATGTTTGGATTTCTTCTTCTTCTTACGGTGTTCCTTTTTAGGTTGGGAATTTTCTTTCTTTTCTCTTCTCGCGTTATCCTCTATACCACTAGATCCTACAGCGTCTTTTATCTCGGGATTTACTTGGATGTTTGCTTCAATATTTGATGATTCAAAGCATTCCGCGCAGACAGGACGCCAATTTGTGTCTTTATTCTTAACCGTCGCCTCTTTGATGCATTGAACTCTATCGTTACCCACGACAAACATTTTGGAACAGAAAATAGTTTCTGGAACTTTTGCCGCTTTTTCTACTTCTTTTAACGGGGCAACTGTGGCTGATAATTTGGAATTTTTCAATCTGATCTTCTTTTTCAAGGCTATCGATTTTTTGGCCTCCTTAATCTTTTCCCGCTCTCTCGCATCCTGCACTTTTGTTTCTTTTGCAACATCACTGCTTAATTCCGTCCAAGATTTTGAAACTTCACTCGCAACCCATCTAACCGCGTCCATTACTCTAGGATCTTTCCCACTAGCGTCATGGTATTCTGGAGAAATACTGTGATGAAAAATTCGAACAGGGCTTTGTGAAAGAGTTGCTGGATCTTTCAAATTCAGCAAGCTGATTATTTCTCCATATGATACCACGGCGGAGTCTTCCTTGTTTAAGAGGATGGCTATTGGTTTGCCACTCAACAGCTTTCCGTTGTGGGCAATGTATTTTTCAAACTCATCCCTAGCTTCAAGAATTTTGCTCGAATCCGAAGCGTCAATGACAAAGAATACAGCATGGCTAGTTTTCATTTTATTAAACCATGCCTCTCTGAATCCTGGATTTCCTCCCATATCGTATATCTTGTATGCGAAGTGAAACTCTTCCACAACTTGAGGTCTGCTTACCCCAATAGTAGGAACAACCTTACGTGCCCCTCCTTTGAAAACATTTAGATCAATCCAGACAAACTTAATTGGCACTTACTTCCAGTCATATGGTTAACAATGCTAGTCTTCCCACTTCCGTCAAGTCCAATAAACAGCACGTTTATTTGAGTCTTCTTGGAAGACGAGAGTCTGTTGGTGATGACGCTTACTAACGATTTCGGTAAGGACATGGTCATGTTAAGCTTGATGCTTATTTTCTCCATCAATGTATGAATGAACTCTTGGAATGCAACGGCTATTGATTATATCCGTTGCTGCTTTTGGGTTTTAAAATTTGTACCGTCCGACCTTTTGCTTTACAAAATTAGTATGAAGAAAGTCTATGCAAAGATAGGAGTCAAAAAGTGGCCTTCGAATATAAATCCAGAACATCGCATGACGTCGTACATTCCTCCCTCTTTCGTACCTCCTACCTCAGCCACTGTGGGTAAAACCATCGAATGCAAGGCTGCCATTGCTATGAAAGCAAATGAAGATCTCATTGTTGATACTATATCAGTGGCCCCCCCTCAAGTAGGAGAAGTTCGGATCAAGATTGCTGCTACTGCTCTTTGCCATACTGATGCGTACACCCTTGGAGGGCTCGATCCCGAAGGATTGTTTCCTTGTATTCTTGGTCACGAAGCAGCTGGTGTTGTTGAAAGTGTTGGTCCTGGGGTGACTTCCGTGAAACCTGGTGACCACGTAATACCTTGCTATCAAGCGTGCTGTGGAGAATGCAAGTTTTGTGTTAACCCCAAAACAAATCTATGTAGTGCGGTAAGAAACTGGACTGGCAGAGGTGTTATGAAGGGTGATGATAAACCTCGCTTTACTTACAAGGGTCAACCAATTTTCCATTTCATGGGAACCTCGACGTTTTCTGAGTATACGGTTGTTCATGAAGTTTCGGTGGCTAAAATTGACCCAACAGCCGCTCTAGACAAAGTATGTCTTCTTGGATGTGGTGTCAGTACCGGGTGGGGTGCTGTATGGAACACGGCGAAAGTAGAGGAAGGATCAGTTGCTGCAGTTTTCGGTTTAGGAGCTGTTGGACTAGCTGTCATTGAAGGCTTGAAAATAGCAAAGTGCAAACGAATAATTGCCATCGATATCAATGAAGGGAAATTCGAATCAGCAATGCAATGGGGGGCTACTGAATGCATCAACCCGAAAACGGTCTCCAAACCAATTCAGGATCATATCGTCGATATTACCGATGGGGGTGTGGATTACTCTTTTGAATGCATTGGAAATGTCAACATCATGCGTGCTGCTCTTGAATGCTGTCACAAGGGATGGGGGGAGAGTGTTATTGTTGGAGTTGCTGCTGCTGGACAGGAGATATCAACAAGACCTTTCCAATTGGTCACTGGCAGAGTCTGGAGGGGAACTGCGTTTGGTGGATTCAAATCCCGACAGCAAGTACCTAGGCTTGTCGATCGAGTGAACGGAGGAGAATTATCGCTTGACAAGTATATCACTCATAAAATGCCATTTAGCCAAATCAACGAAGCTTTCCACACTCTTCACGCTGGAGAATGTTTGCGTTGCGTTTTGTATTTTGACTAAGTTTACGCACGATCGCTTGATTAATTCAATTTATTTTGATCTTGCTCTTTATTAATATTCCTAGAACAACCTTCGACAAGTAAAAAAGAGATAGATATTTAGTAATTTATTTCTGGTATTTTGCTCTTCTTTGAAATGCTTCCATCTCTTCAACGATAGATAGCTTAATTCCTCTGCCCTTTCCAATATTAATGGCTGGCTCAGCTCCAACACCGATGGTAAATTGAGCAGATAGACGGGTAGAGAATGTGTGTCCAGCAGCATCCTTAACGTGAATGATATCGAAGGATCCAAGATGACGTTCACGTCCTTGAAGAACCCCAATACGTCCAGCATTACGTCCGCGAACAACCATAACAAGATTACCAACATCGAATTTGATGTGGTCTACAATCTTTCCAGTAGCAAGATCAATCTTGACGGTGTCATTTACCTTAACAGCTGGGTCAGGGTAGCGAATTGTTCTTCCGTCATGAAGAGTTAGTTGTGGTACCTTGTTAGGTCCAATTCTTGAGGCAGTTACTTTGCAAAGTTTGGTTGCAGCTTCTGCTTTGTCAATAGGTAGTAACTCAAAGCGTCCTTTCACATCATACATCAAACGAAAGTTCTCTCCAGTTTTCTCAAGAGTAACAATGTCCATGAATCCAGCAGGAAATTTAGGATCAGTTCGTACCTTTCCGTCAATCTTAACCATCTTACGCATGCAGATTGAAAGAACTTCTTGCGCGTTCAGAGCATATTTCAGTCTCTGGCGGAGGATCAGAATAACTGGAAGACATTCACGAAGTTTGTGAGGTCCAGTAGAAGGGCGAGGTGCGTATATGCCGCCCAATTTGTCTAACATCCAATGCTTAGGAGCATTGAGTCTCTTCAAGTGCTTCTTCGGTCCTCTAGCCATTGTTCTTTATCGATGAATTGTGTGGTGAAGATTAATGTGAATTTTATAAACCATTCCATCACTCATCTCCTCCATCCATTTCACTCTAATACCTCCTATGGTTATTAATAATAATACTAATACTGTACTAACAACACCTAAGAAGGTATTCCGAATTTAAGTACATTCTATACTATGTCAATTATTTTATTTTAATTAACGCATCATGCGTTGAAACATAGATCTTCAGCAATACAAAAAACTTTACAAATGCGGCAAGAAGGCATCAATCAATCAATTTTTAAAAAACTAGAGACCGAGTATTATTGAAAAGTGCCTGATAGTCTATGCGGTAATCAGAAGAGAAACCTCATGAGATTTCACACAAATCACTGTTTTCGCGCACGGTGTAATTTAATTGCCTCGCTCGGCTTGACGGCAAAATCAGCTAGAAAGACTTCTATCATATAGCCACTGAAGAATTTAAATTTCTGCAACAATACCTTCGTATGTGGACTAATTTAAATAAATGCTCGTAGGAGATAAATCAAGCTCGGGGTTCATGGTCTTTTGAAATTGATATCATAGCTTCAAGTCCAATAGAATGTCAACTCCCGTGTTCATTGCCACCGTTGCCACATTTATCTACAAGACGCATTTTGGTCACTCTTCAATTAATCAAAAAGACCAAAACAATAAGACGATCCATATGTACAATTGTAGCCTTCGTCAAATAAGGACCTTGTTCATTGCCATGGAAGCATTCGGGAGTTTGTATTGCTGAGGCCCGGAATTCGGAATGCGCCTCAGTCCTTCGATTGCGTTATCTTCTTCGATACTTCATGTCTTATCATAAACTATAGAAGTTCGTACTTTTTGAAAGCCCATCTAAAATTAGTACGTAAATCACGAATTCACGATGGTCTTGTGCGAAGTTCTTGACGCATCGAACTTTTTTTTTACATGGGCATTCATTGCCGTGCTAGGAGCTGCATCAGTTCTCTCTCTGTCAGGTGGGGCATTTAAGCTTTTCTACACCAATGTTTCCTACGAAACCTGGAGGTGGAAAACGAATCCCAAATTTCCCCCTATTGAAACCGTTAAGCTTGAATTGCAGAAAACCCTCTCTGGTGTTGTTGTAGCTACTTTCTGTCCCGCATTATGCCTATATCTTGCAAAACACGGATATTCAAAAGCTTACTGTGGAATAACTCCAGAGCATGATATCAAGGCAACAGTTATTCAGTTCTTTGTTGTATGGCTGGTTTCAGATTTTTACGAATTTTTTTACCATTGGTGTGGTCATAAGTTTAGCTTTCTTTGGGAGCAACACAAATCCCACCATCAATTCTTCAACCCAACTCCCTTTGCTGTAATTGCTGATGATGTTTTTGATCAAGTATTTCGAGCGTTGCCGATGCTAGTATTTCCAATGATTGCTCCTATCAACTTAGACTTAATGTTTGGAACATGGGGCACTCTGTTCTATTTGTATGGCACCTATATTCATTTAGGATATGAATTTCCACTTATCAGTGCTCATCATCCAATATTGAATGGTAGTTATCACCATCATTTGCATCATGCGATATCGACGAAGAATAAGCCAATGCATACTGGTTTCTTTTTTAAACTATGGGATCAGCTATTCGATTCTGTTCACAAGGGTGAATGTTTCTGCTGTGAATGTCAACACAAACAAGGGAAGCGAACCGAGAAGGAATTCAAAGCAATCTCGATACCCGATTATTCTCCTTTGTTCACTGTTGATTTCTGGTTAACTACACCGAAAACAGAGTAATAAGGCATTAAAAGTTATAATCATTTTTAAGTAAAATAATTTTACAGTGTATGTGGGATTCGTGAGGATTTACTTAAGTAATTATTAATATGCTACATGACGAAGATATATGTCGTTAAATGTTTATCTAATTTAAAACGCGAGAATTAGTATCTTATGAAAGCAAAGACCCTCCATGAGGAAATCAGAAGCTTTTCAAAAAACCTGCTGTATTCACATTGCACCGCATGTGCTCGATCCCTGATGCAATTTAAATGTTTTGCTTCGACTTGACAGCAATATCCCAACCAAGCGATGACATTTGTAAATTCTGAACTGGCTTGGCTGTTGGGTAGACAATGAGTATTTGAAAAGGCGTAAAATCCACGAAAACGAACGAGTGAAAATGAGGAGCCATGATCTACAAGTCCTTATGTTAAAACATAGAACCCAGGGTCTAATTGAATATATTTTTGAAAAAATTGTTTTGAGCTCGTTGGATTGTAAGGTCGATTACCAGCAACATATCCCCCGCTATTTCCTGCATATTCATCAGTAGATCTCCGTTTCCACCTGACTTCCCCCTCTCTCTTTTATAGCTTCCATTAATCTTCCTGTCTCTCTCTCTCCCATAATTAAACGATGGTGACGACACCTACTGCCACTCAGGAGGCAAAGGTGTTAAAGGATACTCGTAAGTTGAAAGCAGCATTGAATTATTGTAGTGGTCTAATTGTCGTATAGGCGAGGAGCGAGATGCGGCTGAGACATTGGCCCAACTCCCTAGTTCTCCTATGCCCAAGTCACTACTAGCGATGCAATCCCCTTGTTATGACTTCGCACGAGGGCTTACACCCATGTCTCATAGCATTGATTTATCATTGGGTGGCTTTAACTCATTAGCTAACTCTCCGTCTTCTCTCCTATTGGATCATGAGCATTTAACCCTAGGGAGTATGCCTGATACGAAGTCGCCAGAGTTTCCGTTTTATCTGCTAAAGTTTGGTTCCGGGCTCGTTTCTCCCAATATAAAAGCTCCGACACTACCTCAAGTAGATGATTTAGATAGACCCATTAATACCAAGCCGGCATCTAGACAAAGGCTTTTTGATGATGACCCTCCAAACAATAAACGCGCCGGAGATGTTATAACAGACGGGCCACCCTCCAAAAAAAACAATCTTCCGTCAACTCCTCAACGTGTCAAAAACCCTGTTATTGATCCATCTGGGGGGCCTCAATCCATTAAAACCTCTGTGAATCCTTGCAATTGCAAGAAGTCTAAATGTCTCAAGCTCTATTGTGATTGTTTTGCTGCCCAGATTTATTGCAACGGGTGCAACTGCAATGAGTGTAGAAATTTGGAAATGTTTGAATCAGAACGACTCGAGGCCGTAAAGGCTACTATAGCTAGAAATCCGTCTGCTTTTCTTTCAAAGATTGAGACTCCTACAAAATCACCATCGGCATCCACCCCTGGCCAGCATCATAAAGGATGTCATTGCAAAAAATCTGGTTGTCTGAAAAAGTATTGCGAGTGTTATCATTTGCAAATATTTTGTGGCGCCCACTGCAAGTGTAATGATTGTAAAAATTTTAGCGGAAGTGTAGAACTAATTGCCCGACGTCGTCAACAGGCTCAAGCAGCATCGCCCACTATTAACAATTCACCTACCACACCAGAGAGCACCACTGACAGCCAATATTCTAGCCTCTCCTTTGTTTCGAAACCCTCAAAACTAAGTGCTGTTATTCCTGTTGAATCATTCAACGCTCCGACAACAGCGGAAAAGGGAAATCTAATTGAGGAACAAATATCAGATCCGTTGGCGAAGAATGAAATGACTCCTAAGATTATTAATGGACCAATTCTTCGTACAGAAGAAGTGTCACCTAAAAGTTCGTCTGTAAACAAAATGCCTTTACCCGCTCAATCAACGCCTGGCGAGTGTTCTCCTGTCAAAAATGATAAATTGATTCAGAACAAAGCATTCTTGGTCGCGAATTAGTATAGTGCTCTAAGAAAAGGTAGATATCTACCTATCTATCAGATGCATAGAACTGGTATGTTATAATAGGTAAACAAATATTTATAAATCCTAAATAAGTAAATACGTAAAAGGAATTAGCGTTTGATGGCAACACGAAAGTTCGAAATCCACTACTTGTAGTATTTCAAAATAGTAGTTGTTTGATAAAATAGCATATACTCAGTCGGTATAAATAAGTTAATTAATCATGAACCACACAAAATCTCAAATTCTAATTCTTGGTTTTTTAGAAGGAGCAATCAATGCACGGCGATTGAATAGAATATATTAATAAAACTTCATGGAACGCGTTTGCAGGCGATATAGTTGTCAAGTCGAGGAATGCAATCAAATTACATCAGGAGATATACAATATTAGTGAATTCAGTGATTTGATTCCACATAATGTTCTTAAGAGCTTTTAAAAGATTACCTCACTGATTGCCTGATATCAGGCTCTTTTCTTTCAACAAGATACTCTTAAGAGTTTATTAAGAAATTGGCATTTGATGGCTTTTATCCACTACTTGTAGTGCTTTAAAGAAATCGATTTTTGTTGTGTTTAAATAAAATGATTAAAATCTAGCGTGACTTGAAAAAAGAGAGGCTGAACGATTTGATTGTATGAATAATCTCGGTGAAAAAGGATAATAAAATAAAAACGAAGCACAAAGTTCAAAAGCCAGAAGCAGCAACAAGCCTGAAAGGAATCAAAAATCAAAGCAAGAAGAATGACCAAGATGATTTCGATATTCTTCTACCATTCCTTCTAACATGCAAGGTCCTTCTAGAAGTAAGGCGACTCGTTAAAATACTAGAGGCCTTAAATAGAAGTAAATTGATGTGAATCATCAAGGCAACACCAACCCGAGCCAATGTAATGAATCAATTTTAAAAGTATGTTCTGAATCCGGAAAAACAAATGACAGACACATACCAGGAGGATTAAACCCTTATTTCGATTCAATCATATCCTCCTGAGTTTCATGAATTTTAAGAAAAGCTAATGGATAATGCTGAAAATATATTGCGCAGAAATTGTGCAGTTAAACAGCTAAATTATATCTAGGTAGTTGTGTAAAATTATCTCTAGATGCGACGAAGAAGACGTATCTTTTCCGACTAACCCAATGAAAATTAATCCTAAGTCATGAATTCTGAGAAATTTTCTGAATCAAATATTTCCAGAAAATATATGAAAAAATCCAGGTGAAATACAAATTATTCTTTTACTTTCAGACCAGCTCGGAATATTTTGTTGACGGCGTCCCAGAGTGCAAATCATGCATTGTTGCTATTCTAATTTTTAGAGAAATTCAATGAGATGTAAAATGTCCGGATTGTAGTAAGAGCAGCTTCGCCTCAGAAAGATGGCGACTGAGCAATCTCCGTTTAAAATGGAGTTCTTTGTGGTTGATTTCGCCAGCAGTTATCAATGGAATGCTTACAAGCAGAATATTCCTTAAAATATCAGCCAAGCCTACGAAAAAATTGCTGCCGCTATCAGTAGAAACTGGTACTGCAGCTGCCAACTGCCTGAGGCAGTTTTCAGTCCTGAGTTCACAATTTTGCTTCCCTACATCCCATATCCACTCCAATTCGTGAATCGGGGAATGAAGATCGTTGCTGCACAATTGAAGCTGGTCAATGAACGTGTCTATTTCGGATACTTTCCCCTTTTTTATGCGACCTAGAGTCTCTTGTGTCCGATGAATAGAGGATATCAAACGCTGCTCTAAAATTCTCATATCCGATGATCCCATAGATGAAATTTGGGCCTCAAGAACCCTGTAAGACTCGTTATTTAGCTTAGCCTTCTTTTCAACAGTTGTTTCATTTATGAAGTTTTCACGAGATTTAAAAGCGAGTTTGTGCAAGTTGCATTCGACTTCAACATTCTTCCGAGACATATTCCAGAGACTTTTTTCGACTGATATTTCCTTTTCGTTGAGGCTATTTTCTAGCTCTTGTAGCAGTTTGACTTTCGACATGAATTTTTCCTCGGCAATAGCGAGGCTTTTAGTACCATGATGTAGCGATATAGATTTCTCGTGCAATTCACTTTTGTATTCTTCGAGCTGTTTCAATTTTGCTTTCAATTCCTTTTCGATATCTGCAGCTTTCGCTTTTTCTTCTACAATTAGAGCAACATGGGAAGCCTCATTTGTGATAATTTGGTGCTCCGTTGAAAGGCATTTTTGTTTCGATTTTGCTACGATTAGATCCCTTTGCTTTCTTGCTGTTTGAAGGATCTCTAAAGAGGAAACTTGCGCTTCTGTTAATTTTTCAGCAATCTCGTTTTCTCGTTCTTTGATTCGAGTAAAAGCAGCAACTTCCATCTCCTCCACCCGACTCCGTGATTCTTCCTCCAATACACCAATAGCAATTTCACGATCACCTAGGAATGAGAATTTGGCATTCAGTTCTAATTCTTTGGTTTCTAGAACAACGGTTGTGTCGAGAACATTTTTCTGTTTTCGATGGAAATCACTTATCATGCATGCCGCAACTTGATGACTCTTTCGCTCAATATAAACTTCAACTTCTTGTTCTCGGATACGCAATCGTTCTTCCCTCTCGTCCAATACCTTTTTCTTGGCTGAAAGCTTTTCGGCTTCTTCCTCAACAAGAAGTGCGCGTGACTCAGTTTCTTCGTTAAACTCAATACTTTGTTTATGCCAATCCGCCATTTCACATTCCCATTTCTTGATTGCTTTCAATCGCTCCTCGGGTAGAACAGCGGCTGAGGAAACAGCCATTGACTTGCAGTAGTCTTGAAGCTCCTCAACTAAATGAGATTCTGTTTCAAGCTTTTCAAAAGTTGACTCGAGTGTTTGATATAATCTGTTCCTATCTCCTTTTAGAGCGATACATTCACGACATGATAATGATTCATTGTGAGTGTTCTCAAGGTTATCCATTTTTTGTTGAAGTTTCGTGGCTTCTTGCTGATATTTCTCAGATTCGTTTCGAAAATGAGAGAGCTTTTGTAATTCCTTCTTTCTAAACCATCTTTGTCCCCGCACGGCAAACCTAATACACTTATTAATACAACCGTTGGTGCGCAAGAGCATTATTATCAATTGCCTACTTACCGAGTGACGTCGTTGGTTTCAGTTTTCTCTTCCGTATTTACTTGAATCTCGTGTGAAATAGTATAATTTTTCTCTTTTTGCCTTTGAAGCTCATGCTGAAGATGAGCTAAATCTTCTTTATACTTGGCAAGAAGCGAATCGCTGCTCAAAAATTGGTTCTTTGTTGCATGATTCTTTATTCTCTTGCAAGTGGTCCCAAAAAGAAGAGTGTTCATGCTTTCTTGTTTGTTTTTATTTCCTGGGGTAACTGTACATATCAAACAAGTCATCGAATTTCCGCCCAGTGACTGACGTAGGAGCCGAGTCAATTTCGAGTTCCGATACTGAATGAAATCTTTTGAATCTGCAAGACTAGCAATGACCTCTTGAAGTGCTAAAAGTGATCTGTTAATGTTTCCACCTTCTTTTAATGCTAAACCACAAGTGTTGCTTTTGGATTGGCGTTCAGAACCCGCGAGGTCAACAATACTGATGCAAGATACTGTTTTGTCCCCATTGTCGTTCAGTCGCTCTATCATAAATCGGAAAAGTGTATGGGATCGAGAAGACCTTTCGTTCATGTTAGTTGATCTGTAGTGCCTTACTTCTTCTCCAGATTGAATAATGTTCATTACGGTGTCTGCCGATGCCACTGGGATCTCAGTCAGGTTTTCAAGTATCACCCCAAAAACAGAATCATCACGAAGTATTTTCAAGATATTGCCCCCTGGCTGAAGTAGATCATATATATTTTCATTGTATATCTCCAAGTAAGATACTTTGGCAGTGTAATCTGGTTGTCGTGATATGTCTTTGAATAGATCCCGTACGCAGCTCTCCAGAATGCCTACTTGTTTATCAGACCCAATAATAGTGTGTGTTTTACCACTACCTGTCTGACCATAACATAAGATAGTTCCATTGTATCCATTTAATACATGATTGACTACCGGCAATGCAACTTGGTGATATACTTGGTCATTCTCGCTGTCAGGTGGGAAAACATGATCGAGTTGAAGGAACTTTTCTCCAGTTGCTGGGTCTGATAAATATACCTGACTCGTATCCCATTTCCATGGAGCAGATCCGCTCTTTATCTCATTTGAACCCAAAAGTGGTCTGAACCTAGCGCTTACTTTGACGTAGTCCATGCGAGCGAGTAAAAGTGTCCGTTGAAGTTAGGGTCTACCGACGGAGATAAATTTAACGTGTACCAAGCCCCCCCAAATTCGAGAAATAATTTTGTTTTTATTTTCGTTAGCGATTTTCTACCGAATTCTCTACCAGTTTTCCTCCACACAAAACGCCTACCAATTTTCCTCCTTTTTTTGCGAAATAATTTGAGAAAAATTGCAAAAAAATCAGTTTTCGGGCGGAGTTACTCGGCAGATGAAGAAGGCACACGACGACTTCGGAAACCAACAGAAATGAAAACAAATCACAGTTTAAACCTTCAATAGTTGTAATATCCATGAAT
>Ga0105055_10006314_pt1 | contig 16326 bp, 15 predicted proteins | sample BON03_FD_78090 | JGI IMG/M metagenome (GOLD analysis project Ga0105055, IMG submission 78090) | Freshwater microbial communities from Lake Bonney liftoff mats and glacier meltwater in Antarctica - BON-03 | ecosystem: Environmental > Aquatic > Freshwater > Ice > Glacier meltwater | place: Lake...
AATCTCCGCTGGCCTATTTGAAAGAATGATGTTGGGTAATACAAAACTTAGAAAAACCGTAAAAGAGAGCTACCCAAATATTTCAAATACATTCATGGATAGCTACATATTTGATTTTTTGAACCTAAAAGAAAAACATAGCGAAAGTGATTTGCAAAAAGGCTTAATAAGCCAAATGAAGAACTTGGTTTTGGAGATAGGCAAAGACTTTTTGTTTATTGGCGAAGAATACAAAGTACAAGTAGGTAATAGTGACTTCTACATAGATTTACTTTTTTATCATAGAAGTTTACAATGTCTGGTGGCATTTGAATTAAAAGAAGATAAGTTCAAGCCAGAGCAATTAGGTAAATTGAATTTCTACTTAGAAGCATTAGATAGAGATGTGAAAGGACAGAATGAAAACCCAAGTATTGGAGTTTTGCTTTGTAAAGACAAGGATGAAGAAGTAGTAGAATATGCACTAAGTAGAAGCCTGTCACCCACAATGGTTTCGGAATATAAAACAAAACTCCCCGACAAAAAACTATTGCAGCAAAAGCTGCATGAATTATTTGAATCTAATTCAGATACAATAATTGATTAAACCTATGAAAAACCTAACCTTAATCCTCCTAAGCCTCTTCGCCTTTCAAAGCCTAACGGCCCAGTCGCCGCCTGACCATCAATGGATAGAAGTGATAGTGACGCCTAGCCATGCAGATTGGACATATAAGTTGGGCGAGGAAGCACACTTTCAAATAACTGTATTGAAAAGCAATGTGCCACTTGATAGCGTTAGTATTCACTTTGTATTAGGTGAAGAACAAATGGAGGCTCAAGTGGAGCAGGACGTATATCTACAACATGGATCCATTATTATCAAAGGCGGAACCATGAAAAAGCCAGGTTTCAAACGTTGTTTCGTTTCAGTAGACTATAAAGGAAAAAAATATACGGGGTGGGCTACAGCAGGTTTTGAGCCATCAAAAATAAAACCAACGGTTAAGCTGCCAGTAGATTTTCAAAGCTATTGGTCAAATGCCATTGAAGAAAACAATACCCTTCCAATGGACACCAAAATGACACTTTTACCTGAGAAATGCTCAGAAAATGTAAATGTGTATGAAGTAAGCATCCAAAACTGGAAAAAAGGTGCTAGACTTTATGGAATTCTAAGCATACCCAAAAAAGAAGGAAAATATCCTGCGGTGCTAAAAGTGCCTGGAGCCGGAATTCGCCCTTATAATGGCGATCAACAGTTTGCAGAAGAGGGCGTTATAAGTTTCGAAATTGGCATACATGGTATATCTGTAACCATGCCGCAGCAAAATTACGATGATTTACTAGCAGGCTGGAATAACCATTATTGGGAAAACGGCATTCATGACAAAGACCAATATTTCTACAAACGTGTATACTTAGGTTGCGTAAAAGCCAATGATTTTTTGTGCTCACTTCCACAATGGGACGGTAAAAATTTAGGCGTAATGGGAAGTTCGCAAGGAGGTGCATTAAGTCTAGTAACGGCTGGTTTAGACAGTAGAGTAACAGCGGCTGCACCTGTGCATCCTGCCATGTGCGACATGACCGGATATTTAGAAAACAGAGCAGGTGGTTGGCCGCATTATTTAAAAGATAAGACAAAATGGGGATGGGGTTCGCATAATCAAATAGTAGAAACCATTCAATATTATGATGCCTTAAATTTTGCTAGAAACATAAAAGCAAATGTTTGGTTGTCATTTGGTTATAATGATAATGTGGTACCACCAACCTCTATTTTTGCGGCCTATAATATCATCAAAAGCCCAAAAGAGACTTTCTTAGCACTAGAATCTGCCCATTGGATTTTCCCTGAACAACAGCAGGCTCAACGGGAGTGGATGATGAAACAACTGAAGAAATAACTAAAAACTTAAACCTAATTTCAATGACATTCAAACCTTTTTTCTCTTTTCTTATACTTACGGTAATGCTGGCTTGTAAATCAGAAATTCAAACCACTTACCGTCCTGCCCACCATTTTACTCCACCACAAAACTGGACTAATGATCCTAATGGCATGGTTTATCTGGATGGTGAGTATCATTTATTTTATCAGTATAATCCTTTTGGCGATAAATGGGGACATATGAGTTGGGGACATGCTGTAAGCAAAGACCTCGTAACTTGGGAACATTTGCCTGTGGCCATTCCTGAATTTGACAATGGAAATGGTACCACTACTATGATTTTTTCGGGTTCAGCAGTAGTAGATAGTGCCAACACTTCTGGTTTTTTTGAAGAAGGTTTCACCAAAGGAATGGTGGCAATTTTCACCGCTCATATAGATAGTAGCGGAACTGGTGTTGGTCAATACCAAAGTATTGCCTACAGCTCAGATAAAGGCCGTACTTGGAAACACTATGAAGAAAATCCAGTCCTAGATATTGGTTTGAAAGACTTTCGTGACCCAAACGTGATCTGGAATCAGCAAAGAAACAGCTGGCTCATGTCTGTAGTGAAGCCTTTAGTTTATACCGTTCAGTTTTACGAGTCGCATGATTTAAAAAACTGGTCACTATTAAGTGAATTTGGCAAACAAGGCGATACGACCAGAATTTGGGAATGCCCTTCCCTTTTCGAAGTGCCAGTGGAGGGTTCTAGCGAAAGCAAGTGGGTACTTTTAGTTTCATCGGGTCATAAAATGGAAGGCTTTGTAGGCATGCAATATTTTGTAGGAGATTTTGATGGCACACATTTTATAGTACAAAAACAGGAAAGTGTATTTCAGCTAGATGTAGGAAAGGACTTTTATGCGGCTATTCCTTTCAATAATAGGCCAAAAACGCAAAAGAACCCTATCGTAATGGGCTGGACGAATAACTGGGCTTACGCCAATGATATTCCTACGGTTGGTTTTAGAGGAGGTTTTTCATTTCCAAGAGAGCTTACGTTAATTGAGCAAAATGGTACTTATAAATTAAAGAATTCGCCCATCGTTTCTAAAGAGATAAAGACGGTAGAATTGAATAAAAGCAAATCAGAAGTAGCATTTGAAATTCCTGTTTTTCATCTCAAAATAGAAAACCAAAAAGAACCCTTTGAAGTGTTGTTTAAGCGGTCAGAAAGTGAGCTTACTAGGATTTTAGTAGCCAATGGCGAATTGATTTTTGACAGGACAAAAAGTGGAAAAACGGACTTCAACAGGAGTTTTCCTAGTATAGATATAATGGAAGTAGGAGAAATTTCGAAATTGGATATTTATATGGACGAATCCATCATCGAAGTTTTTGTGAATGATGGGGAACAGGTAATGACCCACCAGATTTTTCCAATAAAAAGAGCACTGATGGTTAAACTGAATGCCTTATAATATTGGCTTTGAAAGATTGAAGGAAGATTTGTCGTCGTATGAAGTAGCCAGAACCTCTTTTGAGAAATTAAGGAAAAACATGGTTTTTAAAGTTCTAATTTCACAAAGGTTATTGATGAATTAGATATGGCTCTTGAATATTATTCTAAATTTGGTTCTGTCATACAATCATTTTCGATTGTCTATCAAAACTCATTAAGCACTTTATAAAACACCCATTTTTTGAAGTTCGTTATAAGAATGTAAGGGCAATTCCAGTTGGTAGCTTCCCGTATTTGATATTTTATACTATTGATGAGGAATTAAATCTAGTACATATTAGGTCTATTTTTTGTACTTACATGAGCCCAGAAAAACGGCCTTAGTTGTTTAAGGTTCAAGAAATATTCTATGATAATAAACTACCACAATCGCCGCTTTCGAACCCTCCAAAATACCGAAAATGGTGAGACCTCTTCAGAAACTATTTTTCATTATAAACAGGAGGGGAATATTGTCACTTCAGAATATAGTGGAGGTGAAATTGTCAAAGGACATTTGATAGCCAAAGTGGATGAAAACGGAAACCTAGATATGAGATACCACCAAGTTAATAGCCAAGGCGAACTAATGACAGGAGTTTGTCAATCTACGCCAGAAATGTTGCCAAATGGCAAAATAAAACTCTACGAAAAATGGCAATGGACCTCAGGTAACCATAGTTTTGGCGAATCAATTTTAGAGGAACTATGAGTTTTGATTATATTCTAGGAAGGCTTCTTTCGTTGGCTAATCCATATAAAGTTATCTTTAAGGAAAAGAAATTAGGCGTAATTACGAAGAACTCATTAGGTATTTATCATTCAGATTTGAGTTTGATAGACCGAGAAATTGGGAAGGACTCAGAAATGGCTTTAAAGCTTTTTGATTCTGAAATTTATGAGGCCAGATTACTATGTAGTAAAATCTACAACTCCAAAGATTTAGATGAAAAGCTGGTAGAAAAATGGGTCAAAACATTTGATAATTGGGAAATCTGTGACTCCTTTAGCATGGGTGTTTTTGCTAAGTCTGAATTGGCTATTTCATTGATAGATAAATGGTATAAGCGTGAGGTAGAATTTGAAAAACGTTCTTCATTTGCTACCATGTCGGGCTATTGTATGTCAGATAAAAAGGTCGCAAATGAAGTTTTTGAGCCTTTTTTTAAAATGATAATTTCGGCTGCGGATGATGAGCGTAACTTTGTAAAAAAGGCAGTGAATTGGTCATTGCGAAGTATAGGCAAAAGAAATGTAGACCTTAGAAATAAAGCCATAGAAGTTTCTAATGAACTCTTAGAAATGAATAATAAAACGGCCACGTAGATAGCAAAAGATGCGATAAAGGAGTTAGAAAAAGAGGAATGTCTGATTACCCGCGAGCCATTTATAGGTTATAGTTTAGCACCTTGCTTTACCATGTTAAAACACCGCCTCACCCTTCTATTTCTTCTCGTTTGTTTTCAGCTTTCTGCTCAAAACATTAAAAACCAATTTCGTCTGGATTATTAGGGCCTGTCAAGTTATATTTCAATAGATAAAACTTAATTTTGACTATATTTTAAAAACATAAAACTACATGAAATTAGATTTTGATAAATATGCCGAAAGACCGGAAGTATTTGCAGGCGTACAATCTTTCTTAGACAGTAAAGGTTTCACTGTGGTGGCTACAGACCATAATCGTCCATGGGGCGGTTTTTTTGTGCTAGATGAAAGTCAAGCAGAAGACTTTATCAAAAGCTTCTTCCCACATCTTTCTTTAGAAGATTTTGTGGGGTTTGAAAAACTTAGCCCTAAAGTTTTGGTAGTGGCACCAGACCAAAGATTGTCATGGCAATATCACCATAGACGTGCCGAAATATGGAAACTAATAAGTGGCGTGGCAGGAATTGTTATTTCTGATACCGACGAACAAACCGAAACGGAAAACCTAGAAATAGGACAGGTGATAAACCTCAAATGCGGTGAAAGACATAGATTAGTAGGTACAGATGGATTCGGTATTGTAGCGGAAATTTGGCAACATACAGACAAGAATAACCCTTCAGATGAAGACGACATCGTGCGTGTTCAAGATGATTTTGGGAGGTGATAATTCCAGTTTAGATTTTAAATGAACCTCTGCATTTATGCGGAGGTTTTTAATGAATACTCAGCAATTTTTCAAAAATGAATATCCTAATCGCATCAGACTCTTTCAAAGGCAACCTATCTTCTTATGAGGTAGGCGAGGCTATAAAAAAAGGGATACTTTCTTTTAATAATACTTCAGACGTAGAAATAGTGGCTGTGGCAGATGGAGGTGAGGGTTCTTTAGACGCTATTAATTATGCCATTCATGGAGAAGAAGTCAAACAGTTTGTAAAAGATCCTTTTTGGCGAACGATCACCGCATCGTATTTACGTCAAGGAGATACGGCTTATATAGAAATGGCAGCTGCCAGTGGATTGCATTTAGTTAAGGAATCGCAGCGGAATCCTGAGTTTACTACTTCTTACGGCACAGGCCAGCAGATAAAACATGCCGTAAAAAACGGCGTAAAAGAAGTATATCTTTTTGTTGGTGGCACAGCCACCAATGATGGAGCTATTGGCATGGCTCAAACTTTGGGGTATAAGTTTTTGGATAAAAAAGGCGAGGAGGTTTTAACCATAGGAGAAAGCTTAAATCAGATTAAAAACATTGTCGTACCCGAAGAGAAGTTAGATTTCAAACTCAAAATAATTTGTGATGTAAACAATCCAATGTTTGGCCCAAATGGTGCAGCATATATTTTTGCGGCACAAAAAGGTGCAGATGAAGAGGGTATTCAAAGATTAGATGAAGGTCTAAAAAACTTGTCAGAAATTATAAAAAAAGATTTAGGAAAAGATGTTAGCAGGCTGAAAGGTGGCGGAGCAGCAGGCGGAGTTCCCGCAGGAATGTCTGCCTTTTTTGACGCGGAGATACTTCCAGGTACCGAAACAATAGTTGAAATAATAGGTCTTCAAGAAAAAATCCAAAAGGCAGATGTAATCATAACGGGAGAAGGGAAACTTGATCATCAAACACTATCGGGCAAATTAATAACTGGAATTTCTAATTATACAAAAGGGACAAAAAAGAGACTTATAGTGGTATGTGGATTGAATGAGCTCTCTGCGTCGGAGTCTCAATCTATAGGAATTTCAAAAGTGTATAGTTTGGTAGGAGATGGTATTACAAAAGAAGATGCTAAAAGAAAAGCAGCCACTTATCTTGAAAAAATAGGGGAAGAATTAGCGGAAGATTTTGTCTGAAAGGGGGTGGAATGTATATTAAGCCTAAGCGGGACTATTAAAAAGCTGCAAGCTACCTAAAAGCAACATCTGGTTTTTAGAACGATTGAAGTTATGTAATTCATGTTTTACGGGGTAATAGACATCGCCAAGTAAATAATCCGCCAAAAAACGGAGGCCTTGCATATAAATCATAAACTCACCGGCATAGAAAAGATATTCTTTCTCGGTTTCTGTTAGCGAATTTTGCATTTCCGACAAATAACCACGCATTAAAGAATCATAATAATCGGGCCTTACTTTTATAGCATCCCAGTTGGTACTTTCTTCGTTTTCGGCTGAAGTATAGGTACGCACCATATCCCCCAAATCTGATATGAAATAACCTGGCATTAGGGTGTCCAAATCACAGATAGCAAGGGCGTTCATGGAGTCTGAATCTAATAATACGTTGTTTATTTTGGTATCGTGATGTTGAACTCTAATAGGTAAAAGTTTATCCTTTTTTATCTCATCAAAAACGTCCACGATTCTTTTTTGACTATTATAAAATTGGATAAGCTCTGCCGCATGACTTATTCTGGAAGAAATACCTTCGGATATGGCAGATTGAAATTGCTCATACCTAAAAGAAAGATTATGAAAGTCTGAAATTGTGATTTCAAAATCATTGACCGAAATGTCATTGAGAAGTTTAGCTAATTGGCCAAATGCCTTGGCCGCTTCAAAAGCTAATTCTGGTTTATCTGCTACATCTATCGTTATAGAATTGAACACAAAAGGGCTTAATCTCCAATAGGTAATCCCATCAAAAAATAGAGGTTTGCCCTCATATGTGGGTATAGAAGCTGGGAATAAATACTCTGGATTAATTTCCTTCAAATAACCACTAGTCAGAGCAATGTTTTTTTCAATCTGTTCAGGATTCTTGAATATGCTAGTATTAAGTTTTTGAAGAACATAAGATTTTGAACCTTTAATTAAAAAGGTCTGATGAATCAAACCACTACCCATTGTTTTTATTTCAAAGGAATCAGGCTTTAAGTCAAATGTTTTAAGTGCAGCTTCAATGCTCGAATTCATTATTTTGGTGTAAAATTTAGATGGAATAGAAATATTTTTAGAAAATAAAACAAATATCTCTTGTCTATTTGTTCTCAATTTCGTACTTTTTTACTCGAGATAAGGTAAGAAAGGTTCTAAATTTTTGCTACTCCACAGCTTACAGTTTTTTATCACCAATTTAACTATAAATATTATGAAAACGTATATCACCTCTCTAGCAATATTTGCCGGTTGCGTCCTTTTGTGCCAATCATGTGATTCTTCAGGTCAAAAGGTAGTTGATGAAGAATCAGAAACTGCTAAAATTGTTGCAGTAATAACAAAAGAAACGGAATGTTTTTTCACTCGAGATTATGAATGCTGGCAGGATAAATTTACACATACAGATTATTCTTATCAAGCCTGGAGTAACTCCGATGGTACCTTTGATGCCAGTGTTGGCTGGGATGCCATCGAGAAGAATTTAGGTAAGTTTATTAAAGAAAACCCTTCTGACCCTGAAGAGCCGGGTTCTAGCCATCCTGTGGTGAAAAGGAAAAACATGAAAGTCAAATTTTATGGCGACCAAGCTGCTCATTTAACTTGGGATCAATATAATAGTAACAGGAGTCAAGAATATTTTCTTCACTCTAAAGAAGTAAGGCTGATGGAGAAAGTGGATAGTGATTGGAAAATTGTAAATGTTTCAGCTTTCTGGGATTACAAAAACAGAATACCAATTGCTGACATTTAAAATACTGCGGTAAAACTAAAATCCTATGAGCTATGCTTATAGGATTTTAAATAATCCTAAATCACTTATACATAAAGATACATGAGCTTTGAGATTTATACGAAGTTTAGAAGTTTGAACTGGCTTATCAAGTTTTATTAGTCTGTTAGCTCCAATGCTTTTAGTTGTTGCAATCTCAGTCCAAATGCCTTTTTCAAATATTTCTATACTTACCTTTTCAACTCGTTGGCCTAGTTTGATATTTTCTCTTATTTGAATTAAATCAAATTCTTTAAGCTCTGGTAAAATAATTTCAACCGAAGCCTCATAAACATCATCATCGGTGGCCCAATAGCTATATCTATCCTCATCAATCAATTTAGATTCGTTAAAAGAGTTACCTCGTACATTTGAGGCTATAAGTGTGGCATCTTTAATCATATTGTTTGCAAAAGTGCCATTAAGCTTAACGCCAAATTCTTTCAATATATCCACATCATTTTGGTGAAGTTGGCCTGAAGTTGTTGGAGCTAAACCTAAATCAAGACTTGCTCCTCTTCCCACACTTTTAAGGTATAAGTCAAACACCTTTTCGGCATTTTTTTCTTTTCCATCTTGTTCAGGATGATAAAACCATCCTGGTCTTAATGGCACATCGCATTCTGCCGGAATCCAGTATTTACCACCTCGAGTTCCTGTACTACTCACTGCCGTGTTCACATTGCCTGGTACAGCTACAGTTCCGGTGTTTGGTTCAGGCGAAAAAGTAGCCCAATGCGTTTCTGCGGCATAACCATGTTCGCCTCCTACCCATCTAACATCTAGACCTATATCGCTAAATATATTGGCCGAAGGCTGCAACTTTCTGGTAATTCCTTCCCATGTATTTATCCAGTCGTAATAGGTAGTATTGTCTATTGTTCGCTGCTCGTTTGCACCGCCATAAAAGCCATCACCGCCATTTGCTCCATCATGCCAACTCATAAAAAGGTCACCATAATTGCTGTATAGTTCTTTTAGTTGAGCTCTATAAATATCTAGGTATTTAGGTGTTCCGTAAAATTCACTATTTCTGTCCCATGGAGAGCAATACACACCAAATTTTAACCCAGCCGCTCGGCAAGCCAATTCCATTTCTTTTACCATATCACCTTTCCCATTTCGCCATGGACTTTTTGATATATTATAGTCGGTGGTTTTAGTGGGCCAGAGTGCAAAGCCATCATGATGCTTAGCCACAAAAATTAATCCTTTTAAACCACCAGCCTTAGCAGTATTCACTATTTGCGTAGCATCAAAATCACTTGGATTAAAAATGGCGGGGTTCGCATCGCCGTAACCCCATTCTTTATTTTCAAAAGTGGTTGGTGTGAAATGGATTAAACCATATAATTCGGTTTCGTGCCATGCCAATTGCCTTTCAGAAGGTAAGACACCATAGGCTTTTGGTGTTTCGATGTTTTTACACGCAACAAAAGAAAGCACCAATAAGATGTAAAATATAGTTTTTTGCATAAGTTGTTCTGTTAATGAATAGGTTCAATCCTTAATAAGGATTCCTTTGGTTTATTTGCACCCCAAGCTTCACCAATAATCATTGCTGCTCCCATAGCCGCAGTATCCTCAAATTCTACTTTATAAACCGTTTTATCATGAAAAGCTTCAGAAAGCAATTGCATGAAAATGACATTTTTCGCTAATCCACCCTCGACATAAATATTTCTGATGACAGGCCTTTGTTCTATTGTTAATTTTATGGAGGCCACTTGTTGAGCTATTAAGTCCATAATAAACTGATGATAAGCTTCTTCTATAGATGTAAAGTTATTTAGATTTCTATCCATAAAAGGAGAGTTTGACATGGCACTTAAGGCCGTCTCATTTGGTCTTACTTGGTTTATGGTCTGTCTAAGTTTTTTAACTATGTTTCTGTCAAACTTTATAGTTAAGCAATAACTAGTATCGCAAAGGTAATGCTCTGCCAAATGAGCTAATAATCTGCTATGTTCATTGCCACTAAACAAACGAGCCATTTTTATTCGCTCACCTTTATGATTTAAAATATTGAAACAATTACTACTTAAATCTATTTTATTAGATTTTGAATGATTAAACGGGTTAATCGCAACTGTCCAGGCACCTGTACTTAATAAAATAAACGGCTCATCAGAAATGCTTAAAAAAGGAATAGTTTCAGCCACTTTATAATAGATGCCAGGGCCAATGATTAGGTCTTTGTTTTGGCAGACATTGGATGCTTTAATTGGGAGGTTTAAAGAATTTAGATTTTCATTTTTAAGCCATGAATGTAATGTCTTTTGCTTAAAATCCCAAGACGCGGAATGACATCCAATCGTAGTATAATCATGAAAATATTCATGACTAAAAAGGCTTTGAAAGTACTGAGCCAAAGAAATACTGTAAGCAATTTTCTTAAATGCTTTAGGGTATTTCGCCTTAATGTAAAATAACTGAAGAGCAGAAGTTTCAAAACTAAATTCAGCCAATTGTACTTCCTTTAGCAATCCAGTATTATGCTCAAAAAACTCCTGCATTTTACTTCGAGTTTTATAGTCAAAGGAATTGTTGACATCTAAAACAGGAAACACGGGTGTATGTTTTTCATCCAAATGAACCAATCCACCAACATATGAAGTGAAATTTAAGGCTACAATATTAAAATCCTTTGATTTTTTAAGTCGATCGAAAGAATCTAATAGCCACTTTTCAATCCCTTTTAAGTCTTCTGCCATATATCCAGTTTCTTCCACCTGTGGTTTCTTAGGAGTAGTAAGATGATATAATACATTGAAGTCTTGATCAAAAACTGTTAAGTTTAATGCATGAGTTAAAACATCAAAAACTAAACAGGACTTTTTCATGTGATTTTTTTATCTTAAAATAACGCTTTATTGCCAATACATCAAATAGAAGGCCACCACTTTATTTTTGTAAGTATCTTTTGATTTGAATCTTCTAGCTTCATATTGGAGGATTCCAAATTTGAACGCTAGGAATAAGTCTTTTATCCTCACATAAAATTCACGATATTTGTAAGCTTTAAAATAGACCAATTTCAATGAATATATTAGTGCTAGGCTCGGGTGGAAGAGAACATACATTTGCATGGAAAATTTCGCAATCTACAAGATGCTCAAAACTTTATGTGGCACCAGGAAATGCAGGTACAGATGAAATTGCAGAAAATGTTGCCTTGGATATTTTAAACTTTCAGGCTGTAGGCGAATTTGTTTTAGAGAAAGAAGTTGACATGGTGATAGTAGGTCCAGAAGCACCCTTAGTGGCTGGAATAGTTGATTATTTCAAGGCAGACAAAAAGCTCAAAAAAATTCGCATTGTTGGCCCTAGTGCTAAAGGAGCCATGTTAGAAGGCAGTAAAGATTTTTCAAAAGATTTTATGAAGCGTCATGGTGTTCCTACAGCGGCATCACAAACTTTCACAAAAGATAGCATAAAGGAAGGGCTGAAATTCTTAGATAATCAAAACGGCCCTTATGTATTAAAAGCAGATGGTTTGGCTGCTGGAAAAGGAGTTATCATTACAGAAAACAGAGAAGAGGCCAAGACCACTTTGCATGAAATGTTGGTGGAAGCCAAATTTGGTGATGCCAGCTCTAAAGTAGTCATTGAGCAGTTTTTGAAAGGGATTGAGCTTTCTGTATTTGTATTGACCGACGGCAAAAACTATGTGATTTTGCCGGAGGCCAAAGATTATAAAAGAATTGGTGAAGGAGATACAGGGCTTAATACGGGTGGTATGGGTGCAGTTTCTCCCGTGCCATTTGCTGATGAAGCTTTTATGCAAAAAGTGGATGAAAAAGTGGTAAAACCTACACTGCATGGTCTTCAAAAAGATGAAATAAGTTTCGTAGGCTTTATTTTTATAGGGCTCATGAATGATGGCGGTGAGCCACAAGTGATAGAATACAATGTACGCATGGGTGACCCAGAAACACAAGTTGTTTTTCCAAGAATACAAACGGATATTGTACTTCTTTTTAGAGCTGCTGCAGAAGGAAACCTAGATAAAATAAAGCTAAAAGTTACACCAAAATCGGCAGTGACCACAGTGGTAGTAGCAGGCGGATATCCTGAATCGTATAAAAAAGGTTATAAAATAAAGGTGCCTGAGAGTGAAGCAGATAAGCTAGTTTTTCATGCAGGTACGGAGAGGTCAGATGGAGAAATACGAACAAACGGTGGGCGTGTAATGGCATTTACAGGAATGGCCAAAACCATGACCGCTGCAGTACGGAAATCGCAAAGTATGGCTAGAAAAGTAAAGTACACTGGCAAATATTACAGGAAAGATATTGGGCAGGATTTACTGTCTTTGAATAATAATTAGATTATTTTTGATAAAACTTAGATACGCTATGTCGTATTGAGTTTAAGATAAACCTCTGCTAATTTGATTGATAGGTGTGTGTGAGCAGCAGAGATATTAATTACCGGGCCTTTTGAGCCCTTTGAATATATATTTATGGGATGTGGACAATGCTCTTCCGGAGCCTGTGGTAGTATAAAAGCTACAGCAGATACCGAGAAGACTAATAATAAAACAGCTGGCTGTAGTAGTGGAGGCTGTAGTACCGGATGTACAAAATTAAATACGTTTGACTGGCTATCTGATATGGCCTTACCTAGCACCATGCGATATAATGTGGTGGAGGTGAAATTTAAAGGCGGCCGAAAAGAATACTTTAGAAATACCAAAAGTTTAGACCTTTATACGGGCGATTTTGTGGCCTGTCAAATGCCGACAGGTTTTCATCTGGGTACTGTTTCTTTACAGGGTGAATTGGTACGGTTGCAATTAATTAAAAAGGGTATTTCGGATAATGACGATATCCAGAAAATAATCAGAAAAGCCACCGAACAAGACATAGAAAAACATCAGCAGGCCGTCAATAGAGACCTGCCAACGATGTACCGAGTAAGGGAATTACTCTCAGAGTATAAGTTGAAAATGAAACTCTCGGATGTAGAGTATCAATCTGACAACTCAAAAGCCACATTTTATTACTCATCTGAAGACAGAGTAGATTTTAGAGAGCTTATAAAAGTACTGGCTTCAGAGTTTAGGGTACGGGTGGATATGCGTCAAATAAGTATGAGACAAGAGGCGTCTAGAATAGGCGGAATTGGTTCTTGTGGGCGTGAATTGTGCTGCTCTACATGGCTTACAGATTTCAAATCTATTTCTACTTCGGCTGCTAGGTATCAAAATCTTTCGCTTAACCCTGCCAAACTTTCAGGGCAATGCGGTAGACTTAAATGCTGTCTGAATTATGAGCTAGAAACCTATGTAGACGCACTTCAAGATATTCCAAAGGTAACCAAACCTTTGTTTACAGAAAAAGGAGAAGCTTTTCTTCAGAAAACAGATATTTTTAGAAGGCTGATGTGGTTTGGTTATAAAAATGATAATGATTGGCATTCTATTCCTACTACACGTGTGGTAGAGATCATGGAAATGAATAAAGCGGGTAAAAAGCCAGTAAGCTTAGAAGATTTGAATTTATTGGCGGATGTGATGAGCAAAAAAGAGCCAATAAATAATGAATTAGATAGATTAGATAAGAAGCTAGCTAGTAAGCCGTCAAAAGGGAAAAAGAAAAAGCCAAATCCTCAAAACAGAAACACTGAAGGTGAAGCTCCTAATCCTAATCAAAACAAGAAAAGGAATCCAAATCAAAGGAATAAAAACCAGCCTAAAGGTCAAAATGTAAATGCTGCCAGCAATAATGCTGAAGCAGGTGCTACTCCAAACCAGCCAAATTCAAATCCGAACCAAGGGAATCCAAATTCGAACCAAAATCCCAAAAGGAAGAATAGAAGGAACAATAGAAATAGACCAAAAGGCACAAATGAGTAGAAGAATTCTTTTTAGTTTATTAATTACGGCAGCTCTATTGGGCTGCAATTCAGATTCTATACATAAAGACTTGGTAGACTTTAAAGATTATCAATGGGCTGTGGATGATATCCAGTCTTTTGATTTTGAAATAAAAGATAACTCCAAAGCTGTAAGTGTCAATTACTTATTAAGGAACGCTATTCAATATCCTTTCTATAATATTTACCTTAAAAGTACTTTAAAAGACTCGGCTGGAATGGTAATAAACACTGGAATGGAAGAGCTTATTCTTTTTGATGAGAAATCAGGAAAACCACTCGGTGATGGTCTTGGCGACCTTTTCGATCATAGAATAGCTGCCGCTCAATACAAGAACATGAAGTTTCCATACAAAGGAAAATACACCTTCGAAATTCAACAAAACATGCGACCAGATCCGCTAGTGGGTATTATGTCAATTGGTTTTGAGATTGATATGGCGGAGGAAGAGTAAGTGGATTAGTTTACTTATAATTGATTCCTGTAAGATGGGCATCTGTTTTAATAAATAAAGCAAGAAATAGTTGGATATTATTTTGTTTGGGATATATATTTGGGGACAACTTAAATATAAATCCTTTATGCTACACAAAATCACCCAACGGCTTATCTATGTAAACCACCTAATAAAATCTAAAAGCACTGGAACTCCAAAACAACTAGCAAAAAAACTAGGCCTAAGCGAAAGAGGATGGTTCAAGTTTAGAGATGAGCTAGTTAACGATTTAGAATTACCCATTGCTTACTGTAATTACCGAAAGACATATTACTACACCACCTCTGGTTCTTTTGAGATGGGGTTTAGGAAGTTAAATGAGAGCGATACACATAAACTTATAGCTGGCAGATCTTATATAGCACCAAGCCAAATAAACGTATCTCTTTTTACAAGTTTTCATATTTAAATATTTATGGAAACCACAGTTTTTCTTTTTCCTAACCTCACTGGGCATTTGAACCCTACACTCCAAATAGCCAAAGAGCATTCTCAAAAAGGGAATAAGGTGTATTATGCCTCAACTATAGATGTTTTGCCTTTTAGCAAGAAACATGGGTTTGAACATTATTCCTTAAACTCTCTACCATTTGCTACGGGAATGGAAGACGCCATACATGACGCTAAAAAAGAAAAATGGCTAGAAAGCTTAATAGACAGACATACAGATAAAAGCTATAAAGAACGGAAAAAGGACATAGAAAGGCTGATAAAAGACCTAGACCCTAAATGGATATTTCTAGATGAGTTTAATTACTCTGACTTTATTCTCCTGTACCCTTTTATGAAAGGAAGGCGAATTGTGCTGCTACAGACCAAATTCCCCATGTATTATAATGAGCAAGTACCGCCATTAAATACCTATGCTTTCCCAGGGAAAGGTGCTAAAAGCTTGTGGCGAAAATACTTCTTTAAACGAAACATGAAAGAAATATGGGGCTGGTTAAAATACTTTGGCAAAAGTGATTTAAGCATTTTAAGGCATAAGTTTAAAGAAAATGACTTGCCAGAAAAATATACTATAAACAGGCAAAAAGTATTTAAACCAACTTTTAGAAACCTAGAAGAATGGTTTTTGGTAAAAGAGGAGCTAGACTTTAAAGAGCAAAAGTTAGAGACTTGGCAGAAGTATGTAGAACCTGAAATTGACATCAATAGAGCAGAAGAAATTTCAGAGTCTTGTAAAAGTTTTGTTGCCAAAGCAAAAAGCAAGCCTGAGTATAAATTAATCTATTGCTCATTAGGCACAGTATTAAAGACGCATACCAAAGGAAAAGAAAAGATAGTTTTGGCATTTTTTCAAAACCTAATTGACTTAGCTGCAGAGCAGCCTAATTATTGGTTTTATATAGCTGTAGAAAAAGAATATTTGAAGAATTTAAAACCAAAATCTAATGGCGTCCGAGAATAATTAGTAGTAAAAAGTTACACTTCTTAGAAAAATACAAGCAGGAGTTTTTGAGGCTCCTGCTTACTAGATATTTTTGTATTCGACTAAAAAAACAAAATCTAGTG
>Ga0105055_10006316_pt1 | contig 16319 bp, 5 predicted proteins | sample BON03_FD_78090 | JGI IMG/M metagenome (GOLD analysis project Ga0105055, IMG submission 78090) | Freshwater microbial communities from Lake Bonney liftoff mats and glacier meltwater in Antarctica - BON-03 | ecosystem: Environmental > Aquatic > Freshwater > Ice > Glacier meltwater | place: Lake...
ACGTGCTTGACAAACAAAGACTTTGCCTACACACACATGCTCTCTTTGTTGCCTGTCCCCACGTCGTACAATGGGCCGCGCTGCGCGAGAAACACCACTTCTTTCCGGCTCGGCGAGAGAGCCACACGTCCACACGCTTCTTCTCGGATACAATACGCTCATGTGCCAAAGCTCTTCTGCTTTGGGCTCGTCCTACTCAACCCACACACCAAATCCAGTGGTACCAAGACAGGGACTAGCTCTCGCCGCACCATATCTACGTGCTGTGGGGTCTGCGTAGCTCTTCCTGTGTCCGTATCCCCTCCAACGACCCGACCAAGCACCGTCGTCATCAAGCCCGCTGCATCCTCCTAACCTCCCTCCCCCTTTTTCCATCCCCTACGTCCCACAGAGTCAGCCATGAAGGGTGCCGCCGTGACGCTGCTTACCGCTGGCTTGTCCGTGGCCTCGGCCTTCGTGCCTTCCGTGCCCCACGCGGCGGTGACGGTCCGACGCCAGCAGGGCGTGGTCTCCATGGGCCTGAACGCGGAGCTGACCAAGACCTACCCCCGTGACTTTAAAAACATCCCCACGGGCACCAGCTACGGCAAGGGTGAGGACGCCACGTTGAACAAGGAGATTGAGAAGCAGAGCCAGGAGTACCTGGAGAAGCAGCTCATGTCCGTCCTGAAGGAGACGGCCGAGATCAAGAAGAAGCCCGTCTTCACCACCGCCCTCATTGCGGGCGACTGTGTCATCCTTGACGCGATTGCCAAGGCCGGCCTGCTCGACAAGATCGACATTGTCTTCATCGACACCTTCTTTCTCTTCCCCGAGACCCTGGACTTCCTGCACGAGGTGGAGGCGCACTACGGCTTCAAGGCCAAGATGTACCACTGCGTGGACTGCCCGACCCAAGAGGCTTTCTATGACAAGTACGGCGCCGACTACTGGATGGAGGACATTGACCAGTACGATTTCAAGTGCAAGGTCGAGCCCCTGCAGCGTGCTCTCAAGGAGTCTGGCACCGATGCTTGGATCAACGGCCGTCGGCGGGACCACGGGGCGGAGCGCGCGTCTTTGCCCGTGTGGGAGGGCGACAAGGTGAACCCTATTGCTTTCTGGAGCTTTGAGGACTGCTGGACGTACTTGCGCAAGCACAACGTGCCTTACCACCCCCTGCACGATGTGGGTTTTTCTTCCCTGGGTGACATGCAGAGCACGGCGAAGGTGCCTCTGGAGAAGTGGATGACCTATGGTGGGGAGCGCAGTGGCCGGTTCCAGGGCTTGACCAACAAGGATGGGTCTGCCAAGACTGAGTGCGGCATCCACACTGACAAGTGAAGAGTTAAAGATCTCGCTTAGAGAGAGTGTGTGATTGTGATTGATGAGGCATGAGGGAAGGTCGGAGGAGAAGAGAGATTCACAACCAACCTAAAAGACGACGCGTGAAATTTTGTGATACCACAAAAACAGAAAGAGGAAAGGTGGGAAATGCCGTGTGGACGGCATGCATTGACAGTCTCCTGAGAAGCAGAACTGAAAAGAAGCAAGATCACCCTACTATTACATTCGATAATCGTTGTACCCCTTTTTCCTCTTTCCCATTCTTCTCGTCTGCCTTCTAGGCGTTTCCTTATACAGCAACACCCTGTTTGTCTTTTCTCTTTCATTTTCTTCCTATGTTATAATTAAATCCCCTCCAATCCACTTATCTCCGTTCCTCCCCCGGCCCCCGGAAAAAGTGCACACGCCCCGACGAATTAACCCCCACCAGAATATTCCGGGTCGGGTGAAACTGATTAATGGACTGCACGCTATTCATCCATTCCGACCGCACCGAGGCAATCTGAAACCCAGAACTCGCCGAAAACACCTCAATCCGCCTCGGTTGCTCCAAGCTGCCAATCACAAAGGCATCCGGGTGCTTGGGGTCCCAGGTCGGCCAGAACTTAGACAGCCACCGGCCCGTATTATTATTATGCTTGATTCGATATTGCGCAGTGGTCACGTCCGGGGGGTTAGAAGCCGTAAAATTACCAGCGACGGGGTCAGGGTGGACGTAGAGCATGTGATTCTGACAGGTGATAAGGAGGTGGTCACCCGTAGGGTTGAAGGTGGCGTTGTTGATACTGTTGGTATGGGCAATGGTCCAGACTTCCTTCTTCGGCTTTCGGTCATCCCACAGGGTAACAGCCCGATCAGTCGAAGACGAGACAAACAAGTGCTCCCGCGTCGGGTGGGCCTCAATGCTATTCACCTTCTTGCCATGCGCCTCCCCATGGACCCAGGCCAGGGTCCGCGAGCGAATATCGAGCAAACCAGTGCTACCCTCATGCCCAGCCAAGTACAAGTTATCGGGAGAGTGAGCCGCCTGCGACGCGCAGGTAAACCCCGAATCCTGGAATTTCTCATCCGTGGCCACCAACAAATCGAAAGCCTGCTTCTCCAAATCAAGACAACGGACGGTACCATCGTGAGAGGCCGAGATAAGCTTGGAGGGATCAGCGGGGTGATACTGCATCGAAGCTACCTTGGCAATGTGCGGGCGAAATTGAAACACGTCCTTCTCCCCATCCACTTGCCAAACGCCCAAATGACCGTCCACGTCCGCAGCTACCACCACTAAGGTCCGCTCCGAAGGGTGGACCACCATGCAGGTCACCCGGGAGGGGGTTAGCTTCAGGATGTCCTCCTCTGCCAAGGTCAAGGCTGCCAGTCGCTCCACGTAATCCATGTCGGGCTTCTTATTCTTGCTCGAAGACGAGGACGAGGCAGCAGGGGCGAGACCCTTCCCTCCCGTTGCGGAGGCTTCTCCCTCGTGCTCCGACAAGAGCTGCTTGAGCAAGCCTAGGAAATCAGCACCGCCCTCCTCCGAGCGATTCAACGTCTCCAGCGTTAGAGGCCCTTCGTCCATCCGCTTCTCCTCCTCCCTCGCCGACTGCGCCGCAACCTCCATAATCAGCTTTTCCTCATTATAAAACGGGGCATCTTTACCCTCCGTCCGGGCCGACCGCCGAGTGGGCTCGCGAGACTCCCGCTTGGCCGGCTTAAGGCCACGGCTGCTGCCAGCCGTCTTTTTGCGAGCCTGCTGCTGAGCAGCGGCATTCAAGCCGATCTCCGACCGCGTGGCCCCCAAGCCCAAAGAGCGCAGCACTTCCTGGTTGCGTCGAATGTTGTCCAAACGCTCCAGCTCAAAGGCTGACATGGCACTGCTTCCTCCACCTCCTCCACCGCCTTCCCCGCCTCCCCCGCTCACCATGGCCATGGCCCCGCTCGTAGGTGGGACCACCGACAGCTCCTCCTTCACCTGCACATCGTCGTCCTCGTCGTCGCCGCTGTCGTTGTCCTCGACCGTGGGGCGGGAGCGCGTGGATCGACGCCGGGCTGTAGTGTGTGCGGGGAAAGGCAGGGTGAATGAATGCATATGCGTGAGTGCGAGATGACGTGGAGAGCGGGGAAATTACCCTAGGAGACAGACCAGGGCCTCTTTCCACCCACATTGTCCTAGACCCCAAGCCCACCCCACAATGCCTACCTGCTGCGCCCCCCTTGTTTGGTTCTGCCGCCGCCGCCGCGGTCGAGGCCGCCTTGCGCTTGTTGTTGGCGGTCGTATTGTTGCCTGGTTCCTCTTTGATTACGCGCCGCCTCGTCGTCGTTGGGGTCTCCTCTTTGATGGTGTCGCCCTTGGCGCTCGCCGCCTTCTTTAAGGTCTTGCCCGCCATGGCTTGCCTGTGCGTGCGTGTTGTTGGGGCACGTGTGTCGCGTGAGATGGGGTCTCGCGTCAGCAAGGAAGCAAGTAAGGCACGCAAAGAAAACAATAGGAGAGGCGTTTAAATCATCATCAGCAGCAGCAGCAGCACTTTGACCCATCCACTCATTTACCCTCATTCAATACACAGGCGGGGAGAGCAGCATGGGGAAGGACAGGACCAAGGACCGGAAGAAGACCCAGACGTCCAGTTCCAGGTAAGCCACGAGATTGGGTGGTTGTGGGGGAAGCAAAGGAGGCAAGGGAGGGGGAGGCAGCAGGAAGCCTATGGAACAAGTCAAAACTGATTTCTTGTCCCCCATTATCACAGCGGTGCCTCCAGTTTGCTGTCTGGCACGGGTTTCATTGGCTTCTCGGATGTCGCGTCCTCGTCCAGCAGCGGCGGCGGTGGGAGTGGGGAGTCGGGTGGTGGAGAGACGTTCAGGTCTTCGTTTGGTGGGGGAGGCGATGCCGGTCTCAGCAGCAGCAGCAGTGCCTCGGCCACGCCCTTTTATTCAGGTGGGGACCCGGAACTGCAGGTGATTTGCAAGCGTTTGAGCAAGAAGGACGGCGTCACCAAGCACAAGGCCTTGCTGGAGCTTGCCCAGCTCGTCCAGGCTCGAGGCACTGCTGCCTCATCCTCGGCCTCGGTGGTGGAGGGGTTGGTACCGTTTTGGCTCTATGTGTACCCACGGCTGGTACTTCTGGAGGACGACCGCCGGGTACGGGAAGCTGTCTTCTCCACCGCGTTACCGCAGCTGTTTTCGGCCGACAGGAAGGCCATGGTGGGCGTGCTGGGTCGGCACTTACTGGGACCGTGGTGGGCCGCCATGAGCGACCCCCAAAAGGAAGTAGCCAATGCCGCCACCCGTGCCTTCCAGACGGTGTTTCCCAAGCAGGCCAAGCGGGACGAGGTGCTCGCCCAAGCAGCGCCCGTAAATTTGGGGTATCTGCACGACAATCTGCGGCTCAAGCCGGCAGATGCTGTGCTTGATACGTCGGGCGGGAATGGTAGCAGTCCCGAAGAGGCCGAGGAGCGGTTGGAGCGTATCGTCACCTGCTCCTTGACGGCACTAGCATCCTTGTTGATGGCTCTAGACGAGCAAACCCGGGCGCGGCTCTTGAATACCGCCACCATGACAGCAGCACCCCCACCACCACCACCACGCCCTCCGCCCACCGCAGACTCTTCCTCTACCCCTGCGGCCGCCGCCCCAGCCTTCCTCCTCATCGACGGCCAATCATCTTCGTTGGAGGACGTCTTTAGGGACAGCGCCACCTGGAAGTTCCTGAGCGATACGAGGCCCTTGGTGCGACGCGCGGCCTACGGACTGCTGGCGGCCGTGGCAGAGCGGGCAGACCACGTCATTCGGCAAACGGGGCAGGTGGGCAAGGTGGCCCAGCACGTCTGCGGGCTGCTCTCCGAGAAGGAAACGGCCAATTTTGGGAATATGTGGGAGGCCATGCTCCTCTTTTTTCATCACTTTCCCAAGGCGCTCACCACCACGCTGGATTGCAAGACGCAGCTCTTCCCTCGGGTGCTCAAGTTGGTGCGGGCCAGTTTCCTAGGAGCCGCCCAGGTGTCGTGTCCTTCCCTCTTGCCGTTGGTGGCCTTGGTGCCACCTGCGGCGGCGAGTGCGTCGTTTTATACAGATCTGCTCGAAGCGCTGTGGAAGGGTGCCAAGGCTGATAAGAGCGATGGGGAGGAGCCTTACCTTGTGGCAATCGTCGAAATTGCTACTTACCTCCTGGTGCGGCAGCCGGCCAAAAAGGAGGAGGAGGGAGAGGAAGGGGAGAAGGAAACGGCGATGGAAACCGAGGCTCCTGCAGCGCTGCTAGGCGCGGAGGGGGGCGTGGTGTTGGTTGGGCAGCTTTTGACGGTGCTTGCCAAGGTATTGACGCGCGAGGGTGGGGTGATAGAAGGACCAGCAAGCAAGGCCTTGGTGACGGCGTTGTCGCAGCTGGAAAAAGCGGGGGTTGAGGGGAAGAAGGGGCGGAAGTGTTTGTTGGTGGACGTGGAGAACGAGGTCTGGCGGGGCGTGCGGGCTGTAGCGCTTCGAATGTTGGGGCTTGAGGTCCCGGCGTCTGCATCGCGGGAGGGTGGAGAGGCAGCAGCTGTGTTGAGCTTGGTTCAGGATGCCAAGACTTCTCGGCAGACCCAAACAAGAAGTACCCGGCTATGGCAGCTCCTGACGGCAGCCTATGAGAAAGGGGTGGGGCCAACGTTGTCGTCGTCATCGGAAGCAGCAGGAGAAGAGTGGGGGTTGGAGGCCACGCTTCGTTTCTTGTTCTGGCAGTGCGTCCTCCATTGCGAGGCCCACAAGGACCAACACGGGGACGTGCTCGTGCCCTACCTTTCCCTAATAGAAGCCGTCACACTGCGCCTTCCCTTTAAGCGCCTGGCCTCCGCTGCTCCCTCCCCAGCGTATGCATCGACCTCAAGCTTTGTGCTTGCCTTTTCCATTCCGCTCCTGCAAGCGACCGTGCAGGCAGCAGGTGTAGCGGCGGGCACCATGGGAACGCTCAAGCCGCTGGTGGGCATCATCACCACCCTCAACTTGGAGCTGGGGGCGGAAGGACACTGGCAAGAGCTGCTGGGTGCCGTCACGCGTGCACCAGACGGGAGCGGAGCGGGAGGGTTGGGGATCTTGCTAGGGGCATTAGAGGCCATCTCGGCGACGTACGAATGGATAAGGGCCTCGGCAGGTGCTCAGCAGGCGTTGCCAGCCCTGAATTCGCTGTTGTCAGCAGCGGTGGCTCCTTATATATTGGCATTAATTGAAGGTGGAAAGGCAGGGGAGGCCAAGGAGGAGCACGTGCGCTTTCTGGCTGTGTGTCTCGGGGCGGGCGGCGAGGGCGCGACGGGCGCAGGGTCCAGGACGACGACGAGCACGGCGATGCAGAAGAGGAGAAGAACGCGGCAGCAGCCCTTGTTGGCACCGGCTACGGTTAAGCAGCTGGTGGAGCACACGTTGGCGTGCAAGGACGAGGTGGGCTTGGAGGCGCTGGTGCTGGCGTTGGACAAGGGCGATCAGGAGTGCCCCGTGCTGGACGTGGTTCGATCTCAGGCTGCGGCTATTTTGACCTTGGCCTTTCAGAAGCTGGGGCCGGCGGGAGATGTGCGCATTGCCTCGGTGCTTAGCGTGGGTGGTGGTGGGGAGGATGAAGCTGAGGAGGAGGGAGGAGAGGAGGAGAAGAAGCAAGGGAGCGGGGAGGTGGGCACGCCTGGCTTTCGTGCTCAGGTCGTCTCGCGGCTGCGTTCGTTGCTGGCGCGCGTTGTGAGTCTGCAGCAGGAGCTGGCGTGGGCGGATGACTTCGTTCGGTTAGTGGAGATCTTGTCGTCTGCTTCGCACGAACCCGCGTCGCACTTCATCCCTGCACTTCTCTTTGAGGCAGGCCTGGGGGATGCTGCCCTGTGGGCGAAGGCTCGCGCGCAGCCCAGGGAGCGAGCAGCCATGTGGCGGTGCTTGGAAGCTGTTATGCACGAGCTCGCGGAGGAGGAGTCATTACATGCGGCTCCCGACGCAGCAATGGTGTTGATTCGCCCGGGGGCCTTGAAGGAGGAGACGGCTGCTTTGATCCATGAGGTTTTGCGTGCGGGTGTGGAGCTGGGAGAGAGGGCGAGCATGATACTTCCTGTGCCGGGCCGGGGGGCCTTTGCATTGTCTCGCTTTTTAAGCGCGACGGCCAACGAGGCCAACCTGCCCTCCGAAATCCCCTTCCAGCTCTTCTTCCCCGCAAGCCACGACGAGGAGGAGGAAGGCGACAGCGGGATGGCGGCCCCGCTTTCGGTACCGTGGGACGTGGCCCACCTCCTTAGTCAAGTAGTCGAGGAGCAGCTTCGCGTCGTTGCTGCTTCCTCCTCCTGGGCAGATGCCTACTTGCTGGCACGCGTGATATCGCTGCTCGAGGCCGCGGCTGGGCACGACATCGGAACACAAGCACATAAGCCCGTGAATGAGACGGCGTGGAGCCGCGTGGTCCTCCCCAAGGAGCTGACCGTTTTCTTCGCTAGCTCCGACGAGCTGCGGCTGGGGACGGAGGTTTGGTACTATGATCGGCGCGCGACCCCTTCCTCTTCTTCCTCCTCCTCGGAAGCAGCCACGCCGGTGCCGCCCGAGTCGGCTTGGAAGCGAGGCAAGGTGGTCGGTGTTCATAGGGACGACGTGGAGAAATATTTTACGGTCAGCAAGGCCAGCGGGGGCGAGACGCAGATGGAGTACAGCCGGCTACGGCGAGTTAAGCCCTCGGATATTGCGGGCTTGGTGGCTGGGGTGTGTGAAGGCCTGCCGGATTTGCAGTTTGTTGATGCCGTCCAGCATCATCGTCATCAGCAGTTGGAGGGGGAGGCTACCCAGCATGTGGAAAGCGTGGCACGCCTTTTGATCGCAGCTCTGACTCCCTACCTAGAGGACAGCGCAGGTGCGAGGTCTAATGTTGTGCTTGCCTGGAGCGCGGCCGAGATCCTGCGCGGCCTGCGAGCCTTGGCCTCCTCCCCCTACTCTTCTCCGAGCCTGCAGTCCGAGGTGGAGGAGTGGATGGAGAAGCTACAAAGCCGCTGGTGCAACTTGGCAGAGGCAGCTCTACGAGGGGCAGCGGGTAAGCAGGACTGGTCTCATGTGGCCTCGTCGCTGTACGTCCTTGGGGGTCTCCCCCCGCTAGACATGGCTGGAGCAAGCGGGCTGTGGTTGGCGGCTGTTCGGGTCGGCGTGGTGACGGGCACCAAGCGACAGCTGGTCAATAAGCCTTCCACAGGGGGGGAGGCCGTGCCTGTGACTTATACCGTGACTCCTGCCCATGTTTCTGAAGCTGCGCAGGTGGCTACCTTATGCTGGGCTGGCGGGTTGAGCATAGCATGCAGGGAACAAGCGGCCTGCCTCGAGGTACTAGAGCATTTGTGGGATCTTCAAACTACAACAGCAAAAACCACCTCGCCCGGCACCCTCCTCGCAGCTCTTGATTTGGGTTTGCAAACCGTGCTAGAGAAGGGTAGCTTGGCCCTCCCTCCCTCCACCAAGGTCCCTCTCTTCCGTCTCGCCTTGCAGGGCCTCACTTCCTCCACCGCGCCCACCGCCACTGAGCCCACCACCACGGCATCTGCTCTGACGCACGAGGTCCGCAACCGCTGCCGTCTACTAGCCGTGGCCCTCATCCCCTTTGACAATCGCAACATGGACTGGACCACCCGCATCTACGCCGCAAAAAATATCCCCTCTTCCTCCTCTGCAGCGCTGGCGTTGGACCTGGCCTTGTGGAACGCCGACGTGGACGCCTTGCTCCGCGTCCTCGAAATTGACGGGCAAGCGGCCTCGCCCGGGTTGCACATGAGCACCTTCCATGTCCTCCGCCCTTACCTACGCAGCGCCACGGACGTGAACGATGACGAGGATAGCGACGACGAGGACGAGGAGTCGAAAGGCCGCACGGCAGCGGAGGAGGAAGGAGAGGTGGTGGCCTTGATGAAAGGTCCGCGTGCCAAAGCCCTGGCAAACGACGCCGCCGAACGGAGGGACATGGCCCGTGACTTGCGCATCGTGGCACGACGGGTCTGGCCCACCTTTCACCGCATGCTCCAGTCGTGGGTAGCTCCTCTTGCGGATGCTGATGCGTCTTCCTCTTCCTCCTCTCAGCCCCACCCGACCCAGCGGCTCGCCTGCCTCTTAGAATGGGAGGGCGTGCTCGAGGCAGTAGGCGGGGACGGAGCAGCAGAAGAAGAAGGGGGAGGTGTCATGGAAGTTGACCACTTGGACGCGTACCGTCGTGGCGTCTTCCAAGCACTGCTGGCCTGGCTCCTCTTCCTGGAGCACGTGGAGGGTGTCGCCCTCTCCCCACCCTTGCGGGACGCCTATTCCACCTACGTCTCCCTCCTCGGTGCCCTTCCTCTCCTCTTACAAGCCTGCTTTCGCATGCTCGGTCGGCGTGTCGGGTCCACGACGGACACGACGGGCGGCCAGTTCGAATTGCAGGATTTGTGGGCCACGGCGCACATGCTGGGGAGTGGGAGCCATTCAGCAGCGGCCGGCGCGGGCGGGCGGGAGATGCGACGGTTGGTGGCCTACGTGCTCTTCCGTACTATTGTGACCTTCCCGGCGCTGGTGCGCAAGTGGTGGTCGTCGGACTGCGAGCGAAGGTTGAGCACGGGGATCTTCAAGTTTGTGGAGGAGCAGGCGAGTGGGCGGATTGTGCAGCGTGAGATTGATTTGCTTTTGGCCAAGGGCAAGGGGCCCGACTGCCCGTGGGGTGGAGGGGAGGACGAGATTGCCGTGCGGGGCAGCGCTGTGACGCGGGAAGTGACGGCACATTATTTCAAGGACGATTGCACCCTTGAAGTGTTGCTAAGGCTGCCGCTGGCTTACCCGCTGCGGAACGTGGAGGTGGAGTGCACGCGAAGTTTAGGCATCTCGGCGGATAAGTGGAATCGGTGGCAGCTGCAGATTGTCACGTTGCTGAGCATGCGGGACGGGAGCGTGGTGGACGCCGTGGCCCTGTGGGTGCGGAATCTGCAGAAGGAGTTTGAAGGCATGGACCCGTGTCCTATTTGTATGTCGATCATTGAGGCACGCAACCTCTCCTTGCCCGAACGCGAGTGCCGGACCTGTCACAACAAGTTTCACAATTCGTGCATTTTGAAATGGTTTGCCACCTCGGGGAAGAACCGATGTGTCCTCTGCCAGCAGGCGACGATTGGGTAGATTGGTGGAGGTTGTTTCTGGCCCTATTGAGAAGTTGAGCGTTTGTGTGTTGGGGAATGCTGCTTCCGTGTGCGTGACTTACTTTCGGGTAGGATGGTGGCTGCTGATGTACGACTGATTCCTGGCACAATTATCCCTTCAAATCTTGACGCTTTTGGGATTGAGTGAATTGTTTTGTCAAATGGTTTGCTTATTTTTGTGAAAGAAGCCGCGGTGAGTCCTCTGCTCCCCCAGGGAAAGGAACTGCCTGTGTAATGTATCATCAATCGACACAACAACAGATAAAGAACGAAGTAAAAGTAAATGCTTCAGTAGAGGAATGTCGCTTCTTTGTCTTGACAGGTATGGGAGGTTATGCCTGGGGTGGCGTTACCTGCTCGGCGTCATTCCGCTTCCGCGCCAAAATTGAGAACGATTCTTGGACCCTTCTTTGTGCTTTTATCAATCGGGAAGAGGCCCTTTGGGACCCTGGATGTGCGTCCTAGGCAAGTACTCGTGTGTGTAATGCGGGTGCTGGTTGGGCGCTTCTGTGGTTTACCTTCGCCAATTGAAATGAGCGACTGCTTTTCGAGGGCTCCGACAAGAACGACTCCAACACCTTCTGACCAACCCCACCACACGCCAAGCATGTCCCCTAGATGCTCTGTGTAAGGTTGTGTCGCGGGCAGGTGGTAAGAAGCCGTGGCGGCTTCGTCGTCCGCGGTTTTTGCCTCCTCAAATTCGCTCTCCTTCTTCGCGCCCTCCTCCCTCCTTCCTCCTTCCTCTACTCACATAGCTTGTACTCTAGACTCACACAAGGCGTACACACACCACAGCCTCACACCGCGTTGGCCCGTCGACTACTTAAGGGCTTGCGCACTCCGGGGACCACACACCCAGTCCTGCCGTCTCTGCCTCCAGCAGCCGCGAGGACGAGGACGAGGAAGCAAGGAGGTTCCGTGGTTGGCGGCGCGGACCCACACACACAAGCCTACAACCCCCGCCTTCTACACCCGTCCACCCACTCCTAGCTAAACATGCCGCGCAGCGACAAGGCAGCTTCTGCGCCGGGAGGGCGTGGGAATCAGCCCTTGGGCGAGGCCTATTTGACGGAGGCGGGGAACTCGAGGACGGAGCTGGCCAAGCGCCTCAAGGACGTGTGGGAGCATTTGACCAAGCTCTCGCAAGACGACCGGCCGAAGGGGCTGGAAGGCACCACCAAGGCCTTGGGCTCTTCCCGCATCTTGGACCACACCGACAAGGACGTGCGCCTGTTTACGGCGTGTTCATTGGCGGAGGTGTTGCGCATCTACGCGCCCGAGGCCCCCTTTTCCTCCCCCGTGCTCCTGCAAGGCTTTGCGTTGGTGACGGCCCAACTTCGGGGGCTTTCGACCGTGACGGGGAAGCAAGCCCAGGTGGCCGCTGCCCAGGGTCACAAGCCCGTGCCGGTGTTGTATTTGCTGCATTCGCTGGCGACGGTCAAGTCCTGCATCATTCTAAGTGAGTTGGTCCAGCAAGACTTGCCCCGGGCGGAGGAGGAGCTGGTGGATTTCTTTGACTGCTTGCTGCGGGCGGTGCGGGAAGACCATCCGCCCGAACTGCGAGAGCAGGTGTTGGAAGTGCTGGCGGCGTGCTTGGCCGAGCTGGAGGTGGTGCCGCAGGCGCTGCTGGACACGGTGTTGCTGTGTTTGCTCCCGGAGCACAAGGCCGAGTCGCCTGCGTCCTACCAAGTCACGCAGCTCTTTGTCGCCAGGTGCTTTGCGGAGTTGAACCCGCCCATCACGGCGTTTATCAACCAGGTGCTGACGGGGAAGGGGTGTGGGGCGTCGGAGGTGGAGGAGGAGCATGTGTATCCGCTCATTTACGAGCTGCACAAGGTCAACCCCAATTTTATGCTTTACATCTTTCCTAACATTGCCACTCAACTCGCTGCGGAGGACACGGCGGTCCGCGCACGGGCTGTGGCGTTGCTGGGGCGGTTGTTTGCGGCTTCGCATGCGGATTATGGGCATGATTACCCTCGTATTTTCCGGGAGTTTCTGGGGAGGTTCAAGGATAAGGAGGCGGCGATCCGTGCTCAGGCTGTGGGGATTGGTGCTGTTATTATGCAACGCAAGCCCAAGCTGGCTGAGCAGATTGTCCCTTTGTTGGCGGAGCGGCTGAAGGACCCGGAGTGGGAGATCCGGGCGAAGACTGCCAAGGAGACGTGTCAGGTGGCTTTGCACTTTATTGAACTGGTTTCTGGGGATTTGCTCAGAGACGTGGGGGGGCGCCTGGCCGATCGCAAGCCGCAGGTGCGGTTGGAGGTCGTGCGGGGGCTAGTGACGTTGTATGCGGCTTATGTCTCTCGTACCTGGTCGGAGGCGGAGAGGGCGCGGGAGGCCTTGCCGCCTGATTTGGAGGAGAAGCTGGCGTGGATTCCGGGGACGGTGTTGATGGGGTATTCGTTGCAGGACCACGATCTGCGTTTGTGTATTTTGCAGGCGTTTGACGAGGTCTTGTTGCCCAAGACCGCTGAATGCCAAGCGCGGACGACGGGGCTGCTCTTCATCTGGCAGCGGTTGGGCGCAGAGGAACAGCGGGCTTTGCGGGTGGTGCTCCAGGATCGAGCGACAGTCCAAGCACGAGTGGGGGAGTACCTGGCCGCACGCACGTCCTGGCGTGTTGACATGGAGGATGAGGCCCGCGAGGTCCGTTTGCAGGAAGCGGGGGAGGCTCTGCTTGACGCAGTCCCACCTATGGATAAACGGGCGGCGAGCAGTAGTTTGCCTCTGAAGCTGAACGAGACCAAGGACCAGCAGGCGCCCAAGTTGCTGCAGACGATGGTGGACCCTCGGCAGCCCATGCCCCACTTACTCAAGGCGAGGGACGAGTTGGCGGCGAAATTGGGTTCGAAGACGAGCTTGGGGGATTACGTGCGTATGCTTGCGCGGCGGGCGAGCTCTTGTTTTGCCACACAGGAGACCTTGGCCGACTTGATCCAGGCGGCTCGGGAGCTGCTGGAGGCGGGGGCGGAGGACGAGGACGAGGAGGAGGAAGGGGCGTTGGACGCTGCAGTGGATCTGATGGAATTGCTGGTGGAGAATTTTCCGGTGCTGTTGCCTAAGGCTCTGCCGGAGCTGCTGGAGCTGTGTTGGGCGGCGGGGAAGGAGGATGGGGTGCAGGTGCAGGTGTTGCGTTTGATTGCGACTCGGGCCAAGGCTGCTAGCAAGGCGGTTGCTATGGCGGTGGGGAAGGGTGATGGGCGGTTGACGAGCATGGGGCCGAAGGGGGAGGCGGAGATGTTGACTAAGTTTAGGCAGGACATGCTGAAGCTTTGTTTGAAGACGGGGTCTGCGAAGGCGACGCGGTTGGCGGTGTCGGCGCTTTGTCAGTTGGTGCCTGATGGGGGGGATGCGGTGTATACGCGTCTGCTCAAGGACCTTACTAGTACTAAGTCTCTCTCGTCGGAGAATCCGCGTTTGGAAGCCGTCCTCCGTGCCCTGGCTGTGTTGGCGGAGCGTCATCCTGTTACCTTTGAGGCGCACGCGGACGAGGTGCGAGGGTTTGCGTTGCGCAAGGTGCTGCGGCATCACGCCTTGGGGGAGGAAGGGAAGGAGGACTCGGACGACAGCGATTTGGGCGTGGGGGCCTTGCCGCACTTGGTAGGGAAGACGAGCAAGAAGAAGAAGAAGGCGGCGTCGAGGGGGAGGGGGCATCATCGGGAGCTGTCGGAGGAGTGCTTAAGGGCGTGTGCGGCGATCAAGTTGTTGGTGGCGCATGCGGTGGGGCTGAGGGCGGGAGGGGTGGCGAATGGGGAGGACTCTATCTTGTTGCGTCAGCCTAAGGTGGAGAAGAAGGGCGAGGGCAAGGGGAGGGGAAAGAAGGGCAAGAAGAGCAAGGCTGGGGATGACAGCGATCTTGACGACGACGATAGCGAGGAGGAGGAGGAGGGCGAGGCGGAGCAGTCCTCGTTGCACCTGGGGGAGGTGTCGGCGTTGGTGGAAGTGAGCAAGGACGAGCTTGAGGCCTCGGCGGGTGAGGTGCTGGACCTGCTCTACGAGATTTTGGAAGCGGATGGGCAGACGCCTAACGGTGCGGAGCTCAGCAGGGAAGACAAGGCACGCTTGCGGTTGGTGAGCGCGGGAGGGGTGTTGAAGATGATGCGGAACCAGTACGTGCAGCATCGCCTCTTAGACACACCACGCTGGCGAGCCTTGGGATGGGTGATGCTCGATCCGGAGGAGACAGTGGCGGGGGCCTTCACCCGTAAGCTGGCGAAGGCTGTGCGTGGCTCCAAGGTGCACCTCAAGTTTTTGGCGTTGCTCTCGTTGGCGGCGCTGGAGGAGGATGCGGACGCTCGGAAGGAGGCAAGGCAGGCGGTGACTCGCGCGGTGCAGAACTTGCGGAGGGGGTACGAGGATTATATGGCGGGCCAGGAAGAGGAGCCGTCGGAGGAGGCTAAGCGGAAGGTCACTACTTCCATGATGCCTGAGTACCTGCTTCCCTACCTCCTGCACCTCCTTACTCATTTCCCTGACTTTCCTACTTCCCTTCATGATGCGGGGCGCTGGCGGCCTTTGCATCGTTGTCTTGCTTTTCTGCTCGAGCCGCTGATGGTCACCCTGGGGCCTGAGGCGGATAACCTGTCCTTCCTCCTCCTCATGACCGACACCATCCTCACCGGCTACAAGGACGCCTCGACCGAAGGCGAGGAAGGGGGGGAGGACGAGGAGGTGGCAACCATGCGTTTGCACCAGGTAACGATGGCGTGTCGGGAGTACCTTCGTTCCAAGATCAAGACCCAAGAGAACCTGCAGGCGTACCCAGGCAAGATCTATCTCCCCCTCCAGCTGTACTCCCCGCGGAAGGGTGGTCCGCTGATCAAGCAGCGCGCGAAGCAGGGGAAGCAAGGAGGGAGAGGGGCTCCGGGCTCGGCGGTCAAGAAGGAGAGGGGTGCGGAGTCGGATGCGGAGGGAGGGAGGGAGGGAGGGAAGGAGGAGGATTTTGAGGATGGGTTGGATGGGCCGAATTGGGGGTTGAGTCCTATTGCGATGGAGATTTTGACGACGGCTGCTGGGGCCTTGGCTCGGCGGTCGGGGGGAGGAGGTGGTGGTGGTGGTGGGAAGAAGGGAGGAAACGTGGCGAAGAAGAAGGCGGCCCCGGCGGCCAAGCGCGGTGGGAAGGGCAAGGGTGAAGCGAAGAAGGCAGGAGGGAAGAAGAGGGGGAGAAAAGTGGATAGTGAGAGTGAGGAGGAGGCGAGCGAGAGTGAGCCGGAGCCGATGGAGGAGGAGGATGAGGAGAACCGACCGCCTGTGCAAGCGCCGGTGTCGCGGAAGCGCAAGAGCGTGGCGGGCAGTGGTGGGACTAAGGTAGCTGGGAAGAGGAAGTCGTTGGGAGGGAGTGGGGTGAATGGTGGGAAAAGAAAGGATTCGTCGGTGTTTGATTATGATGAGATGGACGAGAATAATAATGGGGGTGGTGACGAGGAGGGGATGGACTCGGAGGAGGAGGATTTGATGAAGGAGGTGGAGGAGAAGGCACGCAATGCCCGGAAGTCCCTGGAGGCACAGAAGGCCTCTCGGGCAGAGCGGGCGCTGAAGCGTGGGGTCGCGTCGGAGGAGGGGGAGGAGGAGGAGGAGAGGGAGGTCGTGGCGCCGCTGACGGCTTCGAGGGGCAAGGGGTCGAATAAGCCGGCGGCGGCGAAGACGACGAGGAAGGGTGGGAAGCAGGTGGTTGAGGCTGCAGCGGCAGAGGAGGAAGACGAGGAGGAGGTGGAGCCCACCCCTGCGGCACCTAAGAGACGAAAGAAGCGCGCAGTAGGGTGAGAGAGAAAAAATAGAAGGAACGCAAATAATAAAGAAAGGAAGAGAGAGAAGTGGATGGAGGGATGGGTGGCTGGACAAGCCGTCCAGGCCCCCCGCGACGGTACATGCATG
>Ga0105055_10006317_pt1 | contig 16312 bp, 15 predicted proteins | sample BON03_FD_78090 | JGI IMG/M metagenome (GOLD analysis project Ga0105055, IMG submission 78090) | Freshwater microbial communities from Lake Bonney liftoff mats and glacier meltwater in Antarctica - BON-03 | ecosystem: Environmental > Aquatic > Freshwater > Ice > Glacier meltwater | place: Lake...
CCTGCAAGGTGTTCATGGCTACCGCGCCAGCGGCGCCTTCGTTGTATTGGATTCCCCATAGATCGTTGTACGGGCCCCACTGGTACATGTACACGCGGGAGATACCCAGACGAAGTGCGTCGAGGTAGGTAATCGCAGTCCAGTTGGCCGCTCGTGCACCCTCAATATCCTGTTCGGGGTTTTCCGGCCCCGGTCCGCCAAGACCATAGTTGTTCTCGGTATCCCATAATGGCAAGGCCGGTGCATCTGCCGCTTTCAGGAAGTTAATCCAATTGTTAGCCAGATCCTGGCGGTCGTTGGTGTCGCCCAATGAAGCAGGGTAGGTGTGGGCTGCCCACACATCAACCGGCCAACCAAGGGCTTTGAGTTCGTTGAGGAACGCGGGATAAAACTTTTTGAAAGGACCGCCAAGGCGGGTGCCGGTGCTGGGCGCCACGATTGTGGCAGTGGGATCGATGCTTTTAATAATGTCGTAGGCACGCTTGGTCATGTCGGCCATTTGAGCTGGAGTGCCCGTGTAAAACGTGGACAGGTTCGCTTCATTCCACGGCTGGTAAATCTTGATCTTTCCTTTATACCGGGTGGCCACCGCGCGAACCCAATTATCCCAATCGGCCATATTTGCCGGGACACCCGAAGCATCAGGGGCTGGCAGAGCCGCTGGGTTGCGCTGACTCGTTGCCCACGCTGGAGTCCCGGATAAGACCATCAGGATGTCGGACATGCCTTTTTTATTGGCGTTAGCAACCGAGTTATCAAGAGCGGTCCAGTTGAAAACACCCCTGGAGGTTTCGATGTTCGTCCAAGATGTTCCATTGTCCCACAGTCGGATCGACCCGAACTTGATATTGGGCCAGACGCCATCCTGGGCATCTTTGACATGCAATCCGAAGAGGGAGTCGTCGATTACGGTTCCTTTGAGGTCCTTGTCGGGATTACGAACCGGCGCCGCTTGCGCCGGCGTTGCAAGGGGAATGACAAGGGCTGCTGCAATGACGGCGGACAGCAGATTTCGGGTTCGTGTGCGCATTTCGACAGTGTGCCATGGACTCTACGAGGCGGTGAAAGGGGTGCTAACTACTCGAGTCGACTCAGGGCGACTACGGTGACGTCGTCACTGTGCCAGCGTGGGGAGATCTCGCGAATGTGGGCAACCAGCCGCTCGACAATCTCGGCTGGGTTCGCTCGAACCGGACCATCAAGACCCCGTAAAATGCGAATGATCACGTGGGTTTCTTCGGCCGCACTGACCGCGCCTTGCCCCTCAAGGAATCCGTCGGTCACACCGAGGACTAGGTCACCAGGGGTGAATGTATGGGTGCGAATTTCCCATTCGCCGCCAAGGGATGAGATGAGTGGGCCGGTCGCATCGAGACTGAAAAGTTCCTTGTCACGGGTGATGCCGATACCCGGTGGGTGACCAGCATTAAGCCATTGCAATTCATTGTTTTCGACATCAACAATGAGGAGCAACGCGGTAACAAATAATTCATCATGCTTGGTTGATTCCGATGCAAGTTCGACCGCGTCGGTGAGGGTGAGTCCTTTTGAAAGCGCCGCGCGGATGATGGCGCGAACCCGTAAGGCGACAACGTGTGCGGAAGGTCCGTGACCGGAGACATCGGCAACGATTAAGGCAACGTGAGTATCGTCAAGAGGGATGTAATCCCAGTAGTCACCTGCAAGTACTCCCTCAGCGGTCGCGGCTAATCCAGCAATAGCAACGCCTGGGCAATGTAGTGAATCATTGACCCGCATTTCGCTTCTGATTGCGGCAACAAGGGGCGCATCTTGAGTCAGACCTTTGCGAGCCGCCGTGGCTTCATCAATCTCGCTCACGAGTTGACGTCGAAGTGATTCGGCATCTTTGGCGAGTGAAATGAACTCAGGAGGTCCAGCCGGTTCGATGGGATGGGTGTGCAGCGGGTCGCGGGTTGACAGTTGTAAATCCTGACGGACATCCATGAGCGGGAAAATCACCCAGCGCTGGAAGTAGATGAAGTAGGCAATGAAGCCGGCAATAAGTAATATTCCACCGAAAATAAGGAGTGCTCCCAGCATGCGTGCATTACCGGCGACCTCATCACCTGCTTGTTTTCGTTGAACGTCAATCTCAGCCTGCAACGCGGTTGTTGCTGCAATCATTGAATCAAAGCTGGCCCAGGCTTTATCCCGATTAGTGACCCGACTCGCTTTCGGCTGTTTACCATCGGCCATAGCAACCAACGTCGGCTCGGCATCAGCGCTCACCCAGGCCCGCTGATTTGATGCCGACTCCTCAACAAGGGCAGCAAGGGCGAGATGGTCGGGTCCAAAAAGCTTCACGAGGTTATCCGTCATCACATTCGTTGTTGAAATAGCGCTTTGATGACCAGCCAGGGGTGCTTCATTTCCGGTGAGTACGTAATCGGCGAGATCACCGGATGCGGCGGTTTGGGCAAGAAGTAAAGAGTTTGCCATCGCAGCGGCAGGGGTGAGCAGGTTGTCAATTTTTGACTGCGAGCCCGAGACGGAGATAAATGAGGTGATAACCGAAATGAACCCAAGCAGAATCAAACTAAGTCCAACACTGGAAGCAAGCAGCGCTCTTCTTCGCAGGGTCATTTCACTAGGTTACTCATAGGGATTCCCCGTTGGTTGAGAATTTTAGGGATTGAGAACTATGATTTTGGCGTGAGTAAGAGAATTCCGAAAGCCATCTATGAAAAGACCCTGCTCGAGCTTCAAGCCGAGTTAGTGACCCTGCAGGAGTGGACCAAGGTCGAGGGTGAGCGAATAGTGGTGATTTTTGAGGGACGCGACGCGGCTGGAAAAGGGTCAACGATTAAACGGTTCACCCAGTACCTGAACCCTCGGCTCGCCCAAATTGTTGCGCTTCCGGCTCCCTCTGAACGTGAATTGGGTGAGTGGTATTTCCAAAAGTATGTGAACCATTTGCCGACGCGAGGAGAAATTCGATTCTTTGACCGTTCTTGGTACAACCGTGCCGGTGTTGAAAAAGTGATGGGGTACTGCACACCGGACGAGTACCGCAGGTTTCTGCATCAAGCGCCCATTTTTGAACGGATGTTGATCGAAGACGGAATCATCGTGCGGAAATACTGGTTCAGTATCAGTGATTCCGAACAGACCCTGCGTTTTGAGTCTCGAATAAATGATCCAATGCGTCGTTGGAAGTTTTCGCCCACTGATTTGGAGTCGATAAATAAATGGGAGGAATACTCAAAGGCCAAAGACGAAATGTTCGTCCACACTGACACGCCGGAATCGCCGTGGTTTGTGGTCGAAGCAGATGACAAGCGAGCGGCCAGACTCAACACGATCCATCATTTCTTGAGCACGATCGATTACATCACTCCCGAAGTGAAAAAGTTGACCCTGCCCAAGCGTCCGGCCTCAACCGGTCATATCCGTCCACCGAGGGAATCCAACCACTACGTGCCCGATTTCGCGAGCACGCTGTTGAGGAATACGGAAACATCCCCTAAATTAGGGGCGTGATAACGAACGGCCCTCGGCTGCGCCCTGACCTCGAGGCATTGCCCTCCTATAAAGCGGGGCAGCGGCCGCGTCCCAGAACCGACATCACCACGTACAAGATCTCCAGCAACGAAAGTCACCACGAGCCACTGGCAAGCGTTCAAGCCGCCATTGTCGCCGCTGCCGCCGAGATAAATAGGTATCCCGACCCCTTTTCGAGTGAACTTGTGGCGGCAATCGCACGCCACTTCGGGGTTTCGGCCGAGCACATTGCGCTGGGCACCGGAAGCGTCGCATTGTGTGGCCAAATAATTCAATCAGCCGCAGGACCGGGTGACACCATCATGTACGCGTGGCGCAGTTTTGAGTCTTATCCTATTTGGACCGGTATTTCCGGCGCTCAAAGTATTAAAATTCCGCTCAAAGCCGACGAAACCCATGACCTCGACGCGATGCTTCAATCAATCACTCCGGACACTCGGGTGATTTTCATTTGTTCACCGAACAATCCAACCGGACAAATTGTTGACCCGGTTGAACTTGAAAAATTTATTCAATCCGTGCCAAGCGAAATAGTGATCGTCCTCGACGAGGCCTACATCGAATATGTCCCAACCGAAAAGCGTAGCGACTCCATCCGGTTGTATCGCGAGCATTCAAATATTGTGATTCTTCGGACTTTTTCAAAGGCTTATGGTCTTGCTGGATTACGGGTTGGCTTCACTATTTCCCAGGAACCGATCACAAATGCTCTGCGCAAGACCGCATTGCCATTTGGTGTGTCCACAATCGCGCAAGCCGCCGCAATCGCGTCTATCAATGCTGAGAGTGAATTATTTGCTCGGGTCGCATCCGTTGTTGCGGAGCGAGATCGAGTTGCCAACGAACTGGCAACTATTGGTTATCAACTCAATCCCAGTTATGCCAATTTCATCTGGATGCGACTTGGAGTCGACAGTGACCGATTGCACGCAGCTCTGGAGGATGCCGGACTCTCGGTCCGACCATTCCCCGGCGAAGGATTGCGCATTTCAATTGGTGAAACCGATGCTAATAATCGGTTTATTGAGGTTGCTCGTCAAGTTGCAAACGAGTCCGACGTTCTCCGGTAACAACGAGCACAACTCCACCGACCACGATTGACAGTCCGACAACCACATCCACCGTTATTGCTTCATTGAGAATTATCAAGCCAAGAAACACTGCGACAACCGGGTTAATGTAGGCGTAGGTTGCCACCAAGGACATCGGCGCGTTGTTTATCAGCCAGATGAAAGCGCCATAGGCGAGCGCCGATGCTAGGACAAGGAAGATCCAGCCTGCCCACGACTGTTGGGTGATGACACTGAAGTCCCAGCGTTCCCCAATGAGCGCACCTACGAATACGAGGAAAAAACCTGCAGCTGCGAGTTGAATGACCGCGGTAGTGAGTGGTTCTGTGGGTTGTTCGTACTTCGTGGATCGCCAGCTGAAAAACGCCCAACAAAAACTCCCGCACGCAATGGCCACGGACCAGAGTGCGACTTGAGTGCTACTTGCACCATTTATTGGCTCCGTTCCACCCGGCAGCAGCATCAGTACAAGACCGATGAGGCCAACGCCAACACCCATGAGTGTCAGTCGGGAGGGGCGGTCACCCGCGCGAAAACGGAAGAAAATAATCCACAGCGGCACGGCCGAAACAATCAGGGCCGCAATCCCAGAAGGAACGTACTGCTCGGCCAGCGAAAGTATGCCAATTGATATTCCAAGAATTGTCACACCCATGAAGGCTGCGCCACGCACTTGACTGCGTGTCACTTGAAAGGCGCGCGGTCCCTTGACCAGGACCACGATCGTCCCCAAAACCAAAGAAGCGGTGAGAAATCGGGTCCCAGATCCCAATAATGGTGGCATTGACTTCACCATGAGCGCGATGCCCATGTAGGTGGAGCCCCAAATAATCCACAGGGTAATAAGTGGACCCAGGATGGCCCGGATGGGCGCTTCGCTCACACCTCGAACGTCAGCTGCCACCGGTGCAGCATGTCAGACGGATATTTTTGGGATCAGGTGCAATGCACAAGCAGGGACCTACGTTGACTAAGTGGGCCGCTAGTGAGCGTGGTTTCGATTTTCGGTATTGGCGCTGATCCGGGCAACGTAGGCCGCCGCCTGGGTACGACGCTCCATTCCCAGTTTGACGAATAGACCAGAGACATAGTTTTTAATTGTTTTTTCAGCCAAGTGCATGTGCCCACCGATTTGACGGTTGGTCATTCCTTCACCGATTAATGTCAAGATGATTCTCTCCTGATCGGTAAGACCCGAAAGTTCGTCTTCTCCCCCGACCCCATTTCGTAGCCGTTCCAGGACCCGTTCGGTGACACCTGGATCCAGCAGGCTATTTCCCGCGGCAACCTGTCGAATTGCGGTTACCAAGTCGGTGCCACGAATCTCTTTGAGGACATAACCCGATGCCCCAGCCATGATTGCATTGAAAAGTGCCTCGTCATCTGAGTAGGACGTCAGCATCAGAACATGGATGTGGGGAAAGAGTGAGCGAACCTCGCGGCAGACCTCAACCCCACTGCCGTCGGGCAAGCGGACGTCGAGAACGGCGACGTCGGGCTGCGAGGCAGTGATCCGAATAATTGCTTCAGACGCCGTACCGGCCTCACCAACAACCTCGAGGTCGGATTGCAATCCAATGAGTTCGACGAGCCCACGACGAATGATCTCGTGGTCATCTAAAAGAAATACCCGAGTCTGCCCCATGAATATATTATGCAGGTGGCAAGATGGAGTTGAAAGGACGCGCCGGGATAAGCGCGAATCGGTGTGTTGATGACAACTTCCCCAGCGTCGCCGAATCTGCAGAACTCAGCGGTGCAGTTGCTCACACCGGAAGGTGAATTGGCTAGCCATGAAACGTATTCACTTACTCTGACCGACGCCGAATACAAGTTGCTGTATCGGGAAATGGTTTTTGTCAGACGATTGGATCAAGAGGCGACAGCCCTTCAACGTCAGGGGCAACTGGGTCTTTGGGCTTCCTCATTAGGGCAGGAAGCCGCCCAGGTTGGTTCGGCATTCGCGCTGGAGAAAAATGACTTCGCATTTCCCACTTACCGTGATCACGGTGTCGCGTGGATGCGCGGGGTTGACCCGATGAAAATTATGCAGGTCTATCGCGGCGTTTCAAATGGCGGGTGGGATCCGTTTGAACACCGGTGCAACACCTACACGATTGTGATTGGTAATCAGGTGCTCAATGGGGTTGGTTACGCGATGGGTCTCACCCTTGATCAAAGTGAAGACGCCGTGATTACCTACTTCGGCGACGGAGCAACCGCGCAGGGGGATGTTCATGAGGGTTTCGTTTTTGCGTCAACTTTTGATGCCCCCGTCGTATTTTTTTGCCAGAACAACCAGTGGGCAATCAGCCAACCGAGTGAAAAATTCGTCAAAAGCCCAATCTACAAACGAGCGGACGGTTTTGGATTCCCCGGCGTTCTTGTTGACGGAAACGACATTCTTGCTGTGATTGCCGTGACGAGAGCTGCCCTTGAGCGGGCGCGCAGCGGCGCCGGCCCCACACTCATCGAGGCTTTCACCTATCGAATGGCCGCGCATACAACCTCAGATGATCCAACGCGGTATCGCCATGAAAATGATTTGCAAAACTGGAAGCTCAAAGATCCCATTGAACGACTCAAAGTGATGCTGGCGCGCAACGGGATCGCCGATCGGAGTTTTTTTGATGCCGTTGGTGCCGAAGCCGACACGTGGGGGGAAACATTGCGCGCGTCGGTTCGCTCAATGCCCGAACCGCCGCCAGAGTCAATATTTGATCACGTTTATACCGAGAAGCACGCCGTACTTGATGGGCAGCGCGCTGCCTTCATCGACTATCACGAAGGTTTCGCAGATTCGGGTGTCCACTGATGACAACCGAGTTGACCATGGCAAAGGCTCTCAACCTTGCCTTGCGAACAGCAATGGAAGCAGACAACAAAGTCATTCTTTTCGGTGAGGATATTGGTAAACTTGGTGGTGTCTTTCGGGTGACCGACGGGCTCCACAAAGATTTTGGTGAACACCGAGTTATTGATTCACCACTTGCTGAAAGTGGAATTGTTGGGACAGCAATTGGTCTGGCGATGCGTGGTTACCGACCGGTTCTTGAAATACAATTTGATGGTTTTGTTTTCCCGGGCTTTGACCAGATTATTTCTCAGTTGGCCAAGGTGCACCGCCGGACACATGGCTCCGTGAAACTTCCCATCACGATTCGAATTCCTTATGGTGGTGGAATCGGCGCGGTTGAGCATCACAGTGAATCACCAGAGGCGTTCTTTGCTCATATCCCGGGGCTTCGAGTCCTCACACCGAGTGACCCCCAGTCCGCGTACTCCTGCCTCTTGTCCGCGATTCGCAGTGATGACCCGGTAATTTTCTTTGAGCCTAAACGTCGCTACTGGGATAAAGGTGTCGTTGACCAAACCCAAGCAATCGCTGCTCCGTGGCAGGCTCGGATCCTTCGTGCGGGATCGGATGTGAGCGTTGTCGCCTACGGACCCATGGTCAAAACTGCCTTGCAAGCAGCCGACGCAAGCGAGTATTCGCTCGAGATAATGGACCTTCAATCACTGTCACCAATTGATGATAAAAGCATTGCCGAATCGGTTGCGCGAACTGGACGCCTAGTAATAGTCCATGAGGCTCCGGGAACTCTGGGTCTTGGAGCCGAGATCGCAGCGCGGATCGGTAAGAGCTGCTTCTACAATCTGGTGGCACCGATTGAGCGGGTAACCGGATACGACATCCCCTACCCACCGAGCAAACTCGAAGAGTATTACCTGCCCGACCATGACCGTATCTTGTTCGCCGTTGATTCAGTAATGGAGGCGTAACCGTGGCCATCGAGATTTTTCATTTACCGGATGCAGGCGAAGGACTCACCGAGGCGGAGATTGTGCGGTGGCTTGTTGAGCCGGGTGATTCTGTACTGGTCAACCAAATGGTGGTTGAAATTGAGACAGCCAAGGCAATAGTTGAACTTCCTATTCCGTGGGCCGGAGTAGTTTGCGCAATCCACGAGGACATTGGCTCGGTTGTACCGGTCGGTGCCCAGATCATTTCAATTGAGGTTGGAGCACAGCCCCAGCGCGAGCCCGTTCTCGTCGGGTACGGAGTCAAGGAAGACGCCTTAGTCACCCGCCGGCCGCGCAGGGAATCAACACAACGGGTACAACCAGTTCTCGCCGGGGTCACGGCGAAACCGATTGTTCGCAAACTCGCAAAAGATAACGCAATAGATCTGTCAACCGTGGTGGGAACCGGGCGCAACGGTGAAGTGACCCGCGAAGATGTCAATGCTGCGATCGGTGGGGATGCGTCGGCGCCTCGTGGATCACAGGACCAACTCGGTGAGCGAATTCCGGTTCGCGGTGTTCAGCGCATGATGGCCGAAGCCATGGTCGCTTCGGCTTTCACCGCTCCCCATGTCACCGAGTGGGTTGACGTTGACATGTCTCGAACACTGGAAGTTGTGGAGCGAATGCGAGTAGCAAACTCCGGGCGGATTACGCCATTCGTCGTGGTTGCGGCTGCCCTGATTCGCGCGGCCCAAAAATACCCACGCATCAACTCAAGTTGGGTCGACACAACTGAAGGCGCCGATGTTGTCATCCACCCCCATGTGAACCTTGGTTTTGCGGCCGATACCCCCGCGGGGCTTTTGGTTCCTGTTGTGCGCAATGCAAGCGCGGCAAACTTTTTAGCGCTTTCGACTGGAATCACCGAACAGATGGAGAAAGCCCGCAGTGGTGCGGCAACCCCGACCGACCTCACCGGGGGAACCATCACGCTTACCAATATCGGAGTTTTTGGCGTTGATGGCGGGACTCCGATCATTGCCCCCGGCCAAGCATCGATTCTTGCCATGGGCCGGATCATGAATCGGCCATGGGTGGTCAACGACGCCATTGTGATCAGGCCGATCATGCAACTCACCCTGTCATTCGACCATCGAATAATTGACGGCGCCCTGGGCTCCCGAGCGTTGGCCAGTGTGGCCACGTATCTAGCGGACCCAGCCCTTGAGGAACTAGTCCTTAAAAATTGAACGTTAGTTCACGGTGTCGAAGTGAGCGCGTTAATGAACTCACCTACTCGAGGACCCGATCCCGTCACTCGTTTTGCCGTTACGTCTGTGTCCACCCTCCCGCAAAAACCATTAACAAAATCAGACCAAGAAATTTCGATTTCGGTCACGACGCCGGTTGGCTCGTCAACGTAAAGCGCCTTGCCTTCGATATCAGTAGCAACCCGCACGGTACCTGCAAAGTCTGGCCCGGTAAATATCAACGTTAATGATTCACTCGCTGGTGCACCAACTTTCTTTCCCCAAATAAACGGTAATGCTCCGAGCATTTTCTTAGCCGATGCTTTGCCCGGGTTACTGGTGAAACTGGTTGGTAAACCGACGGCCACCCGAACATCTTGATCATGAATCCAAATATCAAATGTCCGCATTTCAAGGAAGCGTTCTTGGGTGAGCTCACCTTTGAACCAAGGAACGGTTAACACGGGGGAATCCGTGTCGAGGAAGTCAGAAAGGTTGTTGGCGCTCGTGAGCATCTGTTGAAGGAGTGCCGCCGGTGGGGTCCCCCTGCGGTAGTCAACTCCGCGTTCGGTGAATTGATGAGATGGGGTCTTTACATGGGGAAGTTGATTCCAGTCTGGTTCATGAGCCGGGGAGGTTTCGCCAACGGCTATCGAGTCAAGGTCAATTGTGTGGGCAACAATGTCGGCCACGGTCCAGCCGGGACACGGAGTGGGAAGTGTCCACTGCTCGGAAGTGAGTGGGTTCAAAGTGGCGTAGAAGTCCAAGACCGCTTCAAGGTAGGTCTTCATGGGGTTAAGGGAACTCTTGGTCTCAAGGAGGTTAGCCATGTTCACATTCTGCCTCGTGCAACTATGACATCATCTCTGGAGTAGGCATACTCGACAAGATGAATGACTTCACGTACGCGTGGCTGCCCGATTTTTACCGCGTCAATCTTGTGCGCGCAGATGAGTATCCGCAAAGATTGTAAGACCGCATTTAATGGTTTTCGTGGTTTCACGTCAGCACGTTCACCAAACTCTGGATCACTTAGCGTGCTTAGCAGTTTGACCCGTCAGGTACAGCCTAAAGAAAAGCGGGCCTTGGACCTCAATCGCTCGAAAGCGCGGTCCAATCCCGCGAAGGGGAAGAGTACATCATGGATGTGATTCAGGCAATGGGCCGTTGCTTTGTTCCCGATTAGGTGGTGCTCACCACGCTTGGTCGAAGTCGGTCAGTGGCAAGCGATTCCCCAGTTCTCTGGCCACGTAGGTAGCCAGCCTTCGTTTTGCTGTTGGTCGCCGCTGCTGGCGCGAGCGCTACGACCTAAATGGATACACGAGGGCTCCCGTGAGGACGTCTGCCACTTGCATGAGGTCATGGGAATCAGAGCTGACTCTGACAGCACCAGCGGACATCTTCTTCAAAGCGCACAGAATCAGGTGTTGAGTATTCGTCAGCTAGGACAACCGCTTGGGCGTCTGGGGACATGCTCGCCGCGACGCTCTGCGCCGCGATCCGTTCATTGGCCACGTACCGGTCCCCGCATGCAGCGGAAACGTCGAAATTCGAGCGATCAGCCAAAGTTACACAAAATGACCACCCCGAATGCTCGCGAAGAAGATCAATTAGCGATGTGTAGTGGCCGAGCTCCCTTTCGTTCATGCCACTGAAATGTCATTCGCCGACCCACTCATTTCGCTGGCGAAATTTGCGAACAAAGGTGGGCAAATCACTGTTTTCACTAATCGTGAGAACTCCAACCGCGAAGTAGTTGTCCTGGGCGACTACACCGGTCTCGTCCAGGAAACATATTCGAGCGGGTGTCCCAACCTCGGGCAGGTTCTTGGCACCTAACTCCCGATCAATACATTCATGATTACCTCCGATGGATCAATGATTGCAAAGTAGAGTCGAGGTCTGACATCGTGTTCGCAACGGCGAAGCCTTAGCCGGTCCAGTATTTTGATAAATAACCTGTTGCTGCAGGAATCAATGTCTGCGCGCTCGTATCCAAACGGCCACTTGAAGCTAAAACAGGGGGAGAGTGTTATGGCTATTGACTCGGTCGTCAAGCTTGGGAGTTGGGATTCGGTATCAAAACTCGCCAACTGGGAAACGCTTTTGTTGGGGGAACGGATCCAGCACGAATATTTGGAGTGGATTTGGTTATGACGGGTTGTTACGCGAAGCCGTTGCATTCCCCATCAGACTCCACTTGAGAGCCCATTTGGACTGCACTTTGGGGATTCACGTGGAAGACCTACGCTTAGATACATGAGCGTAAAAGTCGCGGTACTGCAAATCGATTGCGGAACCTCCGAGTTGGTTTCGAACCGAGTAGAGCGAGTCTTGGATTTAATTGATCAGCAGGCCGCCGATTGTGACTTTATGGTGTTGCCGGAATTGTGGAATGTCGGGGCATTTGATTTAGAAGCAAGTCGAGAAAACGCCCAGCCAATTGACGGGGCTTTGCCAACGGCCTTGGCACAGAAGGCACGCGAGCACGGCATCTGGTTACACGGGGGATCGTTCTGCGAACAGGATGCTGACACACTGCACAACACGAGCGTGCTGTTTAACCCACAGGGTGAACTGGCCGCGTACTACCGCAAGGTGCACGTCTTCACCTACGCCCGCGAACAAGACACCATGACGCCAGGCAAGGATTACGTCATGGTGAAAACGCCTTTGGGATTAACCGGACTTGCTACCTGTTACGACGCTCGCTTTCCCGAAATGTTTCGAGCTATGCGTCTTGCTGGAGCCCAAGCATTCGTGATCCCCTCCGGTTGGCCGGTCCCTCGCATTGGTCAGTGGGATGCGCTGCTGCCCGCGCGGGCAGTTGAAAACCAAGCATGGGTGATTGCGTGCAATCAAGTTGGTGTTCAGGGCAGCCACCGCATGGGTGGACGTTCAGTGATCATTGATCCACTAGGGAATGTGCTGGCCCAAGGTGGAGACACCGAGACCGTGATTACTGGTGTGGTTGACGTTCAGGTTGAGCAAGACTGGCGCTCGGAGTTCCCAGCAATCGACGACTTTGTTGAATGCCCCGTCATTACTGTCTAGATGGTCACCGTTTAGTTAATTTTTCACCTGGATCACAATGACCGGATTCTTTTTCGGGTCAAGCCATTCAAGTATTGCTTTCATGGTTTTTTGTGGAACCGCGATACAACCGGCGGTCTTGGTTCCGTTGCTAACGTGCAGGAAGATCCCGCCACCTCTACTGGTGTTGGCGCTCTGATCAGTGCGGTTGATCCCATCGGCACCCGTGGTTATTTTTCCGGTCGGCAGATTGAAATCAAGAACAGCTACGTAGTTGTACTGCTTGCGGTACGTGGAGAGTCTTTCAACGTAGTCACCGTAGTTTGACCACGTTTTATTCACAGTCTGAAAAACGTTGTAGGTGCTGGGAACCCTTGGGTTGTATGTCCAAGCATCGTTGTTGTCGACTTTCGTGTACGTGAGCTTGGTTCCCGGATCAGACTTGATTCCAAAGGCCGAGGTGAACGCATAGGTTCCGGTTGGTGTTGTACCCGTGCCCTGCTTGCGCTTCTCGCCAGGGACTAGGCCGCCGTAGCCCAAGATCGCTTTCACCGAACCCTGCGTTGAGGTCCAGGTGTTTTTCTTTTTTTCAAACACCTGAACAGTTCCCGTAGTGGAGTCCCATGACTTGGCAGTCACCAACACCACCTGCCTGCTGCTGGTGATCTCGTTGAGCAGAGCTGGTGTTGCGTGGCTGCTTGCTGGCGTAATAAGACCGAGCCCGAGTGCGACAACGGCGGACACGACAATCCCGAATGCCTTGCGCGCCTGCCAAGGGATATCACTCACTTCGGGTCCGACCAGCTGACCCTTGATTCAAGTTCACCAAACGATCGTTGTACGCCTTGAGTTCGGCGTCTCCGTCGCGCTCGGCCTGACGGTCGACCCGGCCTGCCTCTCGGTCGTCACTCCTTGACCACTGCACCATAATCACAAGGAACACAATCAGTGCCGGAAATTCGGCGACCCCCCACGCGACCTGGCCACCAAAAAGGGTGTCCGCGAGTGGATCAACAACCCAGTCCGGTCGCACGACCCCGTACCACTCGATCGCCATTGGGGTCGTCCCCATCATCAAAATGACACTGAAGAAAGCATGGACACTAATGGCGAGTAATAACAAAACGATCCGACCCCAATACGGCAGTGGGTGGGGCCGTGCGTCAATTCCAATCAGCACCCAGTAGAAAAGATAACCGGCAAGGATGAAGTGCAACTGCATGATGACATGGCCAATGTGGGAGCCCATGAGCCAACCGAATGCTGGCGTGAGGTAGAGGCCGTACAGACCGACGACATAGATAACGAAAACAAAAAATGGATTGGTCGCCAACCCGTTGAGTTTGCTGTTCAGGAGAAGCACCAACCACTCACGTGGCCCACGTTCACGCGTGCGTGAGGGTTTAAGCGCTCGAAGCGCAAGGGTTGCCGGTGCGCCTAGCACGAGAAAGATGGGCCCCAGCATGGTCAGTGTCATGTGGTTCACCATGTGCAGTCCCACCGAAACTTGTGCATAGAGAGCGATACCTGAGTTGGTGCACCAAATAATTATCGAGATCCCCGTTAGCCAAGAAACTAGGCGCATGATCGGCCACGCGTCACCACGCGTACGGAGACGAAGGTAACCGGCGACGTAGAGGGCAGCCGCGATCAGAGCCCCAGTGAGGAAAAATGGTTCGAAACGAAAACCAAATACAACGTTAGCCACGGTTGGCGCCGGTGGGTAGGGATAACCCAGAAGTGATTCACCCAAGGTGGGAAGGAGCTCCTCAACACGAGGATAAGCACTCGTTGCCAGCGCGACACCCAGGCCAACCGCCGAGGCCATAATCATCAGTTCAACTACTGCGACTTGGATGAAACGCTTCCCCGCGCCCGGTGCACTCAGTGTCGGTATTACCCGGCGTCGAAGCAGGTAACCAAAAAATCCAAGAACCATAATCAGTGTGATTTTGATAAGAATCACTTGACCGTAGCCGTTGGTGAAGAGTTCATCAATTGAATTAAGCCTGGTGTAAGCATTTGAAAGACCACTGACCGCGAGGAGAACAATCGCGATGAGTGCCAGTGGTGAGAATCTTTCCAGTGCGCGCCCCAACGGAATATCCCGTTTAACCGCGTGGAAAAGGAGAACGGCAAGGCCCCCAACCCAGATCGCGGCAGCGATAACATGGGCGACCCCCGCGGTAAGGGCCAGGGCGTGGTCACCGAGACCAGAACCGTGCCCGGCAAGTGATGGAAGTGACACCGCGATGAGCGCGAGGACCACACCGGCAGCACTAATGTCGGTCGTGGCGGTGATGAAACCGCCAAGGGCAATGACGACAGCAATGAAGAACATAACGATCAGCGCGCGCGTCGCGGGAACATCGGTTGCATACGTACTGACCACGCTTGGCGTGATTGCGTCGGCGAGTGAAACCCCTAAAACGTAGGCCAATAAAAAGACGGCTTGTATCAACGCCAGTATTGCCCAGATAGCGGCCGACCATGAACCACGGATCACATCTTTGCGTCCGGCGGCCGATAGCACGCCGTCTTTCCCGGAGGGATCAAGAAATGCAGCGGAGATCAAAAAACCGACCGTAAGGATTCCGGCAAGGTCGGTGAGGATTCGAAGAACCGCGACGCCCCAGCCAATCAGTGGCCCGGCATCGGTGATTCCGATTGGCGCGATTTCGTAGGCGCCACCCGCCAGCATCAGGCCAATTGCCGTTGCGGCAATTGCAAGAGCAACAACGAGTGAACCAAATGTGAGTGTTCGCGATCTGGGTATGACGGATACTTCCGGTTTCATCATTGTTGTCACGTGGAGCGCTTTCGCCAAATGAAGAAACCGGAAACAACGAGTGCGAGTGCGAGGAAGCCCAGTGCCCACACCAGCGTGGACCCTGAATCAGAGGACGCTGGTGCCGAGCTAGGAGTAGCCATCGTGGTGACGCCTGGTGCGGCCACCGCGGGTGCAGACGCTGTTGCTAGGTCGGGGTAACTGAAACTCAATGATCCGGTGACCGGGTGCCCGTCTTGTGAAACAATTCGGTAGGCCACCGTGTACGTGTCCCCGGGAAGATCGGCCCGCCAGGCCGCGGTCACGCGAGTACCCGTGCTCTCGACTACAAATCCTGACACCGTTTCACCGGTCGAATGAGAAACGGCGATTTCCGCCATTCCATCGAGTAGGGAGGAATTAAAACTTAGGGTGAGTGACTCGGGCGCGCTTTCCAGTACTGCCCCGTCAATTGGATCTGTGCCGACCAACTCGGCGTGGGCGAAAGCGGGAACCGCACCACCAATGACACTTGTGGTGAGTAGCAGTAGACCGGCGAAGAAGGCAATTGCTCGGGTCACTCCCTCAGGGTACCTCTGTTTGATAAAAGACGAATCCGCGCACTTTGGACCAAACCCAAGGTGCGCGGATTCAAGAGTTTCTAGAAGGCAGCTTCAGGGATTTCCATGATGTCACCGGTCGTTGCTTCGGCGATCCCACGCTCCGCCGCGAGTAGTGGAAGACGGTTGCGGGCGAACCAGCGAGCACCCTCCACCTTGCCCGTGTAGAAGTCCTTATCCCGATCACTGGGACCGGCAGCAAGGGCGGCCAGCGCGACTTCGGCTTGACGAATGAGTAACCAGCCAATCATCAGATCACCGGAAGCCATCAGCAGACGGGTTGAGTTCAGACCGACCTTGTAG
>Ga0105055_10006324_pt1 | contig 16303 bp, 15 predicted proteins | sample BON03_FD_78090 | JGI IMG/M metagenome (GOLD analysis project Ga0105055, IMG submission 78090) | Freshwater microbial communities from Lake Bonney liftoff mats and glacier meltwater in Antarctica - BON-03 | ecosystem: Environmental > Aquatic > Freshwater > Ice > Glacier meltwater | place: Lake...
AAAAGTTATCCCTAACAACATTGCTAATTTCGATCTCCAATAAATCAACAGGCAGATACGAACCAGACTGTTCAAGGGGATCAATTTGTTGTTCGGTGGAATACTCCGATAACAAATCACCCAAATTGGCAGAAAAAGATTCAGGAGACTTTAAATACTGCGTCAACAAAACGAGTCTTAGCTGATCCAAAACTCGTTCACTCGAAAGAAGCGAGTCAATAGCCGTTCTTGCTGACATACTCGATGCTTCCAATTCATTATTTTGATCCAATGCGGCAGAATAATCATGAACTTCCACAACTGCGTTCTGTACTTTATCAAATTCAGACCAAATATACTTTTGAATTCCATTTTCCCCACTTACGTCTTCGCTCTAAATCGACCAAACATTCCAACGTCGCCATGTGCAGCTCAAATAAGAATAGGTCCCCTGACTACAATAAAAAGGTGATTGTACTGTACCAATCTGAAACCTTAATAATAGATGAGAAGGTTTCTTACTACCATATCTTATTGTAAACAGTAGCATTACTCACTAAATCCGGACAAGTCTAACAGCTTTTGTTGCTTTTTTCGTTGGACTTTTGTCTAAGTTTCAGTTATCCAGACACATTTCTTTACGAGGTCTTATAGCCCAACTACCGAAAACCAGAAAAGGAGACTCGAGAAGAGTCGACTGTGATTTTACCTGCTCTAGATATAAATGCTCGTGAGGTCCGACGAGCCCAATGTTCCTGCATACTGGGCACTTCTAGAAGACGACAGCGAGGCCCTCGAGGAGCCGAAACCGAAGCCTTCATTCGAACCCGAGACAGAGTCAGATAGATTTGTCCACAGTAGTTTCGCTCAAGTGCCCCTTCGTTTGAACCCTTCATATCCGATGGTGGATCCATTTTGGAAGCTTCCACCTGCAACGCTAGGATCCAGCCCAGCATTATTCGAAGCTGTTGAAACGTCTTCTGCAACAGACTTCTCCCATTTGTTTTCCGGAGCTGGCTTTGTAGATAGGAGAAGCAGTGAACTTTCTGCTCCAGGTGGCAGCAGGCCGCGGAGCAGAAATTTTGCTGCTTCTACTAGTGTTCTTGAAGAGTATACGCCTGTTGATAACGAGGGTTTTCCCTCAGCTTCCATGTGGGATGACTTTCCAAATTACAAACGAGCCAAGCCAACTTTGCCTCGAAGGAGCTACACTGATCAATTTCTACCCTCGTATCCGTTACCTAATATCGAAGCAACGGCCTACCTTGACCTTGCAAAATATAAGAAACCATCGCTTGCAACTCCTCATTTGAACGGAGCGTTATTTTCAACATCCACTGAAAAAGCAGCTTCTCTTAGAGGGAAGCGAGGAAAAGATCACACCAAGAGAAAGAACCGGGTATGCAGCTTTTGTTCTGTAAAAAGATGTGCTAATGCGAATTTATGCAAAGGTCGTGGTGGGAAAAAATACTGCGATTGCTGCGCCAATGAGTGAGATGTTGTGGTGGTGTCAATGGTTGTATAGTCTCCCGTCGAGTAATGTTCGTTTTTATAATCAAAGTAGACCAATGTTAAAATTATTTTTTCGTTTCTTGCGAGTCAAAAAGTATTTCTCTTTGTTCGGCGTAAAACTTGCAAGTTTTAGTCTAGACAAGTCCTGATTGATCGTGGGTTTATGGTTTGTTTAAAATATTTGCAGATATAGCTGTAAAAAATTATAAAAGGGCGTTAAATTTCAACTGCTTTGATTATCCCTTTCGTATAAGTGTATACAGCATTTAAAATTCACCGTCGAAGTTACAGCAAACCACATGCCATTACTATTCATTTGATTGAAAATCGCACGAGATATCCTCCAGGCTCAGAATCAATTCAATCGAAGCATTGTTCAAATAATAAAATTGATTTTTGTTTTGTTTAATAATATTACGGAGAGAAAAGAAAAGACTTTGACCACCCAGGTTCTTCAATTTTGAATTTCTTTGAAAGTGACTTTTTTGGTCGTTATGTTTGCTCAGATAGTTTACCTACACTTATAGTTTTCGGTAACAAAAATACCGTCTTGGTTGGGGAAAAAAATGGCGAGGTTGAAATTGAAAATTGAACGAGGCATGACTCGCCTTAAACATGGTAAAGGTTTATGTGCTGACTCACCGAATGGCGTCCTACAAGAGCTCGTATCATCAGTTAATCATACAGACTCCCCAGCAGTGAAGAGAAGAAAGGTAAGTCTATTCAGCTATATGAAGTTGTACCTAATGTGATGTTGAACTTCAGATGCACACGCCCGTTATGCTTCGGCACCAGAATGAGAAAACCTATGATGGGATGACTAAGGATGGTGTTCAAGCACACCACAGTCGCAAGTCTCTCTTTAGTACCCCTGATTCATCAGGGAAAGAGAATTATTCGAAAAAAATGCAACGAAGCACCTCTATTGATGAATATGTGGAAGAATCTGCATTAAATCCTTTCTGTAAATCCGTGAAATCTGTTAATCCAGCGTCCTCGGCTAGAAGCGGCGTTTGTGGCTTGGGCAGACAGGAATTTACACCGCCTCCTCGTTTTCGATTCTCGAGTCCTCAAAACAAAATGTGTGCTCTTCCACAATATAAAAATTTAACCCCACCGATGTATAGAAACCATACACCTCCACCCACCTTTCGGGACTTCGAACCAGCTACATGTAAAGTTATCACGCCTCCTCCGAATACTCGCTCCAAAACCCCATACACGGAAGCAAGCTCTTTGATGTTTGACCACACCCCGGAAAGCTACGATGGAAGAATCAGGAGAAGACAAGGGCACGAATCCCCATTATCGCCAACGGCTCTTTGTAACGAGCTTCGACGCACCTGTAGTCTTCGTGGCTTGCAAGTTGATGAATCAGTGAGTCCGATTAGTGTGGTACCGACACCGGCAAAGGCAAGGGAGTTTTCAGCGCGGTGCACTTGTGTACCTCCGCCTCTCTCTGGTAAAAAAGTGAGGCGAACTAACTATGGAGAGACTGGACAAAATTCCAGGTTCAAGGAAGAATTCCAAGAGCTTGGTATTTTGGGGAACGGTAATTTTGGGACAGTTTTAAAATGCAGAAATAGACTGGATGGTTGCATGTATGCAGTGAAGGTAACCAATCAGAAATTTAGAGGCAAAGCGGACCGTGAACGTGTTTTGAAGGAAGTTTATGCTCTGGCTGCTTTATGCAACGGTGACGATAATCCTCATGTCGTTCGATATTTCGGAGCTTTTGTAGAGGACGGTAGACTTTATATTCAGACAGAACTTTGTGATTACAGCCTTCAAGACTTTATCATAAAAGGTCTCACTCCGGAAAAGTTAAACTCTGTTGCCAAGGAAATGACTAGACAGATTTTGACCGGATTGGCTAGACTGCATCAGGAAAATCTAGTTCATCTTGATATCAAACCTGCGAATATCTTTATCAAGAACGGAATATATAAGCTAGGAGATTTGGGCCATGCCTGCTTGGCAAGAATGCAAACGAATGAACCTCCTGAAGACGTCCTTCCAGCTCCACCTCCGTTGACATGGGACACAAATTGTTCGGGAGGACCAGAAGATAGTGGCTACGATGCAACATGGGACGACGGGGTGATTTCAAATCCTTATTATATTCAAGATATTGAGGAAGGTGATTCGAGATACATGCCTCGTGAAATATTGAACCATGAATACAGCGATCTAACCAAAAGCGACATATTTTCATTGGGGGCGTCAGTATATGAACTTTGCCTAGGAAGAGAACTACCTGCCAGTGGAAAAGAATGGTCTGATATCCGAGATGGAATATTTGACCTGCAAGCACTTTCAAGAATGTGTAGACCAATGCAAATTTTAGTGAAGTTGATGCTGTTGGAAGATCCTTTGAAACGCCCTAGTGCTACCTCTCTCTTGACTTCTGGTGGCCCCGGGGGGATATTGCGGACAGAATGGGAGATGAGGCTTGCAAAGGAAAAGGCTGCTGCGGAAGACGCTCGTAAAGAATTAAATCATTACCGAATGCAGATGGCTAGGACTCATTCTCAAGCAACAGGCGTTCTTCATGTCCCCAATCTTGGCCTGACCAACAGGTTACGCCGAACAAATACACTTTAATATTACTTTTGATATTGTTTTTCTCTCTAATTACATACTACAGTTTGTCCTATTTTATTTGCCTATGCAGTTGGTGGTATTTTCTAATAAAGAGGTTTGCTCGGCTTGAATACGTTCTTGTATCAGCTTTTCTTTCTCCTCCTTGGAAAGAAATCTGCCACCAGGACCTCGAATTCTATTAACAGCATGCTGGTGACGAGACTCGTGCAAAAAAGGTTTCGATTTACGAGCAGCTTTCATGCGTAGTTCTAGTTTAGCTCGTTCTTCTCGACGTTTAAGAATTCTGGAATATCTGCAATATAATATTATATGATTGTGTCGTGGATCCTTTTCATACTTACTGTCTTTTATTGACATAGAGAACGGGATATTCGTTCTGGTCAACCGGTTTTTGAGCGGTAGAATAAAGTTTCTAGCACATGTTGGTTTCATTGGTTACACATGTTGATAGATATCACTTACAGTAGCATCTTCATAGAGTTTCTTCGTGTATTCTGGATCAGCACGATAAGCATTTCGCCACCAATCTAAACCCTGCTCAACACCCTCGTCCATCATCTGCGGGGGACTTTCCTTTTATCTGTGGTTTTCACCATTGAGAAGAAACACAATTGATTTGATTGCTTGACATATATAAACCATGATGTTCCGATCGCTCGCCCAACGAACCTTGAAAAGTACCAGAAGTTTCCACAGTGCTCCTGTGCTTCGTATGGCTGAAGAAGCTGTAGCTGCGACCCACGTTACCTTGAGTTTCAATGCACCACATAAGAAGATATTTGTTGGTGAAGCAGTTGAGTTGGTGAACATTCCTGGTGTTACAGGAGACTATGGAGTTACTCCAGACCATGCTCCAACCATTTCGGAACTCAGACCTGGTCTTGTTCAAGTGTTTAAGAAAGAAGGAGGCGAGGCTGAACTATTTTTCGTGCCAGCTGGACTCGCTGTAACGCACCCAGGCTCCATCACTGAAGTTACTGCACCAGAAGCAGTTTCTCTAGCTGAATTAGATGTAGCACTTGCTCAGAAGAACTACGCAGCATCCAAAAGTAAGATGGAGGCAGCGGCAGAAGGTTCACAAGAACAAGCGATTGCACAAATTGAAGTAGAAGTATACGAATCCATATGCATCAGCTTGGGCGTGAATGTATAGATGGACTGTTAATCTTAACTTCGTCATTTAAGAATGATATACTTTTTTTATTACATTTCATTTGAAGAACACATTAGTTGTGAACTTGGTTTTTCATGTATTCACAACAACACGCAGTCGTCACGGTTCGTTTCATTCCGACTCGATATTTGATTAACTGGACTTCGATCTTGTTCTAGATTGGGTTCGTTTCGTACTCGGCTATCTTCATCCTGTTGCAACTGAGCTGCTAAGAGCTCATCGGATGGGACACTTTTTTTATTGTAAACACTGGGGTTACCAAACTCAGGACTCACTATCTCAGTGTCTCCATCGATGCTATTCAATAACTCCCATGCCACGCAGTCGGTATCTTTGTACCCCAAATCAGTCAGCAGTTGAAACAACTGACCATCTTTCTTGAACAAGGAAATGAAATGGTTGTTTCGAAACAATACACAAAGTTCTCGATCGCGAACGACCTCGTGCAGTTCTAGGAGACCTGCGTAAGTGAGTTGCGATGCAGTACTTTCCAAAAACGATTCCAGCAAATCAATTTTTGTCAAGTTGAGAGCTAAAGTTTCAGAGTTGTCTAACTGAATTACACGACCACCATGTTCATTTCCTTCAGAACCTACAACAGGAGGAGATCCGTTTCCACCCCGTGCTTGCAATGTTTTATCATTATCTGTTTCAGAGTGGCTTATAGCAGTCTGAAGTGGGTCTCTTTCAACACTTTCATGTTGTTCATTCTCTCGCATAGTTTCATTTTCAACCTGTCCTTGGGATTTGTAACCGTTAGCTTTCGTGCCACTGTCTTGACCTACTACCAATATAGGCGATTGATTAATCTCGTTCAATTCTCTTAACGTGCTTTCTTCCGATATTGTACTTCCTATCGTTGAATTGAATCCATTAGGGCTTTTCAAGGATAATAACTCGTCCAGTAGCTGGTTATACGACTGAGAACCAATTTCTCCGTATACAGTTTTATCTTGAGGATCAATAACCCACCCATGAACCAGTCGTATATTCAGAATGTCGAAAACCGCAATTCGCGAGTCAAATTCAAACTCAGTAACATGAGCGAATTTAACATTCACATCGAGTCCGCGAATAAGCGTAGGAAGAACGGGTAGCACGTCATGGAGATTGTGTTGCCAGTTGGGGTCTTTGGTTTGTCCACGTTCCAGCATAATATTGGCTACGTGCTCCAGAAGAAGAGCTGGAGTCACCACTTCAACGTCCGATCGAAGTTGCATGTCCCCTCGGAGAAGAAGTACGTTGGAAATGGCGAGTAGTGGACATGGCCCGTTCTCGTTTTGAAGGCATATCGGAACTTCTCGTTCAAAAAAACTGATTCTTTTCACAGGATATATCTGGTCCTCCATCTAAGTCTCGTTTTTCGAAACAGGCTTTTTTCAAATAGGTTGAGACAAAAACTGGAAAAGATTCAAAATGGCAAACAGGTCGTACAACATAAGTCTTACTCCATGATTCTACGAGAAATGATTGCGAGTACGAAGTGTTTCGTAGAGTGATAAACATATCTTTTCTCTGACTGGTTTGGTTCACCCATAAGTTGCCATTTCATATTGACGTTGCTAGAACTTTCTTCAAAACTTGATATCTTATAAATCCGAGCATGAACATTGAAACTGGTTTATTTGGGATACCATGGCAAGATTCATTGTGACGAAGGTGGCTTGGTATTAAATGACAGTACTTTTGGTTTTGAATGACAGTACCAAGCATGACAGTACCACACCACGACGGAACAAGATCCATATGGCGAACTCAAGAAACAAACAAGATAGGATATCATGCAGCTGCCATTTAAAAAAAGAGAATGAAATAAAACCACAAATCCTTTTTGAGATTTGGAATTAAAAAAGAATTTAGGCAGTCAACAAGCACGCACCTCCAGCAGCAATGATTTTCTTTTGAGCCAGGTTAGAAAAGAATCTGGCTTTAACAACTACAGGAGCGGCTGGAAGTTTTCCTTGTCCGAGAACCTTGAAATATCCGTGTTCCGTGACGTCGATGACTGGTGCCTCAGAACCCGAGTTATTCGCTTTCGCAGCAGCAAGTACTGCTGGATCAACGAGTGTCCAAAGCTTCTCTAGGTTCATTGAGTTACAGAACTTGATGTTCTTCTTATCATGGTATCGTCTCATACCAACTTTACCGAAGTACCCAGGGTGGAACTTGTCGAAGAGGGCTCTGTGATGATGCTGTCCTCCAGCGTTACCTCGTCCACCAGGATGCTTTCTGTGCTTGCCAACACGACCGTGTCCAGCACTAACGTGTCCTCGCTTCTTGCGATTCTTATGGAGATGTTGAGGCATTCTGATTACTATAAGGAATGTATGGACAATCCTTCCCACAATTAATTCATAACAACCATCCATTTGAAAAAATCAAGGTTTTATTTACATTTCTAATTTGAGTACTAGTAAATCCTAAGGATCGTATGCGACACATAAGTGTCTACTGTAAACGACTAGTACTGGACGGGGGGCTATGATGCCGCGCATTCCATCCATTCACAACTATGGGAAAAGGAAGCAATGTACAAAAGTCCACTAGGGCAAGGGAGGATGCAGCCAAGAAGGCAGCAGCAGCAGGGGTGGGAGGAGGTGGTTCTAAAGGTATACAATCTAGAAATGGTGACACCGCCGCACTCATGGAGCAGAGTCAATTAGAACGAGCAAAGCTCAAGCTCGAGAAGGAAAAATTTCAGCAGGATAAAGAAGCAAAGAGGTTGAAAGAAGAAAAGCAAATGGCGAAGAAAAACGGGCAGGTGGCAAAGACGAAAAAGAACAATGATGTGTCAGCACTAGATGGCTACTGATGAGATAAATATTTTAAATACCTAGTTTCCGTCAACTCCAAAGTCTTCACTTCGCCAGTCATCGACTGAGTCAAAGACGACGGATTTCACCGGAATATTCTTCTTTTCTGTGCCTGTCTCCGTAGGCATTTTCTTTTGTCGCTTTTTAGGCGGTTTTTCTTCACTTGCGTTCCTTTTCTTGATGTTGGTTTCATTAGAAGCATCTTTTTTGACATCGCTTTCTTTCTTTGTCCTGGCTCGTCGCTTGTTTTGTTTTCCCTCTCTGACCAATCTCAACTCTTCATCTGGTTTGCATTCGTGAATAATATTCGTTAACTCTTCCGCAGTCAAGACGTTATCAACCTTGGGCTTTCCGTCTTCCGTCAAACACAGTTTTGATAGAAGCATTTTTAAATCTTGTTGCGTGTCGCTAAAACGCAAAGATGACGTTTTGGTGTCTTCAAATATTCGAATTTCTTTTTTCTGTAGTTCTTCACCCTTTTGAAATACTTCTCGATGTGTCTCACTCCATACTTCTAAATGACCAAATCCTTGTTGAGTCCATCTGAATGAAGATCCTTTCTCGCGCCTTGCTAGATACCCCAAACACATGGCCTTTACTTTTTTGGTGAGCTCGTCTCCTTGGTCTTTGGACAGGGTACATTTTGACTGAAATTCTTGAAGAACATCACCCCACGTATGCAACTCATTGCTGACAACAGGCACCGAATCGTCGACTCGAAAGTACAATCTATTTAACAAAGGCAAGTCGAACGCGGTTGCTTCTAGAAGTGCATTCATCCAATATGCCGGCGAGTCAGATTCATCTTTTACCTTGACCGCCTCTTGAAACCACGACTTAAGCTCATCCAATTTCGTTTTGAGCGTAATAGACAGTTGCTTAAGCTCAGACGCTAATTCGACTCTTCCTAAGTTCTGAGACCAGTGATCCACTAGCAACTTCGGCTCCTGAATTTGGTTTCTTATCCATGCAATTTCTTTTGGTTTTAGTTTTGAGATTTCTTCGAGGCAACGATCAACCTTGCTGTTGAAGAACACCCCTGTCTTTGTCGCATCAGCAAAGTTGGCCAAAGAATTTTTCAAGTCTTCTAGCTTTTTCTTTTTTCCTGTCAGTTTAATATTGTTGTTCGCCTTTTTGTTCACAATGAGTTCCGTCGTCATTTCATCTTTGAGTTTATGCACTGGAGTACATTTTTTCTCGAGTCGATTAATAAGATCAGCTGCAATTAACGGCCCTCTGTGAACGTAGAACCCATGGTATACAAGATTTTCTTCCAGTTTTGATAGAGCGACATTTGGTTCTTCATAATGAGTGTCATCGAGAAAGCCTTCACCGGCCTCCATCCATTCTATCTCCTCTTTTGTTGCTTTTCGAATAGATTTAGATTTCTTTTTCGTTACTTCCTTTTCAGGTAAGTCTGTGTTCACTTCCTCCTCATCACTGCCTTGTGTTGCAGCATATCTCTTCTCCAGTCGGGACACCAAGGATTCTAAGCCGGATGGAATCTTTTCTTCAATAGGAGTTTGTTTTAAATATAGCAACTTGCCAACATCAAACTCAAGTTGAGATTCTAGATCCAATGGTACTTCATGAGGCATCAGCTGGTGCGAGTGAATACTAGTACTCGAAAATTAATACTGGTACTTACCAGAACAGGTGTCGCTACTATCATTTGAACAAATCAGAGAGAGGAAGTATGGATCGCATTCTGGAGTTGTTCAAACAGGCAGGAGGGCAGAATTATATTGGTGAGGCCATCACACAGGAGGAGCACATGACCCAATCTGCTAAGTTTGCAACTGATGCTGGAGCTTCTAAAGAAACCATTCTAGCGGCTCTGTTTCATGACGTGGGTCACTTGATTGGACTGATTGATGCCTCGATACCAACTATGGTTGGTTCCGAGGGAGATCTCGGTGCTACAAACCATGAATGTATTGGTGCGTCATTTCTTGTTACATTGGGTTTTCCTCCTACAACAGTTGACCTGGTGAAGAACCATGTACAAGCAAAAAGGTATTTATGCTGGAAGAACCCTGCATATCACGACAAGCTGTCTCAGGCATCAAAAGGTACATTAGTGCTGCAAGGAGGGCCCATGAGTGACTTGGAGGCTTTGCAATTTGAGAAGAATCCTCTCAAAGATACCATTTTGAAAATGAGAACATGGGATGAAGCTGCCAAGATTGTAAACCCCACATTCGAAGTTCCGCCTTTGGAAAATTATCGTTCTATGGTTGAAGAAGTTATTTCAGAGCGAAAACAGTATATCCTTCAACATCAATTTCCGTATTATAAATTGAGTCAAGAACAACTATCCAATTTCGATCGTGATGGATTTATTGTGTTGAAGGATCTGTTTTCGGAAGGATTGAAACCCAAGATTGTAAAATGGGTGGATGAAATCCAGTCTTGGTCTCCCACTCCTGGCCGGCACATGTGCTACTCTGAGAGGGATGACAAAGACTCCTCCAAGCTTATGTTGTGCAGGACAGAGAACTTTCTGCCATTTCACGATGACATGCGAGCGCTGCTTTCAAGTGACGGTCCTGTAATGGACACTCTCGAGCAACTGATGAACGAACGCGCGATTGTCTTTAAGGAGAAAGTAAATTATAAGCTCGCTGGTGGTCTTGGGTTCCCCGCCCATCAAGACGCACCAGCCTTCATTTCGTTCGGACAACGAAACCACTTAACGCTCAATGTTGCTATTGATGCAGCGACACCTGCGAATGGTTGTTTACAAGTAGCACCAGGTCATCATAAAACTGGATTGTTTCCCCAGGACCCTGTGCATCACGGTTTAAGTGTGGAGGAAGAAGCCAAGTTGAAAAATTGGCAAGATGTACCTTTGGATGTTGGCGATACTTTGATTTTTAGCAGTTGGCTTCCGCATAGAAGTGGGTCAAATACCACCGCTTTGTCTCGGCGAGCACTGTACATCACATACAACGGAAAGACAGATGGTGACTTTAGAGAGGACTACTATGTGAAGAAGCGTGCAGAGTTCCCGCAGGAATGTGAGAGATTACCCGGAGTCGATTACTCTGAAGGCGCGAAGACATTCAACATAGCAACACCTATCGTTTCATGATTAGTAACTATCATTCTAAAGAATCTATAATAATTTTAACTATCAATTCTTCTTTTTAGTGGCGGCTACAGCTTTGTCCGGTTCTTCTTCGGCTGCAGGTTGTTGAATAAATTGCATCAATATTATTGGAACAAACATATACCAGTACTTTCTAAGGAAGCCCTGTTCAGGTTCGGGTTGGGCTTTGTCATCCTGCTCGCTTGTGACGTCTCCTGGAATACCTTGTGATGTACTTTGTTGCCCAGCAGTGGCGCTCCCAGGTGCAACATTCAGCGGGATGCTCTGGGCTTTCTCTGGCATCGACACGGTCCCTTGACTATGAATGACGATCGAGTGAGGGGCTGTGAAATCCTTTTCTGTACAAACAACATCCTGGCTCCTTTCATGATGAACAAAATCAAAACCTGCTAAAGTTCCACTTTTTTCAAAATGGAATCGAAGCTTTTCTCTGAAGTTGGTGGCGACAAGCAAGCAAGATGGAATGGCGGCAATCATCCATGGATCATTTGAATTTTTTCTGATCCGCAACTTGTAGAATCCACCAGCACCAAGTGTCTTCGAGAATCGATTCACCTGTTCAGATGTGAGAGCGGTGGTGATGGTGGAGAATGCCATTGCGAGTTTCTTTTTCTTCGCATCAATGTTCACGCTAACACTACCTCTAGCATCCCATGCATCGGGACTGAGAGAATGCTCCAGGAATAATACATGACCTTCCTCTCCTGAACATCCACAAATAAAGACAGCTGCGAGTGCGAAGATCTTCATGACAGGCGACATTCAGAAAGCGCCAAAACGAAAAATGTATTTTCCATGGTCTACATACGTTACACATGTTCAATCTCAAATTCTCAATGGATTTTGAAAACGAATGCTGCAACAACCTACAGGTAATAATAAATAGCATTGTGAAAATTTAAAAATGAAAAGAACGAATCTATATTAAATCCTTGGCAAGTATTTTAGATATTACTGGCTTAGTTTTAGTTTTTTTAATTGATTAAATAGAAGTGAACGAAAGGAAAATCTTCAGTAGAAGTTAACGTAACATTCATAACATATTTGTCAGAAAAGGAGAAGCTAATTCAAAATCATCTTGGATTCCAAATGAGAAATCTATACTATGCCACCGGAGATTTGAACAAATTCATTCAGTGAAGCTACTGGATTTAAAAAAGTGCAAGCTTTGACAATTGTATTCCCAAAGCGACTATCGCGGTAGAGTTTCACTAACACATACAACGGACTCATTGCCAAGAAGCTGCAAGACAAGTCAAATCCTGTTCTCTCCAACATGTCGCAGCGGTTTCATAGGAATCAAATCATTCATACTCAAATTTTGGGTTCAGCGGAATGAGATTTCAACCCTTTAACACAAAGGCATTAATGAACTTCACTGAGAACTGGGTTATTCATAAATTGTTGTGTAACAAGAGAAATAAATGCGCCACGATCACAATGCAAGGCTGTATGTTTGAACATAATGATCAGCGCGATGCGGCAATATTCGGCTTGTGACTACGACACTGCGCTTATGCTCACAAATTTCATTCCAAAGCAACAATTCAACCATATACTTGCCCAAATAAGGATAATCAAGAACCAAACACCTGGTTGGTTCACCGGACTTTTAAAAATAGGTCTTCGTCAGTCTCTAATACGTCGCCATATTCAGGCACGCTCCATGAAGATTGCCTGGTAGCAATTTCTGTGTAGAAAAATAGTTTCGACGAGTGGTCAAATGTTTTCAACCACGGAGGAGGAAGCCATGAAACTTTCCTGGTAGATTTATTGTAAAAATAAATTTGTTCCGATATATGGTCCTTTGCTGCCATCCAGATTCTCGAATCATCTAGCAAGGAATTGTTTCTAATTCGATCGTTCAAGAATCGAGAGAGCAACGTCGCAGCCCTTTCCCTTGTTTCCATTTTCAAAAATTCGGACCATGCACGCTGAATAGTTCTAGCGGCATTGTTCTTTGCGGTCAAATCTATAATATGTGCTACTTTCAATTTAGCAAGGAACATTCGAATGTGGGCTTGTGCGAGGACTACAGAAAGGTTTTCTTCGGTTATGGCATAGTTTAACTCCGAGATCCAATCCTTTGCCTCTTCCGTTGTGCATGTCTTGAAATGAAGGGTGCCATGTGTGCTGGATCCAATCCTGAATGTTGTGTTGTCATTTGCTATTCGATGTCGGGCAGCGCACATATAGATATCTGACATGAACAACACTGTGAATGCTTCATCTTCAAGTGAATGAGGGGAGTTTTGAGATACTTTCATCAGCTTGGGTTTGCTCCAGTAGCAAGTGGACCCCACATGTTTCAGGCGTCGTAAATAGCCAACCTTCAAAAAGTCGCAATCGGAGGTATCACTCCGGATGAAACTCACAGGCGGACTGCTTTGGAATCGAACCAAACCACTCCTAAGAGATCCAACAGCTTGTGAAGATGGGGCGCTGACCATGCGTTGAAGCATCAATCGAGGAAACGATTTCTTCCGGTTGAATGTTTTAACAGTTGAAGATTCCTGTCGCGAACTCGTACGAGCAGAAAACATTCTGAAGACAGATTGAATTAAAATAGCAGCAAAGCATTTATTGCCTCGTAAACCGCAAGCACGGAACATCCTCTTAATTTGTGGTAGACTCCAGAAAACTGAATGAAATTTGAATTCGAATTTGCTGGGCGACGGTTTCACAGCGCGCACAAATATATAAACAGTCCGGCGCTTGTAATCCACGTGGACACAATTTAAAATACCAAAACTAATAGAGACACCATTTTTGCCGTGGAGCTCGAATTCCTGACAAGAAAAATTTGGATATTCAGAAATGCGACGAATTACGTGGATGATGCCTAGAACAGGATTGATGATAATGTGATGGCGCTTTCTTTTAGAGAAACATTTCACATCTGCCTTTCCTATGTTGGTAGCATAAAGTTGCCACATGGAGTTTGGAATTGAACGGCCGATGACGTCGTAGTTAGCCAAAACACAGGCCTTGGAGTACAAGTACCGCAGCAGTTTAGTGTATCCCATAATAAACGCAATCTCCACGCATGTCTGACCATCAATATCTGAGTTGAACATGCTGTTGACAAATACGCTATTCAGGAGCACAGGTGAGACGCAACCGAATGTGAGATAGGACTTTGCTGCTGCGAAATTACCGGTACTGCAAATCCAGAAGAGGGGCGTCATCCCATTGCTGTCCGGAACACCAATTTTGTCTTGGTCGCCATTAGTAACAGAAGCTTGAAGCAGGATGTCTAGTGCTTGAGCGGAACAATGGCACGCGCACGCTTTGTGAATGGCGTTGGATCCGTACTGGTCGGGGGTACAAGCAAGAGCAGGATGCCTGTCCAAGATTCGTTTCATCGTCTCCACGTTATCTAGTTCAATCGCTGTTGAGAGCAAATTCAATTTCTCTCTAGGCTCAGACATCATCCATAACAAATTGAATTCGAAAAAATAAAAACAGATATATGCTTGTATGTGCGATTAAGAAGAAACTTTATGAAAACAAAGGGTATCAAATTAATTGATTTTAAGCCCATATATACAAGTACCGTGTAACTTGCTTGACACAAATTCTGACCACGTAGAAGGTAAAGTGTTAATTTCTAAACGAACTGAATGGCTGCACTCATTAACGTCAGAGAAACCAACCAGCATTGTGTCTTGAATATTGTGGTTTAAAATGACCTTTTCTTGAGCACCCGACATTACTCGAATTGATGCAGGATTGCCACACACTACCGAACCAAGATCACCTACAATGAATTTATTGAGCAGCTGATTCACTTGCTTGCAACCGTCAAATGTCAAGTTGGATATGGCGACGTGCCCGTTTGGAACAAACCAAAATTGATCCTTTGATTCGTTCAAACTTCCATACAGCGAATTTTGAGAAAGGGTCCCTCCGCTTCCGAGAAAGTTTAATCGCAAAGGAGTCCAAATAGTAGACGACAATGACATTACAATATTTGATATTTCAACTGCCTCCGTGCTAAGTTCATCGACTGATGAATCTACATGAACTGCCTCTGAGTTAAGGGTCTCAACTACTTCTGTATTCAGGGCCTCGGCTAACGATTCAACCTCAACTGCCTCTGAGTTATGGCTCTCAACTGTCTCTGAGTTAAGGGTCTCAATTACCTCTGAGTTGAGACTCTCAACTGCCTCTGAGTTATGGCTATCAATTACCTCTGAGTTGTAACTCTCAAGTGCCTCTGATTTATGGCTCTCAATTACCTCTGAGTTCAGGATCTCGGCTGATGAATCTACCACGATGTTGCGACCTTCCGCCACCTCTTCAACAATTGGAATTTCACTGGGATAATATTTCGAGGGTTCAAAGAAATCTGATCCCAAAGCTGATGAAACCTTAAGATATGCGTGCTCTATTCTTCGAGATAGTTGGAGTGTCAATTTTGGCGATGAACCGACTGTGAATGCGACGCCTGAAACCATAGCTAGAGCAAGCAGCCACAAAACGATCTTGAAAGAAGATCTATTTTCAATAATTTCAGTTTCAATTTCAAAATTAGACCCTATTTCGAATTCGATAGCGGGCACCTTTGAAAAGTGGATAGGAGAAGATTCACTTGGGCAAGAATCCGTTTCATCGACGAGTGCAACCGACGGAATGTACCCTCGTTTTGGGCCACACCGACGTCTCTCTTTCTGGACTGCCCTGGCGGATCGTGTTTGCACTGCCATCACTCGCTCTATATCTAATCTTAATATGAGGTTGCACACTTTCAGATTTCCGCGTATAACTGTAATGATCGCCCGACTACAATTGGGTATTTCGTTGGAACTGCGTTATTTCGAGGTGTCCTTCAACTTTCAATAATTATTACATTTACATTTTAAACACAACAAAAATCGATTTTAAAGCACTATTTACTAGTAGTGGATAAAAGCCATCAAATGCTAATTTCTTAATAAACAAGAGTATCTTGTTGAAAGAAAAGAGCCTGATGGCAATCCGTGAGGTATTCAGAAGCAAGAACATTATGTGGAATCACTGAATTCGCATTATATTTCTCCTGATGTAATTTAATTGCATCCCTCGACTTGACAGCTATGTCGCCTGCAAACGCGTTCCATGAAGTAG
>Ga0105055_10006327_pt1 | contig 16300 bp, 18 predicted proteins | sample BON03_FD_78090 | JGI IMG/M metagenome (GOLD analysis project Ga0105055, IMG submission 78090) | Freshwater microbial communities from Lake Bonney liftoff mats and glacier meltwater in Antarctica - BON-03 | ecosystem: Environmental > Aquatic > Freshwater > Ice > Glacier meltwater | place: Lake...
GAGAAGGGTTACCCCGAACTGTTCGCGGCCATGAAACAGGTCCATGCCCATCTCTGGGTCGCCGGCGCTCGGCTTGAGAGCGACCACGCCCACCCGGTCGACGATGCGCTGGCCGACGACCCTGAACTGGCCGGTCGCGTCCACCTGCTTGGCGAACGCGACGACGTGCCCGAACTGATGGCCGCGGCCGATCTCTTCACCCTGCCGTCCCACCGCGAGGGCATGCCGCGCTCGATCATCGAGGCGATGATGAGCGGCCTGCCCGTGGTCGCCACCGACATCCGGGGCAGCCGTGAGGAAGTCATCGACGGGCAGACTGGCCTGCTGGTTCCCGTCGCCGATGCCGGTGCGCTTGCAGCGGCACTCGCCACACTCGCCGCCGATCCCGCCCGGCGCGCCGCGATGGGTACCGCCGGCCGCCAGCGGGCCCTCGACCTCTACGACGAACACAAGGTCATCGCCCGCCAGCTCGACCTACTGGGCGCCTGAGGCCGCATTCCCCTCCCCCTGGTGGGGAGGGGTCAGGGGAGGGGGAAACGCCGCAGGCGTCGGTGCCGCCACCCCCACCCCAACCCTCCCCCATCAAGGGGGAGGGAGTTGCAGCGCTTCGACGATGCGGTCGTGAACGCCCTCCAGGCTTTCAGACACTTCGACATTCCAGAAACGCAGGACGCGGAAGCCCTGGCTTGCGAGCCAGGCATCACGGTGGTGGTCGTGGTCCGCGGTCAATGCGGCGTGTTGCCCACCATCGACCTCGATGATGAGCCGTGCCTCGTAACAGATGAAATCCACGATGTAGTGGCCGATCGGTTCCTGCCGGCGGAACTTCCGGCCAGCAATCTGGCGCATACGCAAGATCGACCACAACTTACGTTCGGCGGCAGTGAGCGCATGACGCAACGCTCGGGATCGCTTTGTAGAAGAAGCCATCGCTGCTCCTCACACCGGGATTTCGCCCTCCACCACCGCGCGGCGCATGACACGGCGCTGACCGGCGTAGTCGTTGTGGGCGTAGTGCAGGCAGCAGCGGTTGTCCCAGACAACCAGCGTGCCCGGGCGCCAGCGCACGCGGCAGGTGAACTCCGGAATGCCGCCGTGGGCGGCCAGGGCATCAAGCAGGGGCTGGCTCTGCTCCGCGCTCCAGCCGTCGAAACGAGCGGCGAAACCGGCGTTCACGTAGAGCGCCTTGCGGCCGGTCACCGGGTGGGTGCGCGCTACGGGATGGCTGCTTTCCAGACCCTCGTGTTCGGCGGGCACAACGACCGGGGTGGTCGTGACATCGCCCGATCCCGTGCTGCGCGCATGGTCGCCGAAACCCTTGGACGTGGCGTGGATCAGGCGCAGGCCATCCAGCCCCTCGCGCACCTCCTGCGGCAGCGTCTCCCAGGCCAGAACCTGGTTGGCAAAACTGGTGTCGCCGCCGGCCGGAGGACCCTCGATGCATTGCAGCACGGTATAGGCCGGCGGTTGCGGAAAGGTGCTGGAATCGGTGTGCCAGCCGCCGCCGAAGTTGTGGATGTCGGCGGGGCCGCTGACTAGTTCGGTGAGTTCGGGAAAACCCCCCATGGGGCTGGCATAGGGCCAGGGCTTCACCGGACCCAGGCGACGGGCGAAGGCGATCTGGTTGCCCGGAGCCAGCCCCTGATCGGGAAAGACCAGCACCAGATGATCGGCGAGCGCCGTGGCGATCTCGGTCATCGTCCTGTCATCAAGACCTGCCAGATCGAGGCCCGTCACCTCCGCACCGATGGCGCCCGAAAGCGGCGCGACCTGCAGGTGCCGGTAACCGCGCGGCGAAAGCTGGGGTCCATGGAGCAGCGCCCTCTGCATGTCATAGGCAGTGGGGTGACGCAGGGTTGGAAGGGATACGGTCATGCAGGCGATGCCATCACACCGGGCGTTCGCCCTCGACCACGATGCGGCGCATCAGGCGGCGGTGACCGGGGTAATCGCTGTGGGCATAGTGCATGCAGCAGCGGTTGTCCCAGATCGCCAGCGAACCCGGCTTCCAGCGCAGGCGGCAGGTGAACTCCGGTGTGATCGCATGGGCCCAGAGCTTGCGCAGCAGGGGCAGGCTTTCCTCCTGGGTCTTGCCTTCGAATCGGGCGGTGAAGCTGTCGCAGGTGTAGAGCGCCTTGCGCCCGGTCACCGGGTGGGTGCGCGCCAGGGGATGCACGGTTTCGTGCGCGGCATCGGGGGTATAGGTGACCGGCGTGGCGGTGTTGGCCAGCACCTCGGCGTCCTGCGATCCCGTGCCATAACCCAGCTCGGCCGAAGCAACGGTGTGCACGTTTTCCAGCTCGGCCCTGAGCGCCGGGTCAAGGCTTTCCCAGGCCAGATACTGGTTGGAAAAGCCGGTGTCGCCGCCCACGGGCGGACATTCCACGCAATGGAGCATGGTGTATTTCGGTGGCTTCTCGAAGTTGCAGGAATCGGAATGCCAGGTGCCGCCGAAGGCATACTTGTCGGCGGGTTCCTGCAGCAGTTCGGTGATCTCGGGGTAACCGTCCATCTGCCTGGCGAAGGGCCAGGGGAAGGCGCGGCCCAGACGGTTGGCAAAGGCGATCTGCTCGGCAGGCTCGAAACTCTGGTCGCGGATCATCAGGGCGATGTGATCGACAAGCGCCTGTTCGAGTTCTGCGATGGCGGCATCGGAAGCCGTGCGCAAGTCGATACCCTCGACCTCGGCCCCGAGCGCGCCGGTCACCGGGTTTACCGTGAAATGTTCATAGGTGCGCGGCGCAAACTGCGGCGCATGGCAGATCGCCGACTGATACTGGAAGGTCGAGACGTAACCCGGCATGACAGCGGTTCCTTCGGGCAAGGTTCCCGCCGATGCTAATCCCGCCGGCCGGCGAGCGCGAGACAAGTTTGACGCTTGTCCAGCTTTTGCTTCAGCGCTCCCTGGGACCGCGCAGCAGGACCAGGCGCAGGACATCGGGCATGGCGATCAGCGCGGGATCGACCACGGCGGAAAGGCGTTCGAAGGCTTCCGGACCGTCTTTGAGCACCGCCAGGACCCAGCGGTCGGCCGGCGGCGCGGCGGCGGGATCGACGGCGGCGACGCCGCGCACCTCGTGGCTCGCCGCCAACGGGTTCCAGACGCCGACCACCTCGATACCGGTCGAAAGCGAGGCCAGGATGCCGACCTCGAGCATCTCGTCGTCGCCGACCAGGATGATGCGCGTGACGCCTTCCTCGGCCAGATCGGCATAAAGCCGCTCGAAGCTTGCCAGACCGCGGCGCAGGGCGCCGAAGCTGTCGCGCAGGTATTGCGCGGTCAGGCGGCTCTTTTCGGCAAAACCCTGGGGTGTCAGGTAGTACCTGTAACGACGCGGCGGCATCTGGTGGATCTTGATCAGGCCGGTGCGCACGCATCGCTTGATGTAGGCGTTGACCATGCCGAGCGCGACGCCGAGTTCGTCGGCGAGGTCGCGCTGGCTCACCTCCTCGTCCGTCTCGATACGGTCGAGAATCTGGCGGATGGCCTGGTCTTCGGTGGCTTCGCGCCGGGTCGTCACGGCCGCAACACCTTTTCAACCGGGCGGCACCGCGCTGCCCGTGCCCCTGTTGTTCATGTTTCGAACACGGGTGTCAAGCCTGCAGGACTTCAGGCCTTTTCGACATCGCCCGCCGCGACCTGGACGCGCAGGGTCCGGCCCATCAGGCGCAGCAGGATGGCAACCCGGTCCTTCTCGTCGATATCGAGGAAGACGCCTTCGAGATCGGCCAGCGGCCCTTCGGCGATACGCACGGCATCGCCCGATTTCAGCGACAGCACGGGCGAGACCGGCACCAGGCCCTCCTCGTCGACGCGCGCCTTGAGCAGGTCGATCGCGGCATCGGCCAGCGGCGTCGGGCGATCGCCACCGACCAGATGCTGCACCCCGGCGGTGCCCAGCACACTGCGCCAGCGTTCGGCATCGAGATCGAGATGGACGAAGAGATAACGGGGAAAGAGCGGGCGCAGGACATGGTCGGTGCGCCGGGCATGGCGGCGGGTCTTGCGGTATTCGGGCAGCCAGGCCTCGAAGCCCTGATGCAGCAGATGCTCGCGGGCGCGCGCCTCGGCCTGGGGCCGGGTGTGTGCGACGTACCAACTTTTCATGGCCGCAAGGTCACTTTCCGGCGCCGGGGCGGCGGTCGGCGCGCACGGCGATGTCGAGGTCGCTGGCAACGATGTCGTGCATGTGCACGGCGCCGGCCAGATGGCCCTTCGCATCGGTGACCAGCAGGAAGGTATAGCGGTTCTCCTCCATGACATGGAGGGCGTCGAACATCATGGCATCGGCGCCGATCGTCTTGGGCCGCGCGGTCATGATGTCGCGCGCCGTGCGGTTGCCGAAGGCTGCGCGGTCGCGTGCGGCCTGGCGGATGTCGCCGTCGGAGATGACACCCACCGCGTCGACCGCGACCGCGTCGCTGCGCGGCTCGTCGCTGACCACGGCAAAACCCCGCCGGCCCAGCGAGATCGCCTCCAGCACATCCCAGATGGTGTCGTCGGGCTTGAGCCAGGGCAGGGCGGCGACCGGGGTCATGACCTCGGCCACGGTCTTGAGCTTCTTGCCCAGCAGGCCGCCGGGGTGGAAACGGCGGAATTCCTCGGGCGTGAAACCGCGCAGGTTGAGGCTGGCGATCATCATGGCGTCGCACAAAGACAGCGTCGTGGTCGAGGACGAGGTCGGCGCCAGGCGGTGCAGCCCGGCCTCGGCATCGACCAGGCTCTCGATGATCCAGTCGCTGTGGCGCGCCAGGGCGCAGTTGCGGTGCGCCGTTATGGTGACGATCCTGGCGCCGAACTCGCGCAGTGCGGGGGCGAGCACCATCAGCTCCTCGGTCGAACCCGAGTGGGAGAGCAGGATGGCGAGCGTGGCGTCGCGCGCCACCGCGAGATCGCCGTGCAGGGCCTCCTGGGGATGCATGAAGGCGCAGCGGTGGCCGGTGGAGACCAGGCTGGCGACAACCTTGTTGCCGATGTGACCGCTTTTTCCGACCCCGGTGACCACGGTCATGCTCTCGGGCGCGGCAAGGGCGGCGACGGCGTCCAGGAAATCCTCACCCAGGCCATCGGCGGCGCGGGCCAGGCAGGCCGAACCCTCGGTCAGCACCTCGCGTCCGGCAGCCAGCGGATTCTTGGCCTTCGTGCTCATGGCTTCTTTCCCTTGAGACCGCCCGACATCAGGCCCGGGGTCAGCGTCGACGCGACCATGGCCATCAGGATGATCCAGGCGGCCTGCCACCAGTAGGACCAGAACGAATAGCTGATCAGGTTGACGCACCAGAACGCCGCGTTGACCGCCAGCAGCGTGGCGCCGGAGAACCCGTCGCGACGGGCGGCGCGGATCAGGCCGGCCGCCAGCAGAACCAGAGCCAGTGTCATCGCGGCAAAACCCAGCGCGCCGGTTTCGACCAGCACCTCGACGGCGAAGTTGTGCGGGTGGCTGGGAATGTATTCCACGGTGGAGCCGGGCACGACCGACTGGGCGCCGGGCAGCCAGTTGATCGTGTCGATGCCATGGCCCAGCCAGGGTGCGTCGGGGAAGTACCCTATCGAGAACGCCCAGATCGCCTGGCGATGGCTGTCGACCATCCAGGAGGGCAGGCCGAGCGCGGCGTCGATGGTGTTGTTGCGCTGGTTGTCGAGGAAGACGCCGGCAAAGACCGCCGCGATCAGCGGCACCACCAGGAACAGCAGCCAGCCGCGTCGTTGTGCCAGGGCGTACCAGGCCGCCAGCACACCACCGGCCAGACCCGCCGCGACCAGCCCGGCGCGGCTTTCGAGCAGGACCAGCACGACAATGCCCAGGATCTGGAAGACCAGCGCCGCCCAGCGCCAGGAATACCCGAGGCGGAAGCCGGCCCAGAACACCACGGGCATCGCCATCGCCACGGCCGTGCCATAGGACTTCATCACAGCCGCGGCGATGCCGACGATGTCGCGTTCGTCGCCATGGCCGCGCAGCCAGACGAAGGGATCCGAGGCCACGGTCAGCGAGAGAACCGCCACGATCCCTGCAGCGACGGCGGCGACGACCAGGCCCTTCTGCGCCAGCACCTGCAGGTCGCGGCGCTGCCGCAGCACACAACAAAGGGCGACGCCGACCAGCAGCAACGCGGCCATGCGCAGCCAGACCGGAATGGATCGTTCGATCATGAAGGAGCCGGCCACGCTCATCAGCCAGAGGCCGAAGGTCAGCCAGACCGCGCCCGAGAGCGGGGTTTTCATCGCCACGTTGATGTCGGAGATCAGGCGGCGCCAGGGCGCCGTCGCCAGCAGGCCCAGGATCGCGATAGCCGCAGCCACGGCCAGCGCCGTGCGCCCGAACACCAGCAGGGGCACCGCCGCGCCCAGCGCAGGTGCGGCCAGAAGCTCGACGCGTTTGCGCCAGCCGCCCGCCTTGTGCACCGCCGTCGTGCCGGTGATCGCCATCGATGGCCCTGAAGCTGGTTCAACCGGCCCCTGTGGTACACGAGCGGCCCGTCGCGGTTAACCCCTTTCGAGCGCGCCCCGTTGCGGGGTTGCGATTCCCCCCGGCGTTCTCTGGTTCTATAAGCCGGGGATGCTGATGTTGACCCTGATCACCGCGCTCTCGGGATTGGCCGCCTGGGCAGGGACACGCCTGGTCCTGGCCTGGCTGGTTTCGCGCGATGTCATGGACCGGCCCAACGAGCGTTCCAGCCACACCCGGCCGGTGCCGCGCGGCGGCGGCCTGGCCGTGATGGCTGTGGCAGTCGCCGGCTGGCTGGTGCTGGCGACGGTCTCTGACGCCCTGCTCCCGGTCGGCCTGATCGCCCTGCTGGGCGGGTTGCTGGCGCTGATGTCCTTCATCGACGATGTCAGGAGCCTGGGGGCCGGGCTGCGCCTGGGCGCCCATGCCCTGGCCGTGACCATTGCGGTGGTCCTGCTGCTGCCGTCTGACGCGCTGCTGCTGCGCGGCCTGCTGCCGCTGTGGGCCGATCACCTGTTGGTCGCGCTGTCCTGGATCTGGTTCGTCAATCTCTACAACTTCATGGACGGCATCGACGGCATCACCGGGGTCGAGACCATCGCGGTTGCCGGCGGTCTGGCCGGGCTGGTGCTGGCCCTGGGCGGCGGGACGGATGCGCAGCTTGGCGCCGCGCTGGCCGGGGCCATGGCAGGGTTCCTGGTGCTCAACTGGCATCCCGCGCGCATCTTCCTTGGCGATGTCGGCAGCGTACCGCTGGGCTACATGGTCGGCTTCCTGCTGGTCTGGCAGGCCTGCGTCGAGGGCCGCTGGTGGCTGGCGCTGATCCTGCCGCTGTTCTACTGGGGCGATGCCACGACGACGCTGGTGGCGCGCGCCCTGCGCGGCCAGAAGATCTGGCATGCCCATCGCACCCACGCCTATCAGATCGCGGTGCAGGCCGGGCGCAGCCATGCCTGGGTCAGCGCCTTCATCGCAGGCCTCAACGTCTGGCTGATCCTGCTCTGCCTGGCGATCGCGACGGACGTGCTGGCACCCTGGGCCGGAGCCGTGCTTGGCCTGGTCAGCACCGGGCTTTGCCTGTGTTACCTTCGCGGCTGGCCCGCGGGCGGGCGGAGGTAGGCATGCCGCGGATTGCGCGCTCCCACATAACGGCACTCCACGACACGGTGATGGCCGGGGTTTCGTTCGTGCTGGCGCTCTATCTGCGCCTGGGCGACCGCATGTTCACGCAGGCCAGCGATTACATCTGGGAAGGTACCTTTGCCTTTGCCGCAATCGCGGCCATCGTCTTCCTGAGGGCGGGCGTCTATCGCGGCGTCTGGCGTTACGCCTCGCTGCCTGATCTTTATGCCCTGGCACGCGCGGCGACCTTGACGGTGCTGATCTTCCTGCCGGTGATCTTCCTGGTCTTCCGCGCCGAGGACTATCCCCGTTCGGCGCTGGTCATCAACTGGTTCACCCTGATGGCATTGACCGGCGGCCCGCGCCTGATCTACCGCGTCATCAAGGACGGCAGTCTGGCCCATGTCATGGAGCGCGGCGCGGCCAATGCCACGGCGGTGCCGGTGGTGCTGCTGGGCGCCGACGACGAATCCGAGCAGTTCGCCCGCGCCATGGCCCGCAGCCGCGAGGCGCCCTACCGGGTGGTCGCCATGATCGACCCCAGCGGCCGGCGCGCCGGCCAGCACATCCGCGGCGTCGACGTCTTTGACGGTTCGGCGGGTCTGGACGGTCCGCTGGAACGGGCGCGCGCCAAGGGGCCGCGGCCCCAGCGTCTGATCCTGACCAGCGAACACAGCCGCCCCGAACAGGTCGCCGACGCGCTCAAGGCTGCCGAGCGCCATGGCCTGACCCTGGCGCGTGTCGGCCGCCTGACCGATTTCGCCGAAGGCGGCGGCAGTGCGGCGCCGGTCCGTCCGGTCGCCATCGAGGATCTGCTGGGCCGGCCCCAGACCGCGGTCGACCGCACCTCCATCGCCCGCCTGGTTGCGGGCAAACGCATCCTGGTGACCGGCGCCGGCGGCACCATCGGCGGCGAACTCTGTCGCCAGATCGCAGCACTGGGGCCCACGCATCTGACCCTGCTGGAGCTTTCGGAGGTCGCGCTCTACGAGATCGAGCTGGAACTGCGGCGCGATTATCCCGACCTTTCCTGCCGCGCCATGCTGCGCGACGTGCGCGACCGCAGGCGGCTCGACCGCGCGCTGGACCAGGAGAAACCCGATCTGGTCTTCCATGCCGCCGCGCTCAAGCACGTGCCGCTGGCCGAGGCCAATCCCAACGAGACGGTGCTGACCAATGTCGCGGGCACGATGAACGTGGCCGATGCCTGCCAGGCCGCGGGTGTCGCCGGCATGGTGCTGATCTCGACCGACAAGGCGGTCAATCCCTCTTCCGTCATGGGCGCGACCAAACGGGTCGCCGAACTTTATGTCCAGGCCCTGGGGCGGGCGGGCAGCGCCACGCGTTTTGCCACCGTGCGTTTCGGCAACGTGCTGGGTTCGACCGGCTCGGTCGTGCCGCTGTTCCAGAGGCAGCTTGCCGCCGGCGGGCCGCTGACCGTGACCGATCCGGCGATGACGCGCTGGATGATGACCGTGCGCGAGGCCGTCGAGCTGGTGTTGCAGGCCTCCGCGCTGGAAGGCGCCTCGGGCGACCTCTTCGTTCTCGACATGGGCGATCCCGTGCGCATCGAGGATCTGGCGCGCCAGATGATCCGCCTGGCCGGCAAGGTGCCGGGCGAGGACATCGCCATCGTCTTCACTGGCATGCGCCCGGGCGAGAAGATGCACGAGGAGCTGGTCTATGACGACGAGACCCTGGCGCCGACGGCGCGCGAGGGCATCAACGTGGCGACCGGGCGGCCCGCCGCCTTCGACGACCTGCGCCAGCGCCTGCAGGCGCTGACCGATCAGGCCGCCGATGGCGAAGCGGGCGAGTCGGTTGCCCAACTCGCCCGCATCGTGCCGGAGTTCATCCGCCCGCAGGCGGGCTGAGCCGCTCTACATCAACGAGATAGAGCAAATTCACACCTTCAGGCGCAATCGCGAAGCGATTCCACATGAAGGTGATTTGTTCTAATCGTCGATCAGGCCAGGCCCTCGGCCTTCAACGTCGCCTGCACGGCAGGACGCTTGGCGATGCGTTCGCTGTAGGCACCGACGGCTTTCCACTTCGAAAGATCGAACTTCAGGTGCGGCGCCCATCCCAGCACGGTGAAGAGATAACCGTCGGCGACGCTGAAGCTGTCGCCCATCAGATAGTCGCGGGACGACAGTTCGCTCTCCAGCCAGTCCAGCCGGCGGGTCAGGTTGGCCTGCACCGCTTCCCTCCATTCCCTGGTCTGGGCCGGGTTGAACATCGAACCCATGGGCTTGTGCATCTCGGTCGAGACGAAGTTGAGCCAGGACTGCAGCTTGTAGCGTTCCGGCGTGCCGTTGGCGGGAGCAAGACCCGAGCCGGGCTTCTGGTCGGCGATGTACTGCACGATCGCCGGGCCTTCGGTCAGCACCTGGCCGTCGTCGAGCTGCAGCGCGGGAACGTAGCCCTTGGGGTTGATGGCATTGAAGTCGCCGCCGCCCTCGACCGTCTTGGCCCCGAGATCGACCTTGGCCAGGTCGAACGAGAGACCTGCCTCGCGCAGGGCGATGTGGGGCGACATCGAGCAGGCGCCGGGCGAATAAAAGAGTTTCATGGAAACCTCATGGCGTTGAAGGGCTGTCGCGCGGCGTCAGGAGCGCCGCGGATGCTAAGGCTTGCCATGTAACGAACTGTTGGACCAGTACCCACCTTCTGGTAAGTAGTACACATGCCCGTGAACAATCCCCAGACGGCCTGCCCGCAACCCGATGTCCTCAACGCCCAATGCCCGTCGCGCCCGATCCTGGAGCTGCTGGCCGAGAAATGGGCGCTGCTCATCGTCCACACCCTGGCCGCCGGACCGTTGCGCACGTCGCAGTTGCGCCGCACGGTCGGCGGCATTTCCGAAAAGATGCTGATTCAGACCCTGCGGCGCCTCGAGCAGCACGGTTTCGTGCTGCGCCGGGCCTTTGCCGAGGTGCCGCCCCGGGTGGAATACGAACTCACACCCCTGGGCGCCTCGCTGAGCGAGCCGATCCGCGCGCTCGACACCTGGGTCGAGCGCCATCTGGACGAGGTCGAGGCCGCGCGCAGCGCGTTCGAGCGCCGCACGCGGTCCTGAGCGACCGTATCAGGCAGGCTTGGCTTCGGCCGAGGCGTCGGCAGCGCGCTGCGTGGCGTGCTGGCGGTAGAGCGCGACGAAATCGACCGGCTCGAGCATCAGCGGCGGGAAACCGCCGTCGCGCACGCAATCGGCGACAATGCGGCGGGCGAAGGGGAACAGGGTGCGGGGACCCTCGATCAGCAGGATCTGGGCGACCACGCCGGCATCGATGCCGGTGAGCGAGAAGACGCCGCGATAATCAACCTCGGTGACGAAGCTGGGTTCGTCGTTATGCGTGGCGTTCGCGGTGATCTTGAGCGCGACCTCGTAGAGGGTCTCGCCCAGCTTGCGCGAATCGACATTGAGGTTGACCTGCACCGCCGGCTTGGCGTCGGCCTTGGCGAAACTCTTGGCGCCCTGCGGGTTCTCGAAGGACAGGTCCTGCAGGAACTGGCTGTGCAGCATCAGCTTGGGCTGGGGCTGCTCGGCACCGCCGGCTGCGGGCGTCTCGACCTTTTCGTCGGCCATGTGGGGTACTCCGCTCGTGATACGTTTTGAAACAGGATGTTGGGCGGTGAGCTAGCACGAAGGACGGGGCCGGACAACTGCGGGCAGGCCCGCGCGGCTCAGGCCGGGCGCCGTCCGTAGGCAGGCAGGCGTTCGGGATGATCGGCCAGCCAGGCCTCGACCAGAGCGATCACCGCAGCGTCCCTGTGCAGGACAACGGCGATGCCGTGGTCTTCCAGATAGGCCTGGGTGCGCGCCGGGCTGTAGGTTTCGGCTTCCGAGACGATCACCCGGCGGGCCTGCCAGCGCACGATCGCGCCAGCGCACATGGCGCAGGGCAGGGCCGTGGTGAAGACATCGCAACCCGCCAGGGCGTTCTCGACGGCATGGATGGGCAGGGAGCGGGCCAGCGCGAACGCGGCGTCGCGGTAGGCCTCGATCTCGGCGTGGCTGGTGGGATCGCCCCCGGCCAGGAAACGGTTGTGGCCAGACCCGATCACGATACCGTCGCGCACCAGCACCGCGCCGACCGGATCGTTGCCGGCGGCCATGCCGATACGGGCCTGCTCCAGCGCCAGTGCGCAGGCCGCGGCATCATCAATCGGATTCACTGGCGCGGCGGACCCAGGCGCGGATCGTGCGTCGTGTCGGCAGGATCGCGCACGACCTCCCACTCGCCTTCAACGACATTGCCACCGGGGCCACCGGGGCCACCGGGGCCACCAGGGCCACCGGGGCCGCGCCGCATTTGGACATCGGCCACGGTCACCCGCGTCGCCAGCCAGGCACGCAGGGCGTGACGAAAGGGCGGCAGCAGCAGCAGGAAACCCAGTGCATCGGTGAAAAAACCCGGGACCAGCAGCAGGGCGCCGGCGAAAACCAGGCAGATGCCGTCGAACGCCTCGACCGCGGGCATACGGCCCTTGTCCATCGCCTGACGCGCCGAAGCCATGGTCGCCAGGCCCTGATGGCGCACCAGGAAGGCGCCCGCTGCCGCGGTCGCCAGGCAGGCCAGCACCGTCCACAGCGCGCCGATGGCGCCACCGACCTGTATGAACAGCACCACTTCAATGAGCGGCACCGCGATGAAGAGTCCGAAGATAAGCAGAGGCATGGTTGATGCAGTCACCCGGTGTCGCCATCTTAGATGGGGTCGCGGGATGCCAAGCGAAACCCCACGATCTTCCTGCCCGCGCCGACGCCGGGTGACTCGACCCTTTTGCCCGCGGTCGTTAGTGTGGCGGCGCGATTGGTTCCTTGGCCGTCGCGCAGGCCGGCAACGGGTTGGCGACGCGACAACACGCAAGACACGACGGGACAGAACGTGGACGGTAATCTTCTCCTTATTCTGATCTTTGCGGGGCTGGCGGCATTCGTCTTCTTCCGCCTGTTCAGCGTGCTTGGCCAGAAAACGGGCAACGAACCGACGCAGCCGCCTATGGTCCCCGCACCCGGACGCGACGACCAGAACGGTGACGACAACAAGGTGGTCAACCTGCCGCGGCGCGACGACGCGCCCGATGCCGTGCCGGCATGGGGCAGCGATGGCCCGGTCGGCGCAGGCATGACGCAGATCAGCCTGGCCGATCGCAGCTTCGACCGCGACACCTTCCTTGCCGGCTCACGCGCCGCCTTCGAGATGATCATCGAGGCCTTTCACAAGGGTGAGCTCGAGAAGGTCCGCCCCTTCCTTGCCGACGATGTCTACCGCAGCTTTGCCGCCGCGGTGGCCGAACGCGAGAAGCCGGCGCCCGAACACACCCACAGCGAACTGATCGCCGTCAACGGCTGCGAGGCGCTCAGCGCCGGCATGGAAGGGCGCAAGGCGGTGATTACCGTGCGTTTCGAGAGCGAGCAGACCGAAGTGGTCAAGGACAGCGAGGATCGCATCGTGGCCGGCGACCTGACCAAGCCGCTCGATGTCGTCGATGTCTGGACCTTTGCCCGCGATACGCGCGCGCGCGACCCCAACTGGCAGCTTGTGGCGACCCGCAGCCCCGATTGATCGCATAAGGCAATGCCTGATTGCTTCCGGCGTTGCATGATTTGCGTTATGCAGACACAACGAATGGGAGTGCCGTTGCCGTGATTTTCGCGCATCGTTGCCGTGATGTCCGGCTGGGCGCCCTTGTGCTGCTTGGTCTTCTCGCGGCCTGTGCACGCCACGAGGAACCGGCATCTCTGCCCGAGGAGCCGGTGGCGGTGACCCTGGTCCTGCAGCCTCTCGACTTTGCGGCATTGCCCGGCTGGAGCGCCGATGACCAGGGCGCCGCACTGGCCACCTTCCTGATTTCCTGCAACACGCTCGAAAAGAAGGACCCCGGCGCCGCCATGGGCGGTCAGGGCAGCTTCGGCACCGTGGCCGACTGGCTGGGCGCCTGCGCGGCCGCGCGCCAGACCACGGATTCAGGCGCACGCGCCTTCTTCGAGACCTGGTTCCGGCCATGGCGGGCGACCGCCTCGGGCGATCCCGCCGGCCTCTTCACCGGTTACTACGAACCCCTGCTGGCCGGTTCGGCTACCCCCGACAGCCGTTTCCGCTTTCCGCTCTACCGCCGCCCGGCCGACATGCTGGTGGTCGACCTGGGGCAGTTTTCCGACGAATTCGAGGGCCGCACGATCACCGGGCGGCTGATCGGCGGGGCGCTGCTGCCCTACCACGACCGCGCCGCCATCGATGACGGCGCCCTGACCGGGCAGGGTCTGGAAATCGCCTGGACCGACGATCCCGTGGCGCTGTTTTTCCTGCATATTCAGGGTTCGGGGCGTCTGGCCATGACCGACGGGCGCGAACTGCGCGTCGGCTACGACGGCCAGAATGGTCACGGTTATTACGCCATCGGGCGCGAACTGGTCGCGATGGGCGAACTGACCAAGGACGAGGTCTCCCTGCAGTCGATCCGCGACTGGCTCAAGGCTCATCCCGACAGGGCCGATGCCGTGATGGAGACCAATCCCAGCTACGTCTTCTTCCGTTTGCTCGACGGTCCCGGGCCGATCGGTGGCCAGGGCGTGCCCCTGACGGCGGGCCGCAGCCTGGCGATCGACCACCGCATGATCGCCTATGGCGCGCCGATCTGGCTTGACACGGCCCTGCCCGACGGCACGCCCTGGCAGCGCCTGATGATTGCCCAGGACACCGGCGGAGCCATCCGTGGCCCGGTGCGCGGCGACATCTTTTTCGGCACCGGCCAGGAAGCCGAATGGCGCGCCGGCCACATGAAGGGCACGGGCGGTTATGCCGTGCTGCTGCCCAACGCGCTCTCGTCCCGTCTGTCGGACGGCGGCTGAAACCGGGACGGCCATGGCAAGCGCGCGATCATTCCACCTGTTCGGTCGCGCCGCCAACGCCAGCAATGTTCCCATGGTGCTGGTCGATGTCGCCCGGCACGACCAGCCGATCGTCCACTGCAATGGTGCCTTCTGCAGCTTCACCGGCTACCCGGAAGCTGAAGTCCTGGGACACAACTGCCGCTTCCTGCAGGGCGAGGACCTGCAGCAACCCGGCTGCCGCCAGCTCGCCGAAGCGATCGCACACCGCACGAGCGCGCGCATCCTGCTGCGCAATTACAAACGCGACGGAACCCTGTTCTACAATGAACTCAACATCGCACCGCTGGCAGAGGATGACGGCCGCATCAGCCATTACTTCGGGGTCCTGCGCGATGTCTCCGAGCAGATCGCGATCGAAGAGCAACTGCGCGAACTGGCCTCCACCGATCCGCTGACCGGCCTGCTCAACCGCCGTCGTTTCGAGAGCCTGGTCAATCAGGAGATCCTGCGGTCCCAGCGTTACAGCAGGCCCATGGTGGCGCTGATCTTCGACCTCGACCATTTCAAGCGTGTCAACGATGACCACGGCCATACCAGTGGCGATGCCGTGCTGGTGAACTTTGCCGCGTGCCTGTCGCGCGGCCTGCGCGTCCACGATATCTGTGCCCGCGTCGGCGGCGAGGAATTCGCCGCCATGCTGCCCGAAACCGCGATCGGGCCCGGCCTCGAGGTTGCCGAACGGCTGCGCGGTGCGGTCGAGGCCATGCGCACCAACGCGGACGGCCAGGAAATCGTCGTGACCACGAGTGTCGGCATCACCGCGCTGACCGACGGGGACGAAAGTTACACCAGCCTGATCGAACGGGCCGACGCCGCGCTTTATGCCTCCAAGCAACGCGGGCGCAATCTTGTGACCGTGGCCTGAAACCGGCCTCTGGGCGCTTGCGCCGCGCCGCGCCGGGCACCATCCTGCGCCCGACATGACATCCTCCCCCTCCGCGGACGGCCCACGGGTCGCGCTCCTCGTCACCTGCCTCGTCGATCTGTTCCGTCCCAGCGTCGGCTTTGCCGCGGTGAAGCTGCTGGAAGACGCGGGCTGCCGCGTCGAGGTGCCCCTGCAGTCGTGCTGCGGCCAGCCGGCCTACAATTCCGGTGATCGGGCCGGCGCACTCGCCGTGGCCTCAACCATGCTCGATGCCATGGAAGGTTTCGACCACGTCGTCGTTCCTTCGGGGTCCTGCGCCGGCATGGTGATCAAGCACTATCCCGAGCTTTTTGCCGGAACACCGCAGGAAGCACGTGCGGTCGCACTGGCCGGACGCACCCATGAACTCACCCGCTTTCTCGACGAGGTGATGGGCGTGCGAGGGCTTCAGGCGCGCTTTTCCGGCACGGTCACCTATCACGACTCGTGTTCGTGCCTGCGCGAGAGCGGTACGCGCGAGCAGCCGCGCCGCCTGATGGCCATGGTCGAGGGCCTCGAACTGGCCGAGGCGAGCGACCGCGAGATCTGCTGCGGCTTCGGCGGCACCTTTGCGGCCAAGTTCCCGGAAATCTCGACCGCCATGGTCGCCGACAAGGCCGACCGCCTGAGCGAAAGCGGCGCCGGGACCGTGCTGGCCGCCGACATGGGATGCCTGATGAACATCGCGGGCCTGCTCAAACGCCGCGGCTCGCCACTCCGGGTCCGCCATGTCGCCGAGGTCCTGGCCGGCATGGCCGAGGTACCCGCCATCGGCGAAGGCCGAGACGGCTGAACCCCTGAAACAGCAAAACGCGCCGCCCTTTGGGGGAGCGACGCGTCTTGCAGAACCGGGGACCAATCTGGTCCTGCGCGGGAGGGGGCTCCCGATCCGGTAGTTGTCTCCGTGCGCCTTAGTTGGCGGCA
>Ga0105055_10006333_pt1 | contig 16286 bp, 16 predicted proteins | sample BON03_FD_78090 | JGI IMG/M metagenome (GOLD analysis project Ga0105055, IMG submission 78090) | Freshwater microbial communities from Lake Bonney liftoff mats and glacier meltwater in Antarctica - BON-03 | ecosystem: Environmental > Aquatic > Freshwater > Ice > Glacier meltwater | place: Lake...
TACGTAACCGAATCAATGAATTGGGTGTCGCTGAGCCAACCGTTCAACAACAAGGTGATAGCCGAATTGTTGTGCAACTACCAGGTGTGCAAGATACGGCACAAGCTAAAAAGATCTTAGGTGCAACGGCAACCTTAGAATTTCGTCTAGTTGATAATGAACATGATGTGCAAGATGCTGTGAACGGACGTGTTCCAGCAAATTCGAAATTATTTTATCACCGTGATGGTAGACCATTTTTGCTCGATAAGCGGGTGATGTTGACCGGTGAACACATTATTAATGCTGCTTCAACGATTGATTCTCAATCAGGAACGCCCGCAGTATCAATAACCTTAGATGGTAAAGGTGCTCGCGCTTTCAGTAATGTCACCCGCGACAATATTGGCAATCCAATGGCCGTTGTTTTCATTGAATCGAAAACAGAGACTAAACAAGTCAATGGTGAAATGGTTAAAGTTCGCCGCCTAGTTCCGGAAGTTATTAATGTAGCAACTATTCGTGACCAATTAAGTAAAAAATTCCAGATTACCGGTCTTGATTCTACTGCCGAAGCCTATGACTTGGCGTTATTGTTGCGTGCAGGCGCGCTTGCTGCGCCGATTGAAATTGTTGAAGAACGAACTGTAGGGCCAAGCTTAGGACAAGACAATATTGATCAAGGATTTACCTCGGTTATCATCGGTTTTGTGTTCGTATTAGTCTTTATGGCCGTTTGGTATCGCGTATTTGGTCTTGTTGCCAATTTGGCGTTGGCAGTCAATCTGATTTTGATCGTCGCATTATTATCGTTGCTGCAAGCTACATTAACGATGCCTGGCATCGCCGGTATTGTATTAACTGTAGGTATGGCGGTCGATGCAAATGTCTTGATATTTGAGCGAATACGAGAAGAACTTCGTATCGGCAACAGTCCTCAAGCAAGTATCAATGCGGGTTATGCTAAAGCCTTCTCAACGATTGCCGATGCGAATATCACTACATTAATTGCTGCGGTTGTACTATTTGGCTTTGGTACCGGCTCTATTAAAGGCTTTGCGGTGACTTTATCATTAGGGATTCTAACGTCAATGTTTACCGCCATCATGGGTACGCGTGCAGTGATCAATTTGATCTACGGACATAAACAACGTCCAACGTTATCCATTTAAGGTAATTATTATGCAAATTATGAAAGAAGATACACACTTTGACTTTATGGGGAAACGCAAGATAGCGGCCGTTTTTTCTATCTTATTGGTTTTAGCTTCACTTGGATCATTATTTAAACAAGGTCTGAATTTAGGTATCGATTTTACCGGCGGCACTATCATTGAGTTGGCTTACCAAGATGAAGCTAAACTGGATAATATTCGAGCAACATTAAAAGAAGGCGGTTTCAATGATGCAGCAGTGCAGAATTTTGGTTCAATACGCGATGTACTGATTTATATGCCTGTTATTGCTACTAAAAATATGGCTGAGCTGAGTAATGAAGTGGTTGCTGTTTTGCAAAAAGACAGCGAAGAGGCCATTGATATTAGACGAGTAGAGTTTGTTGGACCGCAAGTTGGTGATGAATTGACCGAAGATGGTGGCCTGGCAATGTTGTATGCATTGATCGGCATTTTAATTTACGTCGCGTTTCGTTTTGAGTATCGGTTTGCAATTGGTTCAGTGGTTGCATTGATCCATGATGTAATCATTACACTAGGCGTTTTTTCATTATTTCAATTGGAGTTTGACCTAACCGTATTGGCTGCAATATTAGCTGTTATTGGTTATTCACTCAACGATACTATTGTGGTGTTTGATCGTATTCGCGAAACGTTTTTACGTAAGCGGAAAGGCGAGCCAGAAGAAATTGTAAATAGCGCCTTAAACGACACGCTAAGTAGAACATTGATGACGTCGGGTACGACCTTATTGGTTGTTTTCTCTCTTTATTTGTTTGGTGGTACTGTTATCCATGATTTTGCCATCGCTTTATTGTTGGGTATTATCGTCGGTACGTACTCTTCAATTTACATTGCAAGTACTGTCGTATTAGCAATGGGTGTCAGTAAAGTGGATCTAATGCCACCAGAAAAAGTTGAAGGCGAAGAAGTTAATGAGGACGGTAGCCAAGTTTAATTTAACGACTCATTATTGATATAAAAAAAGCCCGAGAATAGTTAATTTGCGGGCTTTTTTATGGTTAATGATGTCCCGTTTTAAAATGACGTCGACCTATTCAATGCTTGTTGAGGTATGTTGATAACGTGAGCTGTTCGTTTTTTAGACTTAACACGTTCGGGCTGCTCAACACTTTCCACTCTTAAAATACGTAGGCCAGCACTATTGCCTCTGAAACTCATGAAGGTGGCAAATTCTTCCAACCCTTGCATAATGTTTCTGAGTTCAAGTTCTTGTGCTTCTTTATTCATAAGATCCACATATCTTAAATATTAGACTTTATATCGGTAGTTATACGGATTTCTTGAGTTAAATATCTATAAAGACTCCTTAGAACTGGATCTAAACACAATAGAGTTATCGTAGCATGATCTTATTTATTTAAAATAGGATGGCTGCATGCAACCTATTTTGGTTGATATAAAACTACAATTAAGGGGACGGTTTAACTAAGTATCTGTTATTAATAGATATTATAAATTGGTCTGAACTTTGCCTTAAGTTAGCCCTCTAACGATTTTATCATCCAAGGAATTTCCTCATTTTTTAATTTGGAGAAATATTGTATGGTGAATAAGAGATAAACTTAAAACGGAGAACAGAATGCGTGTAATTAAAAAGTGGCTACTTGTCTTACTATTAGCTTTGAGTCAGCCGTTACTGGCTGAAGTAATGGATGTTCCACTGCATTATGTCGGTCCGACAGAAGGTAGCGTTTGGTTGGGTTTGCAGCAAGGTCTCGATGAAGCGAATATTCAAGGTGAATTTTTAGGACAAAAATATACTTTGCAAGTGGTTACTGCTGAAGAATTGTTAGCTTTAGATAGTGCTACTGCTATTTTATTAGCGACAGATGATCAACATATATTATCTATCTCTGAGTCAGAAAAATTTGCCAATGTGCCAGTGTTTAACTTGATTTCAGATTCTGATTCTTTACGTTCGGCATGTCTATCGAATCTACTCAGCATTACAGCAAGTCATAAAATGAAACAAGATGCGCTAGCCCAATGGTTAGCTAAAAATCCTAAGTCAAAAGCACATGTGCAAGGCTGGCATGAAGACTTCGAAAAATTTGCTGCCAGCCAATTAAATAGTCGTTTTAAGAAAGCACAAGGGGTGGTGATGGATAATGATGCTTGGTCAGGTTGGGCGGCTGTTAAATTGTTGTCAGACACTGTGGCAAGAACAAAAAATACAGATGCTGCTGCGATGTTGAAGTATTTGAAAAATGATATTAAGTTTGATGGTCAAAAAGGTGCGAGTTCAACCTTTCGCGACACAGGTCAGTTACGACAGTTAGTCTTACTAGTCGATGACAACAAGATAGTCGCTGAAGCGCCATTACGTGGAGTGAAGGGTGGTTTAGATAGCTTGGGTTTAAAAAGCTGTAAATAATTGTAGTAAATGTTAAGGAAATAATAATGAAATTAAAACAACTTATACTTTCGTCATTGGTGCTTGTCAGCGCTAGCGCTTGGGCCGATCCCACATATCGTTTATTTGTAACGAATGAGAAAAGTAACTCAGTGAGCGTGATTGATTCACGAACGGGTACTGTGGAGACAACGCTAAAACTTGGCGAGCGCCCTCGCGGTATTGGATTCTCACCTGATCATAAAACGCTTTATGTCGCCTTGAGTGATGAAAATGCTATTGGTATGGTTGATGTGAAGACCTTGAAACTTTTAGGAAACTTAAAGGCTGGTCAAGACCCTGAAACGTTTGCTGTACATCCGAATGGTAACTTGTATTTATCTAATGAAGATGATGCAAAAGCCAGTGTGCTAAACCCAACTACAAATGAGATTATAGAAGAAATTCGTGTCGGCTTGGAACCTGAAGGCGTAGCGGTTTCTCCAGATGGCAGTATCGTGTTAGTAACTAGTGAGTCGACTAATATGGTACATGTAATTGATACGGCAGCACACAAAGTGGTAGCCAATATTTTAGTGGCAGCACGACCACGTGGTTTGGCTTTTAGCCACGATGGTTCTCGCGCTTATGTTAGCAGTGAGATCGGTAATGAAATTGCGATTATTGACACTAAAACTCATGCCATCACCAAGACAATGAGTATTGATGTGCCGGGCGCCAAGCCGATGGACATTAAAATTAGTCCTGATGATAAAACGCTTTATCTAACAACCGGCCGTGCAGCTAAAGTCGTTATTATGGATGCCATCACATTGGAGATAAAATCAACAGCTGATGTTGGAAAGCGTGTATGGGGTTCTGCATTGAGTCGAGATGGCTCGAAACTTTATACCGCAAATGGTGCGAGCAATACCGTTTCTGTTGTTGATACCGCTACTAGTAAATCGGTAATGGAAATTAAAGTAGGCGATGCTCCATGGGGTCTCGTGCTTGATGATTAACATCTAGCTTCGCTGGATAAACTATTAAACCCGATAATGTTCATGTCATTATCGGGTTTTTTATTGTTTACTACTTTGTAGTTAGTCCCTGGCACGGTATCATGCTGCGATGAATATTATTTTACGTTATATTGATTTGTGTCGGCTTAAAGCGGGGCCGGCGGATATGCCTGCTTCAAATAAACTGCTTCAAGCAACCTTGTTTGCTTATTTTTTGCTGGGTATCGGTATTAGCCGTATCGATAGTGCATGGGATGTCAGTGTGATAAGTAGTTTGGCTGATACATTATTCATGATGGCTGCCATTGGACTTATGCTTCATATTAAAGACCTGCAAACACGTTACCAACAAACTTTAATTGCATTTGCTGGCGCAGGAATTATTTTAGATTTAATAGGCCTTCCGCTGTTGTTCTGGCTCAATCAGATAGGTGAATCACAACAAGGGACCAGCGTCGCCATGCTGTTGATGATTGCATTAATGTTTTGGAGTTTAATGGTTGTCTCTCACATATTTCGGCAAGCCTTAGATATTAAGGCAGGAAGTGCCGCCATGCTCACCATTATTTATACCGTGATGTCCTTACTTGTTCTAGGGCTAACTCTTTCAGGAATTGCCTAAATGCATATTCATATATTAGGTATCTGTGGCACATTTATGGGTGGTGTTGCGTTATTAGCTCGTGAATTAGGTATGACTGTTTCAGGTTCTGATGCCAATGTTTATCCACCGATGAGTGATCAACTTGCTGCCGCCGGTATCGTTTTACAACAAGGCTATTTAACTGAACATTTAGATCCTGCACCTGATTTAGTAGTGATGGGTAATACAATGTCACGAGGTAATCCCGCCGTTGAATATGTGCTAAACAAAGGTTTACCTTATATTTCAGGGCCGCAATGGTTAGCAGAATATGTTTTAAAAGATAAATGGGTGCTCGCGGTTTCAGGGACGCATGGCAAAACAACAACCAGTAGTTTATTGGCTTGGATTTTGGAAGAGGCAGGAATGTCACCGGGATTTTTAATTGGCGGTGTACCTGATAATTTTGGGGAAACGGCTCGACTAGGCAAAACACCTTTCTTTGTGATTGAAGCCGATGAATATGACACTGCATTTTTTGATAAACGATCTAAATTTGTTCATTATCATCCACGTACTTTAGTGGTCAATAATCTCGAGTTTGATCATGCTGATATTTTTGAAGATTTAACGGCCATTCAAAAACAGTTCCACCACTTACTTCGAACCGTACCTTCTGAAGGTTTGGTGATTAGCCCTAATAATGTACCTGCCATTGAACAAGTATTTGAAATGGGATGTTGGACGTCGCGCCAAACGGTCGATTTAAATATGGGCGATGTGCAGGCACAGAATATTGCAGATGATGGCAGTCAGTTTGATGTGCTGCATTATGATGAAAAAGTGGGTAGAGTGAACTGGTCAATGTTAGGCCAGCATAATGTAAAAAATGCTTTGGCAGCACTAGCCGCAGCTCATCATGTCGGTGTGACGCTTGAACATGGCTGTGAAGCATTAGGTCGATTCTCAGGTATTAAACGCCGTATGGAATTACGAGGTGAAGTGCAGGGTATACGAGTTTACGACGATTTTGCCCATCATCCCACGGCGATTGCTTCGACTATTGGTGGCCTACGTGCCAATATCGGTAGTCGTAAATTGATAGCAATTTTAGAACCACGGTCAAATACAATGAAAATGGGCATACATCAACATACCTTAGCAGATTCACTGGTGCAGGCCGATCGGGTGATCTTGTTTGAAGATCAAGAATTGAAATTATCATTAGCTGAAATTCAACAACAACTCGGTGATATGACGACCATTAAACACAATATTGATGACATTATTGAGCTTGTTTGCCAAGAAGCGGCAGCGGGCGATGAGGTATTAATCATGAGTAATGGTGGTTTCGGTGGCATACATCAACGTTTATTAACGGCATTGGCGGCGAGATGATAGAGCATAGGCAGGTTGCTATAGCGATTACTGGGGCTTCAGGGGCTCCTTACAGTAAACGATTGTTGGAAGTATTGTTGACACAAGGAATAACAGTTCACTTGATGGTGTCAGCTGCAGGTCGAATAGTGCTTGCTGATGAATTAGATTGGAAATTACCTGCTAGAGCCAGCGATATTCATAAAATGCTCACTGCTGAATTTGACTGTGCACCAGAGTTATTAAACGTTTACGGCGAGCAACAATGGAGTTCACCACTAGCCAGTGGTTCGCACAAGGTGGCCGTCATGATTGTTTGTCCCTGTACTATGGGGACGCTGTCATCGATTGCGGTTGGAAGCAGTGATAATCTCATCAATCGCGCAGCCGATGTAATGATAAAAGAAAATCGCAAATTAATTTTAGTACCACGCGAAGCGCCGTTTTCTGCAATACATTTAGAAAATATGCTCAAACTAGCGCGATTAGGTGTGTGTATTTTACCGCCAAACCCTGGCTTTTATTTCAAGCCGACCCAATTATCAGATATCGTTGACTTTGTGGTGGCGAGAATATTAGATCAAGCCGTTATCGAGCATGCTCTTCAACCTCGTTGGGGTGAATAAATGCAGCATAGTCACGTATAATTACTGGATAATTGTCCGGATGGAATAACTCATGTCAGATATCGAAATTGCTCAACAAGCTAAGATGGAACACATTCTGCCACTTGCTGAGCAGCGCCTAGGTTTAGATCCCCTTAAACTCGATCCCTATGGTCGGTACAAAGCTAAAGTTTCACTAGACGTGATGGCTGATTTGGCTGATAAACCTAACGGCAAACTTATTCTTGTTACCGCCGTGAGTCCTACACCCGCCGGTGAAGGTAAAACTACGACTACTATTGGTTTAAGTGATGCCTTAAATCGCATTGGTAAAAAATCTATGGTCTGTGTACGTGAACCTTCAATGGGACCGTGTTTTGGAATGAAAGGTGGTGCAGCAGGTGGTGGCTATGCGCAAGTTGTGCCGATGGAAGATATCAACCTTCATTTTACCGGTGATTTACATGCGATTGCATCAGCGCATAATTTGCTCGCTGCCATGATAGATAATCATATTCATCACGGTAATGTTTTGGATCTGGACGTGCGAAAAATCACTTGGGGACGAGTGATGGATATGAATGACCGAGCACTCCGTCAGATCAATGTGGCCTTAGGTGGCACTGCTAATGGTTTTCCGCGTGAAGACGGCTTTGACATTGTTGTCGCCTCAGAAGTGATGGCTATCTTTTGTTTATCTAATACATTGAAAGAGCTTAAACAACGTCTAAGTAATATTTTAATTGGCTATTCACGTGATGGCACGGCACGTTTTGCACGTGATCTAAAAGCGCATGGTGCAATGGCTGCTTTATTGAAAGAAGCATTGAAACCGAATCTAGTTCAAACATTAGAAAATAATCCTGCCTTTGTACATGGTGGTCCTTTTGCCAATATTGCTCATGGTTGCAATTCTATTATAGCGACCAAAATGGCGTTGAAGTTAAGTGATTATGTTGTCACGGAAGCTGGTTTTGGTGCCGATTTAGGTGCAGAGAAATTTATAGATATTAAGTGCCGAAAAGCAGGCATTAAGCCTGATATGGCGGTGATTGTAGCTACAGTCAAAGCCTTGAAATATCATGGTGGCATTGAAAGTAAAGATTTAGCGGATGAAGATTTATCTGCCTTAGAACGGGGAATGGAAAATCTAAAACGCCACTTGACTAATATACAACAACACTTTGGCTTGTCATGTATTGTTGCTATCAATCACTTTGTACAAGATACCGATGCCGAAATTGATTTAATCAAAAAAACCGTAGAATCTTATGGTGCCAAAGCTATTGTGGCGACTCATTGGGCACATGGTGGTGTGGGTGCAGAAGAGCTTGCCCAAGCAGTCGTGACAACGTTGAATGAAACCAGTAAAGAATGCCAGTTTCTATATGCTGATGATGAGCCCTTGTGGGACAAGATAACTGCAGTAGCGACTAAAACCTACGGTGCGATTGAAGTAATCGCAGATAAAAAAGTATTAGCTAAACTAGAATTATTTAGTAAAACACATAAACATGTACCGGTTTGCATCGCTAAAACGCCGTATTCGTTTAGCAGTGACCCAACATTACGTGGCGCAGCATCCGGGCATACTTTGACTATTCGCGATGTCCGATTGTCGAGTGGCGCCGAGTTTGTCGTCGTGCTGTGTGGTGATATTATGACCATGCCTGGCCTGCCAAAACAACCGGCCAGCGAACGTATTGATATTAGCGATGATGGTGCAATAAGCGGTTTATTTTAGATTTGGAATTATTGCTCAGCCCGATGTTTTTTAATTAGATCATAAGCCACCTGAATGTCTTTTGCCTGCTCGGTGGCTACCGCTATCATATCTTCTGGCAAGCCTTGGCCAATCAGTTTATCAGGGTGATATTGGCTCATTAATTTGCGATATGCCCGTTTAATTTCTTGATCGGTGCTGTCTTTTTTTACTCCTAAGGCTTTATAGGCATCTTCTAATGCAGAAGGTGAACTGGTACTGCCCTGAGAAAAATGTGACTGATTGAGTAACATGTCGAGCATTTGTCTGAATTCAGCGGCACTGTAACCTAAGCGTAATGCTATTTTTTCAAGTAAGGCATGTTCTGCAGGATCGAGTTTGCCGTCAGCTAATACCATAATAGTCAGATACATCAATAACACTTGTTTTAAATTTGATGTATTGCCGCAAGTGGTCATAAACTCATTCAAAGTAGCATCAATATCAAAGTTTTCGACTGAACCACGTTTAAATTGATCTATAGCTTGTTGTCGATGATCGGTGGACATGCCCATTTTTTGAATAAATTGTTCGACATGTGCAATTTCGTTTTTAGAAATATGACCATCTGCTTTGGCTAACTTGCCCATTAAAACAAACGCGGTTTCTAAGAAGATGGCTTTACGGTGATCATTGCCCAGTGGGTTGATTCCACCCAGACCATATTGTCTACCACGATCGATACTGCTACCGATTAAGTAGCCTAGAAAGGCACCAAATAATCCTAAGAAATAATAACCAGCAACGATAAAAATGATTTTGAACATAATAAGATCTTTTATTAAATTTTATGAGAGATAAATGAATGAGATATTGACTACCATACAGTAGATCTCAGTAATCATTTTCGAAAAAAGGAGAGAAGTCTAATCCAGTAAGCCTTCCAAGCCGGTATCAAGCGTAAGTAAAATGGCTACTTTCTCTGCGACATCTTCTTTTTTTAACCCAAGTTGTTGCCATTCCTGGTATGGAAATTCAGCCAAGATGGTTTGTTGGTCCTTATCGCTATAACTAGATTCACTAATATATCGGGCGATATACACGGCGTTAGCAGCTAAAGAAGGCTTGTCAAAGTAGAGTGGTTGGCCATATTTGCTAATAGTATCAATTAATTCGTCAGAAAATCCCCAGAAATGACACAATTCAGCACCAACTTCTTGATGAGTGAAACCTAGATGGTTACGTTCGGAATCAGGTCTGGCTAGACCCGCTCTAACCTCAGAATTTATTTTGCTAGCTGTAGTTGGATGGTCTAGGTGAATAAGCACTTTCCCTAAGCTACTGATCAACCCAGCAGTGAAAATCATTTCACTATTGTTAAGCTTAGTATGATCTGCTAGCCACTTCGCATAAGTGGCGGTACGGAAATTATCAATCCAGAAGTCATCTAAATTGATGCCAGGGATCTCATTAATTGAACTGACAAGGCCTGATACCACAATCAGTTTTTTTAACTCACTCATGCCGAGAAATACCAAGGCATGTTGTATGGATCCAATTTTGGTGGAGAGGTCATAATGGGCTGAATTTACTAAACGTAGGACTTTAATCGAAAGAATTTGATCTTTTTCAACATTTATAGCGATGTCTTTAAAATCAATGTTGGGATCATTGGCTTGAGATATCAGGATCCGCACAATTTCTGGGATCTGAGGTATATTATCAATTTGGTTAAATAGGGACTGTATTTCTAGCTTCATAATGTATGTTTCATCAGTGAACAATTATAGATATGATGCCATTTTCTTAAGGGTGTAATAATTCAGTGGCCTGAATTTTTTGTTAGGCTAACATAAAGTAACACTCCGCCCCAAAGTCCGAATATCCAACTTACCACAGGTATCCCGGCAATCATAGAGGGTGCATAACCATCTAAACCTTTAATGACTGCAGCACCAATAATAAATGCTGCACCACTTATCGCCGCTGCACTACGGTAGCTGGCGTTGCGAACTTCTTGCTGCAGTTGTTTGAGATCATGGGATGATAATTGTATTTTTAATTTACCATCTTGGGCCTGTTGGACGAGTGTATGTACCATACCCGGAAGTTTCGGTAGAGTTTGTGCCCAGTTTGGCATCTCCTGTTTAATGTTCTCAAATGCAGCTTGCCAACCCATTTTTTCTTGCATCCACTGCTCAAGAATAGGTTTTGCTGTTTTCCATAAATCTAATTCAGGATAAAGTTGGCGACCTAACCCCTCGATATTAAGTAATGTTTTTTGCAATAAAACCAGTTGTGGTTGTACTTCCATATTAAAGCGACGGGCAGTTTGAAATAAACGTAGCAAGACTTGCCCAAATGATATTTGATTGAGTGGCTTAGCAAATATAGGCTCGCAGACACTGCGGATCGCTGCTTCAAATTCATCAATACGTGTATCAGCAGGCACCCAACCTGATTGAATATGTAATTCTGCTACGCGGCGATAATCACTTTTGAAAAAGGCGAGGAAGTTGTCGGCTAAGTAATTCTGATCATCGGGCGATAAGGTTCCCATAATGCCAAAATCAACGGCGATATAACGGGGGTTTTCAGCATCTGAAGCATCGACCATGATATTGCCAGGATGCATATCGGCATGGAAAAAACCGTGTTTGAAAGCTTGAGTGAAAAATATCTCGACACCTGTTTCTGCTAATCTCTCCATATTAACGTTCTTAGCGTGTAATTGAGCAATATCGCCGATAGGAATTCCGTAAATACGCTCTTGTACAAGTAGATTACTTTTAGTTAACTGCCAATTAATTTCAGGTACATACAGTAAGCTGGAGTTTGCAAAGTTACGACGTAGTTGTGAGGCAGATGACGCTTCACGCACCATATCTAATTCATCAAATAGATTTTTTTCTATCTCAGCAACCACGTCTTTAGGACGAAGTCGTCTACCATCAATCCAGAAACGTTCTGCTAATCCGGCTAAGGTATGTAATAAGTCAATATCACGACGAATACGTTGTTCTATATTGGGGCGAACGATTTTGATAATGACGGCACTGCCGTCAATAAGCCTGGCGGCATGAACTTGAGCAATTGAAGCAGAGGCGAGTGGCTCTTCATCAATATGTGAAAATAATGTATCGAGCGCTTGTTCACCGTAAGCTTGTTGAATTAAAGCCCGTGCCTGTTCATTAGGAAAAGGCATCACCTGATCTTGCAGTTTTATTAAAGAATCTGCGATATCATCGGGTAATAAATCCCGACGGGTTGACAATATCTGGCCAATTTTAACAAAAATAGGGCCAAGATCTTCTAAGGCTAAGCGTAATCGTTCGCCACGTGGTGCCTTATTGCTATGTGTCCAACGATAAGGTGATAAATAACTTAAAAAACGCAGGGGCTTTAGAAAATGCGTGCTTTGAATAAATTCGTCCAAGCGATGTTTTGATAACACATGGTTGATCTGAATTAGTCGAAAGAGATGCTGTAGTTTCATTATTTATAATCTATTGATGCGCGCTTCGAGGCGGTCAAAATCAGCACGCAAAGCGTCAATATCATGCATATAGATTTTAATTTGAGATTTATCGGGTAATATCCGACTTTCTTCACGGAGGTATTCAGCGATATTTTGCGTGCACGAAAGATGGTTTTTTTTTGCCCATGACGTGACTTGTCTTATGCCCTGAGCAATAGGATACGCTAAGGTATCGCCGGTAACACGAGCGAGTTGTGCTTCCCAATCAAAATCAAAGCCCTCAAGCAGGTCGCGCAGTTGTTTGGCGAATTGCACATCACCGTTAATATCAATTTCAGCAGAAAATAAGCTCTCTGGATCTTTACCTAGTTTAGCTAAGGTTAATGCATTACCTGTTATGGTCAAATCAACGTTTTGGTCAGGTGTTGTAGTCAGATATAACTGACGATTGCTAACGGACATGGCGATCGTTTGATTAAAATCTTTGATCTTGATGGTGACACAACGTGATTCAAATTGATCAAGTTTGGCTTTGGTTTCCGGATCTTGAGCTAGTGCCGCATTTAAGGCCAATTCGATAGGTTTAAGTGCTGAGCTCAAAATTTGTAGCCACTATGCAACGCCACAATGCCAGCACTCATATTGTGGTAGTCGCAACGTTCAAAACCAGCATCAACCATCATCTGTTTCACGGTTTCTTGATCAGGATGCATACGAATAGATTCAGCTAAATAACGATAGCTATCTTCATCATTCGAAAAGATTTTGCCAATTTTAGGTAATAGCTTGAAGGAATAAGTATCGTAAACGGGGGCTAGCCACCCAGCAGGTTTAGAAAACTCAAGCACTAATAATCGACCGCCTGGTTTTAGGATTCGGAACATGGAGCGAAGTGCTACATCTTTATCAGTAACATTTCGTAGACCAAAGGCGATAGTAATGACATCAAAGGTATTATTTGGAAAAGGCAGGCATTCGGCATTGGCTTGTACATAGTTGATGTTGCCAATGACACCTTGATCAATAAGACGATCGCGGCCGACATTAAGCATACTGGCATTGATGTCAGCTAAGATAACATGTCCTGTACTACCAACCAGCTTAGAAAATTTTAATGCGAGATCACCGGTGCCACCGGCGATATCTAATACTTTTGCTCCGCGTCTGACACCACTGGTGTGAATAGTAAAACGTTTCCACAAGCGATGAATGCCCATCGACATTAAGTCATTCATTAAGTCATATTTTCCCGCAACAGAATGAAATACGCCGGCAACATGTTTGACTTTATCCTCGGTCGGAACTTGTTGATAACCGAAGTGAGTGGTTTTTTTTTCTTCCACGATCTTTAACCTTGTCGTTGATAACCTGCTTTTTCAAGCCGATTTAAGTAGTCTTGCCAGTGAATATCTTGATGCTTAGCAAGATCAAACAAATAATCCCACGTAAATAAACCACTGTCGTGACCATCATCAAAATAAATCTTGAGTGCATAGTTACCGGTAGGTTCGAGTTGATTAATGCCAACTTGCTCTTTATTAGTTTGTAATATCTCTTGGCCGGCGCCATGACCGCGCACTTCTGCAGAAGGGGAATAAACACGTAAATACTCTGCTGATAAACGGTAGTTAACATCATCATAGGCCAGTTCAAGCGTTTTGGATTGCGTGTGTAAGGTTATTCCAGTTGGGAAATTAGTGTTTGCCATGATGATCCTTAAAGTATGTAACGAGACAAGTCTTCATCTCGCACGAGCGCTGATAACTGACTATTTACATAATCTGCATCTATGGTTGTTTGGGTCTTTTCATTGCCCCCCGTGTTGTATGAGAGCTCTTCTAAAAGTTTTTCCAGCATAGTATGTAGGCGTCGAGCACCGATATTTTCTGTTTGCTCATTAACTTGCCATGCCAATTCTGCAATCCGTAATAAACCATCTTGGGTGAAACGTATATGAGTCCCTTCAGTAGCCAACAAAGCAGTGTATTGCTCAGTGAGTGAAGCGTTTGGCTCGGTTAATATACGGACGAATTCATCAGCGCCTAGCGCTTGTAACTCAACGCGTATTGGTAATCGCCCTTGTAGTTCGGGAATTAGGTCTGAAGGTTTACTTAGATGAAAGGCACCCGATGCAATAAAGAGTATGTGATCTGTTTTAATTATGCCGTATTTAGTTGAGACGGAACTGCCTTCTACGAGTGGCAGTAAATCCCGTTGGACGCCGGCACGAGAAACATCTGCACCACTACCGCCTTCGCTTCGATTAGTAATTTTATCAATTTCATCCAGAAAGACAATGCCGTCTTGTTCCACAGACTCAATGACTTTAGCCTTTAAGTCATCTTCGTTAACAAGTTTATATGCTTCTTCTTCCGCTAATAATTTGATCGCCTTAGCGACGGTTAGTTTACGAGTAGTTTTATTCGCAGAGCGCATATTTTTAAACAAATCTTGAAGTTGATTTGTCATTTCTTCCATGCCAGGTGGTGACATGATTTCAACGCCTACTTTAGACGAATCGAGTTCTAATTCAATTTCACGATCATCTAGCTGCCCTTCACGTAACATTTTGCGAAAGCGTTGACGCGTGCTTGAAGTAGAGTCATCTTCTGTTCGCTGATCACGGGCAGGGTGAAGTAAAGCATCCAAGACACGTTCTTCAGCGGCATCATCAGCCCGTAATTTAACGCCTTGACTTGCCTTTTCACGTAACATTTTCATGGCGATTTCAGCAAGATCGCGAATGATAGATTCAACATCTCGGCCAACATAACCCACTTCAGTAAATTTGGTGGCTTCGACTTTGATAAAAGGCGCATTCACTAAAGCGGCTAAACGACGAGCAATTTCAGTTTTTCCTACGCCAGTAGGTCCTATCATAAGGATATTTTTTGGGGAAATTTCATGCTGTAGTTCGGCACTAAGTTGTTTACGGCGCCAACGATTTCGTAAGGCGATAGCAACTGCTTTTTTAGCGGCTTGTTGGCCGATGATATGCTTATCCAGTTCTAAAACAATTTGTTGTGGTGTAAGTGCTTGCATATTGATGTTATGACTCGCTTTCTAAAACTTCTATAGTAAGGTTATGATTAGTGTAGATGCAAATGTCGGCAGCAATGTGTAGGCCTTTTTCGACGATATCTCTTGCACTTAGATCCGTATTCTCCATTAGCGCAGTTGCAGCTGATTGAGCATAAGGGCCACCTGAACCGATTGCCATTAGCCCGTGTTCTGGTTCAATAACATCACCATTACCCGAAATAATTAAGGATGTATGTTGATCAGCAACAGCGAGTAGTGCTTCAAGGCGACGCATAATACGGTCAGTGCGCCAGTCTTTAGCTAACTCGAGTGCGCTACGGGTTAGGTTACCTTGATGTTTTTCAAGCTTGGCCTCAAAACGTTCAAATAAAGTGAAGGCATCTGCTGTGCCGCCAGCAAATCCAACAATGACTTTATCATTGTACAATCGTCTGACCTTGCGTGCATTACCTTTCATAACAGTATTGCCCAGACTAACTTGCCCATCACCACCGATAACAATTTGGCCGTTTCGACGATAAGATAGGATGGTAGTACCACGGTACTGTTCCATAACGAACTCCTAAAAACATATAAATATTAAGCGCAGATAGTATACTACGTGTTGTTTTTACGCACCGTCAATATCATTTAATATGCTGATAGAAAAGGAATCAACAAGCATTGTAAGTATTAAGTGAACATAATAGTTGACATGCGCTGAGGTTTTACGCAAAATGCCGGTCTTTAATTGGAGGGGTTCCCGAGCGGCCAAAGGGATCAGACTGTAAATCTGACGGCTCAGCCTTCGGAGGTTCGAATCCTCCCCCCTCCACCAAGAGTTATGAAGTAGTTTAAAGAGTTTAATATGCGGGTGTAGTTCAATGGTAGAACTCCAGCCTTCCAAGCTGATCACGTGGGTTCGATTCCCATCACCCGCTCCATTGTTTGGATCTAAAGGCCCGCATAGCTCAGTCGGTAGAGCGCA
>Ga0105055_10006334_pt1 | contig 16284 bp, 19 predicted proteins | sample BON03_FD_78090 | JGI IMG/M metagenome (GOLD analysis project Ga0105055, IMG submission 78090) | Freshwater microbial communities from Lake Bonney liftoff mats and glacier meltwater in Antarctica - BON-03 | ecosystem: Environmental > Aquatic > Freshwater > Ice > Glacier meltwater | place: Lake...
GTAGCTTAAGTGTTAGCGAGTCTATATAATCTACATTGTATGCTTGTTTAAAGAGGTGTTTGTAATCTACATCTGCATTCAACTTGGCTTCCACTTCTGGCCAGGTTGTGTTCATTTCAATCGGATTGGTTACAGGTTTTAGCGCTTGAATTTCGAGCGTGGCCTCTGTCCCATCCCAAAAGAACCCAAACTGATTCCAACCTAGGTTAATAAGCGTCATGGCTTGCCTATTTCCAAGGCTTCCATCAATTCCTTCGCTAAACTGCCTCGGATCACCAAAACCGAGTTCTTGATTGTGACAATCGGCACAAGCCTGCGTGTTATCGCCCGAAAGAATGGGGTCGTAAAACAGTTTTCTTCCCAAAGCAACGCCTTCTACCGTCATCGGATTATCTATTGGAATGAACGCATCCATGGGCGGCAATCCTTGCGGAATCTGTAACACGTAAGGCGTGGTAACATAAGGCCCATCGTCATCGGGCTGATTGCAACTGGAAACCAGCATGGAAGCTAGAAGAATGAGCAGAGATAATCGAGACATTTACTAAGAAACAGACTTTTGGGTGGAAAGTTGCCTAAAAGTACATGTATGCGGCAAATTGAAATGCATGACTCATGTCATTTAAAGAACTGAAACTAAGCTCAACTGCATTCAGACTAATCTCCCTGGTGCATTTCTTTCTAGTTGTAGTGTTCCGTTTAGTTGTGGGCTCAGCTTAAAGTGTATCAAGGCAGCTAAACGCCACTTAAGAAAATAGCAATACCAACTGACCTACACCGGCAAGGCCACCAAGCACAGCACCAACAAGAATCAAAATCCATTCGTCTTCTTGAAACGCTGGACGCAGCACGGCTTCAAACTCATCCGGAGAAAGCTCTGACATTTTATCTCGCATGGTGGTTTCTAAATCAAGGGCATTTTCAGCATAATCAAACGTTCGGTGAATGGAATGAGGGAGGCTCTCTACAAACCGCTCGGCTGCCATGTTCTTTAGCTGGTCGTACTTTTTAGTCCCAGCAAAAAGTTGGTAAATGTTCCTAGACAATCCAATCTGGTCATCTATTGCCCGCTTAACATGACCATGGAGGATGGTTACCATCTTGTCTGAAGCCTTGCCTCGGAAAATCCGATCAAACATCCGTTCTACGGTGAGGATTTTAGCCGATACAATCTTGGAGTATTCCGTTGCTACTTCGCGTTGGCGTTTGATAAACAATCCATGTATTTTAATACCAAGGATATTTATTTCCTTTTTCGGATTGAAAATCATCTTCAGTGCCAGCCAATTGGTTGCCCATCCTACAATCAAGCCGCCCAACGGCAACAGCCACCACGAATCGTTGAAGTACCATACAATGGCCTGTATTATTCCAAATAGAAAACCGAAATAAAGTCCAGACGATTTAATGAACTTGAATTCCTCTTCTCCACACTTCAGAAAGATTTCGTTCGTAAGCGATTTATCTGCCGTTAAGTGTTCTACCACCAATCCTTTCAGGTCGAGAAACTCTTCAATGTTGTCTCGAATATCGAGCATCATTTCTTCAGCCACTTCGGGCATTTGAGCAACTGCCTGTCGGTAAATGGTTTCTTTAACCAAGGTAGGTGTAGCAAGCCACATCAATTTCGCTTCTTGATTCATGACCTCATCAATCATCTGACGAGCCAATTTCTCTAGCACTGGTTGAAGGTCTGCGGCCACCCGCTTGGGTTCTACCTTCTCAAATAGGGCCTGCACGTCAATAAGCTTAGAAGTCATTAAATCAACCGACTTCTCCGCCATTTTATCGGCTTTCGAAGGCACAATTCCTTGCCATCCTAGAAAGGGTTTGATGCCCACAAATTCTACTGGGTAGAACGTCATGTGAATGGCCAACCAATTGGTGCCCCACCCAACAATACCACTAGTTATAGGTATGGCTACGTAGGGTAGCAGATGAGCATATGAATTCCAGAGTTCGATGGCTTACGTAGTCAATTTGAGAAACGGTTTGAAAGATAGGTTTATTCACGAAATTGTACTCGATTATCCTAAAAATGTGTGGTTGCAGGCGGTTTCTTTTGCACTCCATCTAGTTTTAGTCTCTTACGCAATGGACTTATATACCAAACTTGCAGTCGGCAAACGAGCTGAACGTGTCATACGATGCTCATAAAAAGACCAAACCCTGTTCAACTTGCAAACCAGTTAAAGAATGATTTGGACATTATCACCACGCGAGCTTGGCTGAATGCAATTCTGCGTATCCCCATTTTATCGAAATCTATGGAAGGGCGAAACCAGTGAAATAGCCTTCTGGTCCTAAAACACCAATAACCAGACTTCTTCTACTTTTGATCGAAACGCTTAAAACCCGAAATTTTGCTTAGAAATAGCATCCTCGTTCTCATTGCATTCCTGTTCATCATTCCAACCCGAACCGTTTCTGCACAAGAAACTGAGAACAATGACAGGGAACTGAAAATCCTAAGTTGGAACATGTACATGCTGCCACGTTTTGCGCTTCATACTGGAAAACGCAAACGGGCACGGGAGATTGCCAAGGTGCTACCAGCAGAGAATTACGACATCATTGTGTTTCAAGAAGCGTTTCATGGCGATGCGCGCAGAATTCTGAAGCGCAAATGGAAAAAGCTTTATCCCGTTCGTATTGGCCCTGCCAATAGGAATTGGTGGTGGCTAAAAACCAATAGCGGTGTTTGGATAATGAGCAAGATACCGCTCAAGCAATTGAAGCAAATCAAATACAAGGATTGCCATGGTTTCATCGATTGCTTTGCCAACAAGGGTGCGCTGCTGGTTGAGGGCGAGTTTGAAGGTCAGAAATTTCAATTGCTGGGAACGCACATACAGGCTGGTGGGCCCGATAGCATCAAACAGAAACAATACGAGGCTATTCGTGCGCTGACCAATCAGTATAAGGAAGATGGAGTTCCGCAGCTTTTGGTTGGAGATTTCAACAAGGGAAAGGACAATGGAGACAGCTACTATAAAATGCTATCCACACTTGATGTAAAGGACTACGAGCCGGATGGAGAACTAAAATTCACTGCTGGTTCTGACAATGATTTTCGCCAAGGAGGTGATGACCGCCTCATCGATTTCATCTTCTACAGACCAAATGGCGTTGTACCCAAAAAAATGATTCGGAATGTGAGACGGTTTCAATCAGAAGTGCCCTGTTTTAAAGGTATGAGCGACTTGAGCGATCATTACGCAATGGAAGTTATTCTGAAGTTTTGAGAAGATTAACGAGCAAACTAAGGTTCACCTTCTCTAGCGGATGCGGTTGTCCTTTTAATTCAGCATAGCGAGCGTTAGGAATAAGCCGTTCTGCCCAAAGTGATTCCGCTTTGGAAACCATGCTGTCTTCGCTTCCTCGGACGATAAGAACTGGACATTTTAACTTTTCAAGAACCTTTTGAGTAAGAATGGGTGTATTTCCTAAGGCAAGCATCATATCTGCGGTGCGTTGCATCACATCAGGCCAATGCTTTCTGTGGCGGTCTTCCAGAAGTTTGGCAAAGGCAGGTACTTTCTCAAGAATCTTATCGGCATTTAACATCCGAACTTCTTGCTGCGCTCCTTCGGGCGTCCAATCAAACTTGGTAGCGATGGTGACCACACTTTTGACCTTTTCAGGATGCATGGCGGCTAGCCAAAGGGCAACATATCCTCCCATACTGTAGCCGATTACCTTGGTCGGACCATCCAAGTGCTTCAGCACTTCCTCTCCCATTGCAGCGACAGAATAGGAAACAGAATCATCTGCCAACTTGCCGTGACCTGGAAGATCAATACAGATGACATCCGCACCCAGCATATCTGCAAGCGGTTGCATTTGTTTGGCAGAACCTAAAGCGCCATGAATCAGGATAGTTTTGATCGACATGGGGCAAAGAATGACAAAATTTCGCATTCCTAAAAACATTGAATCAGCATTGGCTTACAAGGATGACCTTCTACTATTAATTTCGCACCATGCAGAAAGCAGCCACGTATATCGATGCGTTTGTGGTTTTGGCAGCGTTGGCTTCGGGTATGCTGCACCCTAGCATCACGGTTTTTTATCAGAGCGTAGCCATCCTATTTATGAGCATCAGCGTTCCGCTGTTTGCATTGGCTTTCATTGCTTATCGCTACACAGAATCCCATTCTCAGCGTATACAGGGCAAGCGTAAAAAGGCTGCTCCCATTGCAAAAGAAGCTTTTGGAACGGCACGTGCTGTATTGATTGTTGCCTGCATGGCTGCGTGGCCAATGGGATTATACAAACTCGGCTATCCTACTGGAATGGCGTGGACCTTGGAAGAAATGGGAATTACGTGGTGGATGGCCTTGCTACAGATTTATGGCGGAATCGTTCTTATTGATGCCATGACTTATTGGAAGCACCGATTGTTACACACGCAACTGTTCTTTCCGTTCCACAAACATCATCATTCATTTAGAGACCCAACCCCGTTTGCAGGCTTTGCCGTTGGTCCTGTTGAGACGGTACTTACGTTTTGGCCGCTATTGCTCATCATCATTCCCGAAGCGAAGCATTTTGCACCGTTGTATTTCACAGCCATCATTTCATTCGTGTTGCTCAACCTGTATCTCCACAGCGGAATTCATTCCAAAGTATCGGAAGCTATTCTTCCAAAGATTCTGTTGCATTCATCGGCTTGGCACAACATTCATCACAGTGATGTAAACGCCAATTTTGGAGAAGTTTCTTATTTCTGGGACAAGGTTTGCAAGACAACCTTGGCAGATATGAAAGCTAAAAAGAAGGTAGCAACAGCTAGTTGACCCGCGTGAGTTTGACGGTTGCTACGGCCAAATGAATATCCATAGCTTCTACTCTTCCGTCTTTTAGGTGATACGTGCTTCGACTACCATCCTGACATTTAATGTCCAAAAGTTCAGGCGTACGTGTCATCTTTGCGTAAGTACAATCCTCTTCGCAGAAAACGCGTTCGCGCTTCCAATTGGGATCGAAATAGAGTTTGATAAGTGAGTAATCAAGGAGCTCTTTAAGCTCCTTATCGCCTTCGTTCGATTTCACCACATACTTTGAGCCATCAAATCGGATGGTACTCCACTTTTCGCGTTTGCCTTTGTTCAGATATTCATAATCGGACGAGAAGAGTTTTCCATTGCGGTATTCCACCTTAAAAATGCTCTCTTCCTCCCGCTTCATCCACAGAAAATCCGTCTTTCCTTTGGCATTGAGAGTGTAATGTTCGATGGAATCGTTCACAACCGTTTTGGTCAGTACCATTTCTCCAAACTTGAAACCGAAAACGCTCATATCAAAAACGATACGTTCGGCCTGCACGGTGAATGCCGAGAAACCAAGCATTGCAACCAATGCGAAACGTAGAAAGATTGAAGGATAGTTTTTCATTTTTAAACCGCTTAAAGATAACCTTACAACACCATCTTTGTTCGCAAGTCAAAACCACTCTTGTAGCTCAGTAAGAAAATGGATGTTTTACCTTTAGACAAAGATTAATTGCCTCATGCGTTACCCTTACTGGGCCCGTAAACGAATTGCCGAATTGGATGTCGAAAAGGACTTCGTAGAGATTAATCATCTCGCGTTTGAAGTCCGTTTTGGCTCCAAGTTGTTTACACACACGCTTTTCTCGTTGGCTTTTGCGAGGCAAATGGCGGTTCCTTCTATTGCCAACGTGGTTTATGGTAACGGAAACGGACCATCCATCCAAAACACACGAAAAAGAAACAACGACACGCTGCTTTTCTTCGGAGAGTTCTATCGGCATGGTAATAGTCCTGAAGGAATGAAAGTGGCAGAGCAGCTTAACCGTATTCACAGTCGGTTTCCAATCTCTAACAATCAGAACCTCTACACCTTGGCCACGCTGATGTGCGAGCCTATTCGCATGAGCCGATTTTTGACCGGAAAGAACATCTTCAGTCAAAAGGAAACCCGTTCGCTTTATCTCTTCTGGAAGATGGTGGCAGAAATGCTTCACATTACCGACATTCCGAAAGACGAACACGCCATGTATGCGTTCTATCTGGATTATGAAAAGCAGCATTTTGGCTATACGGATGGAGGACACGAGGTACTGAACTGCCTTATTCAAGAATTTGCAGATCGGTGGTTTCCAAAATTCATGCACCCATTTGCCAAGCAGGTTTATCTCAGTCTATTTGACGACCACTTGCTGGAAACATACAGGCTGAAGAAACCATCTTTGCTTATTAGAACAGCGGTACGTACGAGGTTGAGATTTCAACTGGCATTCTTATTTCAAGTACTGCCCGACCCGAAAGAGCGCAGCATCATAGACCTTTTTAATGAGGATTATCGTGATTACCACATCCGAAAAGCTGGCCCGTTGCAATGAGAATAGTACTACTTACTTTACTGCTAGTGCTTCCGATAAGCGCACTTGCCCAAATCAATCTATCTGATGGAGCAACCATTCAAATACAAGTAGCAGCAAATGAACGCTTCACATCTACCAATGTAACAGTACTTAAAGGCGAAATTTATCAGATAACAGCAGACGGCACTTGGCAAGATGCTGGCTTCCCTCCTACAGATGCCAACGGTTTCAAAGGTTTTACTGCTCCCATGTTTTTCGGAATGCTGCTAAAACCAATGCCAAGTCAATACTATATGAAGCTTTGCGGAAAGGTTGGTGGTTGGAAATTCTCAATAGGAACATCCGCCACAATCAAGATGAAACGAACAGGGAAACTGATAATCTTTCCGAATGATGCGAAAGGGTTTTTCGACAACAACCACGGCATAATCACGGTTACTATCAAACGTGGGAATTATGTAAAAGTGATTCACCACAACTGAATACCTTTGACGAAAATCCACTCAAGTGTTTCAATTATGAAACACTTTTTTCAAAATGAAAGTGGCACTGGCAATTTTCATCCCCTGCAATAATTCAATTACTGAAAAATCAATACGTTGGACCGCCAGCTTACAAAGTTGGAAATGTGGAATACGAATTGCTTCCACAATGGCATAATCACTCACAAAAACAATAAATTATGAAAAAGGTACTTACGGCAATTGCCATCATTTCAACACTAGCATGATTCACCAACGAAGCCAAGGCTCAGGCTTGGAGCAAAGACACCAAATTGCTCGGATTAGGCTTTGGAGCTTCCAGTTTCTATCACTTAGATAGTTACTACTATGGCAATAACGGAAGGATTCGCAGTTTTTACTCACCCATCACAGGACAATTCAATTTTATGGGAGAATTCGGAATTCACGAATATGTTGGTCTCGGTTTCACAACAGGTATCGGAGGACGGGCTGGTTGGTCAAGAGGTTATTTAGGAGAAGTGAACATTCCTATTGGGATGATTGCCAACTTTCACTTCTATCAGCTGATAGCCGATAAGACGGGTAAGAATATCCACGCAGACAAGTTGGATATTTACGCAGGAGTAAATCTGGGTAGCGGGGTTGCCTTCACATACTACGACAATAATAACCCGCCTCGTGTGGTGCCATTAGCCTTCGGTGGTGTTCATGCAGGTATCCGGTACTATTTTGTTCCTAAAGTCGGTTTGAATGCAGAGGTCGGATTTGGCAGGCAGTTGGTCAACCTGGGGTTTGTTTTCAAACTTTGAGGTTCTAAGATTTAGATAAAAGCCTGTCTGTTCCTCGAACAGACAGGCTTTTATGTTTCATTCGTATAACGAATAGTGTCGGCTTCAAAACAGTCATCGCGGATTATCATTTATACATTCATAAACATGAAACATATCACAACCATTATTTGGGCAACTTTCAGCTTGATAACCCTTGCTATCACCATTCAATCCTGCAAAAAAGAAGAACCAGAACCAGCAAAAGGAATAGACCTTCAGCTTTATGAAATGGCGCAAGAAACAACAGGTTTTGTATGGTATAAAAATTCGGACGCGCAATTGGATAAGAGTTCTGGTAGCGGACACAATTTCCCTTTTCTGCGTACGCGTTATAATGCAACGGCAGCTACCCAACTGGCTTCTGATGGAAAGGTGAACCAGAACGCAAGTTTTGCTGACGGTTCCTTCGTTGTAAAAGAATTAATTAATGGTGACGGAAGTATTGGTCTTTACGCCATTCTGTACAAAATGTCGACCAGCGAATATGCTGATGGCCGTGGCTGGGTTTGGGGATATATCTACCCAAATGGAGATGTGGCAACAACGGCTCGAGATAAAGGAGCAATCTGCACGAGTTGCCATCTGCAATCGGAAAACATCGACTACATGTTGATGAATAAGTTCTTCCCTTAACCGGTTAAAACTAATCCTCATTTTTGTTGTAGCTAATTGGTTAATTCCTCACATTTGTGCTAGTGAATCAGAAGAGTACATACGTTTGGATGAGAAACACTGCTTCTCTCCTACTCCTATTCGGGTATTTCCTTAATGTAATCTCTTTTGAGAGCTTTCATCAGGCGGTTCACAATCACGACCATGCTGAGTTTCACACCCAAGAAGCGGAAGCAGATGCTTGTCACCGAGCTATCTATCATGGCGAAACATCACACGATTGTGAACACAAAAGCCATTTAACAAAGACAGAGACCGACTGCGACCTATGTAAAGTCACTTTGTCTCGCCTACATTTTGCCTCAGAGGTAGAAAATACTTTAACCCGTTACACACAATACACAGTCAATACGCCTGCCAGCGCACGGTTTTTTGGTTACGATTTTACGCTGGCATTTGCTCCTCGCGGGCCACCAGCACTTTCCTGATTCATTCGAATTTCCGTAGCTGATACAGCTGCATTTTTCCGAGCGCCATCAGGTTTTCGGATTCAATTTAACATTTAATAATCACGCTATGGAGTGTATGAATATGCACGGCCCATGGTAAGAAAATATATTATCATGAAAGACAAACTGAGTTTTTACGATGTAAAGAGCAAATCAAAATTTGAATCTGCAGAGTACGATATACGACTTTTACAGAATGGACGTTATTTCGCTGTTGCCAAGTCTCCCAACGGACCCAACGAGGCATGGAGGGTGCTTTCTAAAGCACAGGGCGAAAAGCTGAAAGATAAGTAAGCGATGGGCATCATCAATATGTTTGTCCACGAACGGGTTGAGCATTGGAAAACCGTGCTCAAGATCACTGATTGGAACATCGTATGTCAGACCATCTCCGAAGCACAAGTGACGGATTTGCTAATGGATGATAGCCACGGGCATGAGTTTGTTGGAATTGAACGTCAATTCGATTCGAAGACGGGCATTCTCTATCATACTCGCCCCCTGTTGGAGGACGACATCATTCACGAATTACTTCATGTGAGGTATCCCGAATGGAGTGAAGAAAAGGTCACATTCTGGACTTCGCTACTTTTTGGAGAACCTGTTCTTGAACACGAAAGTGCAATGGAATACCTGCTTCCTACGGGATAAAATCTATTTGAGGAAGAGCCCAATGTAAAGTTGGTGCTCTTCCTTTTTTAAACAAAAACAAAAACAAACGATAAAAATTCAAATTATGAAAAACACAAAAAACGTACTGTGGGCATTGCCCCTATTTTCTATTCTATTCTTCACCGCTTGTGAGAAGGAAGACCCAATAGTTCCGAATGAGGAAGAACTGATAACCACGCTTATTTACACGCTGACCCCAGCAGGCGGTGGCACCCCTGTGGTCTTTTCGTTTCAAGACCTTGATGGCGATGGAGGAAATGCACCAATAATTGTAAACGGAACGCTTGCGGCAAATACTACTTACGCAGGTGTTCTTTCGCTACTAAATGAAACCGAAACTCCAGCTGAGAGTATTTCAGAAGAGGTTGAGGAAGAAGCAGATGAGCATCAGTTCTTCTTCTCCGTTTCTGGAGTTGACGCCACAGTTAGCTATGCAGATGCCGATGGGAATGGAAATCCGATTGGGTTGGCAAGTACAGTGGTAGTAGGTGCAGTTTCATCATCGGGTACGCTTGTTATCACGTTAAGACACGAACCTGCTAAATCTGCTTCGGGTGTTTCTGCTGGCGATATCACCAACGCTGGTGGCGAAACAGATATTGAAGTTACGTTTGACGTGACTGTGCAATAAAATGATGATGAGGTTGCCCGAAAAGCTAACAATATCGGTTTGTCACCCTGAACTTGTTTCAGGGTCTAATTGACAATTTATGTTTAGATTCTGAAATAAATTCAGAATGACGAGCGTACCGACTTTTTAGGCGACCTCATCATTTCTTTAAATGAGACTAAGTACTTTTTTCCTTCTCTCCTTTTTCCTTTTTCCTTTTTTGGCTTCTGCTCAAAATTGTACGCTCTCCATTTCGGGCAACGTGGCAGATGAGAGCACAGGAATTCCTATGGCGTATGGCACTATTTACGTTGAGGAATTAGAAACTGGTATGGCTTCAGATAGCCTGGGAAATTTTAACCTAGACAAGCTTTGCAAAGGAGAATATCACCTGAGATTCAACCACATAGGTTGTGAAACGAAAACACTTTTTCTATCTCTAACAAAAGACACGGTAATTAGCATTAATATGCATCATCACAATGAGTTAATGGATGAAGTAGAGATTCATGACCACCACTCAGAACACGAAACAGTAGCCAGTTCAACCATTAGCAAAGAGCGAATTGCTGAAATAGCCAATAAAGACCTTTCAGAAATGCTGGAGCAACTGACGGGCGTAAGTAGTATTAAAAGTGGTGCAGGTGTTTCTAAACCAGTGGTTCATGGTCTGTCTGGAAATAGAGTTGCCATCTTAAACAACGGAATTGCGCAAAGCGGTCAGCAATGGGGAAACGACCACGCACCCGAAATTGACCCCTATGTTGCCGACCATATTTCGGTGGTTAAAGGAGCTGGTGCTCTGGCCTATCCCGGTGGTTCTTTAGGTGGTGTTATTCTTATAGAGCCTGCAGAAATTCCGAATGATCCGCATTTGCATGGTAGCGTCAACTACATTTTTCAAACCAACGGTTTAGGAAATACGCTTAACGCGAGATTAGAAAAGTTTGATAAGTGGGCTGCTTGGCGCATCTCGGCTACAGCTAAAGTGATTGGCGATAGAAGTGCACCAAACTATTACCTCACCAATACAGGAAAACGCGAATACAACGTAGCCGCACAGTTGGAGAAACACTTTAATCCAAAGTGGGAAATGAAGTTGTATTACAGTCTTTTTAATACGGAAATAGCCATTTTACGCGGTTCGCATATTGGTAATCTCACCGATTTAGAAGATGCCATCGGACGAGACGTTCCGTTCTTTACAGAAGACCAGTTCTCGTATACGATTAATGAACCACGACAAACGGTTCAACATCATCTGTTGAAATTAGAAAGTCATCACATTTTCAATGAGCACCAGAGTCTGAATCTCAAATATGGCGGACAAGTAAACAACCGAAAGGAGTTTGATGTGCGTAGAGCTGATAGAAGCGACTTGCCAGCCCTAAGTCTATTGCAATGGGACCAATACCTAGAAGGCGTTTACAAACACTTCTTTGAGCACGGCCGACAGCTTAAAACAGGTGTTCAGTTACGGTTGACTGATAATACGAATGATCCTGAAACGGGTATCCTTCCGCTTATCCCTGATTTTCGTGCATATCGTTTTGGTGCGTTTGCCATTTTTCAAGAGGAACGGAAGAAACTACTTTACGAACTAGGCGCACGGTATGACATGAACTACTTTCAAGTAGTGACTATCTCGCAATCGGTTCCGAGAGAAATTGAGCGACTTTATCACACGTTTCACAATTACAGTTTCTCAGCTGGCGTGCGCTACCGCGTTCTTCCACAGCTTAAATTGAACCTGAACGTAGGCCATGTACTGCGTTCTCCAGAAGTGAATGAACTGTACAGCGCTGGTTTGCATCAAGGCGTAAGCGGTATTGAAGAAGGAAATCGAAATATTCAGAACGAACAATCGACCAAAATTGTGCTCTCGGCAGATTGGAACGCGAAGAAGAAACTGTTTGTACAGTTGCTCGGCTACTTTCAATACGTCAGCAATTTCATCTACCTACAACCCGAAGATGAGTTCAGGTTAACCATTCGCGGAGCGTTTCCGCTTTTCACGTATCAACAAACAGATGCAACCATTGCTGGATTGGATGCACTGGTATCCTACGAACCGATTGAAAGCATCCGCCTCGTGGCTAAGTATTCGTTCTTGCAAGGAGATGATTTAACCAACAATCAGCCGTTGGTTTTCATGCCAAGCAATAACCTTTTTGGGTCTCTCTCCTACTCGTTTAAGGATGGAGAAACGATGAAGAGTTCGTCTGTTTCTGTAAACGGACAATATGTTTTCAGACAATCGTATCTCAATCTAAACCAAGACATTGCTCCTGCCCCAGATGGCTATTTCTTGCTTGGTGCAAGTATTGGAACTACGTTTAAATTGAAAAAAACGAAGCTTCGATGTTCCATTTCTGGAGACAATCTTCTAAACACGGTTTACAGGGATTACCTAAACCGGCAACGATACTTTGCGGCCGATTTGGGCTGGAATGTGAACGTGCGGTTGAATTACGCGTTTTGAGCAGGAGAATTCTGTTTGGATTGTTTTTCAGTGGTGTCCGACTAAACCACAACAATCTGTTTAAATCAGTAGGGTCTGAATTGAAGAGATTGATGTAGTTGATTAGATTGTACCATTTGATGAAGACCATGTTCGAGTAGACCCATTTGCGCTGTGGTGTACAAGCCTTTGATTTGGCAGGCAGCATCACCCCTGAGAGTTCGGGCAGTGAATTCACCCTCCACGGTGGCGAACAGCATGGTAACAAGATGATTATAGGTCTTGAAGCTCTTGTAATACCTGTCCGAACCATGCTTATGGGCTGTCCGATAAATAAGGCCTCGGTGGATGAACGAGAGAATCTGCTTGAAAATGGGCTGTCCTGAGAAATTTGCACTTTTGTTCATGGTCATTTTTGTCTTGCAAAAACAAAATAACCAAAGGAGGCGCAGACCACAATGGAATGCGCCTCCTTAAATTTTTAGTCGGACACTACTGATATGCAAAAGACTAATTCTCCTATAAATGTCCAATTATTTTACAGCTATGGTCTTTGGCACGATAATAATTGAAACGAAAAAATGTTCTTTGCCAAACCAATGAGAATCCTTCTGTTTATCACTTTACTAGCATTGCAGGCCAGTTTTGGCTTTGCACAGGACAGGTATTTGCTTGGAGGCGTGCTCAAAAATCATCTGACGGCAGAAGGTATTCCGAACGTGCACGTAATGAATCTTACGGATTCATTAGCTACCATCAGTTCGCTCGAAGGTGCATTCAAGATCCCCGTGCATTTGGGAGATAGTCTTGTCTTCACCTCCATCGGATATCATTCAAAAGCCCTTATTGTAACCTCCAAAGAACTGGCAGCAGACTTCATTGAGGTAAAAATGGCGCAACGCGAATATCTGTTAGGCGAGGTTGAAATAAATCCTTTTGGATCGAAAGAGCAGTTTCGCCAACGCTTCATGGAATTGGAGGTGGATGATGGAACGATTGAAATTGCTGGTATTCAAGGGCCGTCCAAAGACCGGAGAACTATTCCTATTACGGAAGATGCGGATGAGATTAAGAAGGCAAAGCATTTGTTCAAAAGTCCTGCATCTTTCCTGTATGGAAATTTTAGTAAGGATGCCAAAGCGCGACAAGAATTACACCGATTGGAGGCTGATAAAGAAAAACATCGATACAACAACAGCAAGTTCAACGAAGATGTCGTTCATCGAATAACTTCCTTTGAAGGGCCTAAGTTGTTGGAATTCATGGACTACTGTAATTTCTCTGAAGATCAAATCTTCCGATACAGCGATTATGAACTTACCGTGGCCATTCTAGACAAACAAAAATCCTTTGAACGCATCAGTCGGGATTCTACAACCGAATAATTATTAAGAAATCATTGTTCAAAATTGCTTACATACAACAAAAGAAGAGCGTGTTGGTAAAGACAAGAATACTAACTTGCAGCGCAATTTTGTAATTGATGAAGCACCTTTTTCTATTGCTTTTCTGTCTGAGTTCAGTATTTTCCTTTGCTCAGGAAGAAAAACCAGTTAAGCAACAACTTACAGAACAGAAAGACCCATCGTCTATGACGAAAGAGGAGAAAATTGCTGCTGCCAAGGCTAAAGCGCGTTCTGCTGCCGGTGGTGTAGATTCAACTCAAGTTTCTGCCCCAGAAATGACCCCTTACGAAGAGGCGGCAAAAAGCTTTGACCTTGCGCTTAATTTAAAGGAGCAGCGAAAATACGATGAAGCTCAGGCTGAATTTGATAAAGCCATTGAAATTGACCCAAACTTTGTGGAAGCGTATGTTGGCCGGGGAGGTATCAAGTTTCAGAAAATTGAATTTCCTGCTGCCATGGAAGATTACAACCGTGCGGTGGAAATTGCAGAGAACTTAACTGAAATGCACGAATACAAAGCTTCCATTAAGAACGTATTGGCCGATTATGAAGGCTCTAAGATTGAAGGAAGCAAGGCCGATTACATGAAGACACGAGTGGCCGAAGCACTTTATCATAGAGGTCACCTCAAGCGATTTATGGAAGATAAAGGGGGCGGTTGCACAGACCTTAGAAAATCACTTGATCTTGGCTACGCTAGAGCCAAAACAGATTGGCCAGTCCTCTGCCAATAAGTCATCAATCATAATGGAGATTGCCAATATTCCATGTTTTGGGTTCAGCACTGCTGCTCTTGTCACTTGCCCTTTGCCCTTTGTCCTTTCTCCTTCGTCCCTTTTTATAAACAAAAAGCCCCCTTTCCCGAAGGAAAGAGGGCAGTAATGCAAGAGGTACCATCCAACCTCGCACTACATTGGCCAGAGGCCAACTTCATTTACATCCACTTACCAAGGAATTTCATGTATTCCTTTTTCAGCGCCATATACAATTTATCGTATGTGGCGGTTTATTCATGGAGTTTTGTATGATTGGCAAACAGAACATGGTCAATTGCAACCGGATTAGACTTTGCCTGATTGGCTAAGAACTTATCGTGGCTTTTGTACTTAATAATCAGTTCTTTATCAACTTCCTTTTGTAGTATAAACTGATTTTGGAAATGTTCAATTTGAGAAACAACCTCCAATTTGGTGTTTCTCGTTACCAATTCTCCTAATCGTTTCTCGAAAATGGTAAGTTCATCCAAATAGAACTTCATGTTATTAGTCCACAAAAGATGATCTGCGTGTAGTTCATCCATGTGTTTACGTGGTGCTTTTTTCGCTGTCATATCTTCTCTCTCGCAGTGTTAATCTTAGAAGCGAAGGGAGCAAAAAAATACGTGCAAAACCGTGACCTCGGTTTGGCAAAAAACTGATAAAAATCTGTTTTTACTTTTCACTACAGTTTTATGAAGCGTCTGGCAACTTCGTTCTCACCATCTTGAATAAGTATAGTGAATAGTCCTGAAGGAAATCCAGACACATCAATTGAATTGGAAAGGGTTCCATTACTCACCACTTTTCCAGTCATATCAAAAATAGAATAGCTGACATTGGTAAGCTTTTCAGAAAAAAACAATCTATCAGAAACCGGATTCGGATAAACAGAAAAACCGGAAGCATCTGCCCTATCTTCTTCCACGCTCGAAATCATGTTGCTGCCAAAGACCCAAAGACCTGTCTGCATATCCGAGGCCAAGATATGGCCTGAAGGAAGGAACGGATACACGCCCCAACAGCCTCTGTAAAAACCTCCTTGGTGAATCTCGGTTGAGGTATCGTAAAAACCAGCAAGCGTAGGCTTTGCAGGATTGCTGCAATCAAACATGTATACGCCATCAAAATAATAGGACACGTAAAGAAATCCACCATTGTAAATCAAATTGTGTGGGATGGAATTCACATTAACATCAGAACTTATGGTGTCTGTTACTACCAAATTATCCATGTCTGACACATCGATAATCTTGATGTCTTTGCCATGATTTTCATCTGCCAAGGCGTAAAATGGAGCATCTGCCATAAGCCAACCACTGTGGTTATAACCGCTTTGCACGTAGGTACTCAACGAGCCAATCATCTGAGGTTCAGCTATATTGGAGAAATCCACTACGAACAATCCGTTTGTAGCCGCATTGCAATAAGCCGTATCGTTGCGCACATATACATCATGCACATATCCTATTGAACTCCAAAAGGACACCTGATTTGGGCAATCTAACAGCAATGTGGGCGCAATTGGGTTGGCAAGCGAATAGACCGCAAACTGCATTGAGCCTCCACACATGTACAAACGCGCACTTGTTGTGTCAATAAAAATATTGTGACAA
>Ga0105055_10006338_pt1 | contig 16276 bp, 9 predicted proteins | sample BON03_FD_78090 | JGI IMG/M metagenome (GOLD analysis project Ga0105055, IMG submission 78090) | Freshwater microbial communities from Lake Bonney liftoff mats and glacier meltwater in Antarctica - BON-03 | ecosystem: Environmental > Aquatic > Freshwater > Ice > Glacier meltwater | place: Lake...
AACAAAATCGATTTTTTTAAAGCACTACTGCTAGTAGTGGATAAAAGCCATCAAATGCTAATTTCTTAATAAACAAGAGTATCTTGTTGAAAGAAAACAGCCTGATGACAATCCGTGAGGTAATCAGAAGCAAGAACATTATGTGGAATCACTGAAAGTTTTTGACAGGAGTAATTCAAATTTAATTCAAATTTAATCCAAATTTACTAAACTTGGCAATGTATGAGCAAATTCTTCTGGAATGTTCTTGTGTTGCATTGAAAAGCCAACGAGATTGAATCGCACTCAGGTGAGATTCTCTTATTGAATACATCGTACCAGATAGAGTCTACCTACCAAATGAAGGGAGAACCCCCTCCTTTTTTTTCTTTCTTGACTGCTGCTGCTGCGAGTTTCACTTCATACTTGACAAGATGAGTGGTACTTTTGGAAAGATTAGCATTAGGCCCAGCGTTCTTGCCATGTTCGTTATTCCGGTGGGAATTTTCGTAGGATTGATGCTGAAGAATGATTCTGATCTGAAACTGAAGCATGAAGCTGACTTGGAGCAGGAGATAGAAAGACGATTTCAAGCGAGATTGGCCCAACAGTCGAAATCCAAAGAATGATCCAACTTTTAAAGGGGCTTTAAAGTTTAATTATTTGAATTAGGACTTCAAGATTGAATCTTGAATTAAAAACTTATTCTAGAAACATATTTTTAGTCGCGGTTGAGATTGAGAATTTTTTGCATTCTTTTAATTTAAAATAGCGTAGAATCAGTTTATTTCTTCTTTCTATTTGATCGGATCATTGGAATAGAAACTGATTCATGAATTTCAAAACGAATGAATTTAATATTTACATTTCAGATTTTCAAATATTTTCCCGAAACAGGGAACTAAGGTCTGGATGTACTCTAATAACTTTTCCACGCCTCCTATTCTGCACTCTTCGAACGTCCCCCACGCATCACAGAAGAAAAGTCCAACCCCTCGATCAGTGCTGAAGGCAGGCTCGACCAAAAAATATCACAATAATCGTAAATCGTCGAAAAAGAACCTCGCCTCGAGTTTGGTTAGGGAAGACTTGCCCGAGACTTTTGTGATCAAAGACATTTCGTTTAAACCATTATGGAAGCTGTTGACAAAAGAAGGATGGACGTGCAACAAGATTGGCAATCTACAAAAAAGTAAATTTCAGGGCCTCTACTGCAGCCCATGCACTACCAAATCGAACGGGATTCTTGGTAAAAATATGTTTAATACTGATGTTGATGTAGTGCAACACGTATTTGAAAACAGATCAACCAAGTTTCATTACATTTTGTGCCAACTTCTGCATGAAGAGGGCTTGCTAGAAGACGACTTACTCTCTGATTATGAATCTGATTTTGTACCTGACAACCAGAAAGAGAATCGATCCAAGGCTTCTAATCAAATGATCAAGCAAGACGAAAGCGATGCATGGAATAAAATGACTGATTCTTCTTTGTCGGCAGTAACACCGGGTGATGTTTGGAACGAACTTCACCACAAAAATGGCTGGAAATACATTCCGGCTGGAAAGAACGGACTGAGTACATCGTATTATTCTGCGAGTCACTTATCAAGCGCATCAGAGGGAGTTCTTGGGTTCGATAATTTTGTATACGATGCAATGGGATTGAAAGATTACATTTTGTCATTGCAAGTGTCTCCTTGGTTGGAACCTTCTCCTGAAAACATTTGGGACACTTTGAGGAAAAATCATTGGCGCAAAGAAGGAATCTGTTATGTAGCCCCCCATGTAAGCGGTGATTGTCGTCCGCGACCTAGCATAGACAGTTTTACCTCCCTTGATGAGTTGTCTCGATTCTATCTCGAAACATTCTACCTCAAAGACATTCTTTCAGATATCAAGTATGAACTACAAGCGGATGAGAACCCTAATGAAGAAAATATCCAAATTCACGTTCCAAGTTTCGGAATGCACGACTTTTTCCAGCCGCAAGATGTTTGGAATGATTTGCAACAAAACGGGTGGGAGCGAGCTCCAAGGGATCTTGTGGATAAAAACGATGGTTCAAAAGTGTGCATTGCTTCTCATGTGAAAACCGTTGGGCATGCAATCGACGGATTTTCTAAGTTCAAGTTTACGTTGAATGATATTTGCAACGGCATTTTGCCGTTGCAAATTTCGCCTTCGGAGCCGCTTAGTTTCAAAAACATTTGGAAGGTCTTGAAAGAAAACGGTTGGCGCGAACTCGAAGGGTTTTTTGTGGCTCCTCACGTTAAATCGATTGAAAATTGCAGGAGGAACGTTGAGCGTTTTGAAAACGAAGCAGATTTGACATACTTTTACAAGTCTCATTTCTTGCTAAGGAAGATTCGAAAGCTGCAGGCTAACAAGCTGAAAAAACAGGAATTGCCTCGTTTGATCGAAGAGAAAGTTCCTGTGCTGACATTTAGTGAATTGTTGAAGCAAATAAAGCCGCAAGAGATTAGTAACGAGATGAGATGTAAACACTGGAGTTACCACAAAGCCGCGTCTTTTCATAAAAGGGGTTTGGAGAACGCTTGGATATATGTTGCACCGACATTGACCGATATCAAACAGGGCCAGCTGGGATTTGATGTGCTAGATTGCAACGCACACGAAATGATGGATTTTTTTGTGGCTCGGCAAGTGGCGACTCCAGACTTCGAATCTGTGTGGACGGTATTGCAGCCCCTTGGATGGCATACCAAAAATGGAGTTTTTATGGCGAGTCACATTGATGCCGAGCAGATCTCGGATTCATCAAATGTGCCTGGGGTGTTCAAGAGCGAAGAAAGCTTGGTAGACTTTTACAAGCGTGTTTATTTCTTAGAAGGTATTGTCACTGATGTTGTGGATTTGATGAAACTAAAAGCTCATGAACTCATTTCACAACATCCAGCAGCAGGCGAAATCTCTAATGGGAAAAATCTACCAACAACGAAAAGGAAATCTAAGGAGGTCGAAGCACAATCTGGAATAAAGAAAACGAAAAGAAAATCATCGATTCCCAAGAAGAGTGTTGCCCCTGAAGAAAAAATGTTGGCCTCGTTAAGCCTGGAAGATGTTCACGGGTCGGGACGTGAATTGATGTCGAAGTTAAAGTCTATCGGGTGGAAGCACTTTCGTTCCGATTGCTTGGAGTATGATTGGGTGTATGCGAAGCCCGAGGTGGCTTCACGCAGTGAAGGTGTACTAGGCAAGACGATGTTCATCTCTGAAGAAGAAATGTTTGCTGAAGCATTGCGGTTAAAAGACGACCCACAGTATCATGCGATATTAAAAGAGGTGTTCTATGCAGAACCAAACATTCAAACTAACGAAGTAGTTTCGAGCTACAACACTGAGTTTTTGAATTCGTTGACTTTAAGCGATATAAGAAGCTATGGCACTGTGGTAATGAAATCATTGAGGGCTGACATGGGGTGGAGATACTTTTCCTCGAAATCATTAGTCCATGATTGGTTTTATGCTAAACCCGGAATCACTTCTCGTGCTTTGGGAGTTGCTGGAAAATCGATGTTCGCTACGGAGGACGAAGCTTTTGCTGAAGTTTTGCGCTTGCGACATGAGTCAGATTACCGAGATATGCTGCTTGAAATTTTTGGTGTAACAATGTTGTCTGATTCGAGTGAAGGTGTTCTCGATGATACCAGTATGGCAGAGGAAGAAGAATCCGTTGCTGAAATAGTCGAAGCCAGAGCTAAAGAGGTTAGCCTCGAAGCGATTAGCCTCGAAGTGGTACAATCGTATAGAGTACCATTAATGAGTGCTCTACGTGGCATAGGATGGAGTCATTGTGCGTCTTCGTCGTTGGAATGCGAGTGGTACTACTTAAAGCCAGGAGTAAAGAAGAGGGAAGGTATCCTTGGCCAGACGATGTTTAGGTCAGAGGATGAAGTCATCCAGGAAGCTGCGAGACTACAGGCAGAGACCCCGTACGCCGAATTGATCTCTGAAGTTGTTGGGGCGGAAAAAGAATTGCTCAAGCGAGTAACGAAAAAGAAATACAAAATAGCGGAACCTCCGATGAAGAAACAAAAGATAGTGCCTATTGAAGACGATAATTCGGGATCTGAATCTAGCGATGATATGATTTCGTTTAGTGAAGCGTGGAGGCAATTGAAGGACTGTGGTTGGCGTTGTTGTAGTGGTGGACTTGCAGCACCATTTATGTACCTCGCACCTGAATTAACCAAGGCGGAAGGTATTGACGGCCTCACTAAGTTCTACGATGAAGATCAATTGCGCAGATACGTTCAACAGCTGAATGAAAAAGGGAAGCCAAAGCAAATATTGCCGGAACCAGTGGATAGTCCAGAACCATCAATAAATGAACAAGATACCTCTAGAACAGAGCAAAAAGCACAAGAATGTATGGACACTCCTGAACCGTCGAATGACGATGAAGAAAAAGTTACCTTCAAAGAGGCTTGGAAGGAAATGAAGACTATGGGATGGCATTATTCTAAAGCTGGTGGGCTAGACTCCGCCTTCGTATATCTTGCCCCTGGTTTCACAAATAAAACCGGAGTGATTGGAACCTCAAAAATTCACGGTGAAATTGATTTACTGGAATATTACATGCGACATGTTTACAACTCATATGATACCACCAATCAACAGGTGTGGGGTTCGATGATAAAACAAGGATGGTCCTCATCAATGCAGGGTGACAATTACTATTTTCAATCTCCCGAAGGTAAAAACTCCAAATGTATTATTGGAGTGAACACGTTTGCCACCAAAGCCGCTGCCATCAGTTTTTACTTGCAAAAAATGGAGAATTCAAATCTTAGTGCCGCAGTTGTCGAAGAGGAGGTCCAAAACATGTCCTCCGTGGAGAGCTCAGATGAGGAGGATGATTCAGACTGGAATGACATATGGAGCAAGATGAAGCAGATTGGATGGACCAATAAGTGGGGCGTTGGCAAGAATTCTTCTAGTGTATTCATGGCCCCTAATACGAGCAGCGTGAAAGACGGAGTGCATGGTGAGACTGTCTTCGACACGCGTGAAGGAATGATTGCCTTCTACAAGAAGAACAAAAGGTCTATTGCTAGAAATCTCAGGAATCCCTGCGCTAACCAGGAAGATGACAGGAACAATGTAAGCAATGATGACGATACGGACGATGTTCCTTTTGTTGCAGGTGCAGTCATCGATGATAATCTATTCCTCAACGATGACGAAGCAGCTGCAGCTCATCGAGAGATGCTGGCTCCTGAAAGTCAACCGTCTCAGGTTGATAATGCAGTGTTTGACGACGATACCGAGTCAGCCTTCGCAACCGTTGAGTATCACGAAGACATGGACAGCTCGCTCTCTTTTGAATCTTTCTTGGAGTTTGAAAAACGATGGGATATTGTGGATGAATTACAAAAGAAATGGGTGGGGAGAGCAAATCAAATTGAGGAAATGACTGGCTTGCTTGGAGAAAATCAATTATCTACACCTCACATGCTCCTCTTTGGTCAAACATCGACAGGAAAAAGCACCCTAGTGCGAGAGATCCTGGACCGTTTTGAATTAGCCCACGCAGTGGTGAATTGCGAGGAATGCTTTTCCCTCTCTATATTATTCAGGCTTATATTGGCTCAGATTCCTGGAGGTTGCTCTACAATGGCAGCTACGTTGATGGAGGATGAAAGTGAAGATGAAAGCCTAGAAGAAGATTTTGATGTAAACAACTATGAGATTCTACGACAGCAGAATATTTTACAGAATGCAGCAGTGCTACAAAGCCTGAATTTTACTGGTGGGCATTCAGATGAAGTGGTTTCAAAAGAATGCGTCCCTGAAGCATCTACCGTGAAGCTGCATCGAAAGAACCCAAAGTGTGATAGACTGCAAGACTTTGCGATGGAAATGGAACAGCGTTTGAAAATGAACTCGAGTACTTGCAGTTTCTATCTGGTGCTGGATAATATCGAAAAATTGCGGGAGCTGAATAGAAACATTATATCTAGTTTGCTGAGATTGAAACGAATAACTGGTTGTAATATTAGCGTTATACTCATCTCCAACTCAGTTTCAGGTGAAATGGCACAAATTCTCAGTGCCGGGAACATCTCATGTATTCGATTTCCGATATACTCGTCAAATCAGCTTCAACAGATTATCCAACATACTATATTGCAAGAGAGAGATAGTTCAATGTATGTTGTTCGCGATGTTGTGAGCCACACGATTAGTTTATTCCATCGTCAAGTGAGAGATCTTCGGGAGTTGCTTAGAATCTGTTTTGACATGTTCGATTGGTACATGAATAAGCATGTAGTTCATGGTGCAGAATTGATGCGCCATACCCTCGAGCCCCGGGTAATGTTGACGTTGCGAAAACTATACATGCATGATTTTGAAGATGATGCCACTCATAGTAAGAAACAAGACCTCGATGCTTTGGAACAAAAGGAAATCATGCAAACGACAGACGCACCATTCGAAAGTAAAGTTCTACTGATGGCCGCATTCTTAGCCAGCTATAACACAAAAGAACATAATGATAGAGTGTTTAGCACCCAGCAAAAGAAAGGAAAGACCCAATTGAAAGCAGGACTGAAGAAACATGGAGGTACTAGTAAACGAGCAGCGTTGGACAAGCTGCCACAGGTCCTTTTGGGGCCTCGAATTTTCTCTTTGGAAGACATTTTGATGCTCTTTATTAGATTGCTTGAAATTTTGTATGGTGATAAGGAGGCGGAAACGGCATTCAATGAAAGCATGTATAAGCAGGTTTCATCCCTTATTAGTTCCGGGATGCTGACCAAAGTTTCCAAAGACGGGAATCTCGATCAGGTGAAATTGAAATGCAATGCCACACTAGATTATGTAGTAGCAGTAGCCGAGACTCTCAAATTCGACATTGCAATGTATTTGGTCCACGAATAATGATTTTCCAATTTTATTTAAAAACAACTTAGTATACTTTTCTTCTGGATATGACATATTTCAACTTGGCCATGATGTGAGCTACTGCCTGTGCCGACCCATGCGAATCACACAAAGGTCCACTTTCTACTTTGTATCCTAATTTCACCTCATCGTTCTTGTTTTCCTCGTCTTTCCACAAAATATAAAAAGCAGTAGAATCGTCAGGATTGAAGCCATAGTCCAGAACATCTTCTATGAGTCTATAGGATCGCTTCACGGGCACGGCATGATGAATACCCTGGTTATGCTGCTTTTTATTGTACACTTTATGGTAATCAATACCAAAAACGCGATTTTGAGGCTTTAGTCTCTTGTTCGTCTTGATCACGTGCCATTCCTCATAGAGATTTGCCGTGAATTCATTAAAATAGAAAATATCCTGTAATGAATTGCGACCAGCGTTTTCTGGAAAGTTATTATTGTCCAAATCAATGGCTTGGGATGATGCCATTGGATCGTCGGCGTATTTCTTCTTGACCAGTGTGAGAGAATGGACACCCTGTTTTCTTAACATTACTAGATCAGCATCCATCGCTACCACAACATCATCTAAGCCTTTGAACTGATACTCGTCCATATAGAGTGGAAACCGTTTGCGTTCGTGTAGCTTCATCAGTAAGTGATGTGCGAACATTCCCGGTTCTATTACTACGATAGTACGACCTCCTGGATAAGAAATTGTCATTGTCATCTTATTCGATAGAACAGGATGGGTGTCCTCCATTTCGGTAAGCGCAAGATCCTCGGGTTCATTTTCTTCCAAAGTAGGATGGAGATCGTTGTTGGTACACAAACATACTTCCCCCATTTCAAGAACCTCGGCAACATGATCTAAAACAGGCAACTCTTCATCTGGAATCCCATCTTCATCGTGGAGACGTATTTCGTATTTAGACGGATCTTGGCTTACAAGAATCGGAGATGCGGTTCGTTTCGCATCCTCTTGGAGACATATTTTGATCAACTCAGAGACAGTAGTTCCATCTGGAACGCGGAGTACGTGCTTGCGAGCACCAGGAAAGTAAACAACAATAGAATGAAACAATGGATCGGGGGCCTTTTCGTCCTTGAAAGCTGCTGACAACATGGACGATTGATTTGCTGTATGAACAGATTCGAGGGTGAACAGAACAGGCTTAATAGGTTCAGTGCTAGCAACAGATAGCGCACGGCGTCTATCGGAGGATTCTTCGCTATGCTTCTTCTGCTCCTGTATATTTCGATGTATGGAATCCTTGTCCTCCAACGTCGTCAGGAACCGAACTTCATCAGGCGACGAAGAAAACCACTTGCAGGCAAGTTCATCACCGCACAGAAAGGAAGTGACTGATAATCGAAGGTCGTTTCTGTGAGTGTTTGCATCCCACCTCATCAATGCCACTTTATCCTCCGCTTCCCCAGGCTCTGTGAACATCATCTTCCAAGTGACTTGAACCACAACAATGAATTAGCCCCCCCATTATTATTCAACGGTATGAAAGTTGGGACTCGTGTCAGGGTGAAAACAATAGGTGGGTTGCGGTGTTTGTTTATGATTATGAGGATTGACCACGGGTTTAGGTGAGAATGGATTCATCGCCTTCATTGGTAAAGTGAATGGGAAAGCAGGGACGTTTTACGGGGTACAGTTGGATCGAGCAGGCGGCAAGAACAACGGCACTGTAGATGGGACACGATATTTTTCGTGTCCTGAGTCGCATGGAGTATTTGTAAGGGAAGAGAACATTCAAGTGAAGAAATCCTCGAATGAGCTCAATGATAAATACATGGAAGATTTTCATGGTGCATTGGCAAGTATGGGGGTCGCTCCTCCACATGAGAGTTCGGATGAACGAATAGGGCGTTTCAAACATGACGATTTCCTTGGTTCTTTTTCTGGTAAAAACTGCGATTCGACTGGAAATTGGAATTCTGGTCCTAAAAATCCTCAAGGTATGTTGTGCGATGTTTCAGATCGACCACTTTTGTGCTCCAGCGTTTCATCTACCGGGCAAGAAGTGGTGCTAGGAGGGTCTGATCATAGTCTTCGCATTTACGATGTCAATTCTGGCAAGCTTAAGAGGCAGCTTTACTCGAAGCGATTTGGTCACTCGGAATGGGTCACATGCTGCTCTTACTGCCCTGATGGCACTGTAATAAGCGGTGGTATGGACAGCAAGTTGTGTATATGGAGAGGGGTTCAATCCTTGGATTTGGAAGGACATAGAGGGTCAGTTTCTAAAGTGATAGTAACGTCAAAGGGCGGGCATGCAATAAGTTGTTCCTACGATAAAACCGTTCGAATTTGGAACCTCAGGTCCAAGATTGAATCAGCTTGCATGACAGGTCATAAAGCACCCATTTTGGAGATGGGAATGAGCAATGGTGGCTTGATCACTGGGTCTCGCGATGGACAGTTGCTATTCTGGGATCTGGTACGATGTAAGATGACTCAACGCTCAGAGGAGCATGATGGCCATGTGACTGCGTTGCATTGCGATGACAATGGATTGATTGTCTCGGGAGACCAGTCGGGAACAATGAGACTATGGGATTCAAGAACCGGAGGGAGTATTCACGCTGCATGTATTCATCCAGGTGGTGCAGTCAATTGTATTAAGAGCCATGGCGGTACAATCGTATCTGCTGGAGCTGATAGGATGCTAAATATACTCGATGAAAGAAAAATGGATCAGGTACTGAAACAAATTGACAGCCATAAAGATTATATTTACAGTCTAAATGTTTCTGATTGTCATATATTCAGTGGCTCGGGAGATGGAATGGTGCTCGTGCATGATATTCAAACTGGCACTTTGAATTATGGACTGGGAGCTAATAGAGCTGGAGTGCGATGCATTGAACTTACCTATAGAAATATGATCACTGCAGGTGATGATGGAACTGCCATGGTGTATCAATTCTAACTGACTTGTGTTATCGGAATTCATTCATATAGTAATTGGTCTTTTTTAAATTCATTTCAAAGAGTCATCCATTCAATAGATTTCATTCATATATTATTTGATATTATATTCATCAGGATAGTAATCATGCTTCACTGACACAAGCCATTTTGGATTCAGGAATATTTGAAAATACCTCCTGTTTGTTAAAGCAGGCTCCAGTGGCGGCATTTTGCTGCAGTTGAGAATTGCAGAGGCTTGGATCATTCGCTGGAAGACCGGAACAAATATTCAAATTCATGTATACGTCTTGTCGCCATCCACCATAATCAGGATTGATACCTTTGACCCAAGTGCAAATTACTTTCACATGACCAACATCATAATCATTATCAAGAATCACAGTTCCAGTCTGACCATGGGTTAGCGCCTGGCACTCTGAAATATCTGACACTTCAACATCGTTGACGAATGTTCGAATAATCCAAGCTTTATTGTTGTGAACTCCAGATTTTACACTGATAGACTCCGAGCCAGAATCAAACAAATAGATTGGTCCGGTCACTTTTGAAATGTACTTGTCACCTGCGAACGTGGTGATATGCGGATCGGCTATTGCTTGACAGGTGGAGTTACATTTAAATGAAAAGAAAGCAGACGTTGGGGCGAAAGTTGAAGGAGATAAGGTTACGTTAACACTAGGCGATGATGTGGTAGGCGTCATACTGGATGGAGTCGCAGTAGGCGTTTCCGTTGGGGAGAGAGAGCTTGGCGAACCACTTGGAGTTGAGGTGGTTGGTGCATTAGTTGGAGTTTCAGTTGGAGTTGAAGTAGTTGGTGCATCGGTAGGTGCTTCGGTTGGAGTAAAGGTAGTTGGCACACTGGTTGGTGCTTCAGTTGGAGTTAAGGTAGTTGGCGCACTGGTTGGTGCTTCAGTTGGAGTTAAGGTAGTTGGCACACTGCTTGGTGCTTCAGTTGGAGTTAAGGTAGTTGGCACGCTGGTTGGTGCTTCAGTTGGAGTTAGGGTAGTGGGCACAGTGGTTGGTGCTTCAGTTGGAGTTAAGGTAGTTGGCACGCTGGTTGGTGCTTCAGTTGGAGTTGAAGTAGTTGGTGCATTGGTAGGTGCTTCGGTTGGAGTTAGGGTAGTCGGCACGCTGGTTGGTGCTTCCGTTGGAGTTAAGGAAGTGGGCACAGTGGTTGGTGCTTCAGTTGGAGTTAAGGTAGTTGGCACAGTGGTTGGTGCTTCCGTTGGAGTTAAGGAAGTGGGCACAGTGGTTGGTGCTTCAGTTGGAGTTAGGGTAGTGGGCACAGTGGTTGGTGCTTCAGTTGGAGTTAGGGTAGTGGGCACAGTGGTTGGTGCTTCAGTTGGAGTTAAGGTAGTTGGCACGCTGGTTGGTGCTTCAGTTGGAGTCGAGGAAGATGATCCGCCAGTAGGAGCTGAGCTTGGTACGCTACTTTGAAATGGAGCAGTAGTAGGTACTTCAGTCGGGAAATCGGTGGATGGACTATAACTAGGTGCAGAGGTCGGTGCTTCAGTTGGAAAAGCAGTTCCTGTACATGTACACTGAGGGTGTGAATGCCATGTTCCTGGGAGTGCCGGGGACGCATTGGTTGCATTGACAAAACAAAGCCCATCATATGATACTTCGTTTCGAAACTCTTGCCATGTGATTTCGGATGATCCCCATGGAAAGGAAGCACTGTATTCGATGTACAAGTCCAATGCATACGCCCCCGATCTTCTCATGCACTCAGCAGTAGTGGTTATATTACTAACAACATTATCTACTGTATTGATTATAGTGCTATTGCTATTTCGGTTCCCAAGGGTGCAGTTTTCAGTGTGAAACGACCAGGAAGCAGAATTCACAGCAGTAATAAAGTCTTGCATTCCAAAAGGCTGAACCTCAAAAGTTAACTGTCCCAGATTAGGAAGCAGGTTGGTCTGGAACAGCGAGTAGCCCTGGTCGGATTCCCAAAGTGAGCTTTCCTCGTAGATGTTTACGATATGAGGATCGCCAGCAGCTAAACAGGTGACCTTGCAAGTGCAATCGAAAGCGTCACTTTGAAATGCATTAGCAGTGCTACCAGCTAAGAGGAATACAATAACGATGGATTTCAACATTTTGAATGATGCTCGAGTTTCGATTTTGTAAATATTGAATTGAATGTTCACCGAACCGGTGAATTGCGGTGAAACGGGTCTTGGGTGATTTTTTTAAATGAACACAAAATCAACACTAGAAGGTATTAACCAATACTAGTACGAGTGACGCATTTGTGGAGTTGTTTTCCAAGAAGGTATTTGATCAATTTGATCTGCGATAAGGACCCGATTTTTAGTACGATGTAAATGCAAATGAACCAGGCGTGAACTCAGCGCATTATTTTAAAATAACTGATACAAAATGAGGGTTGTTTAGGCAAAACAAACTGAAAATGTAGAAGGGACTGAATTCTGAAATGAACATGAAAGTAAATAAGTTATTCGCTCCGTGCAAGAAAGAATGTACTTACTTGAACTAGGACTATACACGTTCGTCGCGCGTGTCTTCGAATTTGTGACTTCTCAATTACTGTTAAAAAAAACTGCAGGAGTAATCAGATCTTTCATCTTCTCCCCAAATTGCAATTTTTAAAAGTTAATAGGTGGTTGAAGAGGAATACCTACCTCTCTTTTACCAGAAACAATCAAGCTGATCAAATTCGATATACTGATTTTTTCCAATAAGCTCATCCTGTTTGAATTTTAAATCACAAAGAAGTACATTCGGAAAATCAGCTATCCAAAAATTCAATCTTGCAGTATCTACTGCATTAGATCCCATGGGCAAGCTCTACGATGTTCCCTAAAATCACAGGACGTTTTAGCAGAAACAGTGGTTACGTATTAAAACACAAATGTAGAACCTGAGACAACTCATACAATGCAATATCAGTATTATGATTGAAAAAATATTCGAATCATTCGATCGATCGTGAATTAATTAAATGGTTGACATACGAAGAAGGCAAGACTTGCATATTCAGATATATGATGATATTACGCATTCAAATTGAAATGTCTTCCTCGCGTGCACTTTACTCAACAAATTTTCTGAATTCCAGAATTTTATTCGTTTAGTAGCTCCTCATCAAGGTTTGCGTCATTAGTATCAAATACTCGAAATAGAGATCTCTCAACTTATAATTAAATGATTAAATTGTAAATTATAGTTCCAAGAAGAACCGACACCGACACCATCGAAGCGGAAGAAGGAGTGGAGGTACCTGGTTGTTCTGGATTCAGTTCTGGATTCAGTTCTTTAACTGAATCAATCGAAGGTGAGGAAGAAGGAGCCTCACTTGTTGTTGGACTCTCAGCTGGTGACGATTGTGGTGCATTAGGCGATACACTTGGAGCAGATGTTTGATCTTCAGTAGTAGGTGATTGCGATCCACTTGGAGCAGATGTTTGATCTTCAGTAGTAGGTGATTGCGATAAACTTGGAGCAGATGTTTGATCTTCAGTAGTAGGTGATTGCGATCCACTTGGAGCAGATGTTTGATTTTCAGTAGTAGGTGATTGCGATTCACTAGGAGTAGACGGTGCTTTGCTGGTAGGTGATTTCGATTCACTTGGAGCAGATGTTTGATCTTCAGTAGTAGGTGATTGCGATCCACTTGGTGTAGACGTTGGAGTTTCAGTAGGGGATAGTGAAATACTTGGAGTAGATGTTGGAGTTTCAGTAGGTGATAGTGAAATACTTGGACTAGATGTTGGAGCTTCAGTAGGAAATGCTGTTCCCGTACATGAACACTGAGGTTTTGAATGCCATGTTCCTGGAAGCGCAGGCTTACTATTCGTCTCATTGAAGAAACAAAGTCCATCATATGATATTTTCGCAAGATACTCATCCCAACTGACATTCGAATATCTCCAAGGAAATACGGCAAAGTACCTGACGTACAAATCTAAAGCAAATTGTCCTGATCTCCACATACATTCAGCAGTGGTAGTAATAGTGCTATCTATATTTTCAAACGAATCTTCCGCAGTGTTGTTGGCTCTCCTGCTTTCTCGAGTACAATTGTTAACGCTATAAAACCACCCTGAGGAGTTAACGGCGGTGATGAAATCTTTCTTGCCAGAAGCTTGTACCTCAAAAGTTAAATCTCCCAGACTGGGAAGCGTGTTTGTTTGAAACAGCGACAGGCCCATTGAAGAGTCCCAACGAGAGCTCATTCCATAATTGTTGACAATATAGGGATCCCCTGCCGCTAAGCAAGTAGCTTGACAGCTGCATTTGAACGCATCTTCCTCGAGACCCTCAACTGTTATTAAAGTAAATACGGCGGAGAGAATGAAGAACCTCATATTTGCTATTTGTTTCAGCAATTCGAATTTCAAAAGTTGAAGTACGATTGAAAATACTGAAGTCGCGCATGGTTTTTATACAGGAGTCTGTTTGGTGCTGAATGTGGTTTCGTACATCCTAATTCCTAAAAGCATGAAAAAAAAATGGTACAAAATTGGACACAAACTCCTGAATTTTAAAAATGTGACCTAGTAGTAGCAACTCGAAGTACAGCTTTGTTGGTCCGCAACGATTCATTTTTTCAAACTATTTACCATTCTTGAAATCTTTAGTTGTTGGTTCATTTATAAATTCAAATGAATACCATTGGAGTTGGCAATTCATGGTAGCACTTCATGGTCTTTCAAGACAGCTTCGATTTGAGCTTCGATTTCTTGCTTGGTTGTTATATCCATTGCAGGTCCGTCATATCTTTGCAACCTCTCTTTCGCAACTCCTGTGGCGTAAGTGATCATTTCGGCTGTCAGTTGAACTGAGCTCACTATGCGCAGCACAAGAATATCATCCCATTCAATCATGAGTTCTTCTGAATTGACATCCCGAAACATTTCCCTGATCGCTGAAACTGGGCAATTATTGCGAGGAAAAGCATGCATCACTTGTGCCATCGATATTCTCCCCGTTTTGGTCGAGTCTAAATAGTTAAACACACGCCTCGCGCTTTTAGAATCACTACACTTTCCATCTTGCACAGCAATTCGAATCAACCATTTTTCTACATCTTTTAATTTGGCGTACCTCAAAAACCCGACAACCAATTGTGACAAAACAGCTTTATTCCAAGATGCGGTTGGTAAAGTATGTCTAGTAATCCACACACTCTCTAGACCTTGAACAGCTGTTATTCTATGGTCGCTTCTCTTTTCAAGCATACTACTAACAAAGACCTTGCCTGTGACGGAGATGCGGCCCCAGTATTTCGGTTTATATTCTACGGTACACGACCTCACATTTTCTGTAACTTCATCGCTGTTTTTACCGTTGAAAGGCATCTTCCCAGTTAATAACCTGTATACTACTACTCCCAGGGACCACATATCAACACTTACCCCATAAGCACTCTCGCCGACCTCCGGGGCCATATACCCTATAGTTCCAACTACAGAACGAAAGCAACTATACGGTCTGTCGGTATCAAAATCGGCACTCAGTCCAAAATCAACTAAAACTAAATCTAAGCCATTTTTATTTCGGGTTAGCCAATTGGCCAGTTTAATATCGCGATGGCAGATACCGTTGTCATGCAAATATGCCAATGCGGAAAGCATTTGAAATGTCACTCTCGCAGTTTCTTCCTCGTCAAAGCTACCCACTGCTTTCAAACGTTTAAAAAGATCTCCTCCTGTGCATAACTCCAGTACTAGACTAGATCCTAGCCAAGAGTAACATACCTCCGACAGCCGCACAATATGTGGATGATGGCATCTACGTAGCATCCGTATTTCGTTCTTCACATCCTTTGGCTGGCTCATATCGCTAATAATACTTTTGGTTTGCCGACGAGTTAACTTTCGAGTCAGTACTTTTTCTTCGCCAAGTGCTTTAGATGAACCCTGATCACTATTTACGACTTTAATTGCAAAACATGCACCGTCGTATCGGACCACCTGGCTCACACTACCACACAATCCAGCCCCTAGAGGCACGCTGCCACTTTCGGGGTCATTATACGCAGGGGCAGAGCGGCTGGTTTCCATCACACCCCAAGGAAATATAGAGGGCTCTTCTCTTCTCTCGAATACTAGATCTGAATCCTTCAGCTCTTCCAGCACCATAAAACTCTCAAATTCTTCGCCATCATTAACGCTATCACTGTAAAGGGTGCTTTCCTTATTCGAAATTGGTGCTTTGATTGATGAAGTTACTGATGTAGCGGCGCCCATATCCAATGGTGAGTCAAAAGTATCACAAGCCTATTTAAAACGGATCTATTCAGATCTAGGATACTTGCCAAAGATTTGACGATTTTTTTTTTTTTTTTATTTTTTATTTTTTTTGGGGGTGAAGAAAAATATTGGAAGAACTTGGGAAAGTCTTTGATTTTTTGAGGGGGGTGGAGTTGGTTTCCTAAAAAACTAATAAAAAACATATTATTTTCCGGTC
>Ga0105055_10006341_pt1 | contig 16270 bp, 11 predicted proteins | sample BON03_FD_78090 | JGI IMG/M metagenome (GOLD analysis project Ga0105055, IMG submission 78090) | Freshwater microbial communities from Lake Bonney liftoff mats and glacier meltwater in Antarctica - BON-03 | ecosystem: Environmental > Aquatic > Freshwater > Ice > Glacier meltwater | place: Lake...
AAACATGTGCATGTGAGTTTTATTCTCAACAACGGTAAACTCTCACCTCGTCGTGCTACCGCTCTTGTAGCTCTCGAGATGATCGATCCAAAAAAGAATCCTTTCAACTGTACTTCTAAAAAAAAGGATGTGTGGTAAAGGTCCTAGAAACCCTATTCTAAAATTCTAAGGTCCTGAACTCTGTTCTAAAACCGCGAACTGCTCGCGAACTCCCTTGATAGCTAAGTGGTATCTAGGCGGTCCGCTCACGAACTCTCGCATGACTAAGTGGTCGATGGATGATATGTCGCTATGTTGTACACCAGCACAGCACACACCGATTGGCACGCTTGTTCGTGGGGGTTTAGATGTTCCTGGGATGTGTGGACGCTCTAGCCAGAACTGATCCCTTCTTTGGTTTGCATGGAATTGAAACATTTTAATATTATGCTTTTGTGCACGTTCCCTCTTCGCTTCTGATAGTTCTGCTGCCTGTTAGTGTCCCCCAACTTGTCTACACATTAGCTCAGGCTAGTGAGTTCGTGCGCTATGTTGTTCTCCGAGCCTGACGCGGCCCGGATTTAAGCCGGGCGCCAACTTGTTACTTAAGGCGGGGTTGGGTATTTCTCAATCGAAAGCGGATTCTCAGTGGAATTCAGTTTACAAGGCATTCAATTTTGAGTTTCATTTCGAGTCATCGAATTTGTTGTTGTGGAAAAATAACAATTCGTCAGTAGTAATGTAAATGTGATTCCGACACGGCAAACCTGCGGCCAGCGCTCGAGCAGGGCTGCGGAAAGCAAACACCGAGCGCTAGAAAATGATTTTCCAAAAAAGTTCCAGCGAAAGATAATTTTGGCGACTTCCTAAAAAAAACGTGTTTCCGACCGAGTCGCCCGCAGAAAAAATTAGAATTTGGCATTGCACAGCGGTTTTCTTTTCGCAAGTATTCAAAAAGTGCACAGACCTAGATCTCAGTGTCCTCTACATTTTGGTACCGGGAACATCTTGGAAATTCGCTCGGAAAAATAATTTCCTATAGCCTCGCGCACGACGTCCCCGGCATCGCGCAGCGCTCTGACGGATTGGAAAAATAAAATGCCAGCGCTCGTCGTCTACTTCCAACAGACATGCTCGAGCGCTGTCCTGGGGCAGGTTTGCCGCGTCAAGATCACGGCGTTTACATTACTACTGACGTATTGTTTCGTTTTCACAACGACAAATAGGATGAAATACTTTGTAAACTGGATTCCACTGAGAATCCGCGTTCGTTCGAGAAATACCCCACCCCACCTAAAGAGTAACTTGCTCTGCAGCTTCTGCACTTCTTCGAGAACGGTGTTCCCCGTCCTCGAACCACAAATTACAAGAGTAATCACGGGAAGTTAGTAGATAACTTCAGTCTCGAATAAGACGTCACGTCCCTACAAGACCCCTCTACGTCACGTCTCTAACAGACTCCTTTCTATTTTGTTAAGGTGTTCCACATAAAGCGGTGAAGAGAAAATGTGACGAGTAAGGCGTCACGTCCCTACAAGACCCCTCCACATCACGTCTCTAACAGACTCTTTTCTATTTTATTAATGTGTTCCACATAAAGCGATGAAGAGGCACCTTTCCTTCAAATCCATGCCGAATTCTCGTCTATCTTCGACTACCTAAGTCCTCTGCCCTTAGCAGTTTACGCCACCACTTTATGTGGAACACATTAATAAAATAGAAAAGAGTCTGTTAGAGACGTGACGTGGAGGGGTCTTGTAGGGACGTGATGTCTTATTCGTGACTGAAGTTATCTACTATATTCCCGTTTACGCCACCGCGTTGAGGACTATGTTTCCCTTAATCTGTGTGGTCTATCGCTTACGTTCAGGGCCCTTTCTTTGCATATCCTTTCCCTCCATTCTCCCCTGGCCCATTTTTCGGCATTTCAAAATGTCACCGGACCTAACAGGTATTACTCTACTTGTCACCGTGTGTGTATTACCTCGACCAGACCTTACACACCCCAGAAAGAAAACAAGAAATTGAAACTCTTCTCTCAAAATCGACTTGATCATTTCACCGTTGTACACAAACTTCGCAATTCAGTATATGCAGAGGTTGCCAGAACCTGTCACGCTTGTTGAGTTGTTGCAGGGAATGTATGATCCAGTAATTGCGCTCTAATGCGCTTGAATATGAATGCTCTTTCTTTCGAATGGCGCTATTATTGCTGCAGCGGCACGGGGGCCGCGGCAGGGCAGCTATGACTGTTCCATATTGCTTTGTTTAATCACACAAAAATACTCACACTCAACCTGTCCCTCCAACACCTCCCTCCACACAGGCTTATATCAACAATTTCCCACACAATCGCATTTATGCGTCAACCTTCTTCCTCCGGGCAGGCTTCTTGGGAGCATGGGGATCCATGATCTCGCGCGCCTGCTCCAAGGCACCCTCAGACACGCCAGTAACCCAAGAATAGATGAGCATAAAGAAGAGGTAAAGCGTGAAAACGATGAACTCAACCAGCCATCCAGTGTGCCAGGCGTTCTTCTCATCGGCTGTCGGGTCCGCGACCCAATTCAGCACTGGTGCGCTTGAGGTGGACTTGAAACCATACTTCTTGGACGCGTCTGCGATTGCCTTATTCCAGTGAGTGTTGCGCTTGATACCAAGGCCTGACTTGTAGTCATCCTTCCACTGCAGAGCCTGAGTGCTGTCTGTGAACGCCTTTGTGTCACACGAAACGTGCGACATAATCCCCACCCATGCATAAGCCGGCATGCCTTTAGCGTAACCCGCGTCGAGCACTGGTGCAACGCAGTAATAGTTGTATACGCACGTGCCCACAACCGGCAGCTTGTCCTTGCACAGCTTGTACATGCCCGCGTAGTCCGGTGCCACCTGCCCATCCTTCATGTAGAAGAAAGCATTCTCTTCATACCCCTTGGCCACTGTAGAAAGCTGTGACAGCTTGACATCCTTAATAATCTGCGAGCCAGCTGATTTAGACCATACCACAAAGAAATGCCCTCCCAGAATGCACGAAAGGAACATCATCATCGCCCCGAGCATCAGGGGACGAGCCAACTCGTACTTCCCGCTGACAGCCTGGTAGCCAGCAAAGCAGAAAACAGAGCCAAAGAAGACCATCATCATGGCACAGCCTGCAAGCCAATTTACGTGAACTGAAGTGGCCACCGAGCACGCTGTTCCGCAAACCAGAAGAAGGAATCCAGCCCATCCGAACTCCTTGCCGAACAGACAGAAAACAAAGTGCATCCCGGAGTGCACAGCCCTGATAGGCAGCGGCCGCAGGGGCTCCTTCTCCGCTTCCGACTCACCCACCAAGGGCTCATTCTCCTCCATATCTTTGGACTGAGTCATAGTTTTGGTCGACGACATCTGCTGCGCTCCGAGCCAATGCCCTTATATCGCGCCTGATGACGCTCCTCGACTGACCTGCCTGTGTAATATAATAATATACACGCCCACAAAGTCATGATCAGCTTGTGCAATTCAACCATGTATGCTCCGGCACAGCAACACCAGCATCAGCGTATATCGTGCTGTGACAGCTGTGGTGTAACTGCTGCATCCACCACAGTAGAATGCCCGAGGAAATACACGACAAAGGCGGCCGTGCAACGATACGTAGACTCGACTAGGCGAGCAGCCCTCCTATTCCAATCCCGGTGGGACGAGCTTGTTGTCTTTCTGTGTCACTACTTAGTTGACCTCAAAATGCGATACTGCATCCCTGCAAGGGGGAAGAATAGACGCTGTCTCTTGAGCAGCAGCAGCAGCAGAAAACCCAGTTCAGATGCCTTTATAATAACGAACAATACACGTTCCGTACACGTGTGCCTCATGGCTTCGCACAACAAACTGCACACGCATGTGAAGCACGCTGAACCAAAGCTTGGCCCCCGGTCGTAGAGCGAGTTCGTCTAAACCTGTACTATTTGGCACCGCGCAGGAGCATACAGCACACGCACACACTAATATACTGTGGAGACAAGCAGGGGGACACGTACAGGCAGAAGAACTGAGAGAGGCGAAGAGGGAACGAGCACGAAAGCGCGATGACGCGATTTTTTCTATTCCGAGCGAACCCAAGAAGGATTAGTTTTGGCTGGAGCATCTCACTCATGCCAGGAACATCTCAAATTCCACGAACATCTTGTTGGTTCGTGGACATATTCAACGATGCCAATGCCACGACGACATACCGGAACAAGGGTGACATTGTAAGATAACTACAGAGACACACTACAAGCCTGAAGCACGTCGTCGCATATCATCAAGAAGCGACTAATCAGTTCTGTCGGGTGCAGCCCGACGTGTAGCGAACACACATCTGAGCAAGCGATGAACACGACTTTGAGCAAGCAATGCAGTGACTACATCCGTCGCCTACCATTGTGCTTTGGTAGTCCATCCTGCCTCTGCTGGGGCGCTCTTTCTTCCTCCCTCTCCTCAGTGCGCGTGCTCGTGTTTGCGCTCTCCTGCTCTCCGCTTGTGCGTCGCAATGCCCTCTCCCTCACTCTCTCGCGTGCGCTCTCTCTCTCTCTCTCTTTCTCTCTCGCTTACTGCCTCGCTGCTTCTCTCCATCTCTCTCTATCACGCTCTCTCGCTATCGTGTTCTCTCTTGCTCGCTTGCTCCCTCACTTCTTCTCTCCCTCTGTTTCTCCCTATTTTCCTCTTTCTTCTCTCCCTTGCTCTGTCTCTCTCTCTCGCTCGGTCGCTCACTTCTTCTCTCCATCTCTCACTCACATGCTCTCTCGCTATGGATCTTTTTCCCTCTCGCTCGCTAACTCTTCCTCTCCCCTCTTTCTCCCACTTTCAGTCTCTCACCATCTCTCTCTCCAGGCCACGCCCCTGCGGTGGATCTTGGCAATCAGCGTGGAAGCGCTCGATATCCGAAGGGCGCGCGGCGGCGAGGGGCTCCGCAGCTGCGCGCCACCCGAAGTCCGGAACTTCGGGTGCCGCACGCCACTCGGAAGTCCGGAACTTCCATCCCTCAGGTCAGATTTTTTGGGTTGTTTGTGCGGTCATCCTCCCGCCAACGATCGCGTCGCATGGCACCCCGAAAAACACGTGTTTTCAAATCGAGACCGGATCAACACACAAGGTGCGTTGGCCTGTGCGTTAACGTACAGCGGTCGGTTTTGAGCTTGCGACACTCCGTTATGGTATACACTTTCTCGCTTGCTCTCTCTTTCTCCCCCTCTGTCTCTCACTCTCCTTTCGCTCGCTTGATCGCTCTCTTTCCCTCTCGCTAACTCTCATTCTCTCCACCCCACCAACCTCACCCTCTCTCTGCGTCTCTCTCCCACGTGCCTGTGATCGCTTCAATTTACAGAATGGATTCACTGAAGAAAAATCTGGTGCGCAGTATATATTCGCATAAGTTGTCATCCGTGAAGCATCAAAAAGGTCATGGAATCAAACAACAGGGCAGTGAAATCACTATGACGATTGTGTAATCGAAAAATAGGGTTGTGTAATTCAAGGGGCACGCGGCGGGGGAGGTGCTGCGCGCCAACTGGATTGGACCATTGACCCGAGGACATCAAAAGCCAACTGGATTGGACCATTGACCCGAGGACATCAAAATAGTGTATTGTGGCGTGCGTCGGTAGAGGGACTTTAGGCCCGAGCTGCCGTGCGCCACAAGGTCACGACCAAACCAGGGAGAAAGTTTGTTTTTTTGACTTTTTGTCGACCTGCAGCAGCCGCAGGTCAACTTTTTCCCCCACCTGCAACAGCACAGGTGGTAGCGTGGCAAGTCGCGTTTTGGTCAACTTGCGGCCGCCGCAAGTCAGAAAAAAATGTGAATTTTTTTTTTGAAAAACATGCACGAAGAACGGATGGACTCGGAAAAAGAACAAATTGGAACAATTTTTTTGAAAATATCGACTTGCGGCGGCCGCAGTCAAGAAAAATAACTAACACATCAGAAAAGGAAATTACACGATGGAACAAAGAAAAAATCGGAACACTGTCCCGATTTTTTCTTTTTTCAAAATCGGAAATTTCGACTTGCGGCCGCCGCAAGTCGAAAAATTGGGGAAAATACTGAAAACACCCGAACAACAGAGATTGAAAGTTAGATGAAAAATATTCGTCTTGCGGCGGCCGTTTGGGACTCTGTGGACATTACACCACCCTATTTAGTCACCTCAGGGCAATGGTCCGATCCAGTGGGCGCGCCACAGCGCTCACGCCCCTGTTCTGGCTAAATTCATGGCCTCCTGGGAGTTGGGCACGTGTATTGCGCCTTCTGGTTATCATCTTCGCGCCTATGAGGTTTTGTTTCTGTGCATTGAGTGATTTGCATGCTACTCACAATCATTCCTCTAGGCATGCGCGGTCGCCATCCTGCAACTCTCAACCCATTCCATTGTTTCTTTGCGTCTCTGTGTGTATAGCAACCGGCGCATGAATGTTCAAGGCGGTTGAGAATTTGAGATAAGCGCATTGCTGGAAGGGCACTGATGATCCCGGTCACAATCTTGCTGGGCACTGCTTTGATGGACACCCTGGGCCCATTGTGCATTACCTACCCAGGCGCGCGGCGGCGAATAGAGCTGCCGCGCGCCACAAGATCACGAACAAACTCCGGCAGATTTTGCGCTTATTCAATATCACGGTGTCCTCAAAATTTCGACTTGCGGCGGCCGCAAGTCGGGCAAAAGCCGACTTCAAGTTGCGACGGTAGCGGTACAGTAGCATTACAGGACATGGAAACTGGCAGATAGAAACTGAAGTATGAAAATTGGCTGGTTTCTTGCACTGTGCTTTAGAACCCCGCTCGCAGCGATTGGGCAGTCTCTGAATGATTTTCTTGATGATTTTCTTGATGATTTTCTCTATGAAAATCTTAATTGTCTCCATGAAAATCTCAAATTTCCTGTGAAAATCACAGATTTTCTCGGTGAAAAATCTTAATGATTTCCTCATGATTTTCTTAATCATTCATAAAATCTCTCACTACAAAGTTAGAATTTCTACGGGGGGACTTGTTTTTCTTCCCCAAAGTTGGGTGGAGCCGGCTCAACACAAATTTTTTGCATCCAAATCGAGTCGAGCTGGCTCCACCCGAATTTATTTCCAAAAATTTCGAGTTGAGCCGGCTGAACTCGATTATTTTCCAAATTTTTTGCATTCAGCCGGCTCAACTCATTTTTTTGTTAAAATTTTGGTTCAGCCGGCTGAACCCAAATTGTTTTCCATCGGCGCTTTTTTACCCATAAATCGGTTTCGGGCGTTTTCCTGGCCATTTTTGAGTGGAACCGGCTTTTGAGTGGATCCCGGCTGAACTCAAAAAAATGAAAGAAAAAGTGAGTTTTTGGACAAATTCCGTATAAACTCTGTCGTATTGCGAGTGGCGCGCGGCAGCTCCCTCCACTTGCTGCGCGCCCGAAAATCGCTGGCTGGGGTGACAGTTTCTTAATGGTTTATAGAAACAAACAGTTTCTTAATGGTTTAGACAGTTTCTTAATGGTTTATAGGGCAGGGTGCTGGCTTCATCAGTGTATACCCACAAATTCCAAGTACACAAATGGTCCAAGATGATCATCTCACAACAATCATAAAATGCTGTGCAAAAAATAAGGTATTCTCAATAGATCAAACTGCTTGACAATCATTGATGCTCCCGACACACTGGCATCCTTGCACTACAAAAATTAAACTTGATGATCTGAAGCAATCGCAATCTGATTGCTGATAAATTGGGTATCCTCGACATATCGAATTCCAAAGAAAATGAAAATTAATTTTCTTCAAAAATCTCAACCAATGTAAAATGTTTTGACCCACCAGCGGGTCCAATACCAAGAGTAGGTGGGAAAAGGTCCGAGACAGTCCTCTCTTGGAGGTTTAAGTTGGGTTTTAACCACCTAAGAAAGAAAAACAGAAAAGAGGAGGAAAGAAGGTAAACTGGGTCCGCCATTATTAGTAGAAGGGCAAAGGTCCGGGAAAGTATCTTGAGTCCTGAGCAAATCATGGGGTTTTTACCACCCAAGAAAAGAAAAAAGAACGAGAAATGACGAGTGAACAGCCATACCTAACAGGGCACGCGGCGGCGAATCCCGAGCTGCCGCGCGCCATATGGTCACCACCAAACCCGGGGGATTTGACATGTTTTTGATTTTCATTTTTTTCGACTTTCGGCGGTCGCAAGTCGACTATTTGCGCGACTTGCGGCCGCAGTCGGAAGAAAATAGAAAAAAATGTGAGGAAAACACACGGAGAACAGGATAGGAAAAGAACAAGTCGGAACAAAAAACGAAAAATTGAAAAATGTCGACCCGCACAAGAATGGAGAATCGCACTCCAAACGCAACGAACTGAGTTTTTACGGTTTGGTTAGTATTCTTATAGTACTAATCGCGCCGTTAAAGTCAAATTACTTACATTACTGGTAGAATGTATTTAGTCTAAGATGCTTTTACAATTGAATTTCAATATAAAAATGAATAAAACATTGTACTATTTGTACTTATTATTGCACTCATTCTATTTTTGCAGAACATGTTTTACTACACATCTACGGTTCGTGCCCAACAACGTGCGATTTCTCCATCATGATGATTCTTGGGCGGTTGCGACGGCCGCAAGTCAAAACAAAGATAACACTTTTCGTGGGGAAAAAAAAACTACACGATGGAACCCGCCCATAATGCAAGAAATCGCACCCTGGTCGTCCACGAACGGAGCAATTGCCGACTTTTTAGTATTGCCTGGTAGTCTTTTGTCAATTACTGAGATTACTGAGTGAAAATATTTTAGTCCATTAAAGCCTATCCGTGAATTGAAATATGAAAGTGAGCAAAATATTGTACCACTGGTCCTTATTATTGACCCATTTTGTTTTTGTGAAACATAATGCTTACATTTTACCATACGCGTATTTGACCACAGTGCAATTTCTCCATTCTTGGGCGGAAAGAAAAAATCAGAACATTGTTCCGATTTGTGCTTTCGGAAAATCGGAAATTTCGACTTGCGGCCGTTGCAAGTCGAAAAAATGGGAAACACACTGAACACACCCAATCAACAGCGATTGCACATTCGAGGAAAAATGTTTGGAGAATTTCGTCTTGCGGCGGCCGCAACCCGACAAAAATAAAATACACACACCGGAAAAAGATTGATCCAAGAATCCCGGTGGGAAGAAAATCGAACCGAAAGGGCACTTGTCCATCTGTATACAACAATCCGAATACCAATAGGTACAGCGCTCCAGATCTCAACATTTCGCGACAAACTGCTTGACAGTTGACAATTGATGCTCTCGACACACCTGTATACTAAACACCGGTATACAAAAGAATACACCTTGCTCATCTGAACAAATTGCACTGTGATGCCTGACAACCTGGGTGTTGTATATCAAATTGCAAAATACATCAAATTGCAGAATATGTATCAAATTGCAAAATATCAAATTGCAAAATATATGGAAAGAGAGTTGCTCCCAAAGTCCCAATCCAACAATTTTCCAAAATGGTGATATCAAAACACAAAATCTGATTTCACAGAAACTGGATGATTGACCAAGGCAACGTCCACAAATGCTGAAAATTGATGCTATCGAAAAATCCAAACAAACACAGATCCATGAATGATGAACGACAAACATCAAAATCTGATTGAAACAATTTTGATGCTTGCGCCAATGCAAATTCCAAAAAAGTTGAAGATGGGTAATCTCAAAAATCCACTTGCGACTACATTCAAAGAGAATGATCTTGCAACTTCAAAATCCGAGGATGATTCCAAGAAAATTGGATGTTCTGATTGCAACAAAATTAATGCTTGCACCAAAACAAAATTCAAAAAAATCGATGATAGATGATCTCAAAAATCTACATGAGATTGTCTTCAAAGATGATGACCTGACCAAATCAAAATCTGATTGCAAGAAAACTGGATTTTCTGATTGCAAAAACAAATTGAAATTACCAGAATCCCGGTGTGGCCGGGGGGGGGAGACAAAAAACGGAGATTTGCGTGGGTTCACATGTAAAATTCCTTTCTCCATCCCGGTGTGACCAGGGGGTGGGGGCAGAAAACGGCGATTTGGCCCTCTGATGAGTCATTTGAAGGCGATGACTCAGTATATGGGTCATTTGAAAGCAGCGACTTGGTATATCAGTCGTTTGAAGGCAGCGACTCGGCATATGAGACATTTGAATTCAGAGACTCGGTACATGAGTCGTTTGAAGACAGCGACTTGGTATTTGAGTCATTTGAAAACAGCGACCTGACTCGGTATACGAATCATCCACGGACTCGGTGGACGATTCATTGGCTCGGCAGACTCGGATGAGTCATTTGAATGCAGCGACTCGGTACATGAGTCGCTTGCAGACAGCGACTCGATATATACGCTGTATATGAGTCATTCGAGTTTGAAAACTGCGATGTGACTCGGTATATGAATCGTCCACCGACTCGGTGGACGATCTGCCGACTCGGTAGTAGATGAGTCATTTGAATCTTCAAGACAGCAATTTTGCCAGGGGGTAACTATTCTAGTGTTTTTAAAAAACAAAATTATCTTGCCAGGGCTAGCTACTCTAGGGTTACCATAATCAAATCTTTGAAGATTTCTGTTGCACAAAGGGACTCAGTCCTGGTTTCGTACGGCGAAGAGACTTGGTCCTGGATTCGTACGCAAAAATCACATTTTGAAAATTTTGAAAATCCACAAAAACACATCAACGATAGCATGCACAAGTGTGCATCCAAGCGAAAATATTCATTCTTGAGAATCTCAGAAACTAGACCAGCAAGACTGGTGCAATTTGATTATCTGAGAACTCGACATCGCATTCCAGGAATGTTGCCGAATGATGAACTCCAGAAATCACAATTCAACAATGCTAAAACACCGATAGTCTCAACGAATCAAATTGCGAAAAGGTTCACGGTTTACGGTAATGTAAAACCGTCATCCGAAAATACTAAAAGTGGACTATCTGAGAATTAATGACTTCAAAACAGCAAAAGCATGAAGAGATGGAAATAGATCATGATCTCAGAAAGTGAAGATCTGTAGATGTTGAACGACAACATTGTCGACAAATCAACGTGTAGCGAGGTTCAAAAAAAAAATCAACGTTGATAAATTCACCACACACGAATCTCGAGAGCATTTTTTTTTGATAATCTAGATATACACATTCATTCTTTCTTGCGGGTTCTTGCTTGTGCGTGTGTGTGCGTGTGTTCGGATGTGTGTGTGTTCGCGTGTTTGATGGTCTCAAAATCAAGCATTCCAAAAATGTTGGACGAATGATAGTTTCAAAACATCAAATCAAGGACTAAACTTGCAAAAAGTCCCTTCGGCGACTTGGAAAAGGTCCCGCGACATTGCTTTGTGTAAGTTACGCTGTAGAGTCGAAAGGAGTTCCCCTTTGTCTCTCTCCTTCTGTGTGTGTGTGTGGATGTGTGTGTGTGTGTGCGTGTGTATATACGTGTGTGTGTGCGTGTAGGAGTGCTGCTGGCAGTGGCAATCAGGCGATACTCCGCATGCCGCTTCTCTCGCGAGTAGGCATTTTGCCAACTTGCGGCGGCCGCCAGTCACAAGAGTGAAAAAAAAATTAAGTTACCCCAGACATGGTCGTGCGACAGTGTTGTCGCAGGTCACTTTGTTCGACCTGCGTCTACCACAGGTCGGAAAAAATGAACAAATTCAAGTTCGACCTGGTTTGGTCGTGACCATGTGGCGCACGGCAGCTCGGGGCTAAAGCCCCTTCGCCGCCGCGCACCCGTGGGTCAGCACCATTCCGATCGAGCGCTACATTCCTTGGAAGTTGGGGAGACTTAATGTTCAAGTTTGGGACTTGTTATCCCCGAGGATACCGTGAAAGGTCAGACCACGACCATTGTCCGTAGGTTTTACCCACGCGGGTCCGCCATTGAATATGGAATGTCGATAACCCATACTGATCACTCAGATCAGTGTACCAAGTATCTCCCAGTTTCCGTCTCCGGGGTTCCGAGTCTGTCGAAATTCAAAGTTGGGCCAGGTCTGTCCGGTTTTTGGTCACTGGCAAATACTATCTTGATATATCCGAGTCTGCATAGGTTATCGACTTCGAGCTTCATGCATAGGTTATCGACTTCGAGCTTCATGCAGGCGGGCAGCAGTCCGGGACAATCTGTTGGGTTCTAAGCGACTCAGTTGGGTTTTCACCACCCATTAAAGTAATACAAAAAGAAAGAAAAAAAGAAAGATGAGTATGCATGATGTATGTATGTATGTGCGTGCACTGCAGCGCGACCAGCATCTGTTTGTATCAGATTTCGGATATCGGATACCGGACATCGGATATGGGTGGCCACGGTTAGTCGGATGGATTAAAATATAGGTCTCTTTTGCAGAATATAGTCTCTTTCATAGGGCTCTTTTGCGGAAAAGACCTGTGATTATCAATGATATAATCGATCCTACTAACCGAAGCAACTCCGTACGGAGTTGGATATCGGATATCGGATATTGGATATTGCCGGATGCCTTGTGCCAGTGCACCTACATGACTGCCCTGAACCTCACGCTTGCCCCACCCATCATTTCAACCCGGCCCCCACTCCCCATGTTGACCAACCATGACAATGCGTGGCAATCCGGCCGACCAGATATTTTCCCGCAATCTTTCAAAACTTAAACTTGATAAAAATCTGAACTCATCATACCTTTACGTACTCGCTCGCACTTACCTTCTCTCTCCCCCCTTCCTCCTCCCCCCTCCCCTGCCCTCTCCTCCTTCTTCTGCTGCTGCTGGGGAACACTTCTGAGATCCAGTAGTTTGCATTATCGAATCTCAAAAATACTAGATTCCTTGTTCTTTTTGTTACTGTGTTTGTCCAAATCTAAAAAATATTCCACTTTTGAGGGTTTCCTGTCCCGTAGGGGGGTACCGACCTCCCCCTAGGGGAGGGGGGTTGGTAACAGATTCGACCCCTCTACGGTCTTGGCGCCCGTAGAGGGGTGTGACCCGCACCCCCTCCACCCCCCTACGGAGGGGGTCCGTACCCCCCTACGGAGAAATCCCGTGACCCGAAACAACTTGAAACTCAAAACAACCCCAAAAAAAAACATGAATTGGTAACAACAATATCTAAAATACAATTGAGAAAAAACCAAAAAATTGACATGAAATCACGACACGGAAAATAATAATGGAAAATAAAAAAAATAAACCTTGCATCCACACCAAAACAGATAGTATGAAACAAAACAATGTAATACAAACATCGTACCAAAAACCAAGAAAATATGGGAAATTGACACAATAAAAAAACAATCAAAAAAGATTGGAAAAAAAGACCAATTTGGAAGAAAACCATCATCTGTTTCCCCTATTGGGGGCTGTCTTGTAATAAACTTTTCTCTCTCCTATACTATGTCTCCTGTGCCCTCCTGTTTTGTATTAGATGCTGGTGAGTACGTAGTACGGCCACTTGGTCACGGTCCTGGCCCCCATATAGATGCACATGAGCGCATGAAGCACTTGTGTGGCAGCCTTGTGTGGCAGCCACATATGCTTGCTTGGTGCGTGCGAATCACTCTGGTAGATGCCCAATGGGTTCCCGGTGAAATTAAACCAGTGACAGCAGTGCGCTGACCTCAAGAGCCAGGGGGGGCGGTCGATTTTAATGAGTGAATCCGCATCCTTGTCCACTCAGGTCAATACATGGTCTACCTATGGCCCGACCATTGTTGCATTTGCTCAAGGGCCATCATGCTTTGCGTCATGTCTCTGGATGAGATTTATCTGGAGACCGTGACCAGCTTTAATGATTTATTAATAGAAGATGTTCTTAGAAAGAAAGACGGCCCCGGGCCCGGCCCATTACCGTGACAGCCTTCGTTCCCTTGTTATGCTATACGTCACGGTTTTGGAGGTCTCAACAAAAGCACGTCAGTCACTGGCAAATTGGTGTACGTACGCACTACCAATGTTCCTCTCGTTGTTTACATTGCGAACCTCACGGTTCTGCTCGCCAGTGGTCACGGTAGCGAAGGCTTGATAGGATGTGGGTGCGCACATGGGGAGTGCACCATAACATGCTGACTTCGACGATTAGACCAGTACAACGCGAAGTGCGGTGTCTTGGGCGTCTACATACGCATCCTGCTGCACTCCCGAACGCTGTCGCGTATTCGTTCATGCTTTCAAGGTGCATGCATCACGGTCGTGTGTATACCTTGCCTAATTTGCCAGTGAATGGACTTGAAAAATTATTGGCTGTGAATGGGCTTGAGGTCTCTTGATTCAAACACACTATTTTGCGCTTCACGAGCCACCAGTCACAGTGCGTACTAGCCTGAGTAGCAAACTTCAAATACTTGTAGGGAAAGGCGGTTTGGAAGGTCACAGTTTTGACCCATGCAATTAGTTACGTCAACGTGGGAATCAGCATTGGCAAATACAATCAGCTAACACAGGGCTGGTGCCAGGAACTTGAAAATCACGCGCAACTTTCAGAAGGTTTAAGTTTGCCTTGCCACGGTGCGCGTGTGCCGTCACAGCGCGCATGCGTGGTTGCATCTTGACCTCAGGGTAGAGTTTCTTGTTTGAAAACTGATGATAGTGGGTATCCCAAGGATGCGGGGGCCACGGTTGTAATCCACCCTGGCAAGCTCTAGGAGTTTCCCTTTGCTTGAAGGTGGGGTTGGGAATTTCTCGAACGAACGCGGATTCTCAGTAGAATCCAGTTTACAACGCATTTCATCGAATTTTCTGTTGTGGAAACGAAACGATTCGTCGGTAGTACTGTAAACGTGATCTTGACGCTGCAAACCTGCGGCCAGCTCTCGAGCATGGCTGCGGAAAGCAAACGCAGAGCGCTGGGAAATTGTTTTTGCGAGCGATTTTGCTATATGTTCCTAATGTCAAGATGTAGAGGAGACTGAGATCTAGGTCTGTGCACTTTTTGGGTGCCTGAAAAGAGAGCAGCTGCGCTATGGCAACTCCCGGAAAAAAACGTGTTTCGCCCGCAGAAAAAATCGCAATTTGGCATTGCGCAGCGGTTCTCTTTTCTCAAGTACCCAAAAAATCATCCAGTTTCTGTGCAATCGGATTTGTGTTTTGACATCACCATTTTGGAACATTGCTGAGAATCCGCGTTCGTTCCAGGAATACCCAAACCCACCTTAAAACCCATTCAAATTGGTCAGCTCGCAGCCTCCACCCTCGCCAGGGCTGCAACTTTGCAAACAAACCCGGACCGTCACAGCACGTTGCCTAGGTGGTTTGTTGAAAGTAGGGAGACACAATTGCATAGATTTATTCACATTAGCAGTACTATTTGATGCTGATACGAGAACTCATGCATTCTTACGAAGATTTCATGTTTAAGCTCCCTCCCTACCTGTGGCTGAGTCTGTGTGAAGGAATATAGGTCATGAAGAATGTGGCATGCAATTGGGTGGGAGAGAATGATCACCAAATACGGATCTCGCTAAGAGAGAAGGATGGTGCCGATCACTTTCGAGTTTTTCCCATGTGACTTATTTTATTACTGTTGTAAACACCGCGTCGTTTGAACGCGCAGGTATTCATGGGAGGAAGTTTGGAGGGGAGAGGTACAAAGAGAAAAGGGCGGCACGTGAGAGCACACACTGACGGAAGGAAAAATCAGCATGATGAATCTCGGCAACCATGCGAAACAAGATGCGCCCAAAGATATGGTATAACAGCTGAATAATAGAGTTCGTAATCTACCAGTCGTTGCCCTCCTTGATCGGCTCGATGGGCACCGGGTAGACCCCTGTGAAGCAAGCACGGCAAAAGCTGTGTTTGGATCCAGACGAGCGCGTAGCAGCTTCCACGAGGCCCTCAGGCGAGAGGTATCCGAGCGAGTCGACCTTGAGCCACTTGCACATGGCCTCGATATCGCCGTTGTGCTTGTTAGCGAAAAGCTCTTCGCGCGAGGGGAAGTCCATGCCGTAGTAACACGGGTCCGTGACAGGAGGCGATGCTATCCTCACGTGCACCGTCCTGGCGCCCGCGTTGTAGAGCAGCTTGACTAATTGCTGTGCTGTCGTGCCACGCACAATCGAATCGTCCACCACTACCACATCACGGCCAGTCAGCGTGTACTCCATGGGGTTGAACTTGCATAGCACCTTGAGATCGCGCAGCTCCTGCGAGGGCGAGATGAATGACCGTCCCACGTAGGGGTTACGGAAGAATCCGAAGTCAAAGACGCAGGGGCGACCCATCTTGAGCGACTCTTCGTGGAACCCCAGTGTTGCGTGCGTGGCTGACTCGGGGATGGG
>Ga0105055_10006343_pt1 | contig 16263 bp, 15 predicted proteins | sample BON03_FD_78090 | JGI IMG/M metagenome (GOLD analysis project Ga0105055, IMG submission 78090) | Freshwater microbial communities from Lake Bonney liftoff mats and glacier meltwater in Antarctica - BON-03 | ecosystem: Environmental > Aquatic > Freshwater > Ice > Glacier meltwater | place: Lake...
ACCAAGTCTTCAATACCCAACTCACGCAAAACAATGTCACGGCCAGAGGAGCCTAATATTTCGCTGAAGCTCGGGAGTACTAGGATCTCGAGTCCCAAGACGGAGGCAACTTCGTTTATTCTTGCCAAAACATCTGAGTTAGCGCGAGGAATGGCAACGATGAGGGTCTCCGCGCCCGTCTTGTGAACAATCGATTCGAGATTATCAAAAGAACCCAGCATCTTGACCCCAGCAATCCACCTATTGGACCGCCGCGGATCATCATCCAGGAGCCCGACAGGAGCATATCGAGACTGCGGGTCCTGGAGCAGCTGTGGAATCAGGGTGTCTGCCATCTGACCGGCCCCATAAACTAGCGCGCGTTTGGCCCCCAGAGGCTTTTGCCCGGTCGCACGATAAAATCGTCGCAGGGTGCGGGCAGCACCACTTGCCAAGAGAAAAAGCGGTGTGGCGATAAAGACAACACTGCGAGGGATGCCCAACTCGGCGCCAAAGAGATAGACCGCCAAGGCGAAGGGCGCACTGGTCAACGCGGCGGAAATCAGTAACGCGACAAGTTCATCAAAGGATGCCGTCTTATGTCGCGAGCCGTACAGGCTGATGGTTTTCCCAAAAACAAAACTGACAAGGGCCAAAAATGCCCCAAGGACGCTGAAGGCAGCCACGTCGATCTCCCTGAGGTCGAATCCGTACCGAAATACCCCCCCAAGAAAAACCGCTCCAAACCAGGAGAAAGAATCAAAGAGAGCCTGGCCTCCCACCTTTTGGCGAATCCACCCAAAAACCACTTGACCCACCTTTTTGATGTTTTCCCCACCTTATCTCACTGGTGTGACAAAGAACTCGCACAAGCTTTCCGTGCCACCCGAATTCCAAGCAATCTAATCTACTCTTGCATTTAGCTACTTCTCGATTCTTAGAGGATTTCACTGAGGTCAGTCACCCCAGCACACCACCGAATCACATCTTGCCCTTCTCTAGCCCAGCTCGGCACCCGGAGTCGGGATAGAGCCACGGAACGGTTCCATCATTTCAGTCCCCTCGGGGTTCACGCCACGGCCGAGAAGCACCACCACGAGGGATTTTAGAAGAATGCCAACGTCACGAGTAAAGGAATACGTCTCCACGTATTGCGCATCAAGCTCCAGCCTTTCAGCCCACGTGAGGCCGTTCCTGCCATTCACCTGAGCTAACCCTGTGAGGCCTGGCCTCACGCTATGTCTTGTTGCCTGTCGGGGACCGTAGAGCGGCAGGTACTGGGTCAGTAGTGGCCGTGGGCCGACCATACTCATATCGCCTTTGATCACGTTCCATAACTGAGGCAATTCATCAAGGCTCAGGTGACGAAGAAACCGACCCACACGGGTCAGGCGATTTGCTTCAGTTTGTGACGGCAACGGTCCTGTCTCACTATCCATCGTTCGAAACTTATACAACCGAAAAGGTTTCCCCAGGAGGCCTGGCCTGGTTTGCACAAAGGCCACAGGCCTGCCCTGTGCAATAAGGACCACAACCGCCACAACCGCCATCAGAGGGCTAAGCAGCAGCAGCAGGATGGCAGAGAACGTAGTGTCCAGAATCCTCTTGACCGGTGAATAGAATCGTGCGCTCACAACAGAACCCCTAGGCCTTGGATGCCAGAAATTCGTGAAGGGCACTTTCTATTCGGCCCCACTGCTCATCGGACAGATTGGAGCCACTGGGGAGAGCTACTCCAGTGCGGAAGAGACCCTCCGATGAGCCATCGACATACGCCTCGCAGTGTTCATAGAGAGGTTGGAGATGCATGGGTTTCCAAAGGGGGCGCGACTCAATATTTTTACCCTCAAGAAACTCAGAAAGTTCCGCGGCCGTCCACGGTAACTCCTCGGACACAACAATGGAACTTAGCCAACAATTATCTTCCTCGTCATCACCGCCGAAGACCTCAACTCCCCAAACAGACTGGAACAGTTCCCGGTACTTCTGGCGATTGGCACGGCGTCGATCAATCATTTCTGGAAGACGTTGAATCTGAGCTCTGCCGAGAGCAGCCAGAATGTTGCTGAGCCGATAGTTATAACCCAGCTCTCGATGTTCGTAGTGAACCACCGGTTCCCTTGCTTGGGTGGCTAAAAACTTCACCCTTTTAGCAAGCGCTTCGTCATCAGTAAGCACCATTCCACCACCAGAAGTGGTGGCGATCTTGTTCCCATTGAAAGACACAATGGCCACATCCCCAAAACTCCCCGCGGGTTTCCCCCGGTGGATAGCGCCAAGCGACTCGGCCGCATCCGCAAGAACCGGAATCTCATGTTTTTTACACAACTCAAGAACTGCGCTGTAATTCACCGCCTTACCAAGAAAATCAACGGGGAGCACGGCCCCAATTCTGCGGCCGGACAACAGCACGGATGCAATAGCCTTCTCGAGCAGGGGAATAAAGATGTTCCCCGTCGAAGTGTCAGAATCGACAAAAACAGGCACGGCCCCTGCATAAGAGATAGCGTTTGCTGTAGCAACAAACGTCATAGTGGAAGATATAACTACATCCCCACGCCCAACACCTAATGCAATCAGTGCAAGGTGCAACGCCGCGGTTCCCGAGGCCACTCCCACCCCGTATTTACGGCTGCATAGGTGGGCGACCTCAGATTCAAAGGCATCGAGGTCTGGGCCAGCGGGGGCTGCCCAACCAGAGCCAACAGCTGCAAAAACTAAAGATTTCTCTAACTCACCCACGTCCGGTGGAGAAAGGAAAATTCGACATTCGCTCATATCCCTGATCGTACCGGAAGGAGAGCCCCTCTCTCCCGGTCCTTCAGGAGAGCCGTCAACGGGTGAGGGTCCGCTAAATACATATTCCAAGGACGACCCACCAGCCCCTCATAAGGAATCCAACGCCTCCGCAAGAATCTGTGCTGAAAAGCTGTAGGAGTAAATACCCTCGGCGGCAATTCTCCCGTTCCGGCCAAGGACACCGACCTCCGCTGGGGGCATTTGTATGAAGCTGAGCATCGCCTCTGACAATGCCCTCACGTCAGCGGGCCGCACCTCCACGCCCGCCTTCACACTGGCCACAGGATGATAGGGGTCCACAGCAGACATGATTACCGGTCGGCCAGAGAGAAAATAGTCAGACAGCTTGTTGGGGCTCACCCCGTACCTGTAGACATTAAGGGGTTTTCCTAAAAGCAACATGCAGTCCGCGCTTTGAGATATCTGCAAAGCCCGCGGCCGTGAGACCGACGGCTGAAGAAAAATTTGGCGGTCGCTTTTTAGCGCTGCAATTTTCTTGCCTAGCGCTTGCTTCTTCGGCCCTTCACCGATGATCCGCAACTGGGTCTTGAGTTGAGGATTCTCGCAAACGAGCAAGTCAAAGGCGTCGACAAGAAGGTCTAGTTCATTTGTGTTTCCTTGGGAGCCAAGATACATAAATACAAATGTGTCTTGTAGCCCAGGAGGACTGGTTTTCGGTAGCAAGGAAGGTTCCGTTCCGTTAGGAACCCAGAGGCTCCGGACGTTGTCAACTCCTAAGTCACCAAGATAATCGCCGATTCCTGGAAGCGGAGAGATTACGAGTGACGCCTCTTTCGCTAAAAACCTGGAAACTCGGCGCATCAATCGAGAAAGCAAGCCAGTGGCACTCAATTTTCCCAAATCAACGAGCGTGTCAGGCCAGATATCTCTAACTTCGAACACGAACGGGACCCGGAATCTTTTAGAGACCGCGAGGGCGGCCATGGCAGCAAAAAAATGGACGGTACTCCCTAAGACGACGTCCGGCTTTTCTAACCGCCGAAGAAAACCAGGACTCACCACTAGCAATCCAAATGTCGCCATGCCAATTATCCGCAGAAAACCATTCTTCCGGTAGGCAGGAACTCTTACCCATAAAGAATCGAAAACATCCGATTGCTCAAATTTCTTGAGGTGCCACCCGGTCAGACGCTGCACGCCGGCCGGGTGAGAAACACTCGCCGCAATTAGCGTTGAGTGCCAACCGCTGTGTACAAGAGATCTCGCCAACCACGCGTGTCGAGCGTCCGTGCCATCTTTGGACTTGATGGATGAGTAGTGGTTAACAATCCACAGTTTCACGGCGGAAACCCTACCCCCCGCTGCGCCGTAGGAGAGAGAAGAATCTCTCTCCTACGGTTTGAACTCATAAGCACCACGGAACTCCCACTCCGAGCGCCACGCCCGCTAGGAACCAGGCCCAAGGTGAGCAACCTGACCCGACCTGGCCGACTCGAGAATCGCTTCTGCCACTCGGACGACTTCAATTCCATCGCCGAAACTTACGTAGTCCGTCTCCCCGTGAAGGATTGCGTTCCGAAAACCCTCATGTTCAGAAAGCAGAGGTTCCTTTTTCGAGAAGGCAAATTGGGTCATGTTGCCCTCGGTGACTCCCCGGAAAGTCGCGAAGGACTCCCACTGCACAATTTCTGCCCCATTTTCGTGGAGAGTGAGGTCCCCGGTAAGGGTGTTGGCGACGAAAGTTCCTTTATCCCCTGTAACAGTGACGACGCGCTCTTTCATAGGACTCAGCCAATTCACCACGTGGTTCACCAGAACACCACTTTGCAACCTGCCCGTGGCAAGAATCATGTCTTCGTGGTTCTCTCCGCTTTTGTGAGCCATCTGTCCAAAGACAAACTCGTAAGCAGACTCCGCTACCCATGAGGTGAGATCAATGTCATGGGTAGCAAGATCCTTGGCCACACCAACATCTCCGATTCGGTTGGGGTACGAACCCTGCCTTCTAGTGGCAATCTGATACACATCACCGATTTCACCTGAGCCCAGCCGCCTCTTTAACTCCTGAATTGCAGGGTTAAACCTTTCAATGTGGCCCACGGCGCCCACTAGGCCGAGCCGAGAAAATTCCTGATCCATGCGCATGCCAGCGGCAGGACTCTCTGCAACGGGTTTCTCTACAAGGGTGTGGATGCCCATCGCGGCAAGCTTGAGGCTGATGTCTTCGTGGGTGATGGTGGGGGTGGCGACTATCGCATAGTCGATATCGAGATTGCCCAGTTCCTCGACGCCTGAAAGAGTCGCAATCTGGGGTGGTAGGGGAATCCCGTTGAGCCCCGCGGGCTCAACGACAGCGACTAACTCCACGCCAGTAAGACCTGAAAGCACGCGGGCATGGTTACGGCCCATCACCCCAGCGCCCACGAGTGCTGCCCTGAGTGTCATTTCTATGCCCCTGCCCGAGCCAGCGAACTGACCGCTTTCACAATTTTCCGCAGTTCTAGGCCCGTCAGCGAGGGGTGCACGGGAAGGGAGAGAACCTCTGCTGCTGCTCTGTCTGTTTCTGGCAGGTCCACACTCTTTGCAAAGCCCTTCAAGGAGAGCAACGTGTGGTTGGGGATCGGGTAGTAGACACCGCATCCCACACCCCACTCTTCGCGCAGGGCTTTGGCGAAACCATCCCGGTCATTTTCCACACGAATCGTGTACTGGTGGTAAACGTGCTTATAGCCCGGGGCCTCAACCGGTGCCACCACCCCCGTGATTCCCGCAGAGAGGAACTGAGCATTGGCTCGACGTTTCTCTGTCCACTGCGGCAGTCGAGTGAGCTGAACCCTTCCAATAGCTGCGTGTATGTCGGTCATGCGATTGTTGTAGCCAATAATTTCGTTTTCGTACTGTTTTTCCATGCCCTGGTTTCGCAGTAGGCGGAGGTTTCGAGAGACGCCTTCACCTGCGCAGGCGACCATCCCGCCTTCCCCACTAGTCATGTTTTTGGTGGGGTAGAGACTAAACATGGCCACTTCACCAAATGTTCCAACCCTTTGACCGTGAACCTCAGCGCCATGGGCTTGCGCCGCATCTTCAAATATGGCCACACCATGCTCTTTGGCCAGTTGCTCCAGAGCCACCATGTCTGCCGCGTGCCCGAAAAGGTGCACCGGGATTATTCCTTTGGTCCTTGAGGTAATGAGTTCCTTGACCTTCGCGGGATCAAGAGTGAATGTCACAGGGTCAATATCGCAAAACACGGGTGTCGCTCCAGTCAGAGCGACAGAATTAGCGGTTGCAGCGAAAGTAAAAGAAGGAACAATGACTTCATCACCCGGGCCAAAACCCGCTGCGAGCAAGCCAAGATGCATTCCTGAGGTTCCAGAGTTCACCGCCACAACAGGTCTTCCGCCCACAAGAGCCCTAGAGAATTCTTTTTCAAACGCCTGAACTTCGGGGCCTTGAGCGAGAGAACCAGACCTGAGAACCCGGTCAACAGCTCTCCTCTCTCTGAAACCGATCCTTGGCTTTGCGACCGGAATCACAACGGAACCTCTTCACTCATCACAAGCTCACCGTCTTCCTCGCGGTATCTCTCCTCCATCACCGGACACAGATAAACCCCATCTACGAGACTGAGAACCTGACCAGCGCGTCCCACCCAACCCACATGGCGAGCTGGAACCCCGCGCACCAGAGAAAAAGGCTTGACGTCTTTTGTGACCACCGCTCCCGCGGCCACCATCGCCCACTGACCAATATGCACCGGCGCCACACACACTGCTCGAGCACCGATTGACGCGCCTCTGTCGATGGTCACACCCACCGCGTCCCAGTCAGCTGCAGACTTGACCGTGCCATCCGGGTTGATGGCACGAGGAAAAAGATCGTTCGTGAGAACCGCGCCAGGCCCCACAAAGACACCGGCACCCAGAACAGCGGGTTCATACACCAAGGCGTCATTCTGCAATTTGCAGTTAGCCCCCATAACCACGCCGACGCCGACGTACGCTCCCCTGCCGATAATGCAGGAGCTGCCCAAAACGGCATGCTCCCTCACCTGGGCAAGCCCCCATATTTTTGTTCCTGCCCCAATGGCCACAGTGGAATCGACAACAGCATCGTCTGCCACAAATACGGCGCCCAGAGGAGAAGCGGTCACGCTGAGCCTTCCTCAGACATTGTTAAGTTCATATTGCAAATGTACTAGACTTTTTTCGCCAATCAGCTCTTCATTGTCCAAAAACCTGCACGAAGAGCCACTGTAAGGAAGAGATAAATCGTGAAAATTGCCGTTATCGGAATGGGTAAAATTGGTCTCCCCCTGGCTGTTCAATACGCCTCAAAAGGGCACAGCGTTACCGGGGTTGATACCAACGACAACACCGTGCGCATTATTAATTCACAACAGGAACCGTTTCCCGGTGAAATGGGGTTACTCGATGCGCTCAAGGCCGCAGTGTCCGGAGGTGAGCTTCACGCAACGACCTCATACGAAGAAGCAATTCCTGGGTCAGATGTTGTCGTCGTAGTGGTTCCCTTGTTTGTTGACGAGAACGATCAACCTGATTTTGGGTGGATGGACTCAGCAACTCACTCCCTCGGTTCTCATATAACCGAGGGCACTCTGGTTATTTACGAAACAACGCTCCCGATCGGAACGACACGGCGACGATGGAAGCCACAGTTGGAGAACATTTCCGGGCTTACCGAAGGGTCAGATTTCCATGTTGTCTTTTCGCCAGAGCGCGTCCTCACCGGAAGGGTGTTCGAAGACCTCAGGAAGTATCCAAAACTGATCGGTGGCTTGAGTAAAGCTGGCGCCCACGCGGCACAAGCTTTTTACGAGGCCGTGCTCGACTTTGACGTTCGAGAGGATCTTGAGAGAATTAACGGGGTGTGGGATTTAGGATCCGCAGAGGCTGCCGAAATGGCCAAACTGGCAGAGACGACATATAGGGATGTCAACATCGCACTGGCAAACCAATTTGCTCTCCACGCAGACGAGGTGGGAATTGACGTGTACAAGGTCATCGAGGCCTGCAATTCGCAACCTTACTCTCACATCCATAAACCAGGAATTTCTGTCGGGGGCCACTGCATCCCTGTGTACCCAAGACTTTATCTCTCGACCGATGACCGTCCTGGTGTGGTCCAAGCAGCACGAGACCTCAATGCGGCCATGCCCGCCCTCATGGTCGAAAGGTTGCGCGAGACGCTCGGCGACATTGCGGGACGAACGATCCTCATTTTGGGTGTCGCATACAGGGCAGGGGTGAAAGAAGATGCATTCTCTGGGGTTCATGCCCTCAACCAAGAACTCCAGACGCTTGGAGCACACTCACACGTTATCGACCCTTACTATTCCGACCATGAACTTGGACTTTTGGGCCTGGCGCCGTGCAAGAACTTTGACAAGGTCGACGCCGTGGTTCTTCACACGGATCATCCAGATTTCCTGAAGCTCTCCCAGGCTGATTTCCCCCACCTCACAGCTGTTGTCGATGGCCGAAACTTCCTGGACCCTGCGCAGTGGGGTGGTTCCACTTTTATAGGCCTGGGGAAGACTGTCGGTTCCAATGAAATAAGGCCTGACGGGGCAGCTACTAGCTATGTTTAGAAATTCAGCAGGTCCGATTCAGCAAGGTTGACCACCCTCCACACGGTGTAAGCAGAAGTCCCCCCGAACCACACTTCGGTCAGGTGCTGTCTGGCTGGGGGCGTGGCTCAAGGCGACGAGCTCATTTCCCTACAGTAACGACTCGGGTCGTGAGGGCCTCATTTTCACCCATAACAAACCTAGCGCTTTAAAACCGACTGGCATGCCCCCCCTTTTTTTTGTTCCATTTTTGGGGACCACATCACCGAAAACTAAAAGGTGGCACCTTGTGAAATCGTAAGTGAACTAATATCGACGCTATGAGCTTAGATTTTGCAAGAGTTTTAATTGTCAGCCCACATACGGACGATGGTGAGTTAGGGGCAGGAGGCACGATCGCTCGACTCGTTGAAAGTGGCTCTGAAGTGCATTATGTCGCACTGTCCACAGTATCTAATCTACATGGCATGGGCCATGGTTCTCGGCTTGCCGCTGAATGTTCTGCTTCGACCGCAGAGTTGGGCATTCGCTCTCAAAACACAAAAATACTCGACTTTCCAGCCCGCAATTTTGATCTCATGAGACAGGATATTTTGGACGAGCTAATCACTCTGAGGAATCTCATAGAACCCAGTCTGGTAATTGGGCCCAATATTGGAGACGTGCACCAAGACCATGCCGTTGTCGCGGCCGAAGTTTCACGGGCTTTCAAGTTTCTTACTACTCTACGGTTCGACACATATTGGAATATCTCGGACATGAAGACCAATTTTTTTGTCAAGCTTTCAAAAAGTCAACTCCAAAAAAAAATTAAGGCGCTTGGATGTTATAAGTCTCAACTAATGCGGCCGTACATGGCTGCATCGCAAACTGAGTCACTCGCGAGGGTACGTGGGCTCCAAAGCCAGTCGGAGTACGCAGAAGCTTTCACACTAACAATGGGAGTGCACTAGCGGTGATTTCCTCCAGGTTCGACGAAAGGATTCTCAAATGTGTGGCATTTTAGGATCATTCCTTGCCTCTCCCGGTGCGCCTACACCTCCGAGATTTTCACACGCCGTGTCTATGCTTTCACACCGTGGGCCCGATGTTGCGTCAGAGAAAGTTATACGCTCTCCAGCATCTACGCTTTTTTTGGGACACACCCGGCTTTCAATACTTGGTAGTGGCCAAGATGGGGCTCAACCGCTCACGTCGCGGGACGGGCGGTGGGAGATGGTTTTCAATGGCGAAATTCTTAATTATGTAGAGGTGAGGAAAGAACTCGAACAAGATGGGTTTCAGGTCGCTGGAAACTCTGATTCTGCTGTTCTGATTGAAGCCTGGGCAAGATGGGGCACTGCCTGCCTCCAAAAAATCGATGGCATGTTTGCTTTTGTTGTCTTCGACAGGGCCCTTCACGATCTCTACTGTGTTAGAGACAGGTGGGGCATCAAGCCGCTCTATGTTGAAAGAAAAGACAGCTCCTTCTTGTTTTCTTCCGAAGTCCCTGCTCTTCTAGAAATAAAGGAATCTGCCCCCCAGGCCAACATTAGTTCGGTCTATCAGTTCTTAATTCACGGCCAATACGACAAGGCTGGCGATACATTCTTAAAAGATATTGAGGCAGTCAAACCAGCACACTTCATCAAAGTTTCTATTAATACTGACTCGGGAACATTCAGTTCCCGGACCGAGCGATACTGGTCTGCTCCCAAAGTGCAGAGTTTTACTGGGAATTTTGATGACGCCGTCGAGCAGGTGAGGACACTGTTTTTAGCTTCGGTGCAACGGAACTTAAGAAGTGATGTCCCGGTGAGCGTCGCACTTTCGGGAGGGATAGACTCCTCATCAATCGCATCGGCCGTCCGGTATCTCGAACCGAAGAGCGAGATCCAAGCTTTTTCTTTCGTCGCCCCGGGGACAGACGTTGACGAGCAAAAATGGGCAGAACTTGTGGCCAAAGAAAAGGGAATTCAGCTCAACCTTGTCGAGGCTAACTCAACAGGTCTCTCGAACGACCTCGACGATCTCATAAAGACCCAGGGGGAACCCTTCGGCAGCACAAGCGTTTACGCACAGTATTCGGTGTACCGTCGCGCTGCGATGCGCGGCTTCAGGGTCATGCTTGATGGGCAAGGGGCTGATGAACTATTTGCCGGCTACAGGGGCTACCCAGAATTCAGACTGCGCTCGTTGATCGAGAAGGGAAATGTTCCCTCTGCTGTGAAGTTTGCGCTTGCTATGCGCCAGAGCACGGGCCCCCGGTACAAGGAGCATCTCAAGAGCTTTATAGCTACTTTTGCGCCCCCAAGTCTCCATGAATGGGGTTACAGCACTCTGGGAAAGAGCCTGCGACCGGATTGGATCAACACTGATTGGCTCGACGATTCGGAGTTAAAATTTTCTCATCCCGTCTCAGACCTTTACCCACTATCCGCGCAGGGGAACGGCCGCAGGCTTATGCAGAGGCTCGACTTTGCGTTGCACGGTGACCAGTTCGCACAACTACTGCGCCATGGAGATCGAAATTCAATGAGGTGGTCCGTGGAAAGTCGGGTTCCGTTTCTTGATAAAACCCTTGTAGAAGCTGTCTTGTCGTTCCCGGAAGAATTTATGCTCGGTTCCGACGGGACAACGAAAAATCTTCTCCGCCATGCCTTAGATGGCATAACCCCATCCTCGGTCCTGCTCCGGAAAGATAAAATAGGCTTCTCGACCCCAGAGCAAGAGTGGCTTGGCAAAGAGTTAGGCTCGCTCGATGATTGGCTCGAGGGCCTCCGAGATGTTCCGTTTGTGAGACTCGATAAGGCCCGCAAGGAAATAGCGGACATGGTCGAGGGGAGAAAGGCTTTTTCCTGGCTTGGCTGGCGTCTGATCAATTTATCAAAATGGACCCGCCTCTTTGGTGTAACGTATTAGCGTGGAAAAGCCTAGGGCGCTTGTGATTTTGTTGTCAGCCATCACCTTTGATTCCCGCGTCATCCGACAAATTGATTCCCTGCGTGAGACGTATTCTGTTTCGGTCATAAGTTCAGGCCGGATCGGACGAGAGGGGCTCAACCACATCAAGGTGCGTGCTCCGCGGTTTAATATTTTGTTCGGTTGGAGCCTGCTTTTCGGCTGGAATTGGTTGTACTATTGGAATCCCTTTTCGCAGCCTTTCTGGTTTTTACTCAAAATCGGTCGGTCTGAATTTGATCTTGTCGTAGCAAATGATGCTTACGCCATGCCCCTCGCTCTTAAGGTTCGGGGCAATCCCTTTTTGGTTGCCGACCTCCACGAATTCCATCCCGGCGAAAATCCAGTTGGGTCAATTCGCCAAAAGTTCAAACATTGGCTTGTCTCAACTTTCATGCCGCAGATGTCGCAGACCGTGACGATCGGCAAAGACGTGTCGAAGCTTTACTCCACACATTATAAAATTGCGCCTAAAGTGGTAGAGAACAGGTCAAGCTTTGCGCAGTTGATTCCTTCTCCAGTAGATAGCAATTGCATACGTTTAGTCCACCATGGGATTTATGCTGAAGACCGAGGGATAGAACTTCTCATAGAAGCCCTGTCTCACCTACCCGATCGTTTCGAATTGAACTTGGTCCTTCACAGGGCACCGATACAACGGTTACGAAAAATCGCTAACCGCTACCTTGTCCCGGGCTCTAGGTTGCATTTTCACGCTCCAGTACCACCGGAGGATTTACCCACATTCTTGAATCAGTTTGACATTGAAGTCATTCTTGTTCCCTGGTCTAACCCTAACCTGAAGGCTGGCTTGCCAAACAAGCTCTTCGAAGCGGTACAAGGACGTTTGGCGGTCTGCTCTGGGCCAGCGGACGAAATTGGGCGGGTCCTCTCCAAATACAAAATAGGAGTTCTCAGCGACGATCACACCCCAGTTGCATTTGCGCGCACCCTTGAGAGGTTAGATTCAACCGCGGTAGGGAAAATGAAGGCTGCCAGCCATTCGGCTGCGCGCGAGCTCAGCTTCCAAGGGATGAAAGTTGACTACGCCGCTGTGATCCGGGAGTCCAGCCCACCCCCCCGCTACAGCAGATAGTCGAAAAATTTTGCGGGCCTCGCGGGACAGCCATTTGAGCTTAGTTGCGTTAGAAGGGTAGGCCAGTTGAAACAACACACTGCTACTACCCGTCCGCTTTCAGTGGAAGATGCGTTGCTCCTGGTTAAGGGGGAGGGGATCACGATTGTCCGTTCCGAAGTTATCTCCGGGGAAATAACTTATGTGTCTTCGCCTTTTCCGGGCGCGGGCGGCTGCGTCTCCTTCGCGGGAGCTAACCATACGACAGCAGAGCACTTTTTGAGCCAATCCTCATTGGTTTTTCTATCACCCGAGATGGATAAAGCGCTCCTCGAAAAATTCCCAAACCACGCCGTTGTAGCCCGTCCTAGACTTGCTTATGCACTCGTCGCCCGAGAGGTAAAGCATCGATCGCTCCAGCTGAGCCATCCCCACACTTCCTTCGGATGGGGTGAGGCACTCTCACTGAGTATCCATGAGTCAGCCATAATTGGGAGGGGCGTCGTGTTCCATGGGAAAGTTACGGTAGGCGCCAAGAGCATCATTGGAGACAACGCAGTAATCGGGGGATCTGGTTTTGGATACGAGCGAGATCGCCACGGTCTTCCAGTCCAGCTACCCCATATCGGGGACGTGAAAATCGCGGAAAGTGTGACCATAGGTTCGCACTGCAATGTTGATCGAGGAACGTTTGGAACGACGACGGTAGGTGCTGATTCCAAACTTGATAGTCACGTTCAGATCAGCCACAACGCACATGTCGGTCAAGGTGTTCTGCTTGCTTCCGGAGCTGTAATTGCTGGGAGCGCATCTGTGGGAGATTACTCATGGGTTGGACCAAATGCTGTGGTGTCGAATGGTGTCCATTTGGGCCAAAGATCATGGGTTGCTATCGGTGCCGTCGCCCTGAAAGACGTGCAAGATGATTGGAGAGTGTTTGGGAATCCCGCTAGGCGCTACTAGAAATCTGAACTGATGTGCCGTGGCTTTTTCGGAGTCAGTCTGCTGGAAGCGCAGCGGTGACATTACGAAAGTAATTCTCAATGGGTCCGTATCCCGGAGCTTTTCGCCGGAAGGTGCTCGACTCGCCAGGGACCGGGCTCCTGTAAACTATGCCCTCGATGGCTTCGTGTCTCCGCCATCTGTCTGTCGCTGGTGGAGACACGAAGCCATCGACGAGTGTGCCCAACCGGGGTTGTCAACTTTGGAGCATGCCCAACTTGCTGCTGCGAGGATTCGTATTCTCCAACGCAGACGCGACCTCGTAGAGGAAGTACCCAACCCGCCAGCGTTTACACGCCAGTTCACCAGATGGCCCCGGGAGATGGCATTACCCCGCGTTGACTCGTAAGAAACCTCCGCGTAGCCCTATACGTTGCCGTAGATGAAAACCTCCGCTTCGGCGTCGTTTCAGAGGATCGGTGACGGATATGGGTTACGCCCGTTTCTATGGGGCTAACAATGACGCAGCGGCAGGCTGTGACGAAGAAAAAAGCGCTCTTGTATCGGGGTGCTGACCGTGCGGGCAAGTCCCGGATCTTGGACGAGTTGGTTGGGTTGACCGGGTGGCATCGCCACTATGCCATGGCGGCACTGCGGGATGCGTTGAGACTGAAGATCGTGAAGCCCCGGCGTGGCCCGGCGCCAACTTACGGGCCGTCGGTGACAGTGGCGCCAACGAAGTGTTGGGCGGTGCTGCGCGCACCCACGGGCAAGCGCCTGGCGCCGATGCCGGCCGTGGTGGTGCCGTTGCTGCGCCGGGATGGGGAGCTGGACGTCACGGATGCGGAAGCCGCCCTGTTGGTGCGCATCAGTGTGGCCACTATCGACCGGCGGCTGGGACCGGAACGATTTAAGATGATGTCGCGGGGGCGGTCCAATACCAAACCCGGGACACTGTTGAAGTCGCAGATTCCGATCCGCACCTGGGCCGAATGGGAGGATGCGGTCCCCCGGGTTTGTGGAGATCGACTTGGTCGGCCATGAGGGCGGCAACGAGTCGGGCGACCACTGTTTCACCCTGACGGTTACGGACAGTGCGACCGGGTGGACGGTGAACCGTTCCGTGCGAAACAAGGCCGAGAAGTGGGTGTTCGAAGCCCTGCAACACGTGATGGGTGTGTTCCCGTTCCCGATCATCGGGATCGACTCGGATAACGGGTCCGAGTTCATCAACCACCACCTGTTCGGCTACTGCACGGCGAATCAGATCACCTTCACTCGGTCTCGCGCCAACCACAGCAACGACGGGGCGCACTTGGATCAGAAGAACTGGACCCAGGTGCGTGAACTGGTCAGTTACCTTCGTTACGACACGGCCACCGAACTGGCGGAGCTCAACGAAATCTGGGAGCTCGACCGGGTATTCACCAACTACCGCCTGCCGCAGCAGAAGCTCGTCTTCAAGCAGCGCAACCGCGCGAAAGTGACCAAGAGATCCGACACGGCTACAACCCCGCATCAGCGGGCGATCGCCCGGGAAGACATGGCCAAGCAGCCGATCATGGGGATGAATGGGGAGTCCACACGGCTCAAGCCCGCGGCCCTGTCCCGCAACATTCTCGCGCTGACCGGTGGGCTTGAAACCCTCACCCGGGCGAAGAAACCCGCCGGGGTCAAACCAGCGATTAACGGGCCTGGAACGCGTAATCCCCGCGGAGGTTCTCACTTGAGGCAATAATCAATCTTTCCAGAGGTATTGACATGAGCTAATGGGTACCCCTTTTTTTAGGTCCATATAATTTGACCCCCAAATATTGGCTGTTGTTTATGAGAGTTCTGGGATGGTGGGCTTCAAAAGGAGCAATCACATGCCACGCCACTACCCTCCACATTTCCGGCGGAAAATGATCGACCGGATGCTCGGCGGTGAACCCGTATTAGCACTGTTTTTAGAAACCAGTGTCCTGGAGCAGACCCTCTACCGGTGGAAACACCCAGCCCTCATCGACGATGGTTTCCTGGGAGGCGTTGATTCCACCCAGGGCGCCGACTTACGGGCAGCGAAGAAGCATGTCAAGGCGTCGGAAGAAGAAGTGCAACTGGTGAGAGAAGCGTCAGCATCGTTTGATTCGTTGGCGGTGGTTGACCCAAAAGAACACAGGCCGTCGCAGAAGGACGCGTGACGGCCTGTCATTCCATCAGAAAGGCCAACAGGGTGTGTAGCTTGAACAGGTCCACTGTTGGGTATCAGACCAGGCCGCGCACTCCAGGGAACCGGGAAATACGACGCCTGCTCATCACTGATTCGATCGGTCAGGTCCATGCTGAGTCTCGTGGCACATATGGTTACCGGCGGGTCTAAGCAACCTTACGAATTGAACGAGACCTGATGGTCAACCACAAACTTGTTGCCCAAGTCATGGCCGAGTTGGGCCTTGAGGGGCTCCCCAGAAGGAAATCCCGCAAATGTAACCTGATGAGTGTTCGAAACACGAGTGACCTGGCGAAACGGAACTTCAGCGCGACTGGTCCGAACCAGTTATGGGTCACCGACATTACGGAACATCCCACGAGGGAAGCCCTCGTTTACGCCTGTGTGGTCTTGGACGCGTTTTCTCGAAAAGGGGTCGGGTGGGCTATTGATCGGAAAGTGGAAACCATACGGGTGAACTCGGCTCTTTACATGGCCTAGTCCACCCGTGAGACACCGCTGGAGAGCACCATCCATGCCGACCATGGCGCTCAATTCACGTCCTGCGAATTTACGAATAATGTTGACACCTACGGGTTGCGGTTAAGCCTTGGCACGGTGGGTGACTGCTATGACAATGCCATGATCGAATCCTTTTGGGGCCGGATGCAAACCGAACTGCTAAAACGAAAAAAGTTGGTAACAATTCTCGAGCTCAGTGTCGCAATGGCCGAGTACATTGACTCTTTCCATAACGACAAACGACGCCGTTCCTCGCCGGATATG
>Ga0105055_10006345_pt1 | contig 16263 bp, 17 predicted proteins | sample BON03_FD_78090 | JGI IMG/M metagenome (GOLD analysis project Ga0105055, IMG submission 78090) | Freshwater microbial communities from Lake Bonney liftoff mats and glacier meltwater in Antarctica - BON-03 | ecosystem: Environmental > Aquatic > Freshwater > Ice > Glacier meltwater | place: Lake...
CCGGTCTTAATCCCCTTGAGTTCGGGGCTGTCTGTTGGACGATACGGTGCCAATTTGACCAATGCAAAATCAGTCTTAATCCCCTTGAGTTCGGGGCTGTCTGTTGGACGGTTCAGTCCAAAATGTCTTGTTCTGACGCGGGCTTGCGTCGGGGCATCCCACCTTTTTGTACGCTCGCAGACCTGAGGGGTTGGGAGGCCGTTTCGGGTTCATTGGTGCTGTCGGTTGTGTGCTGGCGTAGCCGGTCAATGACTTCGTCGGTCAATGCATTGCCTCCTTCGTTGAATTGTGTTCCAAGGCCCCACAAGCGGGTATTTTCACCCAGGGGGTACACGCGCAGATCGTCTGCTTTGTTGTCGATGAGCAGAGCGAGCTGATCCAGCAGCCGCTGCACGCGTTGTCTGTCGCCGTGCAACAGATAAACAGAGTATTGCAGTGGTAAGCCTTCTTTGCGCATCAGCCGCCAGACCTTTTGCAACCTTTTGGGGTCGGCGATGTCATGTGCGAGCAGCCAGCGCTCGGTGGTGCTGTCTGGCGATGCATCGCCTGCGTTGAATCGTTGTTGAATGGTCATTGCCAGTGCTCCCGCAAAAATTGCTCAAACGCCACACCCAGGTGGGCAATGCGTTGCTGCCAGTGGGCGCTGTGGCGTTCGTAGCGTTGCAACGCCCAGCGTTGAAGGGTTTCGTCGGCGTGAAGTGCGAGGGTGTGGTGTACGTCGGTGTGTGCGTGCAACCCGAGCAAGGCGCCGAGATCGTTGATTAGGTTGAGGCCGGGCTTGGCCCATGCCAAGAGCGTGGGGTCGCTGCTTTCGCGGCTCAAATACGCTGCCAACTCGTGTTGCGCTAGTTGTGCGATGGCCTCAACCGCCTGGCCGCAGGGCTGTTGGTGTTTGCGGCGGTGGGCATTGCACAGGGCGGCGCGCGGGTTTGCACGGGCGGCGGCGGTGGCCGGCACTTGGCACAACAGAAGCACTTGGGTACCAATGGCCAAGCGTTGGTTGGCCAGCCACAGTTTGTAATGTGTGTCCCAAGTTGGGTCGTCGAGGGCGTAGCGCAGGAGTTCACGCAGGCTGTTTTCGGTGCGCCGCACGCCAAAGCACCAGCCAATGGTTTTTCCGCTGGGTTCGACGATGGCCAGCGGTATGCCGCGCTTCATGCAGGCCAGCAGCGCCCCGGTGCTGATGTTGACCTTGCTGCTGCACACGATGCGCGAAACGTGGTGCAGCGGAATGCGCTTTTCGGGCAGCAGCGCCCGCTCGATCCGCAGGCGTTGGGTGGCGTCGATGTCCAGCGACAGCGTGGTGCCTTGGTTGAGATAGAGCGGTATGGAGTTCATGGGTGGGTGGCGCCGTTCAGAGGGGGTCGAGCGAATCGGTTGTGAGGTGGGCCCATGTGTCTGTTTGGGTTTGGGCGTCGAAGGCGCGGGCCAGGTGGCGGGCTTGGCGCAGCAGGCTGCGGCTTTGGCGCTTGGCAATGGCCTCCCATGCTGCATAAAAATGGGCTCTGCCGGCTTTGCCCAGCAGGCAGGCGCCAGCGCCGTCGCTGCCAAAGTGCTCGGGGCGCAGGGTTTCGCTGCGAAAGAGCTGCCAAACCCACAGATCGATGCGCGGGCGATGGGGCTCCATGAGATCGCACGCCAGCGCTGCCCGGTTGTGGCTGAGGGTGTGCAGGGCACCGAGCGCTGGGTCGAGCCCGGCCGCCCAGCAAGCGCTGCTGGCTTGGCTGTAAAGCAAGGTGTAGCTCAGTGACAGCACGGCGTTGACCGGGTCTTTGGGTGGTCGGCGGTTGCGGGTGGTGGCGCCAAGCGCGGGGGCAAAGGCGCTGAAGTAGGCAGAAAAGTAGGCAGCAGCAGCGGCGCCTTCAAGGCCGCGCAGGCTGGCCAGGTTGGGCTGGGCTGCGGCGTTGCCCAGCGTTTGCAAGATGCGATCGAGCGTGGCTTGGCCGTCGTGCAGGGGTTTGCGTAGGTCGGGGCGCAGCTGGGCGATTTGTGTAAGTGTGGCCCGCTGCCGGCGCACTTTGGCGATCACGGTGCTTTGGGCCAGCGCGGCGCAAGCGTCTGGCTGGCTCAGGGTGAGCACCTGTTGCCAGCGTCGGCGTGCGTCGCCGTGCGGTGCACCGGTGATTTGCGCTATCTGCTGGCCGCCCCGGCCGCCGAGGGCCAGCAGGCTGCTGCCACTCTCAGCCAGGGCGCAGAGCACGCGGCTGCTGAGCTGGGTTTCGGCGCGCAGCACAACGCGCTCGATGAATTTGATGGGAATGCGGCGGTTGCCAACGCCGTCGGGCGTTTCGATGTGCAGCACGCCGCTTTCGGTGCGCAGCTGGGTGCCTTGGCGGTCGATGTAGAGGGTGCTCATGGCGGGTTATCCAACAAGGAAGTAATCGGTTGAGGCGATGGGCTCGGCGCAGCCGAGGGCGATGGACTGGCTGCGTGCGTCCAGGCGAACGAAGATCACGCGGTCGTCTTCGGGTTCGATGATCTGGCGCAGCCGGGCCATGAGGTCTTGCAGCTCGGCCACGCTCAGGCGGCATTCGTAAAAAGACTTCTGGCCGCCCAGGGCATGGCCTTGCACGCAGCGCAACACCTGGCGCAAGCGCCGGGGATGGGCGATGTCGTAGCCGATGAGGAAAAGGTGGCGCGCTGTCATAAGGGGCAGTGTCGCGTTGGTTGCGCGTTGCGCCCGGTTTGGCAAGCTTGCTGTGGGCTTCGGCTTTGGGCGGTCTTGGCGGGCAACAGCGCGAGCGCCGTCCAACGCTATCGCGGCAGTGCCGCTCCTACAAATTCATCGCGTTGGCTGGGCTTTGCACTGCGCAGAAAACAAGATCTTCGTAGCGAGCGGCACTGCCGCAACCCGCCAGCGACACCACTCGCCATCGCCATCGCCATCGCCATCGCCATCGCCATCGCCATCGCGGCAGTGCCGCTCCTACAAATCGGCGCTGGCGCTATCGGCGATGGGTTGCAGTTGGTATTGCCCAAGGCCAAAAACGGTTTCTTTGCCGATGTGCAGTTGTTCCCCCAGCCGCAGCAATGGAAGCAGGGTTTTGAGCGCGCTGCCGGGGCCGGTCAGCACCGATCTACCCAGTAAGCCACCCAACGGCAGGTGTTTTTGCTGGGTGTTGGAGTAGCGGCTGATGTCGTGCCATTGCAGCCCACGGGTGTCGAGCGTGCAGTGTCGAGCTGCGTCCAGCGGGGCCTGCGCTGCGCTGGGGGTTTGGTGGGCGAGCTGGCACCACTGCAGGTAGCGGCGCCAGACGGCGCTGGTCAGGGTGGCAGCGTTCAGATCTTGCGGCCGAAACAGGGGCTTGCCCTGGTGTTGCAGACGCATGGGGGTGAGCCACTGCAGGTGGACGCTGCTGAGCGTGGGACCTTCGGTTTCTGGTGCCGCCTCGGCCACCGGCAGGTTCTGGCGTTTGATCGCTTGCAGCGCGCAATCACCAGGCTTGAACAGGTGTTGGTTGACGGTGTCGCGCAGCACGTGCTCCACCAAGTTGTGGTGCGACTCGGTGCCAGCCAGCAGCCGCAGTGTGAAGCCGATCGCCTCACCCGGCTGGAGCTGGCGGGCGCCCAAGGCGGACACTTGAATGAGGTAGGCGGGTATGCCGTTTTTAAATGATGGGTGCAGCGGTTGCGCTGGGATGGCGGGGTCAAACACCACGCCGTAAGCGCACTGGGTGCGCACAGCGCAGCCTTCGCATGTGGGTTTGCCGGTGATGCAAGCGGCATGGCGCAGAGCGCGGCCCCAGGCGCCACGGATGCGGCTGCCGGCGAAGTGGGGCCAGGCGATGGGGCGCTGCGCTTGCAGGGTGATGTGAAAGTCGGTCAGCATGGGCGGTCACTTTCAGCCCGCAGGGCGAACCCATTGCTTGAGCTTTTCGTTCAATCTGGCGAGCGAGGAACCGGCGACGACTTCAATCTGCAAGGCTTTTGCCAAGCGCAGTTCGGGCTCGCGAAGGGGGCGGTAGGTGGCCAACATGCCGCGTGTGCCGAGGCCACCTATTCGGCGGCAGTTTTCGGCCAACTTGTAGAGGGTGTCATTCGCTTTGAGGTCTTCGGGGCTGTCCATGCGCGCGGTTTTGCATTCGATCACAAACAAACGGTTGCGAGCCAGGAAGGCAACATCCATCTCGTTGGGTTGGCCGCTGATGTCTTTGACTTGCAGGTTGGGGGCTTTGTCTCGAATGCCAAGGTCAGCGGTGACCCGGCACACGGTTTGGTAAACGTGGTGTTCGATCCAGCCACCATTGGCAAAAGCCCTGGCGGCTTCACTGGGGAAGTGCAAGGCGCTGCCCTTGAGTTGCAGCAGCTGGGTTTGTTCAAACTTGCGCAACAGGGCCTCCAAACTGCGGCTGTCGAGTTGCCTCGCAGTGAGGTTGATTCGCAGACTTGACCGCGCCTCTTGGGCGAGATAGTTGAGTTGTCCAATGGGTTCGCTCAGCGAGCCGGCGTTGAGCACCAAGTCGTCCATCAGCGTTTGCCAAGTTGCGTTGGCCTGCGGGCGTTGCACGCCCTCAACCAGCGAGGCGCCGTAACCGCGCAGGTAGTGGCGCAGGCGCAGTTGGTGCGACAGGGCTTGGCTGGGGCGGGTTTCGTCGAGCCAAACAACTCTGTCGGTGTCCACATCGACATAAAACGTGGGCCATCCCGCGGTTTGCGCCACGGCTTGGGCGGCCAAGGCCATGAGTTTGTTGCCACCGGTCACGTTCAGCGCGATGGACTGGCCCTCGCGCTGAATCGCGATGTCCAGGAACGTCGCTTGGAGCGCAGCCATGTCGTGTTCGTCGGGCAAAGGCACGGTTTCGGTTTTGATGCCGACTTCCTGCAACACGGCTTGCAGCGCTTGGGCGCGCTGCGCCATTTTTCGGCTGACCAGCAGCACGGCTTGTTGGGGTTTCATGGCCGGGTCAAGCGCGGGCAGCAGGTTGGGGGCGGCTTGCTCAGAGACGAGCATGAGGTGGATCTGGGCGGGGGCGGTCATGGGGTTTACTTTGGCAAGGTGAGTGTATTACGATGTGATACGCATCCGGTGGGGATGTGTTTCCGAGGAAAAAACCGTTATGAGTACCTTGACCGTGCGTTTGACCGAACGCGAAGACCGGGATTTGCAGTTGGTTTGCGAGCAAAGTGGCAAGACCAAGAGCGAGGTGGTGCGGGAGTTGCTGGCGCAGTCGTTGCAGGTTTACCGCTTGCGCCAGTCTCTGCAAGCAGCGCATGCCGAGTTGGGCCCAGCGGCGCGGCAGGCGGGTTGGCTGACAGAAGACGACATCTTGCGAGATGCGCCGTGAAGGTTTTTCTGGACACGAATGTCTGGCTGTCTGCCACGGTGTTTGCCGGGCTTTGTGAAGCAATATTGACCGAGGCCGCCCAGCGCAGCGCGCTGTTGACAACGCGGCTGGTGCAGCAAGAAGCGCATGAGGTGTTGCAGCGCAAGTTCCCGCATTTGCCGCAGGCGAAAGCCTTGTTTGATGCGATCTGGGACGAAGCGGAATGTGCGCCCGGTGTGGCTGAGCCAGCAGACGACAACGATGCACGCTTGGTGCGCGCCGCCCAGGCGGCAAGCGCGACGGTTTTTGTCACTGGCGACCGGCGGGTTCTGGGCCGGGGCATGCAGGGCAGCATGCAGATACTGAGCCCGCGAGAGGCGTGGATGCAGCTGTTTGTCATTGGCAGCGACCCCAATTGAATGGCTTCCAGTAGCGGCAGGGTTTTCATAGGCCCACCTTGCCCAGCGGCGTTGCGGGTGTGCGGATGTCAAAGTGCTCCAGCCGGGCATTGCATTGAAGCAGTTCGGCCGCACTGAGTTCGCGCCCGCGCCAGTGGACAGGCAGGTCCAGGCTGAGGTTGTAAAAGCGCGCGCCTTGGCTGCACACCGCAGCAGCCAGATGGATAGGAAGGGTGCCGATGACGGTGTCACCGGCTTGCACCTGGGCTGGCTCCAGATGGCTGACCTGCCGGTCCACGCGCAGGCCTTGCTGCGCGGCCCATTCAATGGCGCCGGGGTGGCGGGTGACGAGCCAAGTGGTCATGGGTTCAGGCTTCTCCGCGCAGCACGGCGAGTTTGAGTTTTTTGCGCTCGTCTTTCATGTCCACCGCGACCACTTGGGGCAGCCATTCGGCCAAGGCCAGGGCTGCGCCGAGCTTTTCTTCGGCGGTCCAGTCGGCGCCTTCGAGCGCTGCTTTGGACAGGGCGCGGGCCTTGGCGTGCAGTTCGGTGTTGGGCTTGTCTTTAGTGCCTCGGAGTTGGGTCACCTTGTTTTGACAAGCCAGAACGAACTCTTCTATCAGCCGGGCGTTGTCGCTCAGGTTGGCCATTTTGGTGGTGTGTTCGGCAGCGGCTTGGGTCTCTGCTTGGACGCGGGCGAGTTTTTCTTCTGCCTGGGTGTTGCGGCCCATGGCGCCATAGCCCACCGATGTTTTGGCGCCAAAACCGAGCCATTCAAAGGCGTGTTCAAAGGCTTCGGTGAGCAGCTGTTTCCAGCGGTCGTTGGCGTCGAGGTCAGGGGCGAGGTGTTGTAGGCGGGCGCTGTCGCACACCACGTGAAAGGCAAAGCCCGAGCCGGGTGGCACGGTGAGAAAGCTGATGGGGTTGGGTGAGCCGCTGTCGTGTGGGGTGGTGGTGCTGTCAGCGGCGTCTTTTTGTTGGTAATAGTGGCTTTGGTGCGGGGTCATGATGTCGACCAGGAGGCTGTTGCCCTCGATCTGCGGGATCACGTCCCAGAAGCTGAGCACGCCGCGCAGGTGGTTTTCACCGTTCAGGGCTTCTGCGCCAAACAGCACGTCAATTTCGCTGGCGTCAAACAGGTGCTTGCCTTTTGTGTTGTCTTCTCCATCACGCTGGCGCACTTCGTGGCGCAGGTCGGTGCTCCAGTCACTGGCGTCCCACTGGCCGCTGGCAAGTTCACTGGCCGCCCGGCGAAGCACGCCCTTGACGCCACTGCCGGGCAAATACGGCAGGCCGTAGGGGTTGAGGAAAGCAAAGCCGTTTTCCAACGGGTGCTCGTTGCCCAGGCCGGTGGTGAAGGGGGCGATGGCGGTGGCTTGCAGGCGCAGGCTTTGGGCGGTTGTCACCGCAGAATAGGTTTGGTTTTGACGCTGAAGCATGGCTTTGGCAATGTCTTTGTCGTGCTTGGAGAGCGCGCAAGCCTGTTGCAAAGCCGTGACCTTGTTTTCTTTTTTGACTTCACGCTCTTGCTGTTGTTGCCCGCGAACTTCATACGTGATGTCGTGGGTATCCCAGCTCAGTGTTTTGCTGCGTTGGTTCATGCCCCACAAAGGCAAGTACATGCCAAAGCGCAGGCCAGGCGAGGCTTGACTTAAATCTTTGCCCAGGTAGTTGGGTACGGCGGCAATCGGCATGTCATTGCTCCTTCGTGTCTTTGACGCGGGCCGATGCCATTTGGCGCATCCAGCGCAGCCAGGCAAAGGCTTCGGTGGTGATGGCTTGATAGTCGGCGGGGTTGGCTTTGAGCAGGCTTTGCATGAAGAGATCAAAGCCCGGGTCGCGTGCCACGCCATTGCAGCGTTGGTTGAGCCAAGTGCGAAGGTGGGTGGCAACGAGTTCGTAGGGTTGGCCTTTTTCCTTTTTGCCTTTCTCGTGGCAAAAGGCCAGCACCTGCATGAGGCCGCTGTTCATGATGAGGGCAGGCAAGCCTTTGGCGATGTTGACGTGTTCTTTGGTGTAGCTGGCGCACTGATTCCAGGCGTCTTGGGCGCGCAGCTGCTCCAGCGTGAGGGGCTGTGTTTTGGCGGGGGCGGTGTTCATGTTGCGTTCCTTATTGGCTGATCACGGTGGCAGCCACCAGGCCGCGCCCGGTGGTGGCGTCGCCGCCGACTTGCAGCAGCTTGCTGTTGAGCACGGTTTTCATGCGGGCCATGGCGGTGAGCGCGTCAAGCTGCTCGCCTTCTTTGCCGCTGCGCGTTTTGCTGGCCATCAGCGGGGCAACGAGCAGCGATTCAGGGGGCAGGTTTTCGGTGTAGAACAAACCGCCGTCGCTGGCGGTGCCGGTGGTCGCGTCGATTCGCACATGGGGCTCGACCAACATGGCGTGTTGGCTGAAATAGTCAAAGTCGCTGTCACTGAGCACCACCAGGTCTTTGGCGAACTTGTCGCGGAAGAAGGCGTAGCCGTCGCCAGCGGGCATGGCGGTTTGGGCCAGGTCTTGGGCGATGGTTTGCAGGGCGGTGCAGGCTTTGTCGGCGGCGGTGTATTCGAAGGCTTCGAGGTGCAAACGGTCGCCATCTTTGCCACCGAGCTGCGTTGCATGAACAGTCAGGCAATTGCCTTGCGTGACTTCGGGCAGTGCGGGCCAGTTGCGCGGCAGGTTTAAGTGGGCCAGCAGGCGCTGGGTGCGGGCAATAGCCTGCGGGCAGGTGGCGTAGACAAAACCGCCTTTCAGGCTGCGCACGGGCAGGGCCACGAGCTGGGCATCCCCAAAGCTCACAGCGCCGGCGTGCAGGTCGGCGCTTTCGGATTCGGGGCCAAACAGGCGGGCGATGAGGGCTTTCTCCCCACCCAATGACTCGAAGCTGTGGCGCACCGCGCCCTTGATGCCGCTGCCAGCAAAGCAGGGGTGGCCGGTGTGGCGCTCGCGCTGGATCGGGTTGTCGATGACGCCAATGGCTTGGCCGGCACCCATGTGCACGGGGCTGATGGCATACAGAAAAACGGCGGCTTGTTGTTCAAACATGGTGGGTCCTTGGGGTGCCTGAAAAATGGAAACGGTGGTGGTGTGGGTAGCGGGCTGGGCAGAGCGGTTCAGGCAAAGTCAAAAGCGGCAAAGCTGAAGCGGTTGAAGCCTTCGGCGCGGCGCTGCGGATCTTCACACTCAGCGCTCCAAAAGCCGCTCTCGGCAAGCTTGCCAAGGGCCTCGGGTGTGGCTTGCAGCTGGTCGAGCCAGTACACGCTGCCGGTGGGCGCGCCGCGCAGGGCGGCTTTGGGTTGCCAGCGGGCTAGGTCCCAGCCCGAGATGGTTTCAGCGCGGGGCACGCTGGCGCAGACCAGGCGGGCGCGCACGCCGTGCAGCGCAAGCCAGTGGCTGCCGTCGTTTTGAAGCACAAAGCCGTTGGGAAGCCAGCCCTGGGCAAACACGCCGGGCGTGGTGAGCACGATGCGGCAGCGGCCTTGCCCGGCGATGGCCTGCCAGTTGGGCTGGGGTGCTTGATGTTCGATGTGCTGGCTGCTGGCGGCGCGGCCGTCGCCGCCCAGTCTGAGCGTGCCTTGCTTTGGCAATTGGGCGCCGCGCACGCTGGCCACAAAACCCACGCCGGGTTTGAAGGCCACAACTTGGGCGGTGAAGAGCTTGCCGTCGTCGGCGCTGCGGGTGTCGGCGTTCAGGCCAATGCCCACGCGCGAATCAATCGCCCAGAGGTCGCTGGTTTTGACGAGGTCTTGTTGGAGGTTGGGCAGTTGCCCGTTGAGGTATTTTTGCCAGCCGGTTTGGGTCAGCCACAGGCCGGTTTCGGCTTTGCGGCGTTCGGCCTCGGCCAGCACAGGCACTTGGTCAAAGCTGCTGGAGCTCTGCAGTCCGTGGCTGGGCGGCATTGGGCGCAGGCTTTGGATGCTGTGGTCTTTTGTGGTGGATAGGCCGTCTTTTTCGCTGACCACCAGATCGGCAGGCAGGGCGTGCAGGGTGTGGACGTTGCCGTCGGTGTGTTTGCGCGCCAGATGAAAGGCGGTGAGCGCAAAGCTGCCGGGCACTTGGGGCGTGCCCAGGCTGGGGTGGTTGATGCGGCTCTGTGCAAAGGCGGTCAGGTCAATGCCGTCGTGCGCCAGCAGGTGGCTGCGCAGCGCGCCCGCTGCGGCTGAGGGCCAGGGCGGCACCAGCGATTCGCCATGGCTGCCAGGGTCGCCAAAGAGTTTGTTGCCGCGCAGAAAGAGCACGTCCAGCGGTTCGATGAAGCGGTGCTGCGTTGGTGGGGTGAGGGTGTTGGGCGCGGCGCTCATGCGGTTGCTCCAGTGGGGGTGTTGGGCGTGGTGACGCTGGGCTGGCTGCTGCCCATGCGGGTTTCGCGGGCCAGGAATTCGGCCACGCCCATGAAGTTGGCCAGCCAGTTCAGTGGCTTGGTTTTTTGTGCGGCGCAGCGTTTGGCCAGGCGCTGGGCCAGGTCGGGTGCGGCCTTGTTGGCGTCGCCTTTGGATTGCCGGTCGAGTTGGTAAGCCAGCAGGCTGGCGAGCATGTCGGTGTCGCCTGCGTCGCGTGGCTCGGGCAAGTCGCGCATCCATTCAAGGCTGTTGTAGACCGCGCGGCGGCTGGTGCCATCGGCACGCAAAAAGGCGATGAGGCCGTTTAACAGATTGATCGGCTCGCCCCATTTTTCGGTGAGGCTTAGCGTGCCGCCGGAGCGCTTGACGATGGTGATGGAAAAGGCATCGCGCCCACCTTCGTTCTTGGCGCGCTTTTCGGCGGCGCGCAGTTCTTGCAGCACCGCACCCAGCGGTGCCAGATGGTGGGCCACGATGGCGCCGGTTGATGCCCTGGCGTTGGGGCTCATCATGCGCATGAGGCGGCCATTGAGCCAGGCAAAGCCTTTGTTGAGTACCAGTGTGTTGCGCACATCGCCTTGCCGGTTGCGCACCATGCCCCAGTCGGTTTTGTCATCAGCGGGGGCACTGCCGCTGTAGGCGTGGCGCAGGCGCTGCATGGTGCTCAACAGGTCTGCTGTGGGCAGCATGGCCAGTACGTCGTCGCCCCCGGCATAGAGCACACGGCCCAGGTGCTCTTCTTCCACCACATGGCGCACCACGGTTTGCGAGAAGTCGTTCAGCGCGCCCGAGATGGCCAGGTGCCGGTTGGGGCTGATGGCGCGGGGCTGCTGGCCGTAGGCATGCAGCGCTTTGTGCTTGGCGGCTTGCGCATCAAACCCTTTTTGCACCTTGGGGTGAAAGCTTTCGCGGTAGGGGATGGCGGTGTTCGTTTTGATGTCGCCCGACAAGATGGCACCCATGCGGTCGCCGTCCATCATGATGAGGCTGTAGTAGGTTTCGAGCTTGACAGGCTTTGCATCAGTGGTTTGTTCGTTGCGCAGAGTCGCTTGAACAATCTGTTGCGCGTCTCTCAGGGCCTGCTCATCCTTGCTTTCACGGGCTTCTTCGAGCAAACCAGGAAGTCGTTTCATGTCATCAATCGCCGCTTTGCTGAAACCATCGCGAGTTGCTTGTCGCATCAACTTTGGAGGCAGCGCCACTGGCTGCACTTTGTGTTTATTTAGGGCCTTGGAAAAGTCTGGCCCGGGTTCTGCGCCATGCGCAACCCAATCCTGCATTTGGCTGGCAAGCGCCATGGTGTGCGTGGACACCACAAAGCGCCCCACGTGTTTGTCGGTCGCTTTGCCGACCTCATCGGCAAACACGGTGGGCCACAGGCGCTTGAGCGCGGCCAGGCCGCCCAGGTGTTCGCCTTCTTTTGCCCACGATTTTTTGGCGTTGTGTACTTTGGCCCAAAGCGTGTCTTTTTGCTGGCGGTAAGAGGTTTGCAGTTGCGCCGGGTCGGTGGTGAGCCATTCGCTGTCGCCACTGAGCGAGCAGCGCCAGCCGACTTGGGGCAGTTGCTCAAACGTGCGCGAGGCTTTGGCGGCGGCCAGGGCGCGTTCGGCCAGGTCGAACACCGCCGGGTACAGCGTGCCGGGGTTGGGCGACCAGAAGGTGGTGCGGTCGTCCCAAGGCATGTCGTCCTTCAGAACCTGCCAAGCAGGGCTTGCCAAAAAGCCCGCAGGCTGGCCGGGCTGCACGCCAAAGAACGGGGCCATGGCGGCACTCAGGGCGCTGGTGTCGAGGTTGTTTTGGTTCTCGGCATTGCGCGGGTGAATCAGCGAAAACGGCACGGCGGCCCAATGCACCTCTGGAAAGCCTGCCAGCTGATCGCGCATTTGCTGGTGGCAGTGCTGATCGGCACCGGTGTTGAGCTTGGCGGCATCCAGCAGCCGGTTGACCACGTCTTGGCCGGCGGTTTGCAGCCAGTTGCGCACGGCTTGTTCGCATTGCTGGGCGATGGCACTGGCCTGTGAGGCGGGCACCACAGCCACAAAGCGGTTGGGCAGCGCGGCGCTGAACAAGGGGTTGGCGTCGGTGGCGCCTTTTTGCCACTCGCATTGTTTGAACAACTCGCGGGGCAGCTTCATGTGGTCGCGCAGCCACAAATCGACCTGCGGTATGCCGCGCAAGCGGGGGAACAGCACAGCGTCGGGGCCGAGTTGTTCGCAAAGAGGGCGCATGCACTCCCAGGCCAAGCGCGAGAGCAGGTGCGAGCCGGCCCACAGGTCGCTGGTGGAGCGGGCGGCAGCAATGAAGCTTTGCACTGGGCCGAGCGCCAAGGTGAGCAAGGCAACTTCTTGCTGTGGGTCGGCTGCAAAGGCGCCGGCAAAAGCGCTGGTCAGGTCCAGGTGGTCCCAGATGCTGTGGTCGGGCACGCGGGTGTCGGCAGGCAACTGGTGCCAGAGTGCGCCGAGTTCGCCGTTGTCTGCGGTTTCGTTGATTTCAGGGGCAAAGCGCCACAGGGCCAGCAGGGTGCGGCGCATGTCGTGGGGCTGATCGCCCTGGATGCCCAGGGCTTTGAACAGGCTGAGGTGGTGATCAAAGCTGCGTTCTTTGATGTCGTTGACTTCGGTTTCTTTGAGGCTGCCCAAGTCGATCTTCTCGCCTGAGAGGGGGTGAATCAGCACGGGTGCGCTGGAAAAATGCACCTGCGAGCCTGGCGCCACTTTCAAGGTCACGCGCTGGCCGTCTTTTTTCGGCACGTCCAGCTCCTGCATGGGCCACTGGGGGCGGTCGGCGGCGGCGGCCCACCAGTCGGCACGTTGCACGGTTTTGTACATGCCGCGTGGCAAGCTGGCTTTGAACAGCAAGGCGTTCAAGGTGCGCAGGTTGCCCACTTCGTCTTCTTCGTTGTAGTTTTTCAGTCCCATGAGGCGGCTGACTGCGAGCGAGGTGCCGTTTTCATGGCCTTCGGGGTCGCGCATAAGAACCAGCGCTTTTTCGGCTGGGTCGTGGATGCGGGCGGCAATTTTGGTGTGCCACACGGTGCTCAATGGGCTGGGTTGGGTAGGTTGGGTCATGGCGATCAGGCGTTGGTGCGTTGCAAGGCGGTGCTTTGGTCCAGATGGCTGTGGACCTGGCGCCAGATGCGTTCGAGCGTTTGGGGACTGGAGCCGAATTCGGCGGGCGGCTTGTGCGGCATGTGGAACACCACGCCCACCAACCCGTCGGCGGTGGGGCGCACTTTGAAGCGCAGGGTGTTGGGCAGGCGCAGGTTCTTGCGCTTCCAGTCGTTAACGTCGTGCCCGGTGACGGGGTAGCTCAACCAATGGCGGTCGTGTATCTGGCCATCAGGCTGGGCATTGGGAAATTTGAACTGCCGCTGCGTGCGCAGCGCGATCTTGATTTGCGCCAGCGTCTTCATGAGTCCAGCCCAATCTTTGTGGGGCTGGGTTTGCCAGATCAGGGCGCCTTGGGCATCTGCACCCACGGCGTGTGGCCAATCCAGCTTCAGGCAGTCGGCCAGTGCCCGGATCGGTGGGGTGTCTGGTGGTGGGCTCTTGTCTGTCGCGTGGATCAGGCTGTAGGAGCCCCAGCCATTGCGGCTGCGCCCACCCACGGTGCCGTAGCGGTGCATGAGTTGCAGGGCGTGGTCGATCAGCAACGCGTCTGCATCAGGGCAAGCGATGGCAAATTCGGCTTGCTCTTTGGCCTGAATGGCTGCGTTGGCTTTGAGCGATGGCTGTCGTGCGCCTCTCTCCAGCACCAGCGGCCCGTAGCCCATGTAGAGATCGCTTCCCACTGGAAATTTGACTTCCTCGTGTTTCACGCTGGGCAAAGGCTCCCAGGTTTTCAAGGTGCCAACGTCCCAACGGCTCAATCGAATGCGCACGGCACTGCGCCGGGCCGCTACCTTCTTGTCGTCGTCGTCTTGGTCGTTTTCCAGCCAGGCATGTCCAAACAGATGACCTTCGATGTCGCGCATCTTGCCCACATTCACCGCGAACTGCCGATGCGCCGCGTAAGCCACGCGCCACCATTGCCTCAGTTGGGCTTTGAAGGGTGGCGTGCGCCAGCGGGCGCTTTGCGTCGCGTCCCCCAGAAAAGCGGGCGTGTGAAATTGCAACTGAAAGGTCAGCTTTTTCATGGGTTTAGGTTGTTTTGGTGGTTTGGGGCTGTTGGGCGGAGGGTCCTGGATTTACCGCAATTTATGCCAAATTTGGATCAAGACTGATTTTGGCAAGCTTGCTGGTGGCTTCTGGCCAGACAAAGTGAATGTGATCTGCCGAGAGTGCCAACTGGTAGCTGCGTTGCCGGGCCTGGGCGTGTCCCTCGGTGCGGAGGATCGGTTCGCGGAAGGGCAAAGCACCGCTATCACGCAGGGCCTTGCTTAATTTGGAGAGTTGCTCATTGAATGTGTCCCCCATGGCCCTGGCATCAATCAGGCGCCGATACACGCTGTCGCGAATATTCATCTCGCCGATCGCCTTTTGAAGGTCGAACAGCGCTTGTCGCTTCCACTCGGGGTCGTCAACTTCTTTGTTGGGCGCCCGCAGCGGTTGCAGGTTGTTTTTTTGCCGCCAGGCCAGCAGGGTCAGCAGGGCAAATTGCATGGGCGGCAGGCGCACGCTGATTCCATTGATGCGGATCGCGGAGCGCGCCAGATCGATTTCCAACGAGACTTGGTCCAGCGCGGTGTTGGCCGCAGAAACTGCGTCGGCAAATTTGCCTTGACCAGCCCGCAACGCCTGGGGCAACAGGTGGCGCAGCCGCACAAACGGAATGTCACCCAGCCAGACCCGTGCTTTGGACGCATCGAGGGGGTCTTGGCCCCGGTCTTTGGCGGGAATGACGAAGGGTGTCGGGGTCGGGTAGAAGAACTCTGCACGAGACTCGTAGGGTGAGGACACCAGCACATGGGACAGGCGGTCTTGTTGCCTTCCCCACAAGCTCATGGCATAGCCCAGAAAAAAGCCCATCGTTTTTCTTCCACCGGCAATGCTGGCGTGGATCTCGGTGTTTTCCGCTTGTGTCAGGCGCCGGACGCAGTCGGCAATGCTGTCGGCTGCGCATTGGTTGTCAGCGTCATCCAGGATGTCCGCCAGCGGATGGCCTTTGCTGTTGGCTATGACCTCGATGTGCGAATCGTCAAACGCGATTCGAGGGAGCGACCAGTCTTGGCACAAACGATGAAACCACCCCGGCTGATCTGAGAGCAGCATCAATTTGGCGTTTTCTGCACCTCTGGTTGTTGTCAGAAGACGAATTTCAGACGGAATCCAAGGCGGGTCTTGGGCAACGGCCAGTGCGTAAAGCGTCTCGGTGACGATTTGTGGTGAGAGGCCTGTGACGCACAACAGAATCTTCTGCCTGTGAGCCGCGTGTGGCGCCGCCTGATTTGTTTGAGTGATGTTCATCACCCGATTCTCTTCGCAGCCCTCTTTAATTTCTATGTTGGCAAGCTTGTTTGTGCTGTTACAACGCCACTTGCAAAGATGTTAAAGCGCGACGGGGTGCCGTTGTTCGCCAGGCCGCTTCGATGGGATTCGTAATTGAGGTGGCTTTGGGGGTTTGAAGTTGCTGCGCACAAGAGATGGATGATCAGCTGTCTTGATGCGGGTTTTATTTACCCACCAGCGCGCCTCTGCGCCAGCTTCACCAGCGTCCACAACACCCGGTTCGCGGGCGTCGGCACGCCCAGCGCTTCGCCGCGGTTGACGACGTGGCCGTTCAAAAAGTCGATCTCGCTGGGTTTGCCGCGAGCAAGGTCTTGCGCGGTGGACGAGTGTTGTGTGGGCATGGTCTCAGGGATGCGCTGCACAGCGGCGTCCATGTCGCTGGGCAGCACCACACCATCGGCCGCAGCCACAGCGCGGCACTCGGCCACCACGTCGCGGATCACCTCCAACACGCCGGGGCGCTGCACCAGCTCACCGTAGGGCAGGCGGCCCAGGGCGGACAGCGCGTTGTAAGCGCAGTTGAGGATGAGCTTGGCCCAGAGCGCGCCACGCACGTTGTCGCTGATCTCGGTGGGCACGCCGGCTGCCGCGAAGGCTTGCGCGATTGCCCCGCTGCGCGACGGATCGCAAGGGATGGGCTCCAGCACCAGCTCGCCGCGCCCGTGGTGGCGCAGGTGGCCGGGGCCGGCCATTTCGGTGGCCACATAAACCACGGCAGCGGCGACCTGCGTACCGGGCAGCACCGCGCGCAGCCGCTCGGCGTTGTCCACGCCGTTTTGCAGACACAACACCAGTGCGCCGTGCTTCAGGTGCGCGCGCAGCTGTTCGCCGGCG
>Ga0105055_10006346_pt1 | contig 16262 bp, 7 predicted proteins | sample BON03_FD_78090 | JGI IMG/M metagenome (GOLD analysis project Ga0105055, IMG submission 78090) | Freshwater microbial communities from Lake Bonney liftoff mats and glacier meltwater in Antarctica - BON-03 | ecosystem: Environmental > Aquatic > Freshwater > Ice > Glacier meltwater | place: Lake...
GGCTGGGGCCGCCGCGCCCGCGGGCGCGGCGGCGGTCGGCGCCGCGGCCGAGGTGGCGAGCGCGCTGCAAGAGGGCGTGCGCGAGACGAGCGCGCTCTCGCCGCCCTCGCTCTGCAGTCGGGCCCGGCACGCCTCTGGCGTGACGGCGGCCCCGCCGGCGGGGACAGGGGCGGTCTGGGCGAGCGCGGGCGGCGCCGCTGTGGCGAGGACCATCGCGACGGCAACCAGGGCCGCGAAGAAGAATTTCGCCGTCGGCGCCATTTTTTTGCTCCTTCTTTTTTCTTGGGGAGGAGTTTTTTGCTTTTTTGTTCGTCGGGCGATATGTGAATGTGTGGGCCTTGCCGCGCGCTTGTGTATTTTTCGTAGCCCGAAGAGAGTGTGTTGCTTGGTTTGTTCGAGAGCGAACGAGGGAGAGAGATATGTGTTGCGTTTCAGGGAGGGGGGAGGGAGGACATTTTTGTAGGGAGGGAATTTGGCGCCGACGAACAAAAAAAGGAAGGTGGCCCCGCCGAAAGAGGGAAGGTAGCGCGCGCAAAAAAATAGGAAGCGCACGCGTCCGCGTCGCGCTCGACCTTTTTTCTCATCCGATGTGACGTCGGGCGGGACTGATGGTGTGGCCGTTCTGAACCGCTCCCCCTCACATCACACGCGCGCACACGCACGCACGGATGAATTTGCGCGGCGCTGGTTAGATCGCCGACGGCTGATTCCTGCCGACCGGCCGCGCGGAAAAAGGCCGCGCCGAGCTCGTCAAGCATCGCAGAAGCGCCCCGAGAACGACAGAAAAGGGGGGGCCTGCGAGTACATTCAACCACCTGTCCTTGACCTTTCGGGCCGGAGGGGCGGAGCGCCCGACGCGCTTCAAAAAACCGCAAAAACAAAACAAATGCCGCGTAAAAAAAGGCCTAGGTTATTCTAAACCGCAAACCTGCGCGCCACGGCCGCCGGCCCCCCCTCCTCGTACTCGCCCTTGTGCACCAGCCTGTCCTGCCCGGGCAGCACCCGCGCCAGCACCGCCCCGCCCAGCCAGGGCGCGAACCGCAGCGCGCGCGAGCGCGCGCCCCAGTAGGGCGGCGGCGGCGGCGCCACGACCCGCGCCGACGGCAGCGGCGCCCCTCTCACGCGCAGCTCGGCCTCGAGCCTGGCGGCCAGGCCGGGCGTCACGGCCACGCCGCCGACGGGCAGCACGGCCTCCAGCAACGCGCGGCGGGTGGGCGGGTCCGGGTGCTGCGCGGCGACGGCGACCACGGCCTCGGCGAGGGTGCCGGCGCCGTCGGCGCCGCCGCACGCCGCAAAGGCCGAGAGCGCGGCGGCGGCGGCGGCGGCGGCGCCGTTCCTGCCGGCGCCGGCGCCGGCGCCGGCGCCGCCAAATGCGACGGCCGCCGGCGCCGACAGGATTTCTGCGAGGGCCTGCGGCCGGAAGAGCGACTCTCCCAGGGCGGCGCCCAGGCGCGGCTCGACCGTGATGGCGGCGCCGTCCGGCAGGGTGTAGGTGTGCGGCCCGAGCGGGTCCAGGACGTCGGGCGGCTCGTCGTCGACGTCCTCGGCCGTCTCCTTCTTCTTCTTCTTCTGCTGCCGTTCGTCCTTCTTGCCGCCGCCGTCGCCGTCGGGGTCGCCGCCGCCGGCCTCCGCCGCCGCCGCCGCCGCCGCCGCCGCCGCCGCCGCCTCGGCCTCCTGCTGCTGCTGCTGCTCCCCCCCGCCCCTGCGCCGCGCCTCCGCCGCCTCGGCCTCCTCCGCCTCGCGCCGCGCCTGCGCCTCCGCGTACCCGGGCGGCGGCAGGACCAGGGACACGGCGCTCGAGCGCCACCACTCGCGATCGGCGCCGACCGCCGGACCCGCCGCCGCCGCCGCCCCAGCCGCCGCGCGACGGCCGCCGCCCGCCGCCGCCGCCGGGAAAAACCCGCAGCGCCCGTCAAACTCGGCCGCGCTCGCCTTTGCGCGCGAGCACCGCTCCTTGAGGGCCCGCACGCGCTCGTCCGTGGCCGCGGCGACCGCGTCGGCGCCCGACAGCGCCCCGGCTCCGGGCATCGACGACGCGGGCGCAACAACAGCGCCCGCGCCCGCGCTCGCGCCACGAGAAGCGCCCGCGCCGCCATAAGGAGCGCCCGCGCCGCCGGCCGCCCGCTCGAGCAGCAGCCGCAGCGCGGCGTCGAGCGCCTCTCCGCTCCGCCCGTCCGGCAGCCTCGCCGCCGACGGCGCGTGCGTCGCGCCGTCCACCACGGCGCCCACGTCCGCGCGCCCGTGCCCCAGGTCTAGGACCGTGGCCGTCAGGCGGCCGTGCGCGTACGCCGCGGCCGCCAGCGAGTCCACGGCGTAGTAGTGGGTCACTGAGAAGACCTCAAAAAGCATTTGAACGAGCGCCTCGCGGTCTCGGCGCGGCAATCCGGGCGGCTCGACGACGACGAGCGGCCCCTCGCGGCCGGGCTGCCACCCGACCAGGTCGTACAGCACGTGGTGCAGCACGGACTCGAGAGCGTCGGCGTCGGCGAGGCGGCCCCGGCGGAAGGCGTGGCGGGTGGGGGCCTCCTGCTGCGGCTGCTGCTGCCGGGAGCCGTTGCCGTTGCCGTGGCCGTGGCCGTTGCCGCTGCCGCCGCCGCCGCCGCCCGCGGGCATCACGCGCACGCGCGACGGCGTGACGACGCGCGGTTCGTCGTCGCTGGGGATGGTGGCGGCAAAGCCGGCCTTGGTGGTCAGGCTGCCGATGTCGAGGACGACGGTGGCCTCGGCGATCTGGGCCGTGGCCGTGAGGGCGGCCGCGGCGGCGGCCATGGTGGCCGCGCTTGCTGTTGCTTTGAGCGAGCGGGGGCGGCGGCGGCGGCGGCCAGGGCGGTGGCGGGTGGCGCGCGCGCGCGCTCGCCGACGCGCTGCGGCGGCGGCGCTCTTCAAGCGGGCTGTGCTTTAATGCCGGGCTGGGGGGAGTGCGGCTGATCGACGGTACTGCGATGAGGTGGAGGATCAGTGCGAGCAGCACTGGTCGGCTGCCGCAGCGCGGCTCCCTCGTGTCGCAAAGGGGCGGGCGATCGCGTTCTTTGTTTTCTCTGTGCGGCGCGCTGCGCGGAGGGGTTGGTTCGTTCGCTGAGCTCCTGACTTGTCGGTTGGTTCATGTGAAGGGGGAGAGGGGGAGGAGGAGAGGGAGGTGGAGGAAAAAACTGTTTAGTCACTCGCGTCCTTCCCTCCCTCCCCAAAAAGAACGAGGGTCTCGCAAACGCCATCAATCACAACTCAATGAAGCAGCGACGACCAACACGCCCACGCCCTCACGGCGGCCGTTGAGACCACCGTTACACCGCCGCGAGCTTCATCATCAAACTCCCCACAAGCACCAGAACAAAAGGAAAACGACCGCCGGCGCTCGCGCCGGCGACGACGACGACGATGGCGGCCGAAGGAGACGACGACCAGATCGCTGACGCCGCCGCCGCCTCCGCCGCCCAAGCCGCCGACGCCCTGGCGCTCCTCCGGGTCGAGGCCCTGCTCTGGGAGCTGGCGCCGCGCGCGCGGGTCGTCGCCGCGCTGGAAGCAGCGGCGGGACCCAGCGGCGATCATCCCCTCCCCTGCGACGCGCAGCAGCGCCTCTTGCTGCGCGCCCTGGCCGCGCCGCCGCCGCACGCGCCCTCGCTCCTGCTCCCGCCGCCGCCGCCGCCTCATGCCTCTGCCGCCGAGCCGCCGCCGCCGCCGCCGTCGGCCTACCCGTCCGACTACCTCGCGGGCGTCCTTCAGCGCGCCACGGCCGCGTTCATGAGCCTGGACGAGGCGCTGGCAGAGATGCTGCAGCGGGCCCTCCTGCCGCCGCCGCCGCCGCCGCCGCCGCCGCCGCCGCCGCTTCAGCCGCCGCCGATGACGGGAGCAGGGACGGCCCCCGCCTGCTCGCCGCCAGACGCTGCCGCCTCGTTGCTCAAGACGTGGTGCTACCTGCCCCCGGAGGCCTCGCCGCTCTTCCCGCCGGCGCTCGCGGCGCTCCGCTCGCAGGCCGACGCGCGTCGCAGCGGATCGCCGCCGCCTGCGGAAGACGCCGCCGCCGCCTCCGCCGCCCCCGCCGCCCCCGCCGCCAGCGCAATCGCCGGACTCGTCTCCCTGCGCCTGTCCCCCGACATATTAGCCGCCGGCACCGGCGCCACCCCCTGGGCCGCGGGCTTTGTCCTGGGCGAGTGGCTACTGTCCCGCCGCGCCGCCCCGCTCGTCAGGGGCCGGAGCGTGCTGGAGCTTGGCAGCGGCGCGGGGCTGGCGGGCGTGTGCGCCTGGCGCGCGGGCGCCCGGCGCCTGCGGCTGACCGACGCCGACGGGCGGGCGCTGTCGAACTGCCGGCGCAACGTGCTCGCCAACCTGGCGCCGGGCGAGGGGTTGGACGAGGAGGCGCCGGCCGGACGCGACGAGGGCGTCGGCGGCGGCGCCCGGCGCTCGCTGCGGCTGCTGCGGCTGCGGTGGGACGACGCGCCGCGCCTGCCGGCCGAGCTGGGCGACGACCGCGGGCCGGACGACCTCGTGATCGCGGCCGACGTGGCGTACGACCCGCTCATCCTCCCCGGGCTGACGAGGGCCTTGTCGGCGCTGCTGCGGCGTGGGCGGCGGCAGGGAGGAGGAGGCGGCAGCGGCGGCGGCGGCGGCGGTGGCTCGCCGCGCGACAGGCCCTTTGCACTCGTGGCCACCACCGTGCGGCAGGAGGCCACCCTGGCCTTGCTGCTGGACCTGGCGCGCGAGCAGGGCCTGAGCATGACGGAGGAGGCCGAGTGGTGGCGGCAGAGGAGGCGGCGAGGGGGCGGCGGTGGCGGGGAGGACGCAGGCGGGGACGGAAGCGAGGCGGCGGCAGCGGTGTCGGCGGCCGAGGCGGCGGCCGAGGGACGCGCCTGGGGCGACGACCCGCGCTTCGTGTCGGTCCAAGGGCTGGACCGCCGCGGCATCGTGGTGCACGTCGTCCAGCTCGAGCCGCTGCCGCCCGAGGAGGATGCTGCTGCTGCCGGCGGTTGAGCGAGGGAGGGAGGGCTTTCGAGTTCGTCGGGCGAGAGGCGGGGGCGCGGCCGTCGGCGCGCGCGCGGCCGACGGCGGCGGCAGCGGCCGGCAACAAGCCGGCGGAATGTCAGTCCTGCTCTTTCGATAGAAAGCCGAGGCGCGCACATCGAGTTCCGCAACCTAAACACGTCCACCCCTCACCTGGCATTCGGCGAGCACCACCCTCGCAAGTCACCGACAAGGACAAAGAGAGAGAGACCCTCGCCTCTCTCCTTCCTTCGCCCGCCGCGCGCCTCCTGGCAATCTTCGGGCGCTCCCCCAAGTCGCCGCCCGCATCCGTATCCCGCATCGGCCGGCAGGTGAACAGCCCGCGGCAGCAGCAGCAGCAGCAGCAGCAAGCAGCAAGCCGAAACCATGCTGGCGGTCGCGCAGAGGGCGAGCTTCGGCCGCCGGGGCACCGTCTCCGTGTTCGCCAAGGAGTCGCGCATTGGCATCCGGCCGATCCCCGTGCCCAAGGGCGTGACCGTCTCGATCGACGGCAACGTCGTCAAGGCCAAGGTGAGCGCCGCACGCGGAGAGGGCGCGCGCGCCGACCCCCCCCCAAAAAAGCACTCACAGAGGGAGGGGGGAAAAAGAGGAGAGGGTGTGGCCGCCGCCGCCGCCCGCCCGCCCGCTCGCCCGCCCCCCCTCGCTCGCCCGCTCTCGCTTCTTTTCGACCCACCCGCCTCTCTCTCCGACGCTCCCTCGACACGCGAAAACAACAATCAAACAGGGCCCCAAGGGCGAGCTCTCCGTCTCCCTGGTCCCCGAGGTCTCCATCGCCCTCGAGGCCGAGGGTGGCGCCGCCGGCCAGCTGCTGGTGCGCCGCCTGGTCGACTCCAAGCGCGGCGCCTCTATGCACGGCCTCTCGCGCTCTCTGGCCGCCAACATCGTCCTCGGCGTCTCCGAGGGCTTCGAGCGCCGCATGGAGATGGTGGGCACGGGCTACCGCGCCACCACCACGCCGCAGGAGCTGACGCTCAACGTGGGCTACTCCAAGCCGCGCATCCTGCCAGTGCCGGAGGGCGTCACCGTGGCCGTTGAAAAGGGGACGGCGCTCGTCTTTGCCTCGGCCGACAAGGTCGTGCTGGGCGACTTTTGCGCGCGCGTGCGGCGCCAGCGCCCGCCCGAGCCGTACAAGGGCAAGGGCATCCGGTACGCCGGGGAGATCATCAAGCTCAAGGAGGGCAAGAGCGGCAAGAAGAAGTAGGGCGAGGGGCCGCGATTTTTGTGGGGGGCCTGGCCGGGCGCGGGGCGGGGCGTCTTTTTTTCCCTCCCGCCGCGCTTGTTTCGAACGAAGCGAGGCGAAAAAAAGACGCTGCGCTGCTTCGTTTTCGCTATTTTGTTATTTTCTCTCTCTCATCCGAGAGACAATACTTTCGTCCTAGATTTCACTTTGTTTGCAAAGTACGGGTCAAAGAAGTCACACGTTGGTCAGAACACGCGCGACGGCGTCTTGAACGAAAAGGACGCGGAGGAGGCAAAGGGGCGGGAAGAGCCGCCGCCGCCCGAAAAGAGCGCCGCCCGCGCGCCGACCGTCGCCGTCGCCGTCGCCGTCGCCGTCGCCGTCGCCGTCGCCGTCGCCCCGCCCGGCGCCCAGGTCCCCCCGCCGCTCTGCGCCAGCGCCAGCCTGCGCCTCAGATCGCGCTCTGCCTCGCCGCCCGCGGCCTCGCGCGCCTCGGCCGCGCGGCATCGCGCCTCGAGGTGCGACGCGGCGCGCTCGCGCGCCACGCGGGCGCCCTCGAAGGCCGCGAGCGCGGCGCCCTCGCGCCGCCGCTCGCCCTCGCGCCCGTCGGCCGCCGCCCTGGCCGCGCGCAGGTGCGCGGCCACCCGCTCGAGCTCCACCTTGGTCGCGCGCAGGGCGTCCACGGCCTCGGCGCGGCGCGCGCAGGTGGCGCGGCCGCGCTGCGCCGCGTCCTCGGCCGCGCACGCGAGCTTGGCCGCGCGGCGGAGCGCGTCGTCGCGCGCGGCCTCGGCCCCCGCGCGGCGCGCGCGCTCCGCCCGCAGCTCGCCCAGCAGGGCGGCGGCCGCGGCCTCGGCCCCGCTGCGCGCGGCCTCGGCCGCGTCGCGCTCGCTCGAGGCCGCCTGGCGCCGCGCCTCCTCGGCGCGCCGCTCGCGCTCGGCCTCGGCGGCCGCCCGGCGCGCCGCCTCGCCGTCGGCCGCCGCCCACGCCGCCGCTGCCTCCTCGGCCAGCCGCGCGCCCCGCGTCTCGGCCGCCTGCGCCCGCCCGCGCTGCCGCTGCGCCTCGGCGGCGGCCACGTCGCGCGTGGCCAGGGCCGCGCCCAGCTCAGCGCGCAGCTCGGACGCCGCCAGCTCCGAGGCGGCGAGCGCGGCGTCGCGGTCGCGGCGAGAGCGGCGCTCGGCCGACCGGCGCTCGGCTTCCAGCAGGCGCAGCCGCTCCCGCGCCTCGGCCGCCTCGGCGCGGGCGGCCGAGAGCTGCGAGGCGGCCAGAGAGGCGGCGCGCTCGAGCTGCGCGAGGGTCGAGGTCAGGGGCGAAGGCCTCGTTGTTGTTGCCGAGGAGGAGGAGGCGGCGTTGGGGGCGGCGACGGCGGTGGTGTCTGCGTTGCCGTCTTCGGCGCCCGGCGCTCGCGTCCCGCCTCCCTTGTCCGCCTCGGCGGCGACGGCAGCGCCGGCGACGACCGGGAGCAGCGAAGCCAGGGCCCTCGCCGCCTGGGCGCGCGCCGCCTCGGCGCGCTGGGCCTCGGCGCGCACGCAGCGCTCGGCCACGCGCCGCTCGCGCCGCTCGGCCTCGCGCTCCCCGGCCCGCCGCACCGCCTCGCGCTCCGCGGCCGCCGCCTCGGTCGCGCGCGCGAGCTGGGCGCGCGCCGCCGCCCGGCTCTCGCGCCGCTCGGCCTCGGCCTCGGCGGCCGCGGCGCGGCGCGCGGCCTCGGATGCGCGACGGCGCGCCTCTGCGGCGGCGGCGGCGGCGCGCTGGCGCTCGAGGGCCGCGCGGCGCCCGACCTCGCGCGCCGAGCCGCGCCACAGCCCCAGCAGGCGGTCGATGCGCTCCTGCAGCAGCGCGCCGTTCTCTTGGTCGCCGCCGCCGTCGCCGTCGCCGTCGCACTCGTTGTCGCACTCGTTGTCGCTCTTCTCTGTGTCCTCGTCCTCGTCGTCCTGTTTCTCATGCTGGCGCCCAAAGCGGCCCGACGAAGACGTCTCTTTCGCGCCGTAATCTCTGCCGTTTGTGCGGTCGGCGGATCTGGAGCGGTGCTGGAGATGGCGGCCGCGCGTCGGGAGCTGAGGCGAAGAGGCGGCGACGGCGGCGGCGGCGGCGGCCGAGGCGGCGGCCGAGGCGGCGGCAGAGACGGCGGCCCCTCGCGCCTCCTCGGCCGCGTCGTCCTCCTCCGAGTCGCTGCCCGCGAACGCCGGGCTCTCGAAGCGCAGCTCGGCCACGGCAAAGACCGTGGCCGTGGCCTCGGAGCACCTGGAGCGCCCGCCGGGCGAGGAGGGGCGCGAGGACGGCGCCATTTGGACTTTTCTTTGCTTTCGGGCGGGCGGGGGGGCGGAGGGAGGGGGCGGGGGCGCGGCGGGGCGCGCGCGCGGTCAAACGCTTTTTTTCTTTCTTTTTCGCAGTCGCCTATGCGCAGACTTGGGGGTCAGTCGAAATGCTGGGGGTGAGGTTGCTAGCGGGTCGTAGGTCGGGCGTTTGTAAGGTTGTCAGGGGTCGCGGTCTTGGGTAAAAAGTCACAGAGTCAAGGGTGAAAGTGAGAGTGTTTTTTTTCTCGGAGATGCTCGCGTCGGGGTCAAAAGCGAGGAGGAGCGTCGTCCGACCGCCGCGGCCGCCGTTGCGAGCCCGCCCCGCCCGGCGCCGCCGCGCGCCCGGCCGCCGCCGCGGCCGCCGCGAGCATGCGTGCCGCCGCCTCGGACGCCGCGTCGTCCGCCGCTTGCAGGCGCTCGAGGAGCGAGGTCGAGGCGTTGGACGCCGGGGCCGGGGGGTGGGAGCCGGACGCACGGGCGTATGGCGGGGGAGGCGCGCATGGGTGAAGAGGCCGCTGCCGCCAGTCGTCCTCGCCGCCCTCCTCCTCCTCCTCCTCCTCCTCCTCCTCCTCCGCAGCCGCTGCCAGCACCGCCGCGGCCGCCCGACGCGCCTGGGCATCGCCCGCGCCCCCGCCTCCCTCGGCCGCGGCGCCCGGAAAGTACCTCGGCGCGACGCGCCGCTGCGCCGAGATCGGGCGCAGCGACGGCTGCTGCTGCTGCTGCGGAAGGTGCCGCGGGCGCGGCTCGCAGGCGTCGCCGCCGCCGCCCCCGCCGGCCTCGAGCGCCGCCGCCGCCGCGCCGCGGAGGTGCCGCTCGAGCTCTCGCGCCCGCCGCGCCGCGGCGTCCCTGGCCCCCTCGGCGGCCGCCGCGCGCGCGCGCGCGTCGCGCAGCGCCGCGGACGCCTCGGCGGCGGCGCGCACAGCCGAGGCGCGCTGCTCGGCGCAGGCGCGGAGCTTCTCGGCGCGCTCGGCGGCGCGGCGCGCCGCCCGCTCGAGCTGCGCGTTCGCGCGCTCGGCCTCGGCGTCCTTCTCCCGCAGCGCTGCCGCGAGCGCCGCCTCGCGCCCCTCGCCCTCCTGCCTCGCCTCCTTCGCGCGCGCCTCGGCCTCGGACGCGCGCGCGCAGCTGCGCGGCGGCCTCGTCCGCCTCGGCGCGCGCGGACGCGAGGGCGGCAGCGGCGTCGCGGCGCGCGCGCTCCAGCTTGGCGGCGGCGTCGGCGCGCCGGGCGGCCCGCTCGCCGCCCAGCTCGCGCAGGCGGGCGCCGCGCTCCCGCGCGAGCGACGCGGCGGCGCCCAGGTCCGCGGCGGCCGACAAGGCGGCGGCAAGGGCGGGCGGGAGGCTGTCGAGCAGGGCGGCGTCGTCCTCCTCCTCCTCCTCTTCCGACGTCGGGGAGCGGCTGGCGGCGGCGGCGGCAGAAGAAAGGGAGAAGGGACGGCCGTCTGCGTTGGCGGCGTTGGCGTTGGCGGCGTTGGCGTTGGCGGCGGCGCCCGCCCCTCCCCCCGGCCCCGCTCCTGCTCCCGCGCCCGCATCGAGAGCCTCTGCCAGCGCGCGCAGCACGCCCGCGCGCAGGTCGAGCTCGGCGCGCGCGGCCGCGGCGGCGGCGTCCGCGGCCGCCATCATCTGGCGCTCCTGCTGCTGCTGGTGCTGCGGGTGGGGAGCGAGGCCGAGGGCGTCGTCGGCGGCGGCAAGGATTGCGGCGGCGGCGGCGGAGGCGTCGTCGGCGGCGGCGAAGTCCGCGGCGTCTCGGCCGCTCGCCGCGCCGCCATACCCACCGCCGCCCGTCCGGCCCACCGCCACGGCGGCCTGGAGCACGGCCGACGCGCACGCGCGCGCCGACCGCCGCAGGCGCCTCAGGCGCGCCCGCTCCCGGCAGAGCGTCGCCTCCGCCGCCGCCAGCCGCCTGCCCGCGTCGGCGGCGGCCGCGCGCAGCGCGTCTGCGCGCTCGCGGGCGCCCTCGCCGGAGGAGACCGACGCGCGCAGGGCCCCGCGGAGGCGCGCGCACTCGTCGTCGGCCTGGCGGGCGGCGTCGCGCCACCGCGAGGCCTCGAGCGACAGGGTGGCGGCCTCGGCCTCGGCCTCGGCGGCCCGCTGCTGGGCGGCGACGGCCGCGTCTTCGGCGGCGCTGGCGGCGCCGTCGTCGCGGCCGTCGTCGTCATCGTCGCTCTCGCCCCGTCGGTACACGCGACCGCCCCCACGCCTGCGACTGACGCGGCCGCGCGAGCGGCGCGGGGAGCGGGAGCGCGAGGAGCAGGAGGGGCCGGCGGCGTGGTGCTCATCGGCCGGATCCACGCCGTCTCGCCGCGCCGCTGCCGCCGCCGTCGCCGCCGCGGCCTCAGCCGCCGCCGCCCCTCGTTCCCCCTCCTCCTTTTCTTCCTCCTCGCGGGCGGCCAAGGCCCCCACCTGCCGCTCCAGCTCGTCGACCTGCGCCTGGGCCTGCGCCAGGCGCTCGGCCAGGCCGTCGGCGACGCCCTCGGCCGCCGCGGCCGCGGCCGCCTGCCGCACGCGCGCGGCGGCGACGCGGGCCAGCGCCCGCCGCGCCGCGTCGACGACCGCGGCGGCGGCGGCCTCGTCGTCCTGCTGCTGCTGCTGCTGCTGCTGCCGCTGCTCGTCGCCCCCCGCCCCCTCCTCCTCTTGCTCCTCCTCCTCCTCGTCCCTGCCGCCGGCCGCCCGCAGGCGCGCGGCCACCGCCGCGTGCGAGCGCGCCTCGTCCTCGGGACTCATCCAGATGTGGCCCTCGCACTGCCGCTGCTGCTGCTGCTGCTGCTGTTGTTGCCGTTGCTCTTGTCCACACGACGCCGCCCCCGGCGCCGCCCCCGGCGCCGCCCATGACGCTCCGCCGGCGCCGCCGCCCGCCAGCGCCGCCGCCACCGCGGCAGGGCTCAAGGCCGCGTGCACGGCCGCCAGCGCCCCGCGCAGCCGGCCCACCTGCCTCGCGCGCGCCCGCGCGCGCCCGCGCACCCGGTCCGCCTCCCGGGACGCGGTGGCCGCCCGGGCCTCGGCCTCGGCGGCGCGGCGCTCCGCCGCCGCCGAGTGCCGCCGCTCGCGGGACGCCAGGCGCGCCCGCGCCGCGTCGAGCTCGCCGGCGGCGGCGGCGGCGGCGGCCTCGGCCTGCGCGCCGGCCTCGGCCCGCGCCTCGCGCTCGCGCGCCAGCTCGGCCGAGGCAGTCTCGCAGCGCGCGCGCAGGTCGCGGCACTCGCGCTCGGCGGCCGCGCGCTGCGCCTCGATGCGGTCGCGCAGGGCGGAGAGGGCGGCCTCGGCGCCGGCCGCGCGCTCGCGCTCGCGCCCCCTCTCGGCGGCCAGGCGCCCCTCCTTCTGCGCGTGCTCCTCCCGCGCGCGGGCGAGCGCCGCCTCGGCCGCCTTCTTGGCCGACCTGAGCGCCGACCCGCGCCCGCGCTCGCGCTCGAGCACGCGCGCCGCCTCGGACAGCAGGGAGCGCGCCTCGGCGCCCTCGGCCGCGGCGCGGCGCTCGCGCTCGCGCGCGGCGGCCGCCTCCCGCCGCGCCTCTTCCCCCTCGCTCCGCAGCCGCGCCTCGGCCGCCTGGTGCTGCTCCTCCAGGGCGGCCGCCGCGGCGCGCGCCGCCTCGCGCGCCTCCTCGAGCTCCAAGCGGTGCTTGTCGCCCAGGGCGCCGGCCTCAGCCGCGAAGGCGGCGGCCTGCGCCCGCCGCTCGGCCGCCGCCTGCGCCGCCTGCGCGCGCAGCCGCGCCTCGGCCTCCGCAAGGCGCGCCTGCAAAGCGGCGGCCTCCTCGCGGTGGCGGCGCTCGAGGTCCGAGGCGGCGCGCGCGGCGGCGCGGGCGGCGGCCTCGGCGGCCGCCTCGGCGGCGGCGCGCTGCCGCTGCTCGAGGGCCTGCTGCGCCGCCGCCCCGGCCTCCGCTTCGGCCTCGGCCTTGGCGGCGCCGGCTTGAGCGGAGGCTTGCGCGGCGGCGGCTTCGGCGGCCGCTTTGGACTTGGCGGCGGCCTCTGCCTCCTCGGCGCGCGCTTGCGCCTGAGCGGCGGCCTCTGCCTCGCTCTGCGCTGCTGCTGCTGCTGCTGCTGCTGCTGCTGCTGCTGCTGCTGCTGCTGCTGCTGCTGCTGCTGCTGCTACCGCCGAGGCCGCTGCCGCCGCCGAGGCTCTTGCGTCCTCATCCTCCTCCTCCTCTGCCGCCGGCGCCGCCGCCGCCCCTGTGTGCCTGTCTTGCGCCCCCGCCGCCGCTCGCCGGCGGTCGCGCTGCCGCTGCTTGGGCTCGGGCGCCGGCGCAGAGCCGTCAGAGCTGGCGTCTCGATCCCCTTGCTCCTCCTCGTCACGACCGCCGCGCCGGTCGCGGCGGGCGGGCGGGTGGCCCGTCCGCGGCGACGACGGCGGCGAGGGCGTCCGCCCCCCGCCGTCGGCGTCCGACTCGTCGTCGTCGTCGTCGTCGTCCTCGTCGTCGTCCGCGTCGTCGTCACCGAGCGCCGCCAGGAACGAGGGGCCGAGCGCCGCCGCGATCTCCTCGGCGTCGTTGTCCTCGTCGTCGTCATCGTCGTCGTCGCCGTCGATTCCGGGCAGCAGACGGAGGGGCGCCGAAATGCCGCCTCGGCCGCCCGTGCCGCCGCCGCCGCCGGGCGTCTGCACGCGCGCTCGCCGCCGCACGGGCGCGGGCGTGTCCCCGACGGCCATCAGCGGGACGTCGCGCCGCCGGCTTTCGCCCCGCTGCACCGCGCGCTCGGCCCACTGCGCCACGCGGCGCCACTTGTCGGGGACGGCCGCGGCGCCAGCAGAGGGGCCGGCGGCGACGGCGATGCCGCCGACGGTCGCCGCCGCCGCCGCGCGTCCCGCCGCCGACGCCGCGGCGCGCGCGGGGAGGGGCGGGCGGCTGCCGGTGGCGAGGGGGCGCGGGGACGACGCCGACGGCTTGCGCTGGTCAATGTCGTCGTCGTAGTCCTGATGTTGAGAGTGCGTTGGACGGGTGGGGTGTTGACAAAAAGAGAGAGAGGACGTGAGCCCGCGCGAATCCAGCAGTATTTTTTTTGAATCCTCGCTTCTCCTTCTTTCAAACGCTTTGCCACTCACCTCTGAGAAGGACGAGGAAGAAGACGGCGTCGCGGCGTTGTCTGCCTCGGCCCGCACGTCCCCTCCGTCATCACCGTGCCCGTTGGAGTGGAGCGCGTATGATGACGCAAACATGCTCCTGTCGCCCGTGTCTTTTATTTGTGTGTGTGTTTTTAAAATGTTCCGCGCGCGTCCCGTACAAAAGAGGTCACGAGTGTCAAAAGAGGGGAAAAGGGTCAACGAGGTCTGAACAAAGGAGCTGCGAGGAAGGGACGACGCGCTTTTGATTGCCTCGAGCGAGGGCGACGCAGACCAACGAGCCGGCTCACGGCGGTCGTCTCACCCGTGGAGGAATTGTCACACAATCGCAGCAACTGCAGCAGCACTTTACCGCACGCGCACACACCTACCTTAACATCCTCTACGGCATTCACTTGTGACCTCCGACTTTTTGCAGAGAATATACACACACACACACACAAACTACACCCACGGAACAAAAAAAGTCACTCACATTTTCCTTCCTGGTGTTTTTTGGTCCGTGAACCACTTTGGGCCGTGAACCACACACGCGATTTGGTCCGTGAACCACTTTGGTCCGTGAACCACTATAAACTCACAATGAGCACCCAGCGCACCCACCTGTCCGTCTTCTCGTCCCCGGAGCGCTACGTGCAGGGGCGCGACGCCACCGAGGCGCTCGGCGTCCAATTGAACGCGGTCGGCATCAACAAAGGCACCGTCCTCGTCGTCGCCACCGCGACGCCGCGCCGCCTGCTCGAGGACACCTGGAGGCGCGTGCTGCCCGCTGCCGGGTACGAGCCGTTGATCCTCGACTTCAAGGGCGACTGCACCGCGCGCGCGGTCGCCGCGATCGAGGACGAGGCCAAGCGCCGCAACGTTGCCGCTGTCGTGGCCGCGGGCGGGGGGCAGGTGATCGACGCCGGACGCGCGGCCGCCGACCAGGCCAGCGTGCCGTTTGTGTCGTGCCCGACCGTCGCGTCGACGGACGGTGAGAGAGGAGTTGTTTTTTTGACGGGCCAGTCAGACAGTCGCGCCTCGACGGCGCAAAATAAACTCATAACAAACAAATGCCCCCCGTGACGCCCCTCGACAAACATCAAATTCAACCCGCCGCACACACACGCACCACACACTACACTACAACAGCCCCGTGCAGCGCCCTGAGCGTCCTCTACACCGAGGACGGCGGCGCCGTCGACCGCTACGTCTTCCAGAAGCGCCACCCCGTGTTGGTGCTGGTGGACACCTCGGCGGTCGCGCGCGCGCCCCGCCACCTGCTGGTGGGCGGGCTGGGCGACGCCCTGGCCACGTACTACGAGGCGCGGACGACGTACGAGTCGGGCGAAAAGGGGCGCACCTTGTGCGGCGCGCGCCCGTCCATGACGGCGCTGGCCATGGCGCGCCTCTGCCGCGACACCCTCTTTGAGCACGCGCCGGCCGCCCTCGCCTCGTGCGACGTCGGCGCGGTCACGCCCGCGCTGGAGCGGATCGTTGAGGCCAACACGCTCTTGTCGGGTCTCGGTTTCGAGGGAGGGGGGATCTGCGTGGCGCACGCCTGCCACAACGGCCTGACCACTTGCGCGTCGTGCGTCAGGGGCCACTCCCACGGCGAGCGCGTGGCGTTCGGCCTGCACGTGCAGCTGGCGCTCGAGGGCCGCACGCAGGAGCTCGAGGAGGTGCACGCCTTTTGCGAGCGCGTCGGCCTGCCGCTGACCCTGGCCGACGTATCGGTCGACGCGGGGGACGACGACCTGATCGCGCAGATCGCCGCGCGCACGGTGGCGCCGGGCGAGTCGGCGCACAACGAGCCGTTTGCCGTGGACGCGGCGATGGTGGCCGACGCGATCCGGGCGGCCGACCGCATGGGGACGCGGTTCGCGGAGCGGCAGCTGCGGGCGTGAGCGCGTTTGCTGGGGCGCGCGGGGGAGAGGGGAGGAAGGCGGGCGCGAGGGCACCAACGGCGGCGTCGTCGGGGGCGTCGGGCGTTGGGCGTCGGGCGTTGGGCGTTGGGCGTTGGGCGGTCGCCAAAACGGGCCCGGGCTCGCTGTGGCGTCGGGCGTTTTTTTTGGGGGCGTTGGGCGTTGGGCGGCCGGCCGCGTCCTTGCCGCGCGATTTCAATCCTCGACGAATATCAACTCCATCAACTTGTTCGTCCGAGTTGGTCCTGCACCCCATCCGAGTTCATCCGCCCCCATGCCCCTGCGGGCGTGAGCGTCTCTGGGTCGCGGGGGAGGGGCGCGGGGGAGGGGCGCGAGGGTCCCAACGGCGGCACCGGGGGCGTTGGGCGTTGGGCGCGCCGGCGCCCAAAACGGGCGCTGGGCGGGGTTCCGCCACGCGGGCGGGTCGACACAAATACCCCCCTTTCCCGCGATTCCCACACCAGAATCTTCTCCATTCCCCCTCGCTCGCGGTTCCTAATTCCTAATTCGTAGCGCGCTGATAACTCCCCCCCCCCCACGCCGCCAACTCTTGTCTCGACGGGAGAAAGGAGAAGAAAAAAACCTACTTCCTGGTGACACGTTTCGACCGCGCCTTATTCCTCTCCGCCCCACCAACGCCCCGCGCGCGCGGCCCCGACGCGAGAAAAGCGAGCGCGCGTCAGGACCCGATCCTTCGCTAAAGAGAGAGAGCGCGCGCGCGCGGCCACGCCGCTGCCGCAGCCGTTCCTCCCCCCCCCCCCCCCCCCCCCCCCCCTCCCCCCCCCCCCCTCTACCCCCCACCCCCCCCCTCCCTCGCCCCACCCCCCCCCCGCCACCCCCCCCCCCCCCCCCCCC
>Ga0105055_10006349_pt1 | contig 16254 bp, 15 predicted proteins | sample BON03_FD_78090 | JGI IMG/M metagenome (GOLD analysis project Ga0105055, IMG submission 78090) | Freshwater microbial communities from Lake Bonney liftoff mats and glacier meltwater in Antarctica - BON-03 | ecosystem: Environmental > Aquatic > Freshwater > Ice > Glacier meltwater | place: Lake...
AGCTTTGATGATCGTGACTCATCTCGGGGAGACAAGAGGAGATATTTTTGACTCATGGACCTTATCCTGCGATCGGCCATCCCTCTTTCAGTCAACTTAAATGGTTATGCAACTAAAGTTGCGACACACATAAAGGTTTCATAATACATCTGCACACATGTGTGCATATAAATAGAACATAGGTATGAACGTGTACACATGTGTGTACATGTGTATACATATCAGAGAGAACAAATACATGTACATTATGATACATACATACGTATATATATATATACGTGTGGGTTCGGTGTGTGTATATGAGTAGGGGAAAGAGTATGTGTTGCGAGTCGGTACGCACCCAATTTTATCTATTGACATCAAAAACAATAATGAAAAAGTTGTTAATAAAATAATAAGCGGATCCTAGTAATAAAAAAATCTGTTGGAGTAATAGGATTAGTTAGCCGTGACATGGAACGTTTTATTTTGTGTCGTGTTGGAAAAGTAACACACGAGTGGTAACAATAACGAACCTTGCTGACTCAATATGACTGTATCAAACAAAAAATAAAAGAGTAGTAAACTGGAAGAAAACCAAAAAACATGCAAATATGACAGTAGTAAACCAGAAGCGGAACATGCTGACAAAAGACAGACCATGATATGAAAGGGATTTTTTTGATAGGATACGAACGTGACAGTAGTAAATATGAAGCGGACCATCATGCCAAAATGTTACAGAGTACTGCGTGATTGATGACAATCCTCCAAGCCAAAAACATAACGGTTGGCATTGTTGCGAGCTGCAGCCGCAGGGGCCCAGATCTTGGAGCCTTCTATTCCAGCAGAAATAGCCAATTACACACATGGAACACTTATTATACAGAACCGCCAATGAAAGTGGCTATTACTCACCACCGCCTCAAAAATCGCTATTAGGCACCACCACCAAATACTATTACAGGAAACCACCCGACCTGTCTTCTCGCCTCGTGGGCAGGGAGGCACCTTCGAGAAGGTTTACCTTAACCGGCTTGGTGACATCTGGGGGCAAGTGGTATTGTTGGCCCAATTCGACAAACTCCAGTGGAGCTGCCTCGATGATGTGCTGGCCAGGATCGAAGGATTCTTTCACGTAGCGGTTTCCTGCTCCTTGACGAGCACGCCCCCCATGGCAACTGAGCGCATGTTGAGCTTGGCCTTCTGCGTCGGGCCCTCGAATGTGTGTTTTACCATGATGAGGGCTCTGGTGATGCGCAGCAGATGCTCATACGCACTGTTGTTGAGGTCACTGGCATCGCAAATCTCGAGCCATTCGCATCGTTCGAGTCGAGTCGGCGGGAGCTTGGTTCATGGTGAATGTTCCCAGGGCCAAGCTGCTTGTACTAACTAACACATGAGGGAACGTGAGGCTGCACGTCTACAGGTCCTAGTTCCCAGGAGTTCTAAAATGGAAAATTTCAACCTCTGTGAGCGCAAAGTACCCCTTGTATGTCTTGCAAGATCTACACGAGAAATTGTGAGGCACAGTAGGAGTCTGGTGCGAGATTTGCACGAGTTGCCTTTTAGAATTACTTTCCAAATTGTTCTTGCATTCTTTGTCGTGATGTCAGGCGGTCCCGGCAAGTCGTGGATTGAGGAGGAGGAGCAGGCATACAAGTGGCTCACGCACCATCACATGTGTGAGCCCACGCTGGCGTTCCTACTGTGCCGTAACGATCTGGCACTTGCAGAGGCGATGACTGCTGGCAAAGTATTTCAGCGAGAATCCGATTGTTCAAGTTGGCACGGAGTTGCAAGTTTGTGATCTCACCACTAACATGACTGCAGATCTGAGTACATGGTGTGTTTCAAGAAGCGCCCTTTTGGTAAGAAGGGAAAACGCGTTGCAGCAAAGCATCGCCATGTCATTTCTGCTGCTATTTTGGCCATGGTAGCTGCGGACGCGGAAGGCGGTAGGGCTGCCGTCGACACATTGGAGGCCAAGGATGCAGTGCACTCTGAAGCGGCTTCGGTGGCATCCATCAGTGGCAAGGCAAGTCCCGGCTCCAAGTCTGAGGCGGAGGACCATTGGCTGGCGCACGCTAAACGTTACAATCCTGTGACTGGCCAGGTCAACAGTAAAGCAAACAACTTCTCAGAATCTTTGGCCCCGAATGAAGTTCGAATTAATTGATCAATCAAAACCACGCGAAGCGCGGTTTCAAAAAACCTGTTTTTTTTTTCGGCGCCAGCCACGAAATTTTGAAAACGTGAAATTACTCGCGCGTCGGAGAGAGCATTCAAGTCCGGGGTTTTTGGGCGGATTTTTTTGTTGCTGAACTCCCTCAAAAAAGGGGGTGTTTCAATACACAAGAATGCACTCGCTTCTTGTCAACTGTTGTTGTCGTAGAGTCATGCGCTCTGACGTGTCCTTACAAACAAAGTAATCCGAGTATTTGGTCACTGCTGAGTTGACATCCCACACATACACACCTCTGAGTGAGACTCTCTGTTTTTTTTAGCTGTTTGTCTCTACCGTCACGATCCCGCCGAGTGATTCGGATTATGTCAAAAATCTTGTCTGCGGTGCTGAAATTGCCTCAGACAAAACGTATCGAAGAAAATGCGCCGCAGGCAAGAATTTGTTGACTGAATCCTAATGGGTACTTGGTCCTCTTGATGTAGCATGTAAATGATTATTCACAAATCAGGTCAGAATCTTCTTTCTTTAATTAATGAATGAATTCATTAATGAAATAATCATATGTGGGGCCGGCCCAGAGTACGTTTGTTTGCCCCACTGCAGGTCAACGAGAAGTTTTCTGCCATCCGTGAGCCCTTTCTCGACGATGTTTATGGCGACATCAAGGACACGAAGATGACGTCTGTGGGGATCCGGGCACGTATTTTGCCTGCGCTGAAGTCGCTGCTTGACATGTCAGCGGCGTATCAGGCTGGGCTGTTGGTCGTTACTCATATGTCGTCCGCTTCGAGTGCCTCGAAGGCCGACGGCAAAGCAGCGAGTGCTTATCGGTACAAGCACGAGACCGTTCTTGCGGATCAGCACCGCATTCTGCAGGACAATGAAATGGGCTTGAATTTCAGCTACGACCTCAACAATCTTGCTTCTCGTGTGATGCTCACTCTGTTTCTTGAGGAGGGTTTGCAGAGGAACTTGAAGATCTCACTTGACTCTCGCTTGAGCTACAAGTTTCTCAAGCGGCTGACCGGAGGCGCGGGCCTCAACACAGAGGTTGGTGAGGTGCAGAAGAAGGCTGCTGGCACGACCCGCAAAGAGATTCGCAACGAGCTGACTGTATGGAGGTGGACCCTTTTCTTTCTACTTTGGGAGCACGATATTCCGTTGACTCTCAAGGGGTGTGGCAAGAAGTTTGCCAATCATTCCACTGTCAACGACTGGCTTTCTGGCATGGCAGCTCTTGCAGACATTCTTGGCACAACAGACGACAACATGCGTGTTTTGGCCGACGCGTCCGTCATGCGTATCATACTCATGGTCAATGCTATCGCCGACGGGCCTTATTCTACGGATAGCTCGAAGACGTATCCTTTCTCCACCCAAGAATGCAGAAATTGCACTCTTGTTGACCACGAACAGCTTGATGCGTAGTAAGTATGTTTCACAAATATGGAATGAGGCCATTGATAATAGTCAATGGTACAATATGTTACTCAATCTCATATTGTATTTCGCAAACACTCTAGACTAGACTAAAGTATATGTACTCAGTAATCTCAGTAAAGCTCGATTGACTACCTGACAATAGTAAAAAGTGGACAATCGACTAGTTCGTGGCGTTTGGAGTGCAATTTTTCCATTCTCGGGCGGCTCTTCGCGCCGCCTTCATGGCCGAGAAGGTTCGCTAGAGGAGGAGGTTTTGACTCCGACTAGCCAGATCAGGATGATTGGCAACATCTTCTGCAGCGGCAGCGGTGGCAGTGTCAGCGCCAACGACGCGGCGTCTGCCAAGAGTACTCCCAATAAAGGAGGGAAGGAGATAGACGAGGCGCGCGAACTGCAACAGAGCTCCAGTCGCAGGAAGAGGCTTGGGCACGAGCTCGCGCAACTGCGGGCTGCGAATGTGCCAGTGCAACAAAAGAGGGCCCGTGATGTGACGCAAGAGGTCTTAGCGCTGCCAGAGCGCAACGTTGTCGCTCTGTTTCTCCTCCTTTCAAGCCTTCTTGTGCCCGCAACATCAAGGACCCAGACTGCAATAACCGCGACTGCGAGGTAGGACGGCTGTGCCGTAAGTGCAGGGGATAGCAGGGGGGAAGAGCATATGTTTCTCTCCTCTCCAAAACGGAGAGTTTCTTTTACCCGATGTCGATGTGAATATGAGAATTGCTCGTGTCATCTGTGTATCAAATTTGAGTTGCATTCCAACGTAGCTTGCGATATGCGTGTGGGTTGCAAGTGCGTGTATCGTTGTTTTTATAAGTGTGGCCGGTGGGATGAGGTGCATCCTTGAAGGCGATCTTACGCCCTGTTTGCCTGTTGCAGCGCTGACTTTTCGTTGGGGTTGGTGGGTGAAAAACGAAGATGAAGGGCTGGCAGATGTCTGCCTGACCTTACCAACTGCTGCCACAGAGCGGCGCAGATCAAGTGAGGTAAACCTGTTCGTGCTGCTCATTTTTCTGCGACAAGAACCACTTTCTGTTCCATTTTTTTTAAAGTGGCCCAATTTTGTACGAGGATTTTAAAAGGAATCATGAGTCAACGAGTAAGGTGTCTTGTCTTCGTCACGGTAACGAGAGGAGTGGGGCTTCTGATGCCCCTCTTAGTTCTGTATTCGCCTCTTCTCCTTTGGTAGGCTTATCTTTTCATGCAACTAAAGTTGCGTCTCACATTATTCTCCCTCCCAGCCGAACGAGGACTCCTTTATATGTTCTCCACATCTTTCACTTCGCTTGAGTGACGTGGAATAGGATTTAGGATCGACCGGGGGCAAACAGGAGGCACGGGACAAAAGAGAAGTAGACGAGAGAAGACTCACACGCCAAGCAGGTCGTCCAATCTTGGAATGAAAGATGATCGCATAGAGTTTTGGACGAGAGGTTCAACAGGCATTTAAATGAAAGACAGTTGTGGAGAGCAAGCTCCACCCTGAGGGGACATACGTTTAGCTAGAACTAGTGTGAGCACTATCTTCTCATTCCCGCAACCGACTCTAGAAACTTATTCGTTCTGTGATTGAGTGTATAAGCAACTAGAAGCTTATGTGATAAGCAACTAGATACTTTCAAGCGCACAGACAAGTCACTAGAAAGGTATTGGAAAACTCATTGAGAGAGACAGAATTTCTACATCTAGTCCTCACTGCACTAGCTGACTTCTGCATCTGCAATAGTGCACAAAGAAAAACCTTGACATGCATTTTTTTTTTGAAAAGAAAGGTTTACATACCATCGTCGGCCGCGAGGTACGGAGCAAGAGCTAGTCAAAGCTGCCTTCAAGGCGAGGAAGTTTCTGTCAGTCCGTATTTTCAATGACATTTCGAACTCTATAGAGTTGGAGTGCAAAGATTTCTCCAACACGTTCCACCTTCATAGGAGCTGAATATGAGCCTGGCATATTTCGGGCTCGTTTGGCCTCTTTTGCCTGGCGCAACTCAGATGGAATTAGATCGTGCATTTGAGCTGTACTCGTTGCCCACCTACCACACTGCACTGAGCTCTCGGGAGGCTCGTGTGAGGCTGCACAACAGTGAGGCAAAAAGTGGCGACAGGAGTGCACAGTGAAGCGCGCTGCTTCTTCTGCGCTCAGGTCGCACGCAGTCCATGAGCATGACCTGCACAGCCCTGTGCAACTTTACTCCAGTGAGCGGGCTGAGCACGGCCTTGGTACCGACGCGGATTGTGGCTGTTTTCAGGAGCAGCAAAATCCCGATACACGCGCTTGACTTTTCGTTGCCCCTGGACCCAAGGTAGATAACAGGCGGTCAAACCATTTGCGCCCTCCTTGAATCCCTGGGAGACAGAGCCAAAAAGTGTACGACACTGCGTTCTTGAGCTTTTCTCACGAAAAACCATAACGTCCAGCAATTCAGTCCCTTTAAAGCGGCCCTCCTTTTTCAGCTGGGCAACAATTTCTGCTTTACTCTCCTCGCATGCAAGCATAGGTGTTGAAAAGGAAACTGCCAGCAATATTTGCCATGATGCCAAACGTCGTGGCTTTCAGCAGATAGATCTGAATCATGATGAGCATCCACAACGTGGGAGGGGAGGCTTTCTTTGATTTTCCGAAGTGTGCTGCACAGATGTCCCTTGCATTCCCAGGTCCAAGCTGAGTCGCACCTCGAGAGTCCGGAAGTGCATGCGAACACCCTTCCAAGCAGATGCGCCGTCTTGGTCCCCGTCGTTGAGAGCATACTTTGGGAAAGATGTGTCGTGCCGGTCTTGCAGGTATTCAGACGCAATTAGTACAGAGGTACGACCCGTCGTCCATACATCACGGTCATGACACCACGATCTGTAATTGATGAACTCGCCTCGCATGGCTCTCACTTTCTTCTACAACCAGTTTAGGGAGGCATCAATGCATTCCAACTGGATGAAGATGCGTTCTGAGTCCATTTTCTCCAATTCCTCCGTGGGAATAGAAAAGAAAGGACCGTCTTGTAACATTTGCCCCCCGAGGGAAGACGGAGCCCTTCCGTCTGGACTGCAGCGTGAAGGTCGTCGCCTGTAGTTGCTCTCCCTTCCCTCGTCGCACGCTCAATGGCTTCCATTAAGGAGATGTGGTATCTAGTCTCTTTGCGCACCATTGTGGAGTGAGCAATCGATTGAGCAATCGCTGACGAACTGGCGGCACTGCTTCCAGGTGAGACTGATTCTCCACCTGGCTGCGGGAGGTCTGACAGGTCTACTGGCGACCATATCCCGAATGTCATCAACTTCCTGTAAGGCTGCGATAGCTTCTTCCATGAGGGCGCGTGGAAACAAATTGTACTTCGATGGCACGGTGCCAAACCTATTCTGGCATCGCATGGTGCGGGCGCTTCGGGCACCCTGCGTGCATCGAGCTGAAATTATTTCCGAGATCAATTTGCAGATGGAGGCTCTGTTGCCTTGATGTGCCTGCCGCCACTGGCGCTGCTCGCAGCAGTGCAGGGAGGGGAGCGGCTACGGATGATACGGTATTCCCCGGGGAAACACGGTATGATCCTTCAGTCGGCATTTTGCCGTCCTTCAAGCGCCTATCGCTGTCCGACAGCTTGCCTCTTGCATGGCCGCCAGCACAACGGGGTGGGAATGCGCTTCGACAACTGACGATGCGTTGTTTCCCTGGGGAAACATGGCCGACTCCCTTGCGAGGTCCTGGGCCTGGGCTGCGTTGACGCGGCGAGTTGAGGACGCAGGAACTGTTCCACTTGGATGCGTGAACTCGCCCGCCTTCAGTGCATCCGAGCCCGTGGCACCTGCAGAAAACGAACATGAAGGGCTGGAAGATGTCTGCCTGACCTTACCAACTGCGGCCACAGAGTGGCGCGGATGAGGTGAGGTAAACCTGTTCGCGCTGTTCATCTGGCAAGAACCAACTTCTGCTCCATTTTATTTTAAAGTGGCCCAATTTTGTACGAGGATTTTAAAAGGAATCATGAGTCAACGAGTAAGAAGTCTTCGTCACGGTAAAGAGAGGAGTGGGGCTTTTGATGCCCCTCTTAGTTCTGAATTCGCCTCTACTTCTCCTTTGGTAGGCTTATCTTGTTATGCAACTAAAGTTGCGTCTCACATTAAGCCACCTCCCACTCGTACGATCCTCATGTCAAACGACTCCTCCTCTTCTTCCCACTTACTTAATGGGGAAGGTGAGACAGTCTGGAAACGAGAGAGGTGGAGAGAGAACAGGGATACGAGGAAAGACGAGAGATACCCTGTTGTTCTTGGGGGGTTCGCGAGTCGCGACCACTAGAAGAGAGATTTTTTGACAACAAAGGTTGTTTGTAAAGAACAAGCTCCACACTGTCGTGTCTTACTCTTAGGCAGTCAAGGGGAGAGTCAACTCATCTTGTTCTTCGTGCCCAGCTCCAGAAACTTATTAGCTCTGCGTTGAGGTTGATAAGTAAGTATCTAGTAACTAATGAGATAAGCTTCCAGGAACTTTATCAGAAGTGAAAGTCGTAAACGGGAACTTATAAGGAGTAGATACCAGAAGCTTCATCAGGCAGATAAGCAACTAGAGGGGGGAAAGAGAAACTCATTGAGAGACATAGAACTACAACCACAAGTCCTCACTGCTAACATGCCCCTTTTTTGTCTCTTCATAAGTAGGTCCTGAACATCCTTCGCCTTTTGGATACTGTGCTTGTAGAATACGTCCCTTGTGTCTACCCAGGATTGGTGACACCATGGGCACTTAGTCACCCAGCATCTCGCACTCAAGGGTGAAAATATATAACAATCTTTTACAATGCGAAGCCTGTGTGACGTTGTCATTTCTTCTTGTGCACCATGTGCCATTGACAGTCTTGCAGAGAAGACAAACTGATCTGGTATGCGCACAATCTTCCTCAAGTAAGACCATCAGCTAAACAATGTTTGTCTGTCTTCGCACCAGCATCAGTTTTCCCAGTGGACAAAGCTACTGCGTTCGACACTTGTTGGTGCATTAATAACTCACGGGTGCATCTTCAAGTTACAGATCCGTCTGTCCACATTGGTACAGTTCTTCTGAGGAAGATACTACAAGGTGAGACTTTTCATTGGATGTCATTGGCCATTTTCGAGGAAAAGGACGGGGCACACAACTACTGACAACGTCACGCTGGCGCAATGTTCTAAATGGCGGAGACACTTTAGTCCACAACTCACTGTGTAGTGAGACTTGATCCCTTGGGGCGACCTCCTGTTTTTATCTTTCTCACGCTGGTGAGCTTCTGCACCTCAAGATGAGCAGATTCCGGGTGATACATTGATGATCATCGCAGGAGGAATCCACGGGGTTCTGGACCAGGGGCAACACGGCATTATCCTTCGTTTTGGCTTTCTACCGTCCTTGGAGCGCCTTTTGTACTCCGGACGGAGACTTGTCGTTCTTGCCTTGTATGCGACCAGTACGCGTTCTACAGAGTGGGGCGGAGATTTACATGGACCACGGATGATTTTCCCGGAGAAAATTGGCATGATTTTTGTGCCGTATTCTCGAAGAGGGCCCATCTTTGACCTTCTTCTCTCTATCAGTCTTCTGGAAAGGATGATACCATGTAAGATGATTGTTGTGATCAAATTTTTCGGCGATAAAGGTGTCTGGCAAGTCTCGACATCGGCGCGTGTCTGGTGTTACGATTGTCCAGGAGCGCAACAGACGTGCGAAAACACACAGCTTGCGACAAGAGTGTAATTAGACTGTATCATCTTCGATTGGCGATCTCTGCTGTTATCTCAGAAAATTGCGGTTGTCATACCCTCAATTCCTTCTGACATCACAACATCTGAAAATATGTGAGAAAGCACAATATGCGAGAAAGCCACCTGATTTTCACGCACTTTGAGTATCACGACTCAAGGAGAGCGTCGACGAACTGAATAGGCGAACTGGATGAATTCCAACACTGATAAGTCACATCCTGAGAAGATTGACGGGTCCCCTACATCATCTGAATTTGAACAAACAAAAATAAAGAATCAGAACAGTGCGACTCTGTAGGCTTGTAGTCTTGTGAAGAGGGTGCGACAAGACATTTCAACGACGTGATGTGTCTTAGTGACATCCATGATTGTTGCCAAATGTCCTTTCAGCATATTCTCGGATTAATTTGGAAGTATTTCCAGTCTCAGGAGATGACGTGGTGTGTGGACCTTTCCTCATTAGTGTGAGGGTAATATCTCAAAGAGATGAGGTCTGGGTATTTTCCTCGTCACACCTTTACGCAAGCTGCGGTCTTTCACACAAGATGCGACTGAACTGGCAAGGGGTTGTCCGTTCCTTTCAGTAATAATCGCAGTCTTTCAAATAATGAATGTTCGACTGTCGAAGACCACAACATTCTTCCGGGGAAGATTTGGAACGTAAGACATTTGCTTGGTAAGAACTCAATGGCGCTTTTTCAATGATAGATAACGGGCGATGAGTCTCTCGCCTGTGTCTCGGGTGGTCCCCTTTCTGCGTCTATCTCACAGTGGTAGACTTGTTATACTACCAGGTGACGCTTTTCTTCAACAAGTTTAATAATTGCGGGCAAGACGACTTTGTGTACATCTTGTCAGTTCCATGTGCCTCGGTGAACATCCACTTTCGAAAATAACATGAGAGACAAGAAATTTCGCACTACAATTCTATTAATAACCTACGGCGAGTGTATAACAATACACCCGCTTCTCGACCGTCGGTTCAAAACATTTCTCCTCTACCGACCACGACTTTTTTGACCACAGTCTTCAGGTTGTGCGTGACTAACGGCAGAGACTCTGGGGTCTACTGTGCCCACTGTGTGTCTTCATTCTATCTTTGCGCTGGTGAACAGTCCTCAAGAGAGAAGAGACTACCAGGTTTTGCCGTTAGCAATCCATAGACGCATGAGGAGCGTCCTGCAAACGACCTTACCGCTTTGGTTGCCACCGGAACGGTGTTCCTCAGATCAGGACGGGGATTTGCTTTGACCAGTATGATGCAGCATTTCCCGGCGAAAGCACGACATGTTCCTTGGATGTGACTTTTTCGCCGTCCTCCAAACACTCTTTGTGCTTGACGACATGTGCTTCGCATCAAACTCCACAGAGCGGGGCGCAGATTTGCAATGGTCACGGATGATGCGGCGTTTCCCGGGGGAAACGCGGCATGATCCTTCGTCCGGCCATCTGCCCTTTCGAGGTCTATGTTCTGGGTTTTGTCTGCGTGAAAGCGGTGAGTTGAAACACACCTTGCCGGGTGCATTCATTGTTTTTCCTCACCTTATTCGATTCTTTCCGTTGCAAGGTAGACAAGGGAACTGTTTCACGCCATCTCGACGGCGGCGTGTGTCTCGATGATGATCCACCTGTATTGGTGTGTGATACACAAGCGACAATATGGAGAGGAAATACGCGTTTGCCTACAGAACGAGCAAAGACACAGTACCGAGCACGCGCCGCTCCACTGCGAAATGGGTTGTAATACATGCGACTGAAGCATGCATTGCAGATGCGATACACAATTTGTTGGATCTACAACAGTGAAACACGGGCATTAGCGAACGCAAAGTGCGCATCAGCCGACTTGGTATTTGACTGGAACAGCAGTATGACGAGAGAACTAATATGCAGCGACGCTGCAAGGTCAAAAGGAGTTCAACAGATAGCAAGAGGGTGCACAGCATAGATACAGGGCAGTGGGAGAGTACTACCAGGTGACACGCGTTAGAATTTCATGCAGAGTGAATGGAGTGAGGTGAAGTTCTTGGAAGGTAGTGTGGGTCACCAAACGAGGCTATGCTTCTGAAACAAGTGTCAAATGACAAATCTTGTGCTCATGCTATAGACACATGCTAGTAAGAGAATTAATGCTAGCAAGAGAATTTACATATCCAGTTCAAGTCTAGAAACATTTTATTTATTAGCCAAATTTTCTAGTATTGATTCTTGATACCTGATAAGTCTTTCATGCATTCAATTGTAGCGCACCAGCTGCATGAATACAAGGTGCATCTTTTGGTGTTTGTTTCAAAAGCGTGGCCTCATTTTGTCACCCACAATACCTTTCAAGAATTTCTCCTCTCTCCATTCACCGTGCATGAAATTCTCGAATTTGACATTTCTATTTGAGTAACGCACTTTTGCCCGGAGAAATCTCTGAAATCTTGTTTTTGCGACTTTGAGGCCTGATTCGATGAAATTGACATATCAATTTCGTCAATTTTTAGCGAGGACGTTTAGACCCCTGGAACACGGTATGATCCTTCAATTGGCCTTCTGTTCTCATTTGAACGCCCTTCGCCGACAGCTTGCCCTTATCAAAACATGAAGGCTGCAATAGCGCCTTTCATGAGGGCGCACAGGAGCAAACTGCTCTTGCACGGCAACAGAGACAAGCCTATTCATCAAGGAGACAGACCGGCGTCAAGTCATGCAAGCGCTTCAGGCAGTCACCAAGCCTGCGTTTTTGGAGCTGGAACGATTTTTATGCCTGCCTGCAGATAGCCTTGATACGCCTGCCTGCCGCCACCGGCGCTGCCGAGTAGTGCAGGGCGGCAAGTAGGCTCAGATGATACGGTATTTTCCGGAGGAAACACGGTATGATCCAGTTGGCCTTCCGTTCTTCTTTGAACGCTTTTCGCGCTCCGAAAGCTTGTCCCTTCCGACCCGCCCGCCCCTATGAATCATGTAAAAGATTTAAGGGCCGGCCCCGCCGAAATGCCTTTTTCAAACTGGTACACAGCCAGCCAATTCAAATCATTTCAACCTGACAGATTCTGTCAGGTGGAAATCCAAAACACAACTGGGTTGAGTAATAAACCCATTACCGCATAATCTTGTGCGGAGGATCAGATTCTAGAGAATAAAAATCTCCGGAACATGATTTTGTATCTTTGTACTGGACAATAAATAAAATACATTTTTGAGATCTATTTACCTGTAAGGGAACATACATGATTGATTGGGTCGGGCGGTCCCTTGCAAGGTCAACCAGGCCCTGAGAAGAGAAAAGGGATGAAGGCGAGCGCCCTCTCTCCCTCGCGTATGAAGGCGAGCGCCCTCGGCCAGGGATGAAGGCGAGCGCCCTCTCTCCCTCGCGTATGCATGCCGTTTGGAAACATGTGCTGGGGTGATGGTCGCTGCCATCTGGTGCTCAAGTTCATTGTTTCCGACAACACCTCATGACTTTTGCGTGTTTAGTTCTAATCATGATCAAAAGCGTTCAAAAGGATGATTGACTAAACATTTGTTTAGAAAGCCTCTACGCCTCTCTGAGAAGAGGTTTCGTGCATCACTGCTCCCTTGGTTGGCTTATTTTGTTATGCAACTGAAGTTGCGTCTCACATGAAGCTTCCAGGGCTACCATGGGGCCAACTATCTCATTGTACAAGCTGAGCTCTGCCATGGGGCCGTGACTACACGTTCCACGGTAAGGAGAATTGGAAGAAAAAAAATAAAGCTGATTATATTTATTGATTGCAGGAATCGGAATCTTTTCGTCATGCAGTAGAGAGTTTATTCCTGCTTGCATTTAATCATTTGTACCAGGCACGTTCTGTCCCGGATGAACTTGTCATGCTTACTTCCTTTTAAATAAAAGTGGCAAAAGAAACTTGGCTGTTTTTAACATTTAGGTGTTCCTTCAACTTTGGGTTGTGCCAATTTAGCCCGAACAATATGCATATGTTTCGGGAACCCGTAAGTTGAAATGTACAGACCTGGAAAAAAAATGGAACACAAATCGGTACTTGCTGACGAGGAAGACCAGAAGAGAGAAAAAAAAGATAGATGACATGATTTGCGCTGCTTTGTGGCAGCAATTGGTAAGGTCAGGCAGACACCTGTCAGACCTTCATGTTCGTGTTCGGGCACGAATGCACCCAAAGTCGATTTAGTTCAAGCATACAAGTGGAACAGCTTCTGCGTTTCTAACTCGCCGCATCAACGCAGCTCGGGCCCAGAACACCTTGAAAGTGAGTCGGGATGCCTACCGGCTGTCCCAGGGGTGTTAACAATGCATCATCCGTTGTCGTAGAGCATCACCACCCCGCTCTACTGGCGGCTCTCATGGAATGGAAATAGGCAAGCTGTCGCAAGCAATAGGCGAGGACGGTAGAAGGCCGACTGAAGGAGCATACCATGTTTGCCCCGGGGAATACCGTATCATTGCGATCCTTCCCACCCTGCACACCGTGCAGTGCCAGTGGTGGCAGGAACAGCAAGGCAACATACCCTGAAATTGCAAAATGAGCTTGGAAATCAATCCAGGTCGATAAACGCATAAAGCTTGGAGCAGGTGAAGCTCATATTTCTCAGCTCTTCCCCAGCTCCCGGCGACCTTGCTCCAGCGACATGCTGGCCCTCCGTGATTCGGACATGCAGGGTGCCCGAATCTCCCGCACAACCCGATGCCATATGGTCTTCTTGCAGGACAGGTTTTGCTCCGCTACAATTTGTTCCCACGCGCCCTCATGGAAGACGACATCGCAGCCTTACAGTAAGATAACGACATTCGGGATGTGGTCGCCAGTAGCCCTGTCAGACCTCGCACAGCCAGGTGGAGGTCAGTCTCACTAAGAAGCATCGCCGCCACTTCGTAATTGATTGCTCACTCCGCAAGGGTGCGCAAAGAGTGTAGATGCGACATGTCCTCAATGGAAGCCATTGCGACATGTCCTCAATGGAAGCCATCGAGGGAAGGGAGGGCCACTAAAGGCGACAACCTTTCGCACCGCAGCCTGGACATAGGGGCTCAAAGAATTGTTGTCGGATCTCCCAACGTACACGGTGGCGGCTGTCATCAGGGGGCCAGAGTCAAAAGACGGTCTTTTCTGTCCATAAGAAGGAATTGGAGAAAATTGAGAAAGAAAAATTTATTCAATTGGAACGCATCAGTGCCAAAGTGGTCAAATAAGACAGTGAGAGCAATTCGAGGCGAGTTCATCAATTACAGATCGTCGTGTGAAGACCGTGACCTGTGGACGACGGGTGGTTCCTCTGTACTGATTGCGTCTGAATATTGAATCGCAAAGTGCTCTCAAGGAGGGGTCCAAGATATCTGCTTGGAAGTGTGCTCGCGCACTCTTACACACTCTCGAGGTGCAACTTGGCTTGGACATTGGAATGCAAGGAACCTCTGTGCAGCACGCTCCAGACATCTGGCATAAAACAAAGGAAAAATCCCTCCCACCTTTTGGATGCTCATCATGATTCAGATGTACCCACGGCAAATATTGCTGGCGGTTTTATTTTCAGCGCCTGTGCTTGCATTCGAGGAACGCAAAGTGGATACTGCAGTTTCAGTTTCATTGCCCCACTAAAAAAGGATGGTCGCTTTAAAGGGACTGGAGTGCTACACGGCATGGTTTTCGTGAGAAAACCCCCAAGCTCAAGAACGCAGTGCCGCGCCCTTTTTAGCTATGTCTCCTAGGTATTCAAGGAGGGCGCAATGGTTTGACCGCCTCCTATCTATCTATCTACCTTGGGTGGACTGCAGAGGCAACCAAAAGTCAAGTGCTTATTTCAGGATGTTACTGCTCCCGGAAACAGCCAAAATCCGCGTCGCACTACCAAGGCCATGCTCAGCCCAATCAGTTTTGCCTCACTGTTGCGCGGCCTCACACAAGCCTTCCGAGCGCTCAGATGAGTGCGGTAGGTGGGCAACTAGTTCTTTCCAAATGCACGATCCAATCCCATCTGAGTTGCTTGCGAAAGGCAAAAGAGGCCGAAGGTGCCGGAAATATGCCACCCTCTTCATATTCAGCTCCTATGAAGGTGGAACGTGTAGGAGAAATCTGAGCACCCCAACTCCATAGATTTCGAAATTTCGATGAAAATACGGACAGGCAAAAACTTACTGGCCTTGAATGCGGCTTTGACTTGCTTGCTCCGTACATCGCGGAAGACAATGGTGAACCTTCTTTTTTTGAAAGAACAAGGAAAAAAAGAATGCATGCCGAGGATTTTCTTGGAGGACTATTTGAGATTCGGAAGGCAGCTTTTGTGCAGTGAGGACTAGTAGTGGAAATTGTATCTCTCTCAATCAGTCTCCCAATGCATTTCTAGTGACTTGTTTGTGCGCTTGAAAATGTCTAGTTGCTCATCACATGAGCTTCTTTCCAGTTACTTGCTTGCACACTCAATCAATCATAGAACGAGTATGTTTCTACAGGCAGTTGCGAGGAATGAGAAGATGGTACTCGCACTAGTTCTAGTTAAGCGTAAGTCCCCTCAGTGTGGAGCTTGCTCTCCACAATTATCTTTCTTTCAAACGCCTGTTGAGCGTCTCGTCCAAATCTTTATATGACCATTTTTCATTTCACGATTTTTTAAACTACTCGGCGTGTGTATCTTCTCTCGTTTACTCCTCCTTTTCCATCCTGTTTGTCTCCTGTTTGTCAAGCTATTCATAACATCTATAATATTTGATAGATTTGTACAATCATTGAGTCCATGGTGAGTCATGGTTCTAGTTGAGTAGACCAATAGTTCTAGGTCCTATCACAACTGTAAAGACAGACGTGCGTTTGTAGAGACATTTGTGTGGACCGTGAATAGACCTAATAGTTCTAGGTACGAGGGGTTACTATTAGAAATTATCGTATTACTAAACAATGGGTCTCAAACAGATGAAGAAGAGTCGGACACAGTAGAAGGCTA